>Ga0255756_1002522_pt1 | contig 19598 bp, 19 predicted proteins | sample 011ome_20_FD_179956 | JGI IMG/M metagenome (GOLD analysis project Ga0255756, IMG submission 179956) | Coastal salt marsh microbial communities from the Groves Creek Marsh, Skidaway Island, Georgia - 011509CT metaG (version 2) | ecosystem: Environmental > Aquatic > Marine > Intertidal zone > Salt...
GGCAACGAACAGGGAGACCGCCATCCTAAAGTACGCTCGGGCGTGTTAATTTCTGCAGGAGCCAAGGTATTGGGCAACATCGAAATCGGCAGCGGATCCAAAATAGGCGCCGGTAGCGTGGTCCTAAGCGATGTAAGACCACACACAACGGTTGTTGGCGTCCCTGCTAGGGAAATTGGAAAATGCGAAGTTGACAGTCCTGCTCAGACTATGGATCAGAGCCTAGGCTCACACTAAATATCTCATTGAATCTAAAGCTTGTGATACCTTATTAAGGCGTCACTCACAATACAACAGCCGTCGCCTCCGCGACCAGGAGAGTATCAATGAAATCTAACCAATCAGCGAAATCGGAAATACCCTTTACGACAGGTGCGACACGCACGATAGCCAAGCGCCTTAGAACAAGTGCTTTTCTAGCCGCATCATTCGCTTTAGTGCTCGCAACTGCTTTGCTGAACCCCAGCATGGCGCAAGAAGAAGGTAAGGTCTTTGAACTTCGGACCTACACAGCAACGCCCGGCAATCTCGATAATCTCCACGCGCGTTTTCGAGACCATACGACACGTATTTTCCGAAAGCACGGTATGGAGGTCGTTGCCTACTGGGCGCCTACAGACGGAGAGGACGCCGAAAACAAATTGGTTTACGTGTTAGAGCACAAAAGCCGAGCGGCGGCAGATGCATCATGGCAAGCGTTTATCGCAGACCCTGAATGGGCAGAAGTGGCCGCAGCGTCTAACGCGAACGGCCCTATCTTGGCGGGAATAGAAAAAATATTCATGAAGGCGACGGATTACTCGCCACTTCAATAGCTCATTAGGTATCTGAATTCCGCAGTGCAATTTTTGCGTTTCTTATTGTTTCGTTAACTCTTGAGAACGCGGAATTCAGACTCTAGCCATAAGCCATTTCTAATAACTCTCTAACCGACATGATCTCGAAAATCCAATAGACTGCAAAAAAGACGACGATGCTACCGGCAACAATCATTGCAGCTATCTCATCGTCCTTTAGCCCTCGCCGGCTTTCACCTTCGCTTTTCTTAGTATCACTCATCATATTCTCCAATTTGTACTCACGCAGCAGCGCTATTAGCTGAATCCGATCCAGCGACCCGTCGCAGCAACGGTGAACCACACCATGATACTCGCGACGGCAGTAAGTTTGATGACCAGTGGACTGACATCGCTAAGGTCACGATCGACGAGCGGCTTTCGGACATAGAATGCAAAAAGAACGCCTACGCTGAGGGTAAGCATTTTGTACCAGAATACCGGCAGGTAGTAGACTTTAACGGCGACCCCGCAAACCATAAAAACACCAGTAAAAACAACCACGGCCAGCGCCCACTTGAATACCTGATGCGAACCATCGATCACATCGCGCAGCGGCAGAGACGAATACAAGCCTAAAAGACGGCCATCGCTAAACAAGACTGCGCCGCCTAGCACCCCGAGGGAGACCAAGTGACCCGCTTGAATAGTCGCGAAAGCACCACCCCAAGTTTTGCCTACGTAACCAAACCATGTCGTCTCCATCCATTCAAAGAATGGTAGTAACGCCGTCCAGACCTCAGATCGCATACCTGAGAATGAGAAAGCGAGCAGAAGCGCTAGCAAACCTGTCGCAATAGCAGCGCGCGGATAGGGCCCAATAGGCGTCTGTCGAGTTGTTGCTGAATTCATTGTTCACTCCCTGCATGTTGACTCACCTCGCCTCGGCGAGGAACTGCATTATTCAGAATCTTGTTTGACCATCGATGCACCCTGCAAGCGCGCGTACCAGGTCGGGCTGGGGGTATTCACAATCGTACCAATCGTAGGCGATAAAGCGGCCGCACAGAACGATCACCGTCCAAAAACCCAGTGATATTAACGCGCCTTTACGCAGCTCAGACGGTGCTCGAGGCGCATTCTCCCAAGTACTCATGGACTGTGTCATACGCCGATGAAACAGGTACGCATTAACCGCGCAGACGACAAGAAGCACCATCTTTATTCTAAACCAGAGACTCTGGGAACTGCGCACTGGGACGGCATAGAACAGCAAGATGCCTGTGATAAACATGACAACAAAACCGACGAGCATAGGCGTATTCAAACGCTCGGCAAGACGAGTAGCGGAGACATTGGGCAACGCCCAGCCCAGCATCCTCATGTCTATGAGGAAAAGAATCCCTAGACTTAGCATTAGCGTGAGGACGTGTGTCGCTTCAATCCAATTATATAAGTAATAAGACTCGTGGATCGCAGTGCTCCACGCGGTATCGTCGAGCCAAACGGAAATGTCGAAGATGAGTTGATTCACTGAATATTTTCCTCTTAATTCGCGAACGGAAACGCTCGACTCTGAGTACTTTTAAAATATGGCTCAAGAATAACTCAGCGTTAGTGCTGTGGCTATACACCCATTACTCAGCGTCTTTTTCCAAAGGCTACTCGAGAGCGCCTAGGGGGTCACTGATTTAAATCAGTAATATCGCTTGGTGATTACCCAAGCTGACCGAGTGCTTGTTTACGGAATTCGGAGGGCGTCATCCCTTTAAGTTCACGGAATGCATTATTAAAGGGAGTAATTGATTGATAACCTACTGATAGAGCGACTGTTAACACAGGAAGATTGGCCTTTTTCGCATCAGACAGTATTTCACATGCCTCGGCCACCCGATAAACGTGGAGCATAGCATTGAAATTCCGAAAACCTAGCTCCTGGTGTATGAACGCCCTCAGTTTATATTCAGGTAGACCAAGTTTGGTGGCGAGTACGGCAATGGTCAGTCCGGCTTCTCGATAAAGAAATCCCTCTCTGAATGCCACGTTAAACCCATCTATATCGAATGGCGCATTCGTCGATTCTGTAGGCGCTGATTCGCGCTCCGTCACTTTTCGTATAGCTTGTGAAAGCGAGACGTAGTCAAATTTCATTGAGACGAGCAGCATACCGAGTGCGAGCGCGGCAATCGAATAGACGGTAATAGCCTGAACTCCCACGAAGGCTTGGGCTCCATCATCGAAGACAAAGTTTTCAAGAAAAAGTACGAAGAATATGAGGGCTCCCTGAACCCCAATCACGAACCATCTAAATACGCGACGGTCTTCAACTAGATCGGCGCTCCAGCCAGAGAGTGTCCAGTAAATTGCAAGCCCAACGAAACCAAGCTGCATTAGGTCGAGGACAAAAGCAATACCGTTGAATAAGCTACCGCCTTGTCCTTCTGTCCTCAAAGAGATAATCATTAGCGCGAGTTCGGCGAACACCTGTAAGAGGAAAGCAGCGGCGAGCGCGCGGGGAAATCGATGCGCCTCTTGAAAAATCAAGAAGCAATAAAGCATGAAAAGGCCTGAGATGCTGCTGCTTGTAACGCCCACGAGCGGTTGCCAGCGGCCGAAATCCAGCTGGTAGTGCACCGCTATGTTCGGCCCTGTCATACCACTCATAAGGTAGAGCACAACACAAAGAGCAATAAGGCCAAAAACACGTGCGCTGGCAGCGTGGAGGTCAGCTTTCAGATAGCCGACTGCGAGTAGCAACACGCTTAAAATAGCGACTATCTGGGCAGTAAACAAAAGCATCTAGTGTAGAATCCTTAGGTTAATTTAACGCGCAGCGAGACACTAACCGAACATAGCCGAATCGACCTCATCCAATCTATCGATGGTTTCGTTTCAAGCCACCGCAAATAAACGCACTGGTCCAAGACTACCACTGCGCCTTGCGATAGACGAGAGTTCTCAGTAAAGGCATTTTTAATTGCGGGATGATTTGATGACTGCCGCGGCTTATAATGGCGGACTTTGTCTCTTATTTATTCTTAGGCGCTAAACCTATTCGCCTAAGCTTGTGAACTTACGGAAAAAGTATGCGCTCCACAATTCGAAGCAATGAAGATCGTCGTAACTCTCACCATGCTGCGCCAGCCTGCACACCGAAACTCTTCGCTGTAGTGATAGCTTGCCTGACTGTTTTTGCGCTTTCTTCGCACGCCGCAGACTCCCCTGCGTGGCGGTTAGATGATAGCCTCAATCTACCCGAAGGCTTCTCTGTCTCTGGCGCATTCCGCAGCCGCTTCGAGAATGCCCACAACACTGTTAGGAGCGGAACTCCTAATGATCAAGTGTTAACACTCCGCACACGGATCGACGCGAAATACGTCAATAACGGTCGCGTGTGGCAAGTCGAGGTAATGGATGCGAGACAGAAATTCGCCGATGCCGACGGCATCTTGGGCACCGGAGATGTCAACGCGTTCGACATTCAACAAGCAAGCGTCAAGCTCGAATTAGGATCGGAGGCCACCACACTCAAGCTGGGCCGCTTTACGACGGATTACGGCAGCAGGCGCCTTGTAGCACGACCAATCTATCGCAATACTTTCAATGCCTTTGATGGCTTCGAATTTAAGCATACCGCTCCCAGCGGCAACCAAGTTTCAGTGTTTGCGACACAGCCCGTCCAACGCTTGCCCGCAGATAAGGCCTCGGTGCTCGAGAATGATTTTGAATGGGATAAATCGAGCAACAATCGCCGCTTCTATGGCGTTTTTACCACACAGCCAGCCCCGTTAGCAGGCAAAACCGGCGGCTATTTCGACAGGCTTAGAACCGAGGTTTACTACTTCTCACTCCGCGAGAACAGTGAAAAGGTGCTCGACTCCACTATAGAAACGCTGGGCGCGCGTGCAGAGGTTCGTGCACAGCCTGGTCAGTTTGATTTTGAAATTGAAGGCGTGTTGCAAAGAGGAGACAACACAAGGCTAACCGCAGAAGGTAGCGTCAGCCACGGCGATCACCGTGCCGAATACGCGTTCTTCGAACTAGGCTACAGCTTCGATGTTCCATCACGATTAAGGGTCTTGTTTGAATTCGACTACGGCAGCGGCAACGATTTGGGGACGCCACAGCGACAAGAACGCTTCAATCAACTCTTTGGTGTAACCGCATTCGCCTATGGGCCCACCGGCTTCTATGGCGTGTTTAACGCGAGCAATATTATCACCCCAGGGCTTCGAGCGAGTTTTAACCCTGTTCCAACGCTCAACTTGATGGCGTCCTATCGCCACTTCTGGCTTGCAGACAACCGCGATTCGTTGGGACGGACAAAACGGAGCGACCCAAGTGGAGCTACTGACAGCTACATGGGCCAGCATCTGGATTTAAGAGCGCGATGGGACGTGTCGCCCCTCAACGTGCGCATCGAGGTAGGAGCCGTGATTTATAAGCCAAAAGGCTTTCAGGAGAGGAATTCAATATTCACCTATGGTGGCGCCGAACTCACATTCTAAATCACCAGCGTGCCCCTTGCCTTAATCAAAACTCGTCGAAGGCATCGTCTCTAGCACCTCAAAAGTCAGACCCGCGTGAGCTTGAAGCCGCTCATAGAAACGCTCATTGAAAACAGTTGCAGTGGTCCAGAAGCCGCCGCCAACAGACTGTTGATCAACATCTCGGCGAAGGCTGATTCCTGCCTGCGCGAGCATTTTCGCTGTTGAACCGTAGCCCGGATCGCGGTCCCCTGTTACGCGGGTGACCAGCTTATCTCCCGACTCGGTGGTACCGATAAAATGCAGATCGAACATCCCATTACGCTGCTGCTCTGGTGTAGGACCTTCTCCCGGCTTGGGTAAAAAGAACCGTTGCGCTAACGCCCGAATGGGCGCAATCGCCATTGCAATCATTCCCCACTTCATTCCAAACGCAAGCTTCTTCGCTGCCTTATGGCCCTTTTCACCATCACCTAAAAGCATAGCTTCATCGTAAAGGAAATTTTTGCTGTAGTGGTTCGGCCAAAGGGCATTCGAGCGCAGCACAATTCTTGTATTGATAGAGGCCATTATGAAAGGCCCCGCCCACGACTTCATATCCTCGTCGTATTCAACGCCAACGTTCGGTTGTCGCTGTGTAAATTCATGTCCTTGTGGGCAGAGGGAATAGCTGTCTCTGAGCTCTTTTTGCAGAGCAGGGTCTTTGGCCGCCTCGCGGTATACATTGAGACCGCTCGCAACTGTGCCACCCGACGCCCCTCCTTTCATCTTAACGACGCGCATCTTTACTCTATCGCAGTAGCTGCCAAACTGAGCGTGAGCGGTCTCCTGAAGATACCTAACACCCAAATCAGAGGGAATCGAGTCGAAGCCACAGCTGTGCACAATGCGAGCCCCAGATTGCTGAGCAAGGCCCTCGTAGCGATCTAGCATACGTCTAATCCACTGCGGCTCACCCGTCAGGTCACAGTAGTCAACACCGCCACGGACACAGGCTTCGACTAACAGTTCGCCGTACAGAGCATACGGCCCCACCGTCGAGATGACTAATTCACAGCGATCGCAAAGCTGCGCCAAGGATTCAGCGTCTGCAGAGTCCGCCACGATAAGGGGGACCGCTTTTGCGTTCTCACCAAGTTCTGTCCTGAGCTCACTAAGTTTGGCACTCGAACGCGCCGCCATTGCCCAGCGCAAATTCGGCTCTCGGTATTCGTTACACAAGTAATTACAGAGGATTTTGCCGACAAAACTTGTCGCACCGAAGACAACTATCTCAAATTCTTTCGTGCTGACGCTCATGCAGAAACTTCCATTGATCGGAGGGGCATCTTCGCGTCTCGGGCGTGGCGATAGCTCATCCAAATTAAAAATTGCAAACCAAACAGCAAGGCTGCGGCGAGCAGATGCGTAGGCTGCACAAGCGCAGGCATTCCGAGATGCCCAAGTGTCGCTCCCGAAATAACAGAGAGCAGGATGACTGCAATCATAGCAAGGGTCATCTTAGTAAGAGCATGGCCAAGTCCAAGTGAGGTGATGAGAAGCTTCGCGAGCCAGAGGTTGCTAAACAGAACAATTGCCGAAAAGCTTCTGTGAACGTAGAAGAACCAAGGCATCGCATCTATCCAACTCGAGCGCATCTGCTCTCCCTGAAGTTTACTGATGAGATCTGTCATCTCGCGCACTTGCGTCCCCATCGCAACCTGCAAAATCGTCATGCCAAGAACAATATAAAGCCACTTGGGGAAACGTCGATCGATTGTCGTCACCGGTTGCGATGCCATGATGCCTCGCCGCGCCTGAGCGACTGCGTAAAGCAGCACGGCGACGATTGCGAGTGCCACCAGCATATGAAGCGTAATCAATCCCGGCATCAGATTAGAGCCGACCACCCTGCTCCCGAGCCAACCCTGAAAGCCGACCATAAGAAACGCGCTTATTGAGGCTTTTGCAATGGCAGGGTCGTGTGCCCGCGTGCGCCAAGAGAAGAGCGCGGTGGCCAAAATCATAAAGCCGATAGAGACGCCCAACAGTCGGTTCAAGTACTCAGTCCAGGTTTTGACTACGTTGAACCGTGTTTCTGCATAGCCTCTAGCGGCATATATTTCCTGATAGTTTGCCGGAAGCTGAGCTTCACTCGTGGGAGGAACCCATTGCCCGAAACAGGTAGGCCAATCGGGGCAACCCATACCAGAGCCCGACGCACGCACGCTTGCCCCAACTAGAATCAGGACGTATACCGCGACGATTGTGATCCACGCCATACGTCGAAAGAGCACGAGGCTTCGATCGTCACTACTTGAATGGCTAGCGGGGTTTAGAGTCATAGTGGTCATGGGGAGATCTCGCAGCTGTCTTCCATTCTGATGGGGTTTGCATCGAGCGCAGATTCATGTGCGAACTTGCACGCAACAATCTCTCTCGAGTTTATTTTTGCTCAGACCGCAGTCTGTCGAGCAGCGCCTTGGAGGCATAGGCATCCATTCTGAGATGCTGATGCTCTTGATACGCCCTAATAGCGCTTCTAGTTTGTCGCCCCACTCGCCCATCGGGTTCACCAGAGTCGAAGCCTGCGCGATTGAGCAACTCCTGCAACTCCTTCACATCCGCCAAGCTCATCGCCTGCTCATTCAAGGGCATCCGCTGAATCGGGCCGCTTCCTGTAAAGCGATCGGCGAGATGACCTACCGTCAGCGCATAAAAAGTGGAAGGATTGTAGGCAAGGGTCGCGCGGTAGTTATTGTAGGCAAGAAAAGCCGGACCATCGGCACCCGCGGGGAGGATCACCGAAGCATCCATTTCCGCAACAGGCAAGTCCGCACCGGTTACCTGCCGCACGCCAAGTATTCGCCACGCCTCTAAAGAACGTCGCTCGGCAACGCCGGTTAGAGAAAAATCGAAGTCTGGGGGCAACAACACTTCCCTTCCCCATCGCTCATCTCCACGCCAACCGGATTGGCTTAAGAAGTTGGCTGCCGAATGAAAAATGTCAGGCAAGCTGTTCCAGATGTCGATTCGACCGTCGCCGTCGCCGTCAACCCCGTAGCTAAAGAAGACACTGGGCATGAACTGCAGCTGCCCCATCGCGCCAGCCCAAGAACCCGTCATGCGCTCAGCGCTGATGTGTCCAGCATCCAGGATTCGTAGCGCTGTAATAAGCTGATCCCTAAAGAATTGAGCTCGCCGCGGGTCATACGCAAGCGTGGCAAGCGCCTGCAGAACGGAAAATCCCCCGGTTGCACTTCCGAAGTTGCTTTCGATTGCCCAAAATGCAGCTAAGTAATGCGGCTGAACGTTGTATTTTGCTTGAACTTCGGCAAGTAGCTCAGAATGTTCATCGAGCAGCGCCTGACCACGTTCGACCTGACGAGCCGTTACGCGGAGATTGAGATAGCGAGTGAATGTCTGAACGAATTCTGGCTGGCTATTATCGTATTCGAGCACCTTGGCTAGTGGCGCCTCAAGGGTGTCCAGCGCTTCAAGCGTTTCTGCGCGAATCCCCAAACCCAATGCCTCGACTCGCAATCCCTCAACCCACTCATCGAATGAAAGCGACTGCTCTGGAGCTGATGGTTGGGCTAGCGCGATTGACATGCAGAGCAGTCCAACAGCCGCACTCAGAAGTCGAGCAAGGAGTCTCCCTAAAGGCTGCAGCCATCGAGAAGGCGATGTGTAAGAGAGGTGTATCGCGTTTAATTCGAGGTCTTTCATATCGGTATGATAAAGGATGCGACCGAGAATTAGAATCATCCACAGGCGAATCCGTAGGCTGAAGGGATAAGGCACTGCTTCCCTCTCTGCTCGGCCGCTGCTAGCATGATTGAGCTTGCCACTTTTTTCATAAACCGATGCAAAAAAAAACATACTCATGCAAAAAACGAGAACCCACCGTCAAAACCGAAAAATCCGCTGGGTACGCAATCTTGCGGTCCCACTGACCTGTCTTTGCGCATTGGCCTTCGCCGCAGTACCTGGGACGCTCGACAAGACCACAGAGATGACAGGCATAGGCGCCCAGATTGGTTCGGCAACCGCAGCTTCCGGCGAGTATATAACGTGGCGCGAGTGGATAATCGACTCGCCCGAGTTAGCGGGCTTCGCCTTGAGTGGGAGTGACGGGTTGGTCGTCGGCGATCTAGATAATGATGGTCGCGAGGATATTGTGTCTGTCCATGAGTCTGACAGCGAATATGACTCTAGTGAATTCGACCCAAATTATGTTCCAGACTCAGAGGGCCATGTTCGTATAGCTTTTGCCGGCGCAACCCCCACAGACTGGACTAACATCACGCTTGCCGAGGGCACAGATTCTCCCGCCCCAGAAGATGCAGACATCGGCGACTTCAACGGAGACGGATTTCTTGATGTTATTGTCGCGGCAGAACTTTCACACCTAATTTACCTTCAGAACCCCGGTCCCGAGGAGGCTCGACGGGGCGCGGCTTGGAAACGCCTCATACTCCCCATGACTAAAGGCAACGGCTCCTACATTCGCGTGTTTGCCGAGGATCTCGATGGCGATGGAACACCCGAGGCGATCGCCGCAAACAAAGGGGCTCAGAGACCGGGGCCTGCCGACCTTTTACGGTCGACACCTGTCTCCATTTTTTCGGTGAGAGGCAACCCTTTGCAGGGCGCCTCGTGGGCAGAAACTGAGTTAGGTCGTTATAGTATCCCGCAGAACGCGCAGCCCAAAGATCTCGATGGAGACGGTGATCTCGATGTCATAGTGGGCAGTCGCGGAGAAAATCGGCTTGCGTGGTTCGAGAACCGCAGCGACCCCGGAAAATTAAACTTTGTTGAACATGCCATCGGAATAGTTGGTGGAACTGCCTCTGGATTTAACCTCGAGTACGCTGATCTCAACAACGATGGCCGGTTGGATATTATTGGCGCTATCGGGACAGGATCACTCACCACAGCTCTCGGGTGGTTAGAACAACCGGAGTCTATAGACAGTGCATGGATCCATCACCCAATAGGAAGCCTCGCGCCCGATACAATCACCGGAATTTTAGTGACCGATATCGATGGCGACGGCGACGGCGATGTCTTTGTAGGCAGTTACAGCAGCGGGGCTCGTGAAGGCGACGGCGAGGTAAATGTAGGCGACGCCCTTGGCCGCCTCGCGTGGTTTGAAAACCCGGGTGAAACAGCAGCCCTCTCCTCCTTGTGGCGGCGCCACGATGTTTCGAGGCGCAAGCGCGGCATGTTCGACAAGTTCATCGCGAGAGACATGGATGGCGATGGCGACACTGATCTTTTAGGTACTCGCGGTAACAGCGCGCCATTTGATGGGGTGTTCTGGCTCGAACAACTACGTACTTTGGAGCCGCGCGCGCGTTTCACTCCTGCTCGACAAAACGAAAGCCCGGAGATGCCTCTACCAACGACAAACCTCGAGTGAGCAGACTCGCGTTTATTCCTTGGCGCCTCACTAAAGTCTTGTTATCTTTAAACCTTAGACCTTCCGCAGCGATTCACATTGGCGGCAAAATTAGAATATTAACCTCCCTCAGGAGAGCCGTATGCCCTTAATTACGACCTCGCAGCCGCCTATGGCAGGCGGCAGAAAAACAGAAAGCACCCTCCTCTTGCGTAACTGGCTGACAGCAGTAACCATCGGAGCATTTTGTTCGTTACCCGCCTTCACACTCGCAGCGGAAGAAGACGACTCAAGGGGGCCCGCTCCTTACAATTTCAACACCCAAACTTGGATGCAGCCTTTCGCCGCCGAGGGTTTTTCGTGGGGCGGCACTTCTGGTGTTTATGTCGAATCCACAGAGCGCATCTTTGTGCTACAGCGAGGCGAGACGCAGCTACCGAGTCCGGTCCCGAGTGAATACACCAACTTCGCCGGCTCATTGGGTTGGAACGTGCTCCGCGGTCGCGGACGGGTGTGGCAAAACTGCTTATATGTCATCAACGCTGATGGTGAGCTTCTAGAAGTTTGGGATCAATGGGACCATCTATTCACGGGGACAGATGGCCCCGGACCGCATCGCATTCGGATGAGCCCTTATGACGACGAAAAGCGACTCTGGCTCATCGATGAAACCGGCCACATCATTTACGTCTTCTCGAATGATGGCGACAAATTGCTTATGACACTCGGCGAGAAAAATGTTCCCGGTGAAGACGACACTCACTACGCCCAACCACAGGACGTCGCGTTTTTGCCAGACGGTAAATTTTTGATCGCCGACGGCTTAAGAAACACCCGCATCGTTGTGCGTAATGCCGATGGCAGCTACCACTCGGAATTTGGTGAGCGCGGCAAAGAGCCCCATCAATTTAGCAGCGTTCACTCGCTCGCACTTGGTCCGAATGAGAGGCTCTATGCTCTCGACCGCGACAATCGCGACATCAAGGTTTTCCAGCAAGTTGCCGCTCGCGATTCCGAGCGCTATCCCGAGTATGAGTACGTGACAACATGGGGCGGCCTAGGCATGCCACTTGATATCACGGTTAGCGAAGACAGCGCTTGGGTTACCGATCTCAATCCTCCTAAAATCGTTCAGTTCAATCTCGACGGTACACGTCATTACTCGTGGAATTTACCCACCGAAGGACCCGATTTCTGGATCGAAATGCACTCTTTGTCTGTCGACGTGAACGGCAACCTGTACGGAACCGATAACCAGGCAGGCAGGCCGCAAATGCTTTCACCGAAAGCAGATGCAGATCCTTCGCTCATAGTTAAACGGCCCTATATTCCGCGCTAAATAAAGCGGCAATAAAAAAATCTCAATAGAGTGATAAGTGGCTAGGAGAACTTATGTACGGAATGATCCACAAAGCGATACGCGACATGGTTAAGACCGTTCATGGTGAGCAGGCTTGGCAGTCGGTATTAAGCGAATCCGGTGCATCTGATGGTGACTTCCTTTCTCTTCGCAGCTACGACGATGAAATCGCGTACAACCTTGTCGGCGCGTGCTCAAAAATTCTCGGCGCGCCCGCCGAAGCCTGCCTCGAAGATTTTGGCCGCTTTTGGGTTCTGGTCACGGCCTCCGAACATTACAGTGACATGATGAAAAGTTACGGGCAAGACACGTTCAGCTTACTAAGCAGAATGAACGAGATGCACGAGCGCATAAGCTCCACGTTCTCTGGATACAAGCCTCCCTTCTTTACCGTAGATTCCCTCAATGAGCAGCATTGCTTGCTACACTATCGAAGCGTACGCACGGGGCTAAGCCCCTTCGTTGTCGGCTTAGTGCAAGGGCTGGGTGAGTTTTATAACGAGTCAGTAACCATAGCTCTCGATAAGACTGAGAACGAAAATGGCGGAGAATATTCTGTCTTTTCAGTGACCAGAGGCCCGGCCTCGAGCGAGTGAACACGAGATGAACTCGAGTCTCGACCTCTGCCTTCGTCTATTCCCTTATGTGATTTGCATGGATGCGGATAGTCGCATCACTTATGTGAGCGAAAAGCTGTCGCAGCGGCTGCCTAACGATACCCTAGGTAGCACGCTCGCCGAGTGTTTCACGATACTGAACCCCGCACCGAATGCTCTAGACTGTAATCAGATAACCGATCAGCATATCGGCAAGCTTTTCTTGATGCACACGCCAGACAAGAGCATGGCGCTTCGAGGGCAGGTTGTAGATGGCACGCTTCAAGAGAAGCCAGTCTACTTTTTTGTCGGCGCGCCGTGGAGTTCGTGGCTGTATGAGAATGGCAAAAGAGTTTCTCTCAGCGCCGACGAATTCCCTATTCAGGACAGTCAGCTAGAGCATCAAATGTATCTGACGACTCAGAATATGATGCGCGCAGACCTAGAAGAACTCGGAGACGAACTTAGCAAAGCACGTGTGAAAGCCGATGCAGCAAATGCCGCCAAAACAGAGTTTGTTAAACACATCAGTCATGAAATCCGCACACCACTAAACGGCATCATCACCTCGCTCGCACTAATGGCCGACCCGCCTTCCAATGTAGCATTCGATCGCCTGCTAACTATTGCTAATACATCTGCAAAAGCACTGATGGATCTTGTAGATGACGTGCTTGATTTCGCACGTATTGAAGAAGGGGTAACCGCCAATCACCCGGTTGATTTTAATCTCAAAGAGTTCGTCCGAGATCTAGAAACATCCTTCAGCACTCGCGCTGAGGAGCGAGGTATTAAGATCCGAACCTACCTTGCAAGCGATTTACCCGACAACATCAGATGTGACAGAAAGGCTTTTCATAAAATATGCCTTAATCTAGTTAGTAACGCGATCAAATATTCGAAAAGCAAACTCGTAGAATTAAACTTTTCAACCAAGCCAGCTCTCCCAGTTGCTATCGACACTAAAGGCGCACAACTGCTTGTTTTTGAATGTGTCGACTACGGTATTGGCATTTCCGAAAAAGACCAAGCTTCGGTATTCGAGCCTTTTTGGACATCAAGCGAGGTCAGGATGGGAAATGAGCAGAGCACCGGACTTGGTCTCTCCATTACCCACGAGTTGGCGAAGGCTTTAGGGGGTGCGCTTACGCTCGAATCAGAGCTGGGCAGCGGCACAACTTTTACGTGTAGTATCCCCTACAAGCCCAGCGGAGACGCCTTTTCGACTTCTGAGGCCCTAGTCGTCAAGCCTGAGTATCCACGCCGATACCAAGGCCGAGTCTTGCTCGTAGATGACAATGATATCAACCTCGAATTAGGATCGATTTTATTGAAGCGCGCAGGCCTAGAAGTCACCGTCGCCAGCAACGGGCGCGAAGCCGTCGAGCAAGTCAGTGGCAAAGAGTTTGACCTCGTCTTTATGGACATAAGCATGCCCATCATGGGAGGTATTGAAGCGACGAAGACTATTCTCTCGTCGCCGGGTAAGGCCGACACCGTGATTATCGCTCTAACAGCGAACGTTTCCAGCGATGATATCTCTCACTATAAAAACGCAGGTATGCTCGATACGCTCGTTAAACCTATTAATCAGAATGAACTGTTTAAGCTCTGCGACACCTATCTCGAACCTGAAAGCATTACTCTAGCTCAAGCGGACAAGCCAACGCCAGAGACTAACCATTGCCACGCCGATGGGCCGGCAAGCAAGAATCTTAGCCCTAGAAACGAGCTAGCTCTTCTCGACACAGACCGTCTGCAACAACTCAAAAACGACATAGGTAAGGAGAATTTCGATCGTATTGCACTGCTGTTTTTAAATGAGACACGCTCGCGCATCTTGGAACTAAACCAATTTCTTGAGTCGCAAAAAATCCAAGACATCGCGAGCGCAGCTCATCGTATCGCCAGTAGCTGCCTCGCGTTTGGGCTAGTAAAACTCGGCGACGCGCTCCGCGAAGCTGAGGCCGAGGCCAAAGAAGGAAATCTGCCAAGTTTACAGCCTGACTACCTTTTTCGATTAGCGGACGATTCACTGACAGTATTAACACAATCACTGCGCTAACAAACTCCTGACCCTAGCGTAATCATTCCATTTGCACCTCCACACCCGTCCGTTATAGCGGCGATACAAACTGATACCAACAAATACTGTGGGTTTGCCCCACCCCTACACTATTCTGTATCACATTGTAACCATGCCGTAACAGGGGCATAACGTGAAACGAAAGCCGAAAGTCGTCGTTATTGAAGACGATCAAGTATTCGCCAATTTATTAGAGCTTAGCCTCAGCAATAATGGCTATGACGTAGCGAGTATTGCCAGTGTCAAAGAAGCGATCGAGTTTATTCCCGCGTCGAAGGGCGTCGATCTGTTCATAGTCGACTATAATTTAGGCGACGAGAAAGGCAATGGCTTAGACCTCTGTCGAAAAATCAAAGCGTATGCCCATAAACCGGTTGTAATGCTAACGGGCGAATCATCTACAGAGACAACCGTGGCCTGCCTTTATGCTGGGGCTGATCAGTATGTCCTTAAGCCCTATGATCTCAAGGACCTTCTAGCCCGCATTCACAGTGCTCTGTACAACCAACCAAAACCCTCTATGGACATGAGCAACCACAAACTGTCAGTCAATGACGTCGTTTTGGATGGCATGTCGAGAACGCTGACCTGCGGGACAACGAGCGTCAGACTGACCGAGCGCGAGCTAGCAGTCGCCGAAGTATTGTTTTCAAACCATAACACCGAGATCAAAAGAGACTTCATCTATTCCTCCGTTTATGGGCATCAAATGAAGGCCTTTAGCAGAGCTGCGGACATTCTGATCGCTCGTTTCCGAAAGAAGTTAAGACAGATTAGCGACGATCTACTAATACTTCCCACTCGCAGTGCTGGTTACATACTCGTATCCAAAAGCAACGCACAAGCAGAAAAATAGCTCATTGAGATTCGACCTATATGCCTGCAGAAACCGCGCAATATTTCGATGAAAAGGCGTTCAGCACACTGCTCAACAGCGACGATGCCTCTCTACTTTACCCCCTGTTTGAACGCGCGCTCGACTCTCTCACACGCTTTATTAAAGAGCCAATTAAAGATTACTCGCTACTCGAATTTGAGACACACACACTAAAAACAACCTGCAGACAGCTAGGCGCGAAACGCTTAGCCAACGTCCTTTCTGCGCTCGAAAAAGCCGCAGCACAAGACGACGCCGCTCGATGCGATACATTGAAGCGTTTGGCAAGTTCCGAATTCGCACAGGTCGAGGGCGAGCTAAAAAGTCACGCCGAAAAACTAAAACAGCAGGCCTAACCTAGCTCATAGCTCGCTTGCGTGCTATCGTTCACTCACGTAAATCCTTCCCCGCAGCCAAGATTATGCAGAAAAAAATTCTTGTTTTAGATGACGACTTAATTGTCACGGAAATACTGGGACAAATAGTTAAAAATCTAGGGTATTACCCGATTGTTGCGCACAATGCGTCGGTCTTAGCGTCTGCAAAAATAAGAGAGTTTGATGCTATTCTTTTAGATCTTTGGCTCTCCGACTCTTCGGCAGAGGAATCGCTAGAGGTGATCGCCGAACAGGCATTTAGGGGACTAATTGTACTGATTTCTGGCCTCGATAACGAAGCACTTGAGGATGCCTGCGAGAAAGGCCGCAGCTTAGGGTTGCGTGTGAACGGCTACCTCCGAAAGCCGATCAGTGCCGAATCGCTCGAGGCGCTTCTAGCAGATCTTGATTACTAGTCAGCTGACGCGCCGTAATGACCCCGCTATTTTTTAACCAACATATAGCCTGAGTTACGCGTCGGGATGATGATGTAATCGTCTGTCACAAGTTTTAGCTTTTTGCGAAGACGTGCGACTAGGATATCAACTGCGCGACTAAAAGGTTCCATCGCCCTACCAAATATCGCGAAATAGATATGCTCTCTCTCCATCTCGATTCCCATACTTCCTATTAGGCTTTCAGCTAGGCTGACCTCACGTTGAGTTAGCTTAGTCTCCCGCTCAGCGTAGCTCAATATCCGGCTTCGTCCCTGCAGAGTAAGAGTGAGCTTTTCCTCGCTATCCTTCACTTCGAGATGAGAGACGGCGGCCCGCGCCCAACCCTTGAGTACAACATGAATTCTTGCCACTAGTTCGTCGAGCACATAGGGCTTAGTCACATACTGCTCGGCTCCGGCATAGAGGCAAGCGACGGTAGTTTCTACATCGTCTTCACCAGTGAGCATAATAACCGGGTAAGAGCCTTTCGATTTAATGCGACGACACAAATCCAAACCGTTGATGTCGGTTTTATCTAAGTGAAAGTCAATAATAAAGAGATCTACTGGACTGTCGTTTAGCGAGCTAAGAGATTTCAGAAACGCGTCTACGGTATCAAATCGCTTGGTCGTAAAGGCGTTCTTCTGCAGCCCCGCGCAAAGAATTTCGCCAAACACTGTGTCGTCATCTACTACTACAATGTGCTTCTTCACGATAACCTTTGATATATTGCAAACGGTGATACAGGATGATACCTACCCTGCGTATTTTTTCAAATCATTCTCTACGGAAAACTCGCATAAAAAAGCCCCCTACGACTGGTCGTAGAGGGCTTTGCATACCAGCTTAAAAATCAGAGCCCTGGGGCGATCCCTGCATAGCCTGCGTTCCACCAAAGGTGAACCAGAATACTCAGCACATAGCCTAACGCAATGACCGGCGTCCATTTTAGATGGCCAAAGAAAGTGTACTTCCCTCTCGCCTGCCCCATAAGAGCGACACCCGCCGCGGAGCCAATCGAGAGCAAACTACCCCCAACACCAGCCGTTAGCGTCACCAGCAACCACTGTAACTCATCCATAACAGGGTTCATCTGAAGAATAGCCACCATCACCGGAATGTTATCGACGATAGCACTCATCACACCAACTAAGCTATTGGCAAGCGTTGGACCCAATCCGTCGTACATCCATTCACTAGCGAATGCGAGGTATCCGATAAAACCGAGCCCACCCACACACATGATAACGCCGAAGAAGAACAGCAGCGTATCCCATTCGGCCCGTGCAACCTGCTTAAAGCTGTCGAACGCGCCGATATCGCCTACCTGACCATATTCAGCATCATCGTTAGGATGAGGCTTATGCGTCATTTTCAAGTAGTAGCCAAATATCTTAAGCAATGCGAGTCCTGTCATCATGCCCAAGAATGGAGGCAAATGAAGGAAATTATGGAAACTTACGGCGATGGCAATTGTGCACCCAAAAAGGCCAATGATTACCCCTGCGCCTCGCTTAATTCGTACCGACTCCTCAGCCACCGCGGGGACTTCTTTAGACACCGCGAACTGCATCACGAACGCAGGCACAATATAGTTGACTACCGATGGCACAAACAGCGCGAAGAACGTTGCGAACGGAATAAGCCCGCTCTGCCAAACCATCAGCGTTGTGATGTCACCGAACGGCGAGAAAGCACCGCCCGCATTCGCTGCAACGACAATATTTACACAACTAACAGCAACAAATTTCGCATCGTCTTTACCAACCGCCATTACGACCGCACACATAACCAAGGCCGTTGTAAGGTTGTCGATAATCGGTGACAAGAAAAAACTTAGAAGTCCTGTTATCCAGAATAGCTGACGATAGCCAAGCCCCTTACTGACGAGATAGGTTCGAAGCCCCTCAAAAACTCGACGCTCGCTCATAGAGTTTACATAGGTCATTGCGGCGAGTAAGAACAAGAACAACTCTGCGAATTCAATCAAGAACTCCCGCACAGACTCCTCGACAATATGATCGTAGCCCTGCTGCGCGTAAACCAAGGCAATCATCGCCCAGATAATACCTGCGGCCAGAATCACCGGCTTGGATTTCGGAAGATGAGTGTATTCCTCTCCAATCACCAGAGCATAGGCAGCAATGAAGGTGAGTATCGAGGCAAGTCCCACCCAACTCGACGTCAGATCTAAACGATCGTGAGAAACCTCAGCTCCGAAGGCGAGCGGAGCGATTAAAAGAGTTAAGGGGACTAAAAAAAGGCCTAAAACGCGCATTAACATGAACCATCCTTTGTTCGCCTCATGAGCGAAACTTGTTTTTATAGAATGCTAAAAGTAGGTCGATTCGAGCGAATTGGCAAGCAATAAGTCGTTACAATTGTGAAACATCTGCCGTTAGACAAGAACAATGAATCCGAGTAATGTGCCGCCCTAGGGAAAATAAATAGAAACTAAAGCGAAACCAAAAAATAGGAGCAGTTTGTGGAATTAAAAGCCCAGGCTCTATTCCCAAGTGTTGTATGGAGCACTCTATTTGATGACCACGCAACACTCAACAAAGAGCTACTCGCTCGCGCCTATGAACTCCGTGATAAAGATCCAAGAGGAGTTAGTAGAACTAACATTGCTGGGTGGCAGAGCAATAACACCATTCAGCAGCTACCTGAATTCGCGTTGATTAATCGACGCATCCTGCAGGCTTGCGAACGCATTGCCGAATCTCAATACTTTATTCCGGGACTCACTTTTGATCATCAAGCTTGGGTAAACATAAGTCCGCCAGGCGCGTCGAATCAGATCCACTACCACGCAAACTGCTATTTCAGCGGCGTTTACTATATTAGTCTCGACGCCCCGAAATGCGGCAGTCTATATTTCCGCGATCCGCGCACTGCCTCCAGGATGATGCCTTTCCCAGCGACGAAACAAACCCCCTTCACCGCAAGCGAAGTCAGAATGCCCCCCGAACCGGGACGACTCTATATCTTCCCTGGTTGGTTAGAACACGGCGTCGAAGTCAATCAAAGTGACTCTGACCGTGTAGGCATTAGCTTCAATGTAGTCGCGCGACCCTGAAAAACCACCCCGCAGAGCTGTTTAGGCGCCCCCTTTCAGCGACCCATAAAAAAACCCCGCACTCAAACGAGTACGGGGTTCTTCTAAATATAATGCCTGACAATGACCTACTCTCACATGGGGAAACCCCACACTACCAT
>Ga0255756_1002559_pt1 | contig 19398 bp, 13 predicted proteins | sample 011ome_20_FD_179956 | JGI IMG/M metagenome (GOLD analysis project Ga0255756, IMG submission 179956) | Coastal salt marsh microbial communities from the Groves Creek Marsh, Skidaway Island, Georgia - 011509CT metaG (version 2) | ecosystem: Environmental > Aquatic > Marine > Intertidal zone > Salt...
AAGACGAAGACGAAGACGCCCGCTAAGACGAAGACGCCCGCTAAGACGAAGACGCCCGCTAAGACGAAGACGCCCGCTAAGACGAAGACGCCCGCGACCGCGTCGAAGATCGTCGTCAGAGCGGTTCAAGACTACGACGAGCTCCCTTCGGACTTTGAAGACGAGGAGATTGACGAAGCGAGCGCGTTCACCGCGGCGGATAAAAAGAAATACGCAGACGTGACGTTCGACGACTTTGGCGGCGGCGCGAAGAACGCGAAGAAGAAGACTCCGGCCAAGTCGACGAAGAAGGCCCCGGTCAAGTCGAAGGCGAAGACCCCCGTCGGCGCGAAGAAGGCGGCCGCGAAGAAGAAGGACGACGACGACGACGACGCGTACCCCGACCTCCCCGAAGATTTCGAGGACGAGGAAATCGACGAGGACGCCGCGTTCACGGTGGCCGACGAGAAGCGCTGGAAGGACGTCATCTTCGAGGAGTTTGGCGTGAAGAAGAGCCCGGCCGCGAAGGCGAAGACGCCGGCCAAGGCTAGGGCGGCGACGGGGACGAAGCGGAAAGCGACGACGTCGACGAAGACGCCGACGACGCGAGGGAAGCGCGCCGCGAAGTGATGCGATTTATTCAAGACCAGACGCGTCGCGTCTTTGTTCTTTTCAGCATTTTGGAACGACTAAAGCTCTACAGTACGCAACCCCCACCACTCACCGACGTTCACACGACCGACCCAGCCTGCGCCTGGGTGTTCGACAACACCGCGTGCGACAGCGAGTACGTCTTCGACGTGAGCGCCTTCGTCTTCTCGACGATCATGTCGTGAACGCTCTGCGCCTGGTCGTACATCTGCACCGTCCCCTTCTCCGAGTCGATCTTCGCGTTGAGCTTCGTGCTCCGGATCAAGTTCACGATCCACCGCTCCGCGCTGTCGTGGTCCATGGACAGTTTATCCGCGAGCATCTTGATGTCGATGCGCTGGTGAATCCTGCAGTACGTCTCGAAGATGAAGAGACGCGCGTTCTCGTTGAACTCGTCCTTGCAGCCGACGAGGAAGAAATCATTCTCGAGCACGACGTCGCACTCCGCGAGCTTCGTCTGCGCGCCGTCGAAATCGTACTCCACGAACAGCTTCAGCAAAAACTCCGTGATCGGGTCCGAGTACGTCTCGCACTGCAGGATCCTGACGAGGTCCTTCAGCATGCTGCGGCGGCGCTTGTTCGTGATGATCGCCGCCGCGAGGTACCGCAAGAGATGCGGCGCCTCGGCTTGAATCGCCTGCATGTATCGCTCTTGAAAGAACAAGTCGATGATCGCGTTCCGCCCGTTCTCGTGGTTGAAGAACACGAACAGCGCCCAGTGAACGAGCCACGTCCGCGCGTGCACGTGCGCGAGCGGGCTGGAGTACGCGCGGTTCTCCACCGCGTCCTTGAGCCGCGTCAGGTCCTCCACGGCGGCGTCCCACTGCTGCAGGAGAATGTCCGAGGCAAACTTGCCCCACAACGCGCTCGCGCCGCGCTCGCTGTTCGTGCACAGGCCGCGGTAGTGCGAGAGGAACTCCCCCGCGGCCTGATAGTTCCCGCACTCGAACTGGAACTTGGCGTAGTGGAACAGCGCGTCGATATCCTCGGGGCCGACGCCGTGCGATTCTTGAAGAAAGGCGAGGTTGAACGCCTTGTCGCTTCGGAGCTGCTTCACGAGCGTCGGGTCCGACAGAAAGTTCACCACCTTCTCCGCCTTCACGGACAGCTCCGTGAGGTTCGCGATGACCTCCTCCCTCCGCTGCTGCATCGCCGCCGGGACGTCGCTCTTGTTGTGGAGCGACTTGTAGATGTCCGCGGCGAAGTCGAGCATGTTCGTCTTGTTAAGCAGCGCGATCTTCGCCTCCAAGACCTCGTTCTCCGGGTACACGCGCTTCGCTTGGAGGAACTCCAGGAGCGGGAACACGAGGTGGCGGTCGAGGTACTTCCCGAGCTGTCGTCATAGATAGTTTGACGCGTTTCGCGGTGGACGATCGGGACGCGGGGTGGGACGCGGGGGGCGTCAGTCGAGGGTCGATCGCGCGCGAGGCGGAGGCGGGATGCGATCTAACGATCGGCCGAAAAGAATCGACGACGACGGGGTGGGAAAAGGCGCGGCCACGGCGGCGCGATCGCGCGTCGGGGCGCGCCCTCGCGCCGCGCCGTCGCGCCCGTCGCGCGCGGGAACGTCCGCGAGCGGGTTCAGACGCGCACCTCGGACGTCAGGTCGTGCGTCTTCGCTTCGACGGGCGCCATGACGGGCGGAACCGCGCGCGCCGCGGTGAAAAACCCTGCCTCGGCGCTGCCCTTCTCCGCGCGCGACGACGACGACGACGACGACGACGACGACGAGGCGTGTCTCGCCCTCTCTTCCGCGCGTCTTCGCGTGTCCTTCGAACGGGACGGACGCGTGTACACGGAACGCGCGGCGCCGGCGGTGTCGCGGCCCGGTGCGTCGAAAAGAGAGCTCGCGGCGGGCGCGCCGCAGCCGCCAACAGAAGCCAAGCACGTTCGCGTCCGCCGTCGCCGTCGATTCGATCGAGGATCGATACGTTCGGCGATCGCGAGGGTCAAGCAGCCTTTGAACGTCGCCGATTTTGAAAGAAACGTCGATGAAAAACGCCGAGAACGCCGATGAAAACGCCCTTTCAAGAATCCATTCGTTGCCGCTCGCTTCCAAACGCGGAAGTCAATCCTCCGCGCTCTCGCCGTCGATCGCGCGGCAGAGAGCGCGCGCGGGGCGCGGCGACGCACGGCACCGTCGTCCGCTCGCGCGCACGCATCGGAACGCGCGCTCGCGCCGTCCGTCCGCCCGCCCGCCGAGATGGGCCGCGGCGCCGCGGTCGGGACCTCGCTCCCCCCCGGCGGGAGCGCGCGCGGCGCGGGCGCGACCACCACGTCGCGGTACGAGACGTTGGCGCCTCCGACGATGACCGCGCGATACGAGCGCGTGCAGGTCTGGGGCATCGACTGCCCGGAGCGGCTCACGTGGCGCGGAGGGACGTGGGAGCCCGGCGGGGAGTACGTCCGCACGATCGCGCTGAAGAACGTCAGCACGAAGACGCTCAAGCTCAAGTACCGCATGCCGAAGACGAAGTACTTCGAGCTCGAGTTCCCTGAGGTCATCACGCTCTCGCCCGGGATGAGCGCGAGCGTGGACGTGACGTTTCGCCCGATCAAGACGGAACAGTACGAGGACTTCGTGGAGTTCAAAGTCCGCGGAATACACCCGGAGCCGCACGACACGTTTCGAGTCGCGATCGCGGCGCTGCTGCCGGTGACGTCCGTCGCGCTCGCGCCCGCGGTCGACCTCGGCTACGGCGCGGTGCGCGAGCGCATCGCGAAAGACTTCGCGTTCGTCAACGACGGCGACGAGCCGTTCGAGTACGAGTGGAAGATCCCGTCGCCGTGCGCGTTCGCGCTGAGCCCGCTGACCGGGCGTCTGAAGCCGGGCGAGACGGGGATGGCGCGCGCGGAGTTCACGCCCGAGGACGCGAGCGTCTCGGTGCTGCGCGCGGCTCTCGTCCTCAACGGCGGCGTCGCCGCGTCCGAGACGAAGATCAGCGCGGTGGGGAAGTTCCCGTACGTGCGACTGTCCGAGCGCGTGGTTGACTTCGGCGACGTCGTCGTGGGCAAGACGACGGAGTTGTGCGTGTGGCTCGTGAACCAGAGCGTCGTCGGCGCGTCGTACGCGATCGAGCGCGTCGCGGACGACGCGCTCCACGACCACGTGTTTCGCGTGGGTTCGAAAAACGGCAGGCTGTGGGACGGCGCGGAGGGGAGGATCGACGCGAGCGGCAAGGAGATGATCAAGCTCGTGTACACGCCGAGCGTGCCCGGGATGTTCAGCACGGAGACGTTCAAGTTCATCACCCCGGGGGGGAACGTCGCGGTGCTGCTCTTGAAAGGGACGGCGATCGGGCCGAAGGTTTCGCTGAGCCTACACAAGATCAACTTCAACTCGGCGGAGATCGGGAAGACGCCGACGCGCACGGTGCAGATCGAGAACGACAGCGACGTGAGTTGCCACTGGCAGATCAACTCGGAGACGCTGGGCGTCTTCTCGCTCGACGCCGACCGGGGCGTGATCCCCCCGAAGTCCGCCGCGACGGTGACGGTGACGTTCACGCCAATCGAGTGCGCCAACTATCACAAACGCGTCGTCGTGACGCTCCGCGACGCGCCGCCGCTCGCGTTCGACGCGGTCGGCACGTCGTACGACTCCAAGCGGCGCCCGGCGCCCATGTACCTCTCGCACGTCGAGGCGTACCGCGCGCGGTGCGCGCTGGGGCTGATATCCCCCGGGCAGCCGCCGATTGCGGGCGACAGGGAGCCGTACGAGGAGGAGGTGGCGGCGCAAGAAGGTGCGTTCTATACACTGGTTCCCATACGACCGCATTGGCGTGGTGAACGCCGATCCTTAAGGAATTTTGCCCGTCGACTCTCTCCGTCCACCTCCCGCTTTCAATCCCCGCCCTCGGCGCCTTTCAACGCCAACTGACGCCTTTGAACTCCACCCCGACGTCGCTTTGAAGCCGCGGCCGCGCCGCCGTCGGACACCTTCGGCTCGCTGTTCGAGCCGGACGCGCACTGCGGCGTGTCCCTGGACGTGACCGACCTCGACTTCGGCGCGTGCAGCACGACGCGGCTGGTCGAGGCGAAGACGTTGGTCCTTAGGAACGATACCCCGCAGAAGCTCGTCGTGTTTTGGGGCGGGCAAGAGCACTTCGCGACGGGCGACACCTCGGCGAAGACCCAAGACGCGATGGCCGAGTCCGCGGCCAGGTGGCCGTACGCGGTCACCCCCGACGCCGCGGACGTCCGACCGGGCGAGACGCAGGAGTTTAAGGTCACGTTCCGTCCGTCGATGGACAACCGGTACTACACGAGGCAGCTCGAGTGTTTCGCGTACGTGAAGACGATGCGGTCGTTTCGGCAAGTCACCGCGGATAATTTCGTGCCGCCGTGGACGACGACGCTGCGGGCGAACGGGCACACGTTCCGCGACGCGCGCGCCATGTTCGACGCGTTCATGCCCAAGTGCCACTTCTCCTGCCGCGGTGGGCGGCTGTTTTTCCCCCCCACCGTGCGCGGCGAGCGCGCGTATCTCACGGTGGCGCTGATCAACGACGGCGACACCGCGGTGGGCTTTGAGTTTCCGACGAAACGCCCGGACGCGACGGAGGGGGAGAACGCGTCCGCGGCGGCTGCCGCGTCGCCGCTGCGATGCTTCCCGAGCAAAGGTCACGTCATGCCGCACTCGCACGCGCTCGTGACGTTCCGGTTCGACGCGCGCGACACGCGGCAGCACGTCGAGAGCATCGCGTGCTCGCTCAACGGCAGCGAGAAGAACGTCCTCGTGTTGAACGCGCGCGCGCAAGGGTTCGTCCCGAGCCTCGTCGTCGGGGACGAGGACTCGTTCGTGTTCAAGCCCACGTGCGTCGGCGCGATCACGACCAGGGACGTGAACGTCGTGAACAAATCGCGGATAGACATCCTGTACGAGTGGGCGATCCCGGAGAAGCTCGCGGGCGTGCTCGCGGTGTCGCCGGCGTCGGGGACGGTGAAGGGCGGCGAGACGCTGACGTCGACGTGGAACTTCTCCCCGAGAGAGGTCAAGCGGCTCGCGGCGAGGGTGCCGCTCGTCGTCCGCGTCCCGCAGACGCCGAGGCAAGCGCGCGAGGGCGTGCTTCCGGAGCAGGAGCGCGTGTACGTCAGCGTCGGCGGCGAAGGCCTCTCCGGCGCGCTCACGATGCAGCCGCGGACGTTGACGTTCGGGACGTGCCTCGTCGACAAAAAGGAGGAGCGCACGATCGAGCTCTACAATCAGTCCGCGGGGATGATCCGGTACCGCCTCGAGTGCGTCTTCGCGGAGGGGTCGTCCGAGTTCGACGCGGACGTGAGCTTCGACGCGCCGATCGGCCAGATCAACGCGCGCGCGGTCGTCCCCGTCGTGGTGTCCTTCGTCGGGCGGCAGCGCGTGACGGACTGCGAGTTTCGCGTCGTGTGTCACACCGTCGCGGATCCGAAATCGAACGCGACGACGACGAGCTCGTTGACCGCGGCGTCGCGGTCGTCCACGCTGCCGTTCGCGGCCGCGGAGACGACCCCGCCGGAGACGGAGGCGGACCTCCCGTGGACCGCGGCGCGGGCGACGGCGGACTTCCCGACGCTCCGCGTCACGGACGCCGCGTGCGAGGGCGTCGCGAAGCCGCTGCTCTGGAAGCGGCTGTCGATCAACGCGCTCAACGCGCAGCTGGCGACGCCGCCGACGCCGGCGGAGCACAAGATGGCGAAAGACGGCGGCGTCGACGGCACGATCGTCTCCTCGCGCGCGCTCGCGCCGCTCTCCGCGGTGGCCACCGGCATGGGCGTGCACGTGGAGGGCGCGCCCGCGACGGTGACGCACCTCGAGGTTACCAACGTCGGGACGCTCCCCGCGGATTGGCGCGTGCTGTTCCGCAACGAGCTCGAGGTGGAGGCGGAGAATTGGGTCGAGCTCTCGGAGCCCGACACGGAGGTGGACGCGCACCAGATGTGGCTCGTGGACAACGGCGTCGTGAAGGTGTACCCGCGGAGGGGCCACCTCGAGCCCGGGCAGAAGACCGCGGTGACGATCACGTACGCGCACGACCACGTCGGCGCGCACTGGCTGACGGCGTTGCTGACGATCGCCGACGGCCGCTCCGTGCGGTTGGAGCTCGGCGGTCGGACCGTCGCGCTGGACGCCAAGTGCCTCGACCTCGGCCCCGCGAACGCGCCGATCGCGACGCACGTGCTCTCTCCCGTTCGCATCGGCGAGATGCGCCCGCCGACGCAGTCGATCGAGCTGCGGAATCCGTGCGCGGACGCAATACGATACGTCGTGGACGTCGCGCCGGCGGAGGCGCTGAATCGCGACGCGTGGGGGTTCCCGGTGTTGCGATGTCTGAACCCGAGCGGCGTCGTCCCCGCGTTCGGCGTCGCGTCCGTGGACTGGATATTTCAGCCCGCGGAGGAGAAGGTGTACGAGACGTCCGTGGAGATCAAGATCCACGGCGGCGAGAACTCGGTGCTGACGATTCGAGGCGCGGGGGTCTCGCCGCTCGGCGGCGACGGCGACGGCGACGGCGCCGCGAACGACGGCGCGGCTCTCGGCGACATCGACCGCTCGCGATGGATCGGGTACCGCCCGACGCCGACGCTGCCGCCGACGACGCCGTTCCAGCTGTCCACGCACGCGTGCGCATTCGGCGAGATCCCGTCGCTCGCGATCGTGCGCCGCGTCGTCGCGCTGACGTCGTGTTCGGACTTTGACTACGACTTCAAGTGGAACCTCTGCGCGCTCGCGGGGAACGAGACGATCGGCGCGCTCGCGATCGAGCCCGCGGAGGGCGTCCTCAATCGCGGCGAGAGCGTCATGATCAAGGTGATCTTCACCGCGGGCACCGATCCGCGCGTGTTCGACGGCGCCGTGCGATGCGAGCTCACGCCGACGACGCCGTCCAGGGAGGAGCTCGAGTACGAAGCGCGTTTGGCGGAGGAGGCCAAGACGCGGCCGGTGGCGGTCGCCGAGCAGGGCGCGCCCGCGCCGTCGATGCCGACGAAGCTCGAGAAGCAGGGCAAGAGCGAAGTGTGGGTCTCGTACGCGAGCAAGGAGCGGATGTCCGTCCTGCACGCGAGCACGGAGAACAGCGCTATAACCTTCCCGGAGCTCACCGCGCGGCACAGGCGCGAGCACGAGAAGACGCTGCCCAAGCCGCCGCCGCCGCCGGCGGACCACGTCGTCGTGCTCGGCGTGGAGGGGATCGTGCAGACGGAGGTGGCGTTCAGGGAGGAGCACGGCGCGGAGGCGTTCGATCGGCATTTCATCCCGACGTACCGACCGGACCCGAGGGTGGAGACGCTCCCCGCGGACCTCACCGCGGAGGACGCCGCGCTCATGATCGCGGAGTTGCTGCGCGAGACGGCGCGCGATCCAGAGATTCAGCGAGAGTTTGACGATCTCGAGGAGGAGGAGATACCGTTCTACCTCTCGCTCGTGGGCGGCGGCGCGCCCGCGCGCGCGCTCAGAGCGCGCGAGTCGATCGCGTCGCCGCCGAAGACGCCGGACCTCGCGTCCTCGAGTCGCGCGTCCTCGCGTCCAGCGTCCGCGGCGTCCGCGGCGAGTCCGACGAAGCGCGACTCGAGGCCGGCGACGGCGTCGCGGCCGCCGTCGCGCGCGTCGGTCGCGTCGTCGATCAAGTCGCTGCAGAAGAAGCTCAGCTCGAGGGCGGCGTCGATGACGGCGACGCCGCACGGGTCGAAGGCGGCGTCCATGGCTGCGAGCGTCGCGGGGTCGATCGCGGACGCGCTCGAGAGGGGCGCCGCCGCGGAGGCTTCGCCTCGCGCGCCGACGCCGACGCCGACGCCGACGCCGTTCGACGCGGAGGCGGCTAAGGCTGAGGCGAACCCGGAGTTCCGCACGCTCGCGGAGTGGGCGCTGGAGGAGACGCTGTATAACGTGGTGCGGGAGTTGCACGCGGACGCGGAGGACGCGCGACGGGGGTACGAAGACGACGACGAGGCGTATTAGACTCGCGCGCGGTTGTCGGTCGTTCGTTCGTTTTTAAACGTCGGTCGTTTTTAAACTCGTCGTCAACGCGTGTTCTTTCTTCTCTCCGTCTCCGCTCTGCTTCCGTTCGTCGTCTCGCGCGTCGCTCGTCACTCCTCTCTCTTGCGGCGTTTCGGCGTGCTCGCGTTCGCGTCTGGCTCTCGCTCGTGCTGCGGCTGCGCGCGGAAGAGGAAGGGGCGGGGGTGGGGGCGTGAGCGATACGCCGCGCCGCGCGACGCGAGCGAGCCGAGGCGAGGCGGGGCGCACGGGAAGCTGCCGTCGCCACGGCGCGGGCGCTGGCGTGCTCTCGTCGAGGAAGCGGGAAGCTCTCGCGACGTTCTCCGGGTTCGGAGACGTCACGACGTTCCCGGAGCCTGTCGTGAACATCTCCGAGAAGCTCGGCGCGGGGGTGGTGGGCGGCGCGGACATGCCGCGTGCGAGGCGCGGCGCGGAGTGCGACCGCGCGAAGAAGCACTTTTCGGTGGAGTCGAGATTTTTTTTGAGCGCGCGGTTCGCCGCGGACGGGAGTCCGTCGCTAGTCGCGCGCGCGCTCGAGACCGTCGCGCGTCCTCGCGACCCCGCGCGTCGTCGTCGCCGCCGCCGCCGCCGCCCGCGTCGCGCCGCGCGTCGCGCGCGACCGCCAGCCGCGAAGAGCGCGTCGCCGCCGCCGCTCGCGTCGCGCGGTCGTCGCGGCATCTCGCGTCGGCACCGCGTCGTGGTCAACGATGGCGGAAGAGAGCGCGGTGACGTTCGACGAGGTGCGCGCCCGCGCCCGCGCGCGACCCACCCGCGCCGCGCGTCGTCGCCCTCCTCCTCCCCGCGTCGTCGTCGCCGCGTTCGACGCGCGCCGCGGTCCCCTCGCGGTCGTCCGCCCTTCCGTCGTCGTCGTCGTCGTCGTCGTCGTCGTTCAAAATCGAAACCGCGCGTCGACGAACGCTCACTCGCCGTCGTCTCTCCCCTCCCCGCGTCGCGTCCCGCAGTCGTTCCGCGTGCGCGTGCTCGACGCGGAGAAGTTCGACAAGACGCAAGCGCTCGCGGACGGCGCGAAGGACTTCTGCGAGAAGGTCACGCGGCTGAACGACATCGTGAAGACCGTCGTCGACGCCGTGGACGCGCAGGCGCGTCGTCGATCGATCGTCGCTCGCCGTCGCTGTCGTTTAATACGCTCACGTCTTCGTCTTCCCTCCCGCGGTCCCTCGTCCTTCCGTCCTCTTCCTTCTTCCCTCCCTCCATCCCGTGCTCTCCCCGCTGACGTCGCGCGCGCTTCGTTTCCCTTCGCCTTAAACCCCCGCCTCGACGCAGGCGGCGCGCACCGAGCGCGAGAAACTGCGCGCGGTGGGGAAGCGGAACCAGGCGGCGTCGGAGGTGCGTTCTGTACACTGGTCCCCGTACGACCGCGTTCGCGTGGTGAACGCCGTTTCTTAAGGACTTTGCCCGGCGCATCTCTCCGCACACCCCCCGCTTTCAATCCCCGCCCTCGGCGCCTTTCAACTCCGCTTCTGACGCCTTTCAACTCCACCCCGACGTTCGCTCGTATGGAACGACCCTGGAGGCGGCGCGTCGGCGACGCGCGCGCGCCGAGACGGGGGCGCTTCGACGCGAACGACGCGCGGAGCTCGACCGGCTGCGCGCGGAGTTTGACTCGTTGGCGCGCGTGCGCGAGGAGCAGGAGGCGCTGATCGCGAAGTTGTCGGACAGCGCCGCGTGATGGACGGGGAGAGGGGGGGTCAGGGCGACCGTCGTTGGGTACGCGGAGCAGTAGCGGGTGCGGTGCGATTTTAGACCGTCGTTCACGGTTCAACTGTTTACGAAGGTGTTACAGTACCTGTATTTTCGATCGTTAAATCGTGCACGCGCAAACAGTCACCTGCGTACGAGTACACGTACGACTTTTTTTTTTTTTTGCGGTTTTGTCTTACGTTTGTCCTGACTAAAAAGCCATAGGGCTACGTGTACACACGTGTAGCATGTCACGAAGTTGTCCAGTCAGATCCAGATTGTGTTGTTCGGACGGACACTGCGACGGAGACAACTAAGCTTATGATTGGATCACACACACACAATGCTATCACACATTTAGATCTCTGCCGCGCGCGCGCGCAGAGACGCCGACGCCGGGCCACGGACTTCGCCGCGGTCGAACGCGCTCGGCGTCGCCGCGCGTCGGCGAGCCGACGCTGCGCGCTTCGGGGCGAGCGCGCGAGCGAAGCGAGCCCTCGCCCGGGACGTCCGCGTGCGTTGACCGTTGGCTGGCACTCATCGCTTAGCAATCACAGGCGTTCGAAAATCCACGCTTCTCCGCAATGTCCGCGCGATGGTGGCCGACGCGCGAACCCCCCGAGGAGAAACCCACGGAGCTGTTCATGGACCGCACCCGCCGCGAGATCATGCCGATCGCGACCGCGGACCTCGCGCATCATCGCGTCGTCGCCGCGGCGGTGTGCCAGGAGGGCTGCTACCCGAACAAAACGCGCGCGCACGTGAACCAAGACACCTTCGTCCTCAACGTCGCGTTCGAGGGCGACGCGAACCAATGCTTGCTCGGGGTCTTCGACGGCCACAGCGTCCACGGCGAGGACGCGGCGCAGATCGCGGCGGCGACGTTCCCGAGGACGCTGAAGGAGCTGCGGGCGGACGACGCCTTCGAGAACCATCTTGGCGACCACAAGCGCGCGTCGCCGCTCGACGGCGACGACGCGGCGCCCTCCGCGTTCGCGACCGCGTTCGAGCGAACGAACGACGTCATCGTGCGCGAGCTCGGGGAGGACGCGAAGTTGTCGGGAACGACCGCGGTCGTCGCGCACTTGATCGGGGACATGCTGCACGTCGCGAACGTCGGGGACTCGAGGGCGATCTTTGGAATCGCGACGCCAACGAACGAGAACGACGCCAGTCCTAGGTGGAAGGTCCTACCCGTGACGCACGACCAGACGTGCTTCCGGCACGACGAGCGCGTGCGCATGAAGAGAGAAGCGACCGAGGACGTCATGTTTGCGACGCTCGGGATGATCCTCGGCGAGGTTCCGTTAAGCGAAGACTTCGGCGAGGAGACGATCGAGGCCGCGGACGACCCGCCGCGGGTGTTCAAGAACAATGAGCACTACCCCGGGTGCGCGTTCACGCGGAGTTTAGGCGACACAATAGGCAAGAGCCTCGGCATCAGCGCCAAGCCGGAGACGCTGTCGTATCGCTTGGACGACGCGAGCCGGTGCCTCGTGATCGCGTCGGACGGCGTCTTTGAGTTTATGGAAAATGAAACCGTGCTCGCGATATGCGAGAGATACGAGGGCGACGCGCTGGGGGCGTGCGAGGAGATCACGCGCGCCGCGTACGCGTCCTGGAGCGAGGAGGACACGCGAGCGGACGACGTCACGTGCGTCGTCGCGTATTTCACGCCAAAGCCGAGCGCGGCGAAGGCGCCCATGCCGCCGACGGCGCCGTCGAAAGCCGCGGAGCGCTGGATGCTCGTCAGAAGGCAAGTGCGCGCGGGGCACACGAAGAAAGAGCCGGGTTTGCGGTTCGCGAACGCGGCGCTCGCGAAAGCGGCGATACATCTCCGCACCCGTCGCGGCTCGCTCGCGATCGAGGATTTGTTCCCCGGGTTCGAGTGGGACGCGATGGAGGGCGCGGGGGTCAACTTGAAAGACCTCGTCGACGCCGCCGCCGAGCTCGGCGTGTGAGAGGCGACGAGAACGAGGAGGTCAGCGTAATCTTACTGTATGTTGACGTTGTCAACGTTGAAGTTGAGGCGCACGATCTCGAGGACCGGCTGGGCGGGATCGATCGCGAGGAAGAGGAAGGGCGCGGCGAAATCGCGCCGCACCCTTGATCATTAGGATGAGTTTTAATAACACGACGCGTTTAGCATTCGAAACGGACCTGGAGGCGCGTCGGTCGCGCGTCGCCGTCACTATTTGTGTTGAAGTTGATGTTGAAGTTGAAGTTGAAGTTGATAGTTGCGGTGTTGATCTAAACGAAAGAAGACGTCTGATGAACCACCAACCCTCGGTCGATCGTCGCGTCACTTCTCCCCCGTCGCCGCCGCCGCGCGTCCCGCACACCGGTCCCCGCGCGACCGCCCGCCCGCGCGCGCGCGGCGCGCGCCGTGCATCTCGGTCTAAAGACTCTGCTCCAGCTCCTTCTTCATCGCCGCCTCGCGCTCCGCCTCGGCCTCGTACAGCGCCTCCGCCTCCTTCACCGCCTCCTCCAACGCCGCGCCGTCGATCGAAGGCTTCTCGCCCTTCGCACCCCCCGAGCCGCTCTTCAGCTCGCTCGCGCCCGCGGTTTTCGCGCCGAGAACGACCGCGGCTTCTTTTAAGTCTCTCGCCTGCGCGCGCTCGGCCTCGTCGAAGCTCGCCGCGCCGCTCTCCGGGGTCCCGTCGCCGGTGTTCACGTCCGAGAGCTCGCCGAGCGACGCGCACTTGACGCCGTCGCCGCAGTCAATCGAACCGAGCATCTCGTTCCCGCCCGCGCCGTCGCGACGTTTCAGCTTGACGTGCAGACCGCCCGTCGTGTGAATCGTCGCCCCCGTCGTCATCCCGCACTCGCCGTCGGGATGAAACTTCGCGTCGAGCTCGAAGTCGAACCTGCGGCACGTTGAAAGGCGTCAGTTGAAGTTGAAAGGCGTCGAGGGCGGGGATTGAAAGCGGGGGCTGGGCGGAGAGAGACGCCGGGAAAAGTCCTTAAGAAACGGCGTCCACCACGCCGACGCGGTCGTATGGGAACCAGTGTATAGAACGCACCTGCGGCACACCATCGCGAGCGTGATGATGCTCTCGAACAGCGCGAACTGATCGCCGACGCACTTCCGCTGCCCGCCTCCGAACGGAAGGTACGCGAAGTTCTCCGTGATCTCGTTCGGCATCTTCTGATCGATCGGGAACCGGTCCGGGTCGAACTTATCCGGGTTCTCCCAAAGTCGCGGGTTGCGGTGCAGGTTCCACACGGAGATGAAAAAATCCGTCCCCGCGTCGATCTTGTACCCGTCCAGCGTCACCGGCTCCAACGCGCGGCGGATGAGCACCGGCGGCTGCGGGTACAGCCGCATGGACTCGTTGATCACCCTCGTCGTGAACTTCAGGTCCATCATGTCTGCGATCGTCGGGTTACGATCGCCGCAGACTTCGTCCACCTCCGCCTGCACGCGAGCCTTGATCTCCGGGTGCGTCGCGAGGAGGTACGTCGTCCACGTCAGCACCGCGGCGGTGGTCTCGTGGCCGGCGATGAGCAGCGTCATGAGGTCGTCGCGGAGTTGCTTAGACGTGACGTCGTCTCCGGACGCGATGAGGAAGTGCAGGATCGACGGGTCCGCCTTGTTCAGGTACTCCTCGACGAACTCCTCGTCCTCCTCCTCGACGAGTTTTTTCGTCCGCGCGATGAGCATGTTGAGCGTGTCGTTGACGACGACCAGAGCTTCTTGGCACGCCTTCTGCCTCGGGACGAGCCATCTCAGCGGAGGCACTTTCCAGTACGGAATGAACGTCACGCTGCGGTACTCCGCCTCTCGCAGGACGGTGTACACCGCCTTGATCACCGGGTCGTCCATCTTCAGCGAGTTGAAGTCGTAGTTGAACACGGCTTTGCCGATGATGTCGAGCGCGAGCCGCGAGTAAAAGTTTTCCATCTCGACCGTGTCGCCGTTCATCTCCGACCGCGCGAGCTGCGCGGATCCGTTCAGGCCGCAGTCGCCGAACATGTCGACCATGCTCGCGACGTACTTCTTGTGCAGCGACGGCACGACCGTGCGTCTTCGCACTTTCCACGTCTCTCCGTCCGCGGGGATCAGCCCGGTGCCCATGACGAATTCGAGAATCTCCGAGAGCAGCCCCTTGCTGAACGACGTCGCCTGATCCTTCAGCATCTCGCGCGCGACGTCGTTGTCGGACACGACGACGAACTTCTTGGGCCCGATCGCGAGGACGAACATCTCGCCGTACGCGAGGAAGAGCTTGTACAGCGGCACGAACACGGGCTGCCCGGCGATCTCTCGAATGTCGCCGGCGGCGACGGGCATCTTGGACATGCTCTCTTTCCTCCACTTCCTCGACAGCTTCGCGAGCTGGTAGGACAGGCCTCGACCTGGCGGTGGCGGGCGAGCGGACGGGGGGACGGGCGGGATGGGGTTCGGGACGGGGGGTCAGCGATCGAACGTCGAGTCTCTCGCGCTCCTCCTGCGAAAAACCTATCGTCGCGCCGATCGATCGGACGGGATCGGGACGCACTCTGCGGGACGTCTTTGATCACGTCGCGGATGCCGTTCAGCACGCTCTCCGCGGGGGTGCTCCGCTTCTGCGTGAACTCCCCGGACGCGATCCTCTCCTCGAGCGACTTCGCGTTCACGCGCGTCGTCAGCGCTCGCCCGCGATCGGACGACGCCCCGCGCGCGACGAATCGCAAAGGTTTCGTCGTCGCCGTCGCATCGCGCGCGCTCAGCGACGCGCCGCCGCGGCGGGTGGAGGCGGCGGCGGCGGAGGCGCCCGCGTTGGCTCCGACGAGCGTCGTCGCGGAAGCGGCGAGCGAGAGCATCGCGGCGGCCGCGGTGCGCTCTCGAGTGCGCGTCGAGTGACGACGCACAGCAGCCCCGGGGTCGGCGCGCTTTACGGATACGATAAGATCGCGAAAAGCGCGATCATTCGCCTCGATCGCGTCGAGCGTGGTTTTTCGTCGATCGCGCGATGAGCGACGACGACGTTCACCGGAACGACCGAGGAATCGCCCGATCAACGACGATCCGTCTGGTCCGGGCGGCTGAAAACAGGTTCCGGAACGGGGGGACGACGGAAACGAACCGTCGACGCGCGCGCCGTCGCTTCACTCCGCGACGCGCTCTCGCGTCGTCGTCGTCGCGAGCGCGAGCGCGAAGCCGCCGCCGTCCTCGCACCATGCCGTGCGATCCCTTCGGCGGACTCTCGATCAGCGGAGCGAACGCGTCGTCGCTCGCGTCCGCGCCGAAGCGCGCGCCCGGACCGAAGATGCACGCGGGCGAGAGACTCTCCATGTGCGGGCAGTTCACGATCAACTCCCGCGGCGAGTGGAGAGAAATCCCGAGAGAGCAGCAGGTTCCGACGCAGCGCGCGTTCGACGCGACCGCGCCGGACGAGCGAAGAGGGGGGAAGACGAGAGCGGCGGCGACGTCCCGGCTCCCGAAGGGGGCGGCGACGCACCCGAAGCGGTTCAGCGCGTGACCGATCGGTCGTTCGACGGACGGACGGGAGGAGGGAGGGGGGATACGCTAGCTAGCCAGCGCTGATGATCGTCATCGCGATGATGTACTTCAACCACGACACGACGACGATAGCCACCCGCCCACGCGATCGGCGCGTCTGTCGTTTCTAATAAGCTCACGTTCTAATAAGGGCCGTTCTATACAAGCGAACGTCGGGGTGGAGTTCATAGGCGTCAGTTGGCGTTGAAAGGCGTCGAGGGCGGGGATTGAAAGCGAGGGGTGGGCGGAGAGATGCGCCGGGCAAAGTCCTTAAGGATCGGCGTTCACCACGTCGACGCGATCGTATGGGAACCAGTGTATAGAACGCACCTAATACCTCGACGCGCGCCTCTCCGCTTCATCATTCGCTCCGCTCGTCGTCGTCGCCGCCGCGCCCCGATCGCTCGCGCTTCTTCTCGATCGGCACGAGCTCTTTCTTCCCGAGCTTCCCCTCCCTCTTCAGCCGCTTCCTCTCCTCCCTCCTCGCGCGTATCTCGTCCATGTTCTCGTGCGTCTTCCCGAGGCCTAACCTGTGCGCTCTCCTCTCCTCGGTGTCCTCGCACGCGACGCACTCGACGTCGAGCTTTTTCGCGGACGCGCGCGCGTCCGCCGAGTCCATGAGCCGCGGCGCGACGATCCGCCCGACGCCCGCGCTCGCGAGGAGCTTATAGCAGCTCAGGCACGGCGCGCGCGTGACGTAACACGAAGTGACGGTCGTCGCGTCGTCGCCGTTTCCTCGCAGGGAAATCCCGCGCGCCGCGGCTTCCGCGACGGCGTTCGCCTCCGCGTGGCAGTCCGATCGCAGCGCCCCGAACAGCGGCGAGTTGATCGTCGTCAGCACGACGTCGCCCACCGCGGTCTCGCGTCGCTCGCCGCCGCCGCCGCGCGCGATGCCGCGCACGAGCGCGCATCCCATGTGCCCGTCCGCGCACGTGCTGTTCCGAGACACGAGCGAGACGAGGTCGACGTAATTCTCGTCGACGGTGTCCGACGGTCGCCATCGCCAGCCGTATCTCGACAGCGCGTCGAAGTCCGGCGGGCGCGCCCACGACTGATGATCTTTTGGTCTCTCCGCGTCCGCGGCGGCGGGAGGAGGCGGCGGCGGCGCCGGCGGCTCCGGCGCGGGCGCCTCCATCGCGTCGTCGGCGCGCGGTCGGTGTGACGACGACGACGGTCGTCGACGAGCATCCGCGTCGTCGTCCGCCCCGCCGCCAAAAAATCTTTTGGTTGCGCTTTTACTTTTTGGTTCGAACGACGATAACGACGCGACGCGCGCGCAGAGAGACTGGAGGCGCGCGTCGCCGCGTGTCCCCCCATGATCGGCGGCGGCGGGGCGTTCACGTTCCCGTGGGCGAGCCTCCCGCCGAGCCTCCCGCGACGGACTTCGCGTCGGCTCGTCGTCCTCTCCGTCGGCGCGGGCGTCGCCGCGGGAGTGGGAGTGGGCATCCAGCGCCGGCATCCAGCGCACGCGGCGACGGGGACGACCGCGATGGTGGGCGGCGGCGGCGAGATCGCCGCCCTGGCGGCGTCGTCGTCCTCGCGCGAAGAAGATCGACGGGACTCGAGGCGCGCGCCGCCGAGCACGTTCACGCAGGCGATGGCGGGCGCGTTCGCGGGGATGGTCTCGCGCGTCGCCGTCGCGCCGTTGGACGTCGTGAAGATCCGGATGCAGGTCCAGGTCGAGCCCGTCGGTTTCTCGGGGTTGAACGCAAACGCGGCGGCGACGGCGACCGGCGGAGGAGGAAAATACCGCGGGATCGCGCAGTGCGCGAGGACGATCTTGCGCGAGGAGGGTCTCCGCGGGCTGTGGGCGGGGACGGTCCCCGCGTTGTTTCTGTGGGTGCCGTACACGGCGATTCAGTTCGCCGCGCTCGGCGAGTTCCACAAGGTCGCGTCCGCGGCGGGGCAGAACCCGACGTCGCCGGCGATGTCGTTCGCCGGCGGCGCGATCGCGGGCGCGACCGCGACGGTCGCGACGTACCCGTTCGACGTCATGCGGACGGTCTTAGCCGCGCAGGGGTCGCCGCGGGTGTACGCGTCGCTCGCCGACGCCGCCGCCGGCATCGTCCGCGACCGCGGCGTCCGCGGGTTATACGCGGGCGTGGGCGTGACGTTGATCGAGATCATCCCCGCGAGCGCGATACAGTTCGGGTCGTACGCCGCGATGAAGCGGACGGCGATGCGATGGGAGCATGGGAAGGAGGAGACCGACCATGGTCAACAACCTTCTTTGAGCGGGTTCGCGAACGGCGCGTGCGGGTTCGGCGCGGGCGTCGTCGCGCGTCTGATCATCCACCCGTTGGACGTCGTGAAGAAGCGGTTTCAGGTCGCCGGGCTGGCGCGGTCGCTGCGGTACGGCGAGCGGGTCGCGATGGATGGGGAGGCTTTCAAGAGCATCGCGGGCGCGATGAGGCGGATACTCGCGAAGGAGGGGGTGGGGGGGTTTTATAAGGGGTTGACGCCGGGGTTGATCAAGAGCGCGCCGGCGAGCGCGATCACGTTCGCCGTGTACGAAGCCGTGTTGAGGTTGATGTGAGTAGAGATGTCGTCGTTGTTGTGTACTTCCGTTAAAAAGAAAATTACGCCGCCGCCGCGCCGCCGGGCGGGTCTTCGAAGTGAACGCGGACGGCTGCCAGCTTCACTTTCTCTTCCCTGAGATTCTTCTCGAGCGCGGGTCTCGTCTTCTTGTCGTCGTCATCGACCTGGACCCCCGCACGGTACTCAGCTACGCGATGGAGCCGAGCGTCAGCGCCCCGGATTCTCGAGCGCCCCAACGCGAGGAGACGGAGCGTGCCCGCGTCGTCGTCGTCCACCGCGGCGCCAGCCCCGCGCCGGTCCTGCACCTCCCGCCACAGGCGCTCGCACAGAGCGGCGGCGTGCCTCACGTACACGATCAGTTTCCAGAACTGATTCACCCCGTCGCGTCTCGCGTAAAAGTCGTCGTTCCACCTCTGAATCTCTTCCACGGAGAAGAGCGGGCAATCGCACAACGCGCCGCCATTCGGCCCGCAACGCATCTTCTCTTTGAACTTCTGTTTCTTGAAGAATTTCTCACCGACAGCCGTCTTCACGGCTTCGGTGAAGTACTCGAGGACGGGGACCGGACGCGGACAGCACCACGGGACGCACCTGCAGCCAGGCGAATCTTGGTCGTAGATGAGGCCGCACGTGCATTTAACGACTCTGCAGTGAATACGCTGTTCATCATCGTCGTCATCAGCATCGCCGATCCACGGGTGGAACCCGGGCGGCAACACCACCCACCGGCTGCGGGAACGCCGGTCCGAAAATCGCCGCCGCCTCCATCTGCGCTGCGGGGACGGACGACGACGCGGGGAGGATCTCATCATCCGCGACGACAAAAAGGAAATCGTTTCGCCTTCTCCGAGAAAACGCGCGCTGTCGCGCGCGCGCGACGGCGCGCGCCGTCGCGCGCGCGCTTCTTCACTTCGCTCGCGCGCGCGCGCGCGGGCGGGCGGGCGGGCGCGGAGGGGAGACGCGCGCAGATTGGGGACGACAAAAAAAAAAGCGTTTCGCTTCCTGAGAGAAAACGCGCGCCGTCGCGCGCGCGCTTCTTCGCTTCGCTCGCTCGCGCGCGCGCGGGCGGGCGGGT
>Ga0255756_1002561_pt1 | contig 19375 bp, 9 predicted proteins | sample 011ome_20_FD_179956 | JGI IMG/M metagenome (GOLD analysis project Ga0255756, IMG submission 179956) | Coastal salt marsh microbial communities from the Groves Creek Marsh, Skidaway Island, Georgia - 011509CT metaG (version 2) | ecosystem: Environmental > Aquatic > Marine > Intertidal zone > Salt...
ACGCCGCCTCCACGACGCGTCTCCGCTTCTCGTCCGCGCCGCCGGTCGCGCCGGGCGCGGCCGCGAGCTTCCTCGCGTCGGGACCGAACCATCGAACGCCGCCGTGGCCGTCCACGGCGAGGACGCCGCCGCCTTCCGCGCGATCGTCGCCCTCGCCCACGGGCACGAGCGCGGCGACGCCGTCCGGTAACCGCGTCGAGCCCTCGCCCACGGCGGCGTCGAGGCTCGCCGCGGGATCGTCCTTCGTCCACGCGACGAGCGCGGGATCTTCCCTCCCGCCCGGGGGCAGAATCGCCGCGAAGTACATCCCGCTCCCGGCGTCGTACGTCGCCGGCGCCGCGAAGCCGTGGCCTCGGCCGACCGCCCACGACCGCGCGCGCGTCTGCGTCTCGCGATCGTGCACGTGCACGCCGTCGCCCTGCACCGTGGCCGCCGCGCCCCCGGGGGCGGCGCACGCGCCGAGGACCGCGGTGCCGTGCCTGCCGAGGACCACGGTCGAGGAGTCCGCGTTGCCATCGAGGACGCCCATGATGGGTGCGCCGGAGGCGTGTGACGCGCGACGCTGCCCCGTTCGATGTGGCGGCTACGGCGAAGCGGCGAATCCCTGGCGTTCAACGACCTGCACCTGCTCGCTGCGCCGCCTTCAGTCAAAATATGTTCATCGGTAGGTTGAAAGGGGACGCCATCAAATGTTGAAACCGAATGGTGGGTGAAAAACGTTACAATCAAGTGTGAACGCGACTCAGGTCGAATTTCGTCTCAACTTGAGGCGAACTGCAGGGGTGTTGAGCGCGAGCGAATTGCCGTCTCGACGCCGCCGAGGTCCCATTCCCTGGCGCGCGAGGCGCACGGGCGACGGTCGCACCTCACCGAGAGTGAGCGAAGGAGAGAAGCGGTCGCGTTCGATCGATCGTCGGCGGGCGACGTCCGCGCGAGACCGGTCGCGACTCCCGATCGAGGCGAATCGTCGTCGGTGGCGGAAAATAGGCGCGGCCTCCTCGCGATTCACCATCGGCCGCGGTTCGTCGTCGTTCTAAGAGACGCGCGCGGGGGGTCGAGGCGTGAGACCGTCCGCGCACGATGTCGTCCATGTCATCGCTCGGATCCCAGCGCCGGCTGAAGCCGGAGAGCAGCATGATGGGCTCGGCGTCGACGTATATGTTCCAGAAGAACCTCAAAGACATGATCACGGCGATACGCGCGCAAAAGGGCGACGGCAGCCAGAAGAACTTCATCAACAAGTGCCTCCAGGACATTCGCACGGAGGTGCGCCGCTGTCGACTCCGGATCGACCCCGTTTCGACCCTCCCCGCGCGTCGCGGTACCCCGCTCGTCGTTCGATCGCGCGATCTGACCCGGTCCGAACCCCTCTCGCCAATTCCAACTCCAATCCCAGATCGTGAGCCCGGACGTTCGCACGAAAGCCGTCGCGCTCGAGAAAGCGACGTACCTCCACACCCTGGGGTTCAACATGAACTGGGCGTCGTTCCACGTCGTCGAGCTCATGAGCGTCAGCGTGAACGTGAAGTACAAGCGCGTCGGGTACCTCGCCGCGACGCAATCGTTCGGCGACGACACCGACGTCGTGCTGTTGATTCCAAACTTACTGAAGAAGGATCTCGCGTCGCCGAACCCGGCGGAGGCGGCGCTCGCGATCTCGTGCCTCGGAAACATCGTGACCCCGGAGCTGTCGCAGACCCTCGTCGCGGACGTGTACTCGTTGCTGAACAACCATAAGCCGGATCTGCGCCGACGCGCGTGCTTGTGTCTGTACAAGTGTTTCCTGCGGTACCCCGAGGCGCTGCGGCCGTCGTTCGCGCGTCTCACCGAGTGCTTGGAAGACGACGACCAGTCCGTGGTCCAGGCCGCGGTGACCGTCCTCTCCGAGCTCGCGATGCACAACCCGAAGACGTACCTGCCGCTCGCGCCGAAGTTTTACAAGCTGCTCACTACGTCGAGCAGCAACTGGATGACGATCAAGCTCGTGAAGGTTTTCGGAGCGCTCACGCCGCTCGAGCCGCGACTCGCGAAGAAGCTCGTCGGGCCGCTCTCGGAGATCTTAGAGACGACCTCCGCGAAGTCGCTGATGTACGAGTGCATCCGCACCGTCGTCGGCGGGATGACGACCCAGGAGAAGATCGTGCGACAGGCGGTGGACAAGCTCAAGGACATGCTCGACGACCAAGACCCGAACATCAAATATCTCGCATTGCACGCGCTGACGTTTCTCCTCGAGACGCACCCGCGGATCGTCGCGGAGCACAAAGGGAACATCTTCGGCTGCGTCGAGCACGAGGACAGCAACATCCAGTACTGCGCGCTGAAGATCGTCCGAGGGTTAGTCACGAAGAAGACGTTGATGGACACGACGGCGCATCTCATGGGCGCCATGGGCCGCGCGGAGCAGCGGTTCCGCGACGAGCTCGTGTGGTCCGTCGTGCACGTGTGCATGAACGACCGGTACGCGCTCGTGACGGATTTCGTGTGGTATCTCACCGTCCTCGCGGACTTGGTGCAGGTCCCCGCGTCGTGCCACGGCGGATTAGTCGGCGAGCAGCTCATCGACATTTGCCTGCGCGTCGAGGTGGTGAGAGAGTCCGCGGTTGCGATCCTCAAGCCGCTTCTGTTGGACGGCTCCTTGCTCGAGAGCACGCCCGCGAACAAGACCGTCCCGGAGGCGCTGAAGTCGATCGCATGGATCATCGGCGAGTACGCGTGCTTCGTCACGGACCACGCGGAGGTTATCAAAGCGCTGTCGAACCCTTCGGTGACGAATCTCCCTGCGCACGCGCAAGCTGTGTACGTCCAGTCGCTTCTGAAGGTGTACGCGTCCGCGGTGGCGATGCACGCGATTCGCGCGCGGCCGCCGCCGCAGCCGCCCGCCGCGGTGCTCGCGCCGCACGAGCTCGTCGTCGGCGTGGAGGTGCCTTCCTCGGTCGGGGGCGACGACGCCGTGCCGGTGGCGGAGGAGGACGCGGAGGCGAAAGCCGACGCGGCGAAGGCGGCGGCGGCGGCGCGCGACGCCGCGGCGAAGGCGTACGCGGACCCGGAGATCCCCGAGGCGAAGCTCGTGCCGATGACCGCGGAGCTGACGGCGATGTGCGAGATGATTCAAGAGAACCTCAAGCCGTTCAAGAACAGCTTGCACTTGGAAGTGAGAGAGCGTTCGTGCCAGCTGTCGACGATTTTGGAGCTCGCGAGCTCCGCGGAGGACGCGACCCCCGGGCGAGGGACCGCGATCATGGAGCAGTTCTCGCTCGCGCTCTCGGAGGAGATCCAGCCGGTGTCGCACAGGGCGCAGAAGAAGGTCGAAGCTCCCGCGGCGTTAGGGCTATCCGCGCCTCTTTCCAAGGAGTGGGACGGGCTCCTCCTCAGCAGCGACGACGAGGACGACGAGGACGGCGGCGCGGAGGGGCGGAAGAAACGGAGCAAAGGGTCCAAGTCGAAGCCGGTCACGGATCTGTTCACCGCGCGGAAGACGAAGGAGCAAATCGCGCGCGAGGAGAAAGACGCGAGGAAGATGCTCAAGTCGCACCGGGAGAAACAGAGCATGTACTACCTCGGCGACGACGCCTCCGGGGAGAAGAAAAAGAAGGGGAAAAAGAACCGGAAAGGCGCGGCGCCAGAGGTGGAGGCCGCGCCGGAGCCGGAGCTCACGGAGTACATGAAGCAGAGCTACGCCGGGAACGCGTCGCGGCCGGTGATCAAAGGCGAGGACGACGACTCGAGCGAGGAAGAGTACGCGAGCGAGTACCAAGACGCGGGCGCGGCGGCGCGGTACGCGCCCAAAGTTTCCGCGAGCGACATGCACGCCGGTCTCGGGACGTACGACCCGCTCGCGCCGCTCGCGAGAGGGGAGGACATGCCGACGGTGGAGGCGTACCCGACGTATGATCCGTACGAGAACGAGGGCGGCGGTCGGTCCGCGTTTCAAGTCCCGGAGCGACGGGAGCGGAAGCACAAGTCGGAGAGGAAGAAGGAAAAGGAGAAGGAGAAAAAGGCGAAGGCGAAAAAGGCTGCGAAAAAGGCGGCGAAGAAGGAGAAAGAAGCCGCCGGAGAGGACGCTTCCGAGGACAAGAAGGGCTCCGGCAAGGAGAAAAAGGAGAAGAAGTCTAAATCGTCTAAGGCGGACAAGGTGACGGAGAAATTGTCGAAAGCGTCGATCGATTGACGCGTTGAATAAACATACTTACACGAACCACTAAAACCCACTAATCCTTCATAATCGACTTCAAAGCCGCGGAAGCAACGACGGACAGCGTGACGTGCCCGATCGCGACGTTGTTCTTGTCCAACACCTCCACGCGCTTGTCGAGCAAGTCGCCCTCCAACAAGTCAGCGAGCTTGACCTCGCAGAAGCCGATGTCCTCGAAGTCGATCCCGTTGTCGTCGCTCACGAGGCAAAACGGGATCGTGGACTCGTCCTCGTTGTGCCCGCGTAAAACGCTCGCGAGCGCCTTCCGTAACCCCGCGTCCTTCGTGGAAAACGCCCTCGTGTACGCAAAGTCCAAGACCTGTCCCGTCTTTTTCACCGGCTTCGTCTGCTGCTGGTCGTCCCTGTGGAACTTGGGCATGAACTCGAACAGCATGAACATCTGCCTCACGCGGTGGTCGTGGAACAACGCGCTCCCGAGCTCGAGCTGGCCGATGGACACGACCACGTTATCCCGCGCGCCCGCCGCGTCCGCGGCTCGCCCGCCGCCGGCGACGGAAGTCTGTTCCTTCCACCCGGGCGCGTCCACGGAGTCGTCGTACCTCCGGCTCCCGGGCTTCCCCCCCGTCCCGAGCCGCGCGAGCGACGTGCTCGCCGGCGACGACGGCGTCACCTTGCCGATCGCGCCCCGGTCCTCTTCGATGTCAAACTCCCCTCTGGTGCCGACGTACGGCGCGGACACCGCCGCGGCGCCGCGCGCCGGCGGCGGGAGCTCATACTTCGACGTCGTCGAGGGATCGTGCGACGGGTCCTTCCACGACACGCTGACGTACACCGTGCCCCTCTTCTCCCGAGTCTGCGAGAACAGCGGATACGCGCCCTGCACGGGAAGACCCTTCGCTAACGGCCCGAGGTCCACGCGCGCGATGCCGATGACGCCCGCGCCTTCCAAGTCCATGTCCGCGTCGTCGAACGCGATCACCTCCATCGCAGATCGCTCCAATCGAGTTTCGAGGTCCGTCGTGCGCACGAGCGGGAACTCGTGAACGTCGTTGAAGTCCGGGTTGGAGCCTCGGCCGTAGATGGTGTCGTGCCCGGCGAGGCCGGGGAAGGTGTAGCTGCAGTACGGCACCATCGCGCCGGGCTCTCCCGTGCGCGGCACCAGTTCTCTGCAGCAAGACAGCTCGATCTTCATGAGCGTAGACGGCGTCCGCGAGGACGCGTTCCGCGCGGCGGCGAACGCGGCCGCGATCGGATCGCTCGCGTCGACGACTTGCGGCAAAGCCGGGCGCATGGAGTACTCCTTCAGCGCGGCGTGGATGCTCTTGCGCATGAACGCGGCGTACCGCAGACGCGCTATGATCTCCCCGGACCTCCCGACGACGTCGCAGAAGTGCACCGGCGGCTGCTTCGGGTCGTGCCCTGCGCGCGCGTCGTCGAGGACGCGCTTCAAGTTCACGCGCGCCACCCCGAGCGTCGCGAAGTCCATCCCGAGGCTCTTGTTGAGCTCCACGGGTAGGTGCTTCGTGTCGAGGTACTCCAGGAAGAACGCGTCCGCCTTGACGATGTACTGCAGCGTGTGGTCCACGGTCACGTTCAGGCCGTTCTGCACCGCCGTCGCTTGCGTCTCGTGCTCGAAGAAATCCACCGTCATGAACGTCGCCGGGTTCGCCTCGTCCACGGCGTCCTTCTCGATGTCCACGCCGAGGAGGCGGAGTTCGAAGATGTTCTCCCCGAGCGCGAGGTCGTCCATGTCCTCTTCGTCCGCCTTGGAGATGTTCTTGAGCCCGTTCACGCTCGCGCGCATCGTCTGCGGCGCCGGCTCGTCCGCGACGGAACCGCCGGAGAGGACGCGTCGGAGCTGCGCCTCGAGCTTGTGAATCTTCTTCTGCCGGCGCTCGAGTTCCGCCTCGTGCGCTTGCACGCGCCTGTACAGATCCTCGTTGAGTTTGTCCGCGCGCGCCTTCTCTTCCGCGAGCGCGACGCGCAAGTCCGCGACTTGCGCCTCCTCCAGTCGAAGCATCTTCTGCGCCTTGTGCATCTCCTCGACTTGGTCCGAGTACGTCTCGCGCAATCCGCGGAGCTCCGCGCGCAAGGAACCTTCGTCGAGCTTGTCGTCCGCGACGACGACCGCGGAGCCCTTCGCCGCGTCCATGAGCCGGTTCGCGTTCCCCATCTCCATGAAGATGCGAATCTTATCGTTCGCCGCCTCGAGCTCGACTTCCATTCGGGATAAGTCCACGCGGAGACGGTCGCGGTCCATCTTCGTCAGCTTCGCGTCTTCGAGACCGCCGCCGCCGAGGGACGCGAGCGTCCTCTTCAGGTCAGCCTCGCGCAACTCCGCAGCCGCGCGCTCGCGCTGCGCCTCGACCATGAGCGAGCGAAGCCTGCGCGCTTCGGACTGCGCCTCCGACGGCGCGTTCATCGCCGCCGCGAGCAGGGAGTGGTTCTCCTTCTCGAGCGCGAGGCGTTCTTTCCTCGCTTGTTCGAGCATCGGTTCAATCTCTCGCGCCGTCTCGAGCTCCATCGCGAGCCGCTTTTCCTCCGCGGAGAGCTTCAGGTTCTCCTTGCGCTCCGCGTTCAGACGCTTGTGCGTGTCGTCGAGCTGCTGAAGCACCCTCGTGTGGTTCGACTTCATCGTCCCGAGCGCGGTCTGCGCCTCGTGGTACCGCTTTTGGAGCACGCCCGCGCGTTCCCACGCGGATTTGATCTCCCCGTGGAGCTCGCTCGCGGTGTACGACGTCTCGTTCCCTTCGCCGCCGCTCGGGAACGGGTACTGCGGCACGTTCGTCTCTCTCTCTCGCTTGAGCGACGCCTCGAGCTCGTCGCACAGCGCCTTGCTGTCCCGGAGCTGCTGTCGGAGGTACGCAACCTCGGACGCGGCTTCGCGCAAGTTCGCGAGCTCCGCGGGATCGCCGCCGCCGCCGCCGTACGACCCGGGGGTCATCACCGCGACCGCGTTGGACGGCCCAGACGGCGTCGCGACGCGCTTGATCTCGGACATCCCGAGAATCTGGAACAGTTCAGGGAGCGTGACGCGCCCGACGTTCTCCGCGTCCGCGGCGCGCAGGTGGTGCACGAGCTGGCGAAGGTGCGACGTCGTCAGCGACGGCACGAGCGACCGGAGCATCGACAACGCCTCGTGGTGGGAGATGTACCCGGTCCTTCCCTTGTCGTGCTTCCCGAACGCGACGGAGAGGTTCACGCCGCCGATCGCGAGTTTTTGCTTGATCGTCTTGAGGACGGCCGACATCTCGGACTCGTTCGGGGCGGCGTGCTTCGCCTCCGCGATCGCTTCTTTGACGCCGTCGCAAAACTCCGCGAAGGACACTTCGCCGTCGCCGTTCAAGTCGAGGAGCATGCGGAAGTACTGCACGTCCCCCGCGGACGCGTCCGGAAGGATCGCGCGAAGGATGTTCGTCACCTCCGCGCGGTTCAGCGACCCTTGCTTGTCGCGGTCGAACGTGTCGAACACGTCCTTGAGCCTCTTCTGCTGCGTCTTGAGATACCCGTCGAGGCCTTGAATGAACCGGTCCTCTTGCGAGCGCTCGAACGGGACGAGTCTCCCGCCTTGCATCCTCCCCGCGAGCTTCGGGAGCTTACCCGTCGCGTGCGTGTACACGCGCATCGTGTGCCGGTCGATGAGGTAGCTGTGCCCGTTCAAGAGCGTCTCTTCGAGGTACCACTCGTCCGCGGCGCCCTGACGCGGCTGCGGCACGCCCTGGCTCGGAGAGACGCCATCCGCGGCGACGACGTGGACGTCGAGCACCCTGAGCGCGTGCGCCATGTACTCGTACGCGACGCTTCCTCGGTTATCGAGGTCGAGCTGGCGGAGGAACGTGATCACGTACCGACGCGCTTGCGCGGACGCGTTCGGGGTGAACCGCTTCACCAGGTCGAGCAGCCGCGGGTACGACAACGCGCCGCCGCCGAACCCGGCGCGGACGTCCCTCTGGTTGCCTCTGACGACGTTCTTGAACTCTTGCAGCGCGCGCTCGACGTCCATGTTCGCGCGTTCCGCGGTCGCCTGGCTCGCGCTGATGATGTCTTTGATGCACGCGACGAGCTCGGGGTACGCGACGCGCCCGTCCGAGTTGGCGTCCACGAGCGTCCGGAAAAAGTGCACGTCCGCGCTCGACGCGCCGACGATGAGTTTTTGTAACATGCTCTCGAGCTCGTTCATCGTCAGGCTGCCAGTCTTGGAGCCGTCGTGCGCGTCGAAGATGTCCTTCAAGCGCGCTTGTTCGCGCTTCAGCGTCGCGTCCATGGTCCCGACCAAGTCCGCGGACGTCGGCGGGCGCGTCACGACGCCGCCGGCGAGCTTCCCGAGAGGCCGTAAAACCTCGTTCGGGGACGACAACGCGTTGTACACGTAATTCGTCTTCTTGTCGACCAAGTACGTCCCGCCCTGCACAATCTGCTCCGTGAGGACGAGTTGCTCGGGGGCTGCCGCGTTCGTCGCCATCGGCCGCGCGAACGTCACCGAGTTGGTCGACGGCGTACCCGGCGCGGACGCGAACGCGATCTTCACCGCGCGCAGCGCCTGTCTCAACTCCGCGAGGGAAATCTTCCCGTCGCCGTCCATGTCGAGCTTCGTGACGTGCGCGAGTAGGAAGCGCTTGTCTTGCGTGGTGAGGCGCGGGACGAGCTTCGTGAACATCGCGAGGAGCTCGTTCTGGTCGAGCTTCCCGTCGCGGTCCTTGTCGAAGTGCGCGAACACGACGGCGACGGTGGTGTTTTTGCTCGAGATGTAATCCTTCACCTTCTTGACGAGGTCGCTCAGCTCCGCGGAGGCGCCGGCGGCGGAGGCTTTCTGCCCGATCAAGATGCACTGCTTCAGAGATTCGACCATCTCCGGGTACGTCACCTTCCCGTCGCCGTTGATGTCGAGCATCGCCTGGAAGTACTTCTGCTGGCTCGGCTTCGCGCCGCCCATCACGGCTTGAAGGAACCTTCCGAGCTCCGACGCGGAGAGGACGCCGGAGTCGTTCGCGTCGAACGAGTCGAACGCCTCCTTCAAGTGCACGCGCTCGCGCTTCAAGTAAGAATCCAGCGCCTTGAACAGGTCATCCGCCTGCGGCGGCGCGTGCAGTTGCCCGTTGACGAGCCTGCCGACCGGCGACGGCCAATCCTTCGCCGTCGCGGGCTTCGAGTACACCTTGAGCGTCTGACGGTCGAGGAGGTACGGCGTGCCGTTGCTGACGAAGTGTTCGAGCACCCACTCGCCGTCCGTCCCAGCCGACACGGACGCGCCGCCGGCTTTCATCCCGGGCACCTTGCCGCCCGCGGCGTGTAAAAGCCGGCGGAGCTCGTCGCGTTCCGCCGCGAGCGACGCGGTTCGGACGCGTTCGAGGCGAAGCGCCTCCGCGGTGGCGCCATCCTCGCTCGCGCGTCGCTTGCTGAACGACGGCGCCTCCTGCCTCTTCGGCGTCGTGGACGCGCGCGATTGCACCGGCGGCGGTCGCGCCCGCGCCGCTCGAAGCGCGTCGTCGAGCTTCGCTTTGTACTCCTTGCACAAGTTCTTAAAGTGCAACCCGCGCTCGTGCTCGCGCGTGAGTTTGCGCGTTAAATCCCGCGCCTCCTCCTCGAGCTCCGCGACTTTCTGCTCCGCGGAGAACAGCCGCGAGGAGGTGGGGCCGCCCGGGGTGCCGCCGCCGGTCGCGCGCTTGCTCGATAACGCGATCGTCGCGCGCTTCGCGGCTTCCTCCGCGCGCGCGAGCCGAGCGACGGTTTGCTTGAATTTCACATCGCGCTCGACCGCTTCCTTCTTCAGGCGGCGATTCTCTTGCTCGAGCGCGAGGAACTTCTCCTCTTCTACCATCCCGTTCTGCGATTGGACCTGCGCGTTCGCGTGATGTGAGGGGAACGGCGTCAAGACGCGTTCGAGTTCGCGGGATACGCCGCGCGTCGACGAAGACGGACGCGCGTCGGGACGGGGCGCGAAGAGGGGAAACAGCCAACGATGCGATTCATCCCGCGACGCCGACGCGAAGGACCGAGCGCGCGCGCGCGATGCGCACCTTCGCCGCGCGGGGGGTCGTCTTCTCCTTCACCGGAGTGTACTGGCGAGAGGACACGAGCGACTCGGTATCCGCTTCTTCGTACGTCATCGCGCTCGCGGGTCCACGCGCGGCCTCCTCACGCTCGGACGTCGTCGCGATGTGCCCTCTCTCGTTTTCGACGACGCGCGCGCACTTCCCCCTCGTTCGTGGAAAACGCGGCGCTCCGCTCTGTGCGCCGTTTAGGTATCACCGCCGCGGTCGATGCGCGACTGGTGTGCTGCTGCGGTCGGCACGCCGCGAACAATGCCGCGCGCGCGGAGGGGTCGCGCGTTATCGCGCCGTCCCCGGTCGCGGTGGGGACGGTCGTCGGTCCTTCCAACGGCTTTCTGTGATTTTTCGTTCGATTTTTCGTCTCCTTGTCGAAAGCGTTTTTTCCTCCGCGAGCCGCTCGCGTCGCCGCTCGCGAGGCGGACCGTCTCGCACTTCACCGACCCTCGCCGTGCGAGCACGCATCGTCGTTCACGCGCGAACGCCCTCCGCGCGGACATACTCGCCTCTCCGCGCGTCTCTCTCCTCGCATCGCGACCTACGATAATGGGCGCGCTCACGTTCGCGCAATCCGGTGGCGCGGTGCATCCCACCCTGGACGACGTCGCCGAGCTCGCGCTCGAGTACGGGTACGAGAAGAAGCCGCCGCGGCCGTCGCAATCGAAACCGTCGCAGCGCGCGGACATGGCCGGGTTCTTCACCGAGTACGGTGTGAAAGCGTTCTCGCCGTGGAGGGAGATGTTCGTCAGGGCGCCGATGCTCCCCCCGGACGAGCACAGGGCCGCGGTCGAGAAGGTGCGCGAGCGTTTTCCTCCGCCCGCGATTGAATTTGATTTGATGTCGTCGACGGAGCGGTCCCGTCGCGCGCGACTTCATCCCGTGCCTCCTCGATGCGCGCGCTTTCACGACGTATTCTCACTAAAATTTTTCGCGTTAACGCATTCAGGCCGAGAAAGAGGTCGAAGAAGTGGTCATCCCCGACGTCACGGACGAGGAATACGAAGAGGCCGCCAAAGAATTCGACGCCGTCGAGAAGAAGTGGAAGCTCTTCAAAAAGTATGCACGCGTCGAGTCTACGCGTTCCTACGCGCGTTTCTACCACACTCCGTGGACGACGACTCGGTCGTTCTAATCGCGTTCGTTACTAAACTCCTACATCTCATCTTCACGCAGACCCGGCGGCGCCGCGGTCAAGTCCGACTTGTACTACAGCTCCACGGGCGCGAAATCGCAAGTCGAAAAAGGCGACTGCACCGAGGAAGAGCCGCAGTGGGACGAGAAAGGCGCGATCGACTACGCCGGTAAGCTCGTGTGGGGCGGGTACAAGCAGCACCAGGGGAAGACGACCGCGGAGGCGAAGGCGATCTTCGTCAAGCTCCTGAGGGACGCGCAGGCGGACAAGAAGAACAACTTCTTCTGACGACCGCGCGGCTCCCGTCGCGATCACGCCTTGCGCGACATCGTTCGCTGCTTCGTCGCGACCTTGACGACCTTCTCCTCGACCTGCGAGAGCGACGACGATAAGTTAATACATGTACACAGAAACAAGGTCCGTGGTGGATTGTTGCGTGGAGAAATGAGACGAAAGAAGGAAACACGCACCTTGAGCCCTTTCCGTCGCCGCGTCGCGTCCACGAGCTTCCGCGCGATGTTCGGCCCGGCGTCGCCGTCTTCGCCAAACTCCTCTCTTTCATCCTCCGTCTTCGGCGTGTTCTTCAACGGGTCCACGTCCAGGTGCTCCCAGTGGGATAACATCAGCTGCGCGTTCGACGCCCCGGAGCTGCTGTGCCGTAACTCGTCCGCGAACCCGAACGACGTCGCGACGGGGAGGTAGCTGTGGATGATGAACACCCCGGTGCCCTCTCGGATGCTCTCCGAAATAATTTTCGCGCGGCGCTTCCCGAGGACGGAGTACGTCCCCCCCAACGCCTCCGACGTCGTCGTGATCACGGACAGATACATCGCCTCCACGAGCCGCGGACTCGCTTTCAGAACGCTCTGTCGAATCGCGTCCCGCGTCGCGGCGATGACCTGCCCCGAGAACGGACCGTACTGATCCTCCCCCGCGCCGTCGTCCGAGTCCTCGCCGCGGTCCGGATCGATTTTCGAAAACGCCTCCAGGACGACGTTCACGCCGAACAACGGCTCTTCGCACAGCGGTCCGCGCTCGGTCGCCATCTGAAACCCGGTCAGCGCGTTTCCCTCGATCGCGGCGACCGTCGCGGGATCGGAGAAGTTCACCAGCCCGCACTTGCTCCCGCTCGACGTCGCGCTCGACGGCGTCGACTCGAACCCGAACGCCCCGCCGACGACCGGCTTCCCAAACGCGCCGACCGCGCCCCCGCCCGGACCGTCGAGCATCTTCCCGATGCTCAACACGTTGGGACCGACTTGTTTCGGCCCGAGCGCCCACGCGGTGGACATCGCCTTCGGTATGACGCCGTCGAGACCATCGTCGTCGACTTTCACCGCTTCTAACGACGTCTCGAGCTTCTTCATGATCTCCGGCGCGAGCGCGGCGACGGCGTCCGCGTCGACGTCGTTGTGATGCGCGCTCAGTAAAATCTGCTTAAGCGACTCCGCGCTGTCCTCGATGACGCGCGGGAAAAAAATCGGCAGCGGTCTCGTCGTCGCTCGGATCGTGAGCAGACCGTTCGACGTCGTCGCCTCCGCGACGCCGATGGAGGACACGCCCTCGCGAAACGAAACGAGCGGCGGGGAGACTTTCAACTCCACCTTCGCGAACCGCTCTCTCAAGTCCGCGACGCAGCGCTCCAAGTGCACCTCCCCCGCGGCCGCGATGACGTGCTCGCCCGTGTCCATCAGCCCCACCTCCACGAACGCGTCCGAGCGGTTCAAAAGCCGCAAGCCCTCCAGGAGCGCGGGCATGTCCGCCACGGACTCGGGCTCGACCGCCACCTTCACGATCGGCGCGACTTGAAACATCATCATCCCCATCGGCGCGCACATCCGCGCGCTCGAGATGGTCGCGCTCTTTAGGACGTACTTGTCCAACCCGCCCACGGCGAGGATGTTCCCCGCGGGAACTTCGTCCACCTTGAACATTCCTCGGCCCATCATGAGGTACAGTTCCTCGATGACGATCTCCTGGCACGCGCCGTCCTCGGGCGCGGACGGGTCGTACGATTCGTTGATGACGTACGCGACGTCGCCGACTTTTAACGTTCCGGAGTAGACTCTTCCGAACCCCATGAACACGGTCTCTTTGCTCGTCGGCGGCATCCCGTGCACCGCAGACGCGGGAACCGCGAGCATCTTGCTGATGTACGCCGTCGTCGGGCACCCCGGGGTGGTGTCGCACGACGCCAGCGCCTCGCGCGCGGACGCGAGCTCCTTCGCGGCGGCGGGGGTGAGCTCCTCCTTGAGCGTCGGCGTCGGCATCAGACGGAACACGCGGTGCGGCGCGGACTGCACCGGGCTCGGGAGGGAGTGCGCGACCATCTCTAAGATCGTGGGCGACAGCGGCAGCCACGCTTTCAGGATCGCGTTTAACGTGTGCTTTCGATCCGTGGACGCGAGGTCCTTCTCCTCGACGTCTAATTTCAGCGACGACGCCATCTCGTTCAGACCTTTCCCTTCCGGGGGATACCCGTGCTTCTCCGCCTCCGCGGCGTGGTACAGCTTCCATATCGGATCCAACACGAGCTGCACGAACAGCGGCTTGAGCTTCCCCGCCGCGGTCTTCTTCCCGACGATCTTCTTGCTCTTTGGGTGGTAGAACCAGTCCCCCCACAGCCCTTTCTTCAGAGCTTTCGCGGAGCACCCGAGCTTGGACGCGTACATGTCCGCAAATGCGTCCGTGCGGAACGCCCACCCGTCCGCGGCGCACGCGAACGCGACGTTCCCTCGGTCGACGCAGAACGCGGCGTCGGAGTGCTCCGCCTCCGTGACCGCGTCCTCGAGCTCCACCTCGGGCTCGTCGCGGTCGTCGTCGCGCGCCTCGGACGACGTCGCGAGCAACGCGTCCGCCTGCGATATGAACTTCTCGGACACGAACGCGGACATGACGCCGTTTATCTCGTACAACAGGTTCCGCATCCGCTCGTACGCCTCCTGCGGGGTGTATCCCATCTCTATTATCAGCCGGTCGAGCTTGTTAAACACGAGGCACGGCGCGAGGCGCTCTTCGAACGCCTGTCGTAGCACCGCGTGCGTTTGCACGCAGATGCCCTCGACGACGTCCACGACGACGAGGCCGCCGTCGCTCAACCGCGCGGCGGTCGACACCTCGCTGCAGAAGTCCACGTGCCCGGGGGAGTCGATGAGGTTTATCAGCAGCGGCTCCGGCGCGTTCTCTCCGCCGCCGACTGGGAGCTTCGGGGTGTACAGGAGCGATATGGCGGCGGACTTCATCGTGATGCCTCGTCGCTGCTCGTCGTCGAGAAAGTCCATGAACCGGAGCTTCCCCGCGAGCTTCTGGCTTATGAAACCGTTGTGTGCGATGAGACCGTCGGACAGAGTCGTCTTCCCGTGGTCCACGTGCGCGAGGACGCATATGTTCCTGACGTTCTCGCGGTACTTCTGCATCCCCGCGAGGCGCTCGACGGCTTTCTCCATCGTGCCGTCTCTTCTTCACTCCGGTCACCCGACGCGCGGTCGTTTCTTCGCGCTCGCTCGCGACGAACGCGCTCGCGACCTCCCCGCGAGACACGCGACGACGTCGCACGCCGCCTCGGAAATCGCGCGTCGACGCGAGACGTTGTGACCGCGCGACGCCCTCGAGCGCGGTCGTTGCTCTTCGATTTCGAGCGAAAAAAAGTTTGGTTTTCTGAGGCGAAATCTCGGTCTTATCCCCGCACTTCCACGATGGCAGCGGCGTGCGTCACGTCCACGGTCTCGTTCCGTCTCGGCGGCAGCGGACGCAATGTGCTCGCCCCGCGGCAGCGCCAGCATCGCTTCCGCGCCGCGCGCGTCTCCACAGACGTCGTCGCGGACGCGCGAAGACGCGCTGACGAGGCCGTCTCGGAAAAACCCGCGCGCGGCAGACGCGAGTTCTTCCTGAACAGCAGCAGCGTCTTCGTGTTGGGCGGCTTATTCGGCGGGATGGTCGATAACTCCCGCCCCGCGGGCCTCGGCTTGCACCAGTACGGCGACATCGTGACCCTCGGACTGTGCCCGCCGAAGCCGAACTGCGTCAGCACCGCGGAGGATCTGAACGACGACAGCCACTTCGTGCCGTCGTGGACGTACAACCCGGAAGAACGCGCGAGGAACCCGGTGTCGCAGAAAGAAGCCATGGCCGAGCTTCTGGACGTGGTCAACAACACAGACTGCGACGGGTTCGAGGTGAACATCGTGACGAAACTGGACGACTACCTGTACGTCGAGTACAAAGACCCGAGGCTCGGGTTCATCGACGACGTGGAGTTCTTCTTCGAGCCGGGCGAGTTCTCCCGTGTTGCGTATCGGACTGCAGGGAGAGTGGAGAGCCCGAACAACGCGAAGACGCAGCGCGCGAGGATCAAGACCTTGAGGCTGGCGCTCGAGAAGAAGAAGTGGAAGTCCGTCGGGTTCTAACGCGTCTACTCGTAGGTTCTATTAATCAAGCTAGCGGGCTATCGTTCCGATCGTCGCGCGCGGCTCGCGAGTCGCGACTCCGTCTTCGACGCCGCGCCGTCCCATCGAATCTCCGTCGCGCCGTAGAAGCTCCTCGCGACGCCCTTCGGCACGGCCTCGATCGGGTTCCCGGTCACGTCCAACACCTTCAAGCTGCTGAGTTTCACGACGTCCTCCGGGATCGACGTGAACGCGTTCCCGCTCAGGTCCAGAACGCGCAGATGCTTCAGATCGAACACGCTGCTCGGGAGCTGCGTCAAACTTCGGGAGGGGGTGCGTCGGGGGGAGGGGGGTGGGGGAGATTCGCGTGAGTCGACGTCGCGTGAGGCAAACGCCGAGCACTATCGAAACGCACTTGTTGTCCGCCAAGCACAGCGACCGGAGTTCGGTGCCGTTCTTCTCTAACACGCGGCTCAGCCTGCATATGCACGCCTCGCCCACTTTCTCGCACATCATGTTCACGCACAGCAGATCCGCGCTGCCGCGGAGGTCGAGCGTCTTCATCGTCGGCGACCGGTTCGCCTCGATGAGCGACCTCGCGACTTGATAGAAGCGCCTCGCCATTCGCGACCGGTCGAGTTCACTTCGTCGACATGTGGTGGAGACGCGTGCGAAGCGACGTGTCCGAGTGAGGAGTCGACGCGACCGGAGCGGACGAAACTTCCCAGCTCGTTCTCTTCTCGACCGGGGCCCGGGCTGCCTCGGGCCGCGAAGTTGAAACGCATGGCAAGCGGTTTTTCGCGAAAAATGCCGCGGAAATTCACCGAAAATCAAACGCGAGAAGAGAGCGGGGACGCGGGAAACCAAACAACGAAAAAGTTTCGCGCCCACCCATAGCACGGACGCTCATGGCGGGCCACGAGGCGGCGATGCCGCGTAGAGGGGCGAGGGTCCTGCCCCTCCTCCTCGTCGCGCTTCTCGGGGCGTGCCTCTTCACCCGCGCGGGCGCTCAGGACTTCACCGGGTTGAAGCTCAGCGACGGACTGACGGGGTACAGGAAAGTCTTCGCGTGGGGGAGCAATCGATACGGCGAGCTCGGCATCAACCACGCGGAGAAACAGGCGCGTCTCTTCTTCCACTCTGCTCGTTCGAATCTCTCTCGCGATGGCATCACTAAGCTGACGAGTGTCCCCCCGCACCCCCGATACGTTCACCCGCGCAGGCGTCGCAACCGAAGTTCGACGGCAGCGCGTGCGAGCCGCAGCTCGTGATGGCCATCGATTTCTCCGCGCTCGAGCAGATCGGCGCGAACCTCCAGAGGATCGTCTCCGGGCAGAATCACGTCGTCGCGATCACGGAGGAGGGCGCGCTGTACGTGTGGGGTAGGAACGACATGGGGCAGCTCGGTTTGGGCGTGAGAAACGCGGAGGATACGACGTTGCGGTTCGTCCCGACGTTGCTCGAGCTGTACAACGGGAACGGGCAAAAGCAGCCCGTGATCGACGTCGCGCTCGGTTTAGAGCACACCGTCGCGGTCGTGAAAGGCGGGCGCGTGTTCGTGTGGGGAAGTAACCGGTGGGGGCAGCTCGGGATCGACCAAGACCCGGACGTGGTGCCGTGGACGTCCATCCCGACGCCGATCGACATCGGCGGCGAATCGATCCGAAACGTCTCGAGCGCGGGCGGGCACAACGCCGCGCTGACGTTCGGCGGCGCGGTGTACACGTGGGGGGCGAACAACGAGGGGCAGCTCGGTCAGAGCGGATGCATCAGGGAGGACGGGATAGGGAACGACCCGTGTTTGAATTACGTCAAGAAGCCGACGAAGATATTCAAGACGAACGAGAATCGATTCATGCCGCAGATGAAACTCATCGCCGTTGGCGGACACTTCGCGGGCGAAGCCGCTGACGGGAGCTTGGTCTTAGACGGCGGGCACACGTTGGCGGTGACGAATGATAACGTGCTTTACGGTTGGGGGGATAATTTTCACGGTCAAATCGGTACGTTCCCGCGTCCAGGTTCCCGCGCTCCCGGACCGGAAGATCTGGACTTCTTCTTCCTTCTCTCTCAGCTGGAGGAACAAAAAAAATTCTCGTCGAAAGCGAAATTCCGGAAAATCAAACATCGAGGGAATTTTTTTTAACGCGACTGACCTTGAATTATTAAACCCCGAAATTTCCCAGGGAGCCGGCAGGAATACGCCAAGCTCGCGGATTACACGGACGTTTACACACCAAACAAGTACGACAACTACACGAGAAAGTACTACAACCGCCACGTCGCTCCAGTGCGAGTCGGACCTCTCGTTATCACGACGAGTATGCCACCGCCTCCACCGCCTCCTCCGAACCCTCCTTCACCGCCGCAGTCTGCTTCGATTTTTGCACCTCCGCCCCCGGCTCCTGCAGCGGTCGCGGGCAACCCCGTCATTATTGAGATAAAAACGGGCTCGTATCACTCGCTCGCGCTCACGGACGACGGAAACTTGTTCTCGTGGGGAGATAATTTTTTCGGGCAGTTGGGACACGGATACTTGTCGCTACAACAGGAACCGGACGCGTTTTATCAAACGCAAAACTATAGAGTGCCGGAAATGATAGACGTGCCGGAACGCGTGAAACATTGGGATTACGGAACGACAGAGGTTGTCACGGAAACAGTTGGAAATGTCACGAGAGAAGTGACTCGCAACGTCCAAGTCACGGGAAAAATCCGCTTGCCGGACGGAGGAGAAGACAGAATTATTCAAGTAGACGCCGGTTTTTTTCAATCCATCGCGCTGACGAAGAATGGGAATGTTTATGTGTGGGGAACGAACGCGAAAGGACAAATGGGCACTTGTGGTTGTGGTCCTTGCGTGCATGATTATGACGCCGCCGGTCAATGTGACCCTCTTGTAGGCGCTCCACCGTTACCTCCAGCTCCTGTTGCAATTACCTTCGGTGCTGCAACACCGGTAGTAACCAACCAAGAGACCTCCACATCAAATACAACTGCGGATCCTTACGCGAACTATTTCTGGAACGTCGGCTGCGAATGCAACTGCGCGGGACAAGGAACGTGCAAATACACACCAAGGGTGACGGGTACTCAAAGTGTAGACGCGGTGAACGAAGGAAAATGTGTCGGTTTTGGCGAAAACACAAAATGCGAGTGCGGGGCGCCGTATTTGGAGATGACAGGTTTCATTCACAAGATGGACCAGCCCATGCATTTTGTGAAGAGCACGGAGAATTTCAGATTCGTTTCCGTGGCGGCTGGTGGAGCGATGTTTGCGATGTCGCAGTCGACATGTCCTGCTAATGAAGTCGGGACAGAATGTTCAGGAATTGGAACGTGCAACGACCCGGAAGATGCGACTCTCGCGACTTGTGATTGTCCTTTTGGTACTTCTGGCCTCGCTTGTGAATTTGCTTGCCCAGTTGGAACGGCTGAGGATCTCGCACTTATTTTGGAGAACCACAACTCAGCGAAATTCCCAGACAGCGTTTACGAAGAAAGCGTCGATGGTGCAATCGTTGGCGAGCTTTGTTCTGGGCACGGGACTTGCGCTACCGGAAGTGCTGGTTGTCTGTGCGACGAATTTTGGTTCGGCGAAAGGTGCCAACATATGTGTCCTTGGGATAATTTGAAGCGCCCTTGTTCTGGGAAC
>Ga0255756_1002562_pt1 | contig 19374 bp, 17 predicted proteins | sample 011ome_20_FD_179956 | JGI IMG/M metagenome (GOLD analysis project Ga0255756, IMG submission 179956) | Coastal salt marsh microbial communities from the Groves Creek Marsh, Skidaway Island, Georgia - 011509CT metaG (version 2) | ecosystem: Environmental > Aquatic > Marine > Intertidal zone > Salt...
CCCCGCCCATCCCGCCACCGACCCCGCGTTGTTTACGCGATATCTGCAGCAAGTCCTCGACCGCGGACTCCATGTGTCCGCCCTTCGCCTCGAGCGCGTCGCGGATCGTCACCGTGTCGAGCTCGGGGAACATGCTCTTGAGCGTGTCGAGCGCCTCCATGAAGGAGACGGACATCGTGCCACCTCCGGTCCTGCGCGCCCGGAGTGACGACCGCGCCGGGTTTTTTCCTCGCGTCGTCGCTCGCCAGCGCAGCGGCGACCGATCAAACGCGCGAGCGCGCGCGTTCGACTTCGCCGGTCAAGCGAGCGAGCCTCGGGGACGAGAATCGGTCGAGAAGAGGGCGAAGTATTTTTTGATGAGTCTCGCGTGCTAAAGAGAGGTCGTCTTACTCGATCAATACGCCCGCGCGACAGCCTCCTCGTACGCGTCGTCCATCAACAGCGCGCCGGCGACCGTATCCTCGTCCTCCCTCGCGCCCGCGCCGAACTCCGCGGCGAGAACGCGGCCCGTCGCGTCCTCGCACGCGCCGTCGAGCTCCCTCGCGACGTCGCGTACCAATCCGTTCAACAGACGCTCCGCCACCTCCTCGTTCACGTCCACGGGGGTAAACTCCGGGGACACGACCTCGATTTCGCCGCCCGGACCCGTAACGCCTCCCGCCGCGGCGTTATCACTCATCGCCTGCCACTTCACGTACTGGTTGCGCGCCTCCCACACGCGCGCGACGAAATCTTCATCCGCGGCGGCGTCGATCGTCTCCACCGCCGCCTCCGCGAGCGACCTGGACACCAGCTCCGCGGCGCGCTCCGCCGCGGTCGCGAACTCGCTCTCGAGCGCCCTCGCGCCCGCCTCCGCGTCGTACCGCAGCGACGCGAGTTCGTCGTCGCCGTCGCCGGCGGCGGGCGCGGGATGCGTCGGCGAGAAGAGCCCCCACCGCGCGCGCATCTCGACTTCGCTCGCCTCGGCGCGACGCAGTGCCTCCAACGCGCGGGTAACGTCGAGAGACGATCCGAAGGACGTCGTCGACGCGTCGACGTCCCTAGCGAAGCGGCCTCCGGCGTCCGAGAACGCCGCGGACGCGCGCGTCGACGCGCCGGAGCCGTCGCGCCGCGCGCCGCCCGGGGCGCGCGACGACGTCGGACCGCCGCCGCCGCCGCCGCCGTCGTCGTCCGCGATGCGCTGAAGCCGCAGGTGCGCGACGATCTCGTCCAGCTGCCGCCGCATCGCCGCGATCTCGTCCTTCGGGTCGCCGCCGTCAATTGGCCGCGCGTTCGCCGCGGACGACGCGGACTTGGCGCGCGGCGGCGGCGGCGCTTTCGTCTTCGCCGGCGGTCGGTACGTCGTCGCCGCCGCCGCGCCGTCGCCGTCGTTCGCGCCGAACCGCTTCGACAGCCTCGTCACCTCCGCGTCGAGCATCCGCAGCGTCGCGTCGTTGATCGTCTCTTCGAACGCTGACGTGGGTGTAATACCGACGTGGCGCGCGCTGATTGGCCGGTCGCGCCCCCCGCGCGGCGGCTTCTTCTCCTTCGACGGCGGCGTCTTCCACCGCGGCGGGTCCAGCGCCTTGATCCGACCGTCCTTGTTCAGCTTGGGCTTATTCAGCCTCGGCTGACGGAGCTTCGACGGACGCGGTCGCGCGCGTTTATGGTGCGCGGTCGCGGACGCGGCAGACTTGGGGCGCGCCGCCGCCGCCGGCGGCGGCGCCCAGACGCCGACGTCCGCGCAGCTGTCGTTCCACTCTGGTTTTTTCCTCCCTCGCGCCTCGTCTCGCATCGCCCGGCGCGCCGCCTGCGCCGCGCGCTTCGCGGCGACTTCCTGCTCCCTCCTCGCCATGCGCTCCAGGAACGTCGGCCCTTTCGGCTTCACCGGCGTGTGCCCGAAAGCGCTGATCTTACGCAGGCCGGACGGTCCGTCGAGGACGACGTCGGAGAGAAATTTCGCCGCGGCTTCGCGCAGCGTGCTCGGCGAATCCACCCTCGTCGGCTTCGCCGGCGGCGTCGCGCCCGCGCCCGCGCCGCGCCCCTCGCGACTCTTACGCATCGCGCTCTCCCCACTCGTGCGCAAGATCTCGACGTCGCGCGCCGCCGCCGCGGCCTTCTTCCTCGCCGCCAACACTCTCTTCTCTTGCTCCGCCGCGCGCTGCGCCTGCACGTGGAGCGTCTCCTCCAGCGCCTTCAAAGCGACGAACGTCGGGGTGGAGTTGAAAGGCGTCAGGGGTGGAGTTGAAAGGCGTCGAGGCGCGTCGGGTATTGAAACCGAGGGATGATGGGCGGAGAGAAACGCCGGGAGAGAAAGTCCTTAAGGAATCGCGTTCACCACGCGAACGCGGTCGGATGGGGACCAGTGTGAGAAAGAACGCGCCTTGTTCTTCTCCGTCAAAATCTTCTGCTTCTTCAGCGCCCTGTCCAGCGCGCGCTGCTTCTCCGCGAGCGTCACCGGGTCGTCGTCCACAAGGCGCGCCGCGCGCCCGAAGTCTTCTCTCGCGAGCGCGGTCGCGCGCGCGATCCGTCGCGCCGCCTCGCCGACGCCCGCGCTCGTCTCTCTCGACACGCCCCTTTCGCCCGTTCTCTCCGGCGGCGGCGGGACGTCGCACGACTTTCGGAGCGCGTCCTGGACGACATCCGCGTCGACGCGGCCGTCGCCTCTCACGACCGGCTGTTCCCGCTGCTTCAGAGACCCGCCCGCGACGTACGCGCTCGGGCGGTTCATGAACCACGGCAGCGCGGCGCCTGAGGACGAGGACGCGCCGGGCCCCGCGAAGAGCGCGTCGTCGTCGATGGATTCGACGACGGGCGAGACGCGCGTTCCGCCGTGCATCTCCATGGACGCGGCGACGCCGCGCGCCCTGGCCGCCTCCGCGGGCGCGAGGACGTGATGATGCGTGGCGTTCGGCAGCGCCGCGTCCGCGGGCGGCGCGGGCGGCGGCGGCGGCGGCGGCGCTGGGGACGGCGCGTTGCGCTCCATGAACGCCTCGGCTTTCGTCTTTTTCGGCGCGGGCCCAGGTTTGAAGATGAGCGGCACGTACGACGGCACGAGCTTCGCGTCCGTCGCCGCCGCGATCGTCTTCTCCGTCCTCGCGCGCGACGACGCCTTCCCCGCGCGTCCCGGGCGCGCGTCGCCGCCGCCGCCGAGCGACCGCGACGCGGTCTTCGCTCTCGAGATCTTCCCGCCGACGCGGACGTACTTGTCCGGGTCGTACCCGGGCGGGCGGCTCGAAGGCGCCATGCCGCTCGCGCGCGTCGCGTCCGCGGCCTGCAGCGCGTGGGATATCGGCGCCGCGCGCGCGACGCGGATGAGGCCCGCGTGCTTGGCTTCTTTGAGGCGTCCGCGGATCCATTTCGCGAAGTCCACGGGCGGGCCTGCGGCGAGGGAGAGGGCGGGGCGGGCGCGCGAGAGGGAGGTCGGGTTCAGATTCAGAATCGCGCCGCGTCGCGCCGGGGGCGACCAGCCACACATCGCGGCCGCGCGTTTGAACGGCGACGGAGGGCGACGACGCGCGCGTTTGGACGAGGCATCGCACCCGTCCGGTCGTTCTTCAGCGACTCGTACTCGTCCTCGAGCTGACGGAGGAGCCGAGGGTCGATCTCGACCGCGGCGGTCGCGGGCGCCATCGTGCGCGCGCTCGAGTGCGGAGAGAGGCGTCGACGTCGGTCGCTCGTCGCGTCGTTCAAAAGCAACAACGGTCACCGGAAACGACTCGCACGCGCGTACGTGTACTTCTCACTAATTGCCCATAGGAAAATACTCCCACCGACGGGTCGGACATTTCGCGCGATCCGCACATCAACAAAACAGTAATGCGTCGCCGAGACGGCATCATACCACGACGCGCGCTGTCGCTCGCGCGGCGCCGCGATGTCGTGGCGAGACACGCTCTTCGTGTGGCGCGGCGACTACACGTACCGCGACGACCCCGTCCCCGGCGACCGCCCGTCGAGCAGCGTTTACGAGGGGACCTGGGTCGGCGTGAGCGCCTCGGACGCGACGCGCGCGGCGCAGCCCCCGGACGCGGACTTCGCGAAGCGCACCGCGCCGAAGTTCAAGGTGCGACGACGCGATGGAGGACGACGCGCGACGCCCCCGCCCCGCCGCGCCGCGCCGCGCCCGCCTCCTCCTCGCGTCGCCTCGCCTCGCGTCGTCCTCCGTCCTCCGACGCGCGCGCTTCCTCTTCCTCACGCGTAGTCGTCGCCTCGTCGCCGCAGGTGTGGGGCGTGCGGCACGACCCGCCGTCCATCGCGGACGCGCTTCGGTTCCACGATGTTCACCACGAGCCGAGCGTCGTGATCGGGAAGGGGTGGCAGCTCGACGACGGCGACCGCGGCGAGATGCGATGGCACGACGACGCCGTGCACGTCGTGCGCGTCCACGGCGACTCGTGCGCGGCGATAGGGAAGAACGCGTTCGGGAGGTTCGTCGCCGCGGGGTACCTCAGGTGCGTTCTATACAAAAGTTTTTCACCCATCGCTCGGTTTCAACATTTGATAGCGTCCCTTTTCAACTGACCGGAGAACTGTTTTTGTATGGAACGACCCTCAGCGGCTACGCGCGTCAGGTGTCGAAGGACGACGCGTTCGCGGGGTACGCGATGACGCGACGGAAACTGACGCTCGCGAGGCGTTATCTCGCCGACGACGACGCGCGCGCGCGGACGTGGCGCGTCGAGGACGTGATGGCGTGCGTGTCGGACGCGGAGCGCAGGGCCAAGGCGGACGCGAGGGCGGCGAGCCACAAGCCGTGGATGACGGAGGCGCGTTCTATACACTGGTTCCCATACGACCCCGTCGCCGTGGTGAACGCCGATCCTTAAGGACTTTTGCCGTGTTCTCTCTCCGCCCAGGGTCCCCCGCTTTCAATCCCGACACACCTCGACGCCTTTCAACTCCAACTGACGCCTTTCAACTCCACCCCGATATCATCGCTCGTACGGAACGGCCCGGAGGCGCTGAGCGCGAAGAAGATGACCGCGGCGGCGTCGGAGCGACTGCTGAGGGAGGCGGGCGCGTCGAGGGACGGAGCGGGGCGCGTGGTCTCGGCGCCGATGAACGCGCTGACGCCGGGGAAGAGGAAGATCGTCGAGCGCGAGGCGGAGACGCGCGTGGGGTACGTCCGCAAGAGTCGATTCGGGGAGTGAGCGAGCGATCGGTCGCCGCCGGGTAGGTGTTACAGGTGTAGTAATAAGTAAAGGTTACGTTAACATCCGTTGCTGTCGACGGAGGCGGCTCCTCTCGTCGTCGTCACTCGTACGCCTCGAGAAGCGCCTTGAGCCTCGCCGCGGCCACCTCGAGCGTCTTCGGGGGCACCGCCGCGAAACACAGCCTGAAACACCCCGGGGTCTTACACTTGCAGTCCCTCCCCGGCGTCATCACGAGCTTACACCGCGGATCCTCCGTCGCCGCCGTCCACAGCCTGCGCTCCTCCTCCCACGTCGGCGCCTTCAACCACCCGCTCAGATCGATCCACACGAACATCCCCGCGATCGCGTGAACGACCGGCACGTTAAACGCCTTCAGCGCGTCCGTTAACACCTTGTGCGACTCCGCCAGCGCCACCGCGTTGTGCGCGATGAACGTGTCCACCCACTCCTCGTCCTCTGAGGGCGATTCCATGATCGGTCAGTTGAAAGGGGGAGCGATCAAACGTTGAAACCGCGCGGTGGGTGAAAAACAAAACGCGAGTCATCAGAACACACCTAACATCTCCGCGACGGCGTGTTGCATCGGCCCGGGGACGGCGCAAAAGTATCCGACGTTGTCCATCGCGCGCAACACGCCCTCGTTCCTCGTGCGCAGCACCCCGATCCTGTACCCGCTCGCGCAGAAGTCTTTGCTCATGCCGTAGACGTGGTGCAGGTACGTCTTGCACTTCGCGGAGGGCACGGCGAGGCATCCGGACTTTTCCAGGTTTAACGCGGAGAAAAAGGCAAACTTTTTATCCGGCCGCGTCTTCCGATCAAAGTTGAACACCGAGCTCGCGTAGACCTCGTCCACGACGCAGTGCAGGTCGTGCGTCAGCGCCCACGTGATCCTCTCCGCGAGGTCCGCTTGCGTGTACACGACCCCCAACGGGTTCGACGGGTTCGTGATCAGCAGCGCCCTGATTCTCACGCCCTTCGCCTCCGCCGCCTCGGCGGCGTCGGCGAGCTGCGACGGCGTCGGCAACGACGCCGCGTCGTCGCCGTGCACCGCGATCGCGCGCACGCCGTTCCTCACCCTCAGGTCGTTATCGAACGCGGGGTAGTACGGCGCGGGGATCAGCACGCCGTCTCCCTCGGACGCGATGGCCATGAACAAGTTGTCGATGACGGCGCCCGCGCCCGCGCTGACGCACAGCTGTTCGGGGCTGACGTCGCCGCCGAACATGCGCGTCTCGTGCTTCGCGATCGCGACGCGAAGGCGCTCGCTGCCGCGCATGTTATCGTACCCGCACGCGCTGTCTGGGAGCGGCGCGTCCACGAACGACTGCCGGAGGCGATACTGCACGGGCTCGATCGTGAGGTGGTTCTGCGCGACCGCGAGGTTGATATATCCGCGCGGGTTGGCGTCGGCGTCGTGTGGATCCATCATCGCGTCGAAGAAGGCGCGCATGTACGAGAACGGCGGCTTCGTCGCGATCGCGCCGCGGATCGAGAGGTCGTGCTCCTTCGCGAGCGCCTTCATCGCGGAGGCGTCGTCCTCGTCGCTGTTCATCGGGACCGCCATCTCGGTGGGTGGGGACGAGCGGACGCGCGGAGGCGCGCGTTGTTAACTGCGAGCCAGATCTGCCGATCTCACTTCTGTTCACGAAACCCTCACGCTCACTGCTCTCGTCCCGCCAGCTGTCGTCATCGTCCCTCGCGCGCCGCACGGCTCCGCGCGGCGCGCGCGGCGCGATGGGCGTTCACGCGCTGCGATGGGACGAGTCCGTGGTCGTGAACGGCGACGGGCGCGTGCGCGTCGTCGCGTGGTCGCGCGGCGGAGGCGGCGGCGGAGGCGAGGGCGACGGGGAGAAGGACGGCGGGAGGGTGCCGAAATTCCGCGACGACGACGACGGCGCGGCCGACGACGGCGCGCGTCTCGTCCGCGGGTACGCGCCGCGTTACGAGCTGCCCGCGCGCGGCGAACGCGGCGGCGACGCGCTCACGCTCGTGTGCCGCGGGCACGTGGACGGCCTCGCGTGGGAGGACGTCCATCGCGCGCTCGCGGACGCGATGTCGTCGTCGTCGTCGTCGTCGTCGTCGCTCGCGTCCGCGCTCGCGTCGACGCCGAACGCGGGCGGGGCGTTCTTCATGTTAGCCAGGGACGACGCCACGGGCGTCGTCGCCGCGAGGACGGACGCGCTCGGAAGAGAGCCGCTCATGACGCGTCGTTTCGGGGACGACGACGACGACGACGACGACGGATGGATCCTCGCGAACGCGCCCGGCGGCGACTGGCCGTCGTCCTCGCGCGACGGATGGTCGTCGCACCACCCGCGGCACGTCGCGCGCGTCGAACGCGGTGGTCGCGGCGGAAACGCGCTCTCACTCGCGCCGACCGCCGCGGTGGACGACGGCGGCGATCTGATCCCGCTGCTTCCGCCGCCGCTCGAGCCGCCGCCGCGCTTCGCCGTCGCCGTCGCCGACGAAACCGCCGCCTCCGGCTCCGACCCGGACGACGCCGGGATGGCCGCCGCGGCCGCGCGCCTCGCGAGCGGCCTCCTCGCCGCGGTCGCCGACGCCGCGGAGCGCTCGCGCGTCACCGCCGAGCACCCCATGGGCGTCCTCTACAGCGGCGGCGTCGACTCCACCGCGCTCCTCGCGTGCTGCGTCAGATTACGCGTTCCGGTGGTCGCGTGCGTCGCGTGCTGGGCCCCGACCGGCGGCACCGCGGAGGCGTCCGACGTCGCGCCCGCGCGAATCGGCGCGGCCGCGCTCGGGGTAAAGTTGATCGAGCGCGAGGTGCGCTCCATCGCGGACGTCATCGCGGCGTTGCGCGCGTTGACCCCCGCGGTGACGAGTTTGGACGTCGTCAAAGGCGCGTTCTATGTCACACTGGTCCCCATACGACCGCGTCGGCGTGGTGAACGCCGATCCTCAAGGACTTTTCCCGGCGTGTCTCTCCGCCTACCCCTCGCTTTCAATCCCCGGCCTCGACGCCTTTCAACTCCGTCTGACGCCTTTGAACTCCACCCCGACATGCGCTCGTATAAAACGACCCAAAGCCGGCGTCGCGTTGACGACGTACTTCGCGTGCGACGCCGCGCGAAGCGCGAACTGCGCGGGCGTCCTCGCCGGCGGCGGCAGTGAGGAGCTCCTCGCCGGGTACGCGCGACACGCGCAGCGGCCGACGCGCGACATCGACGAGATGTCCGCGTCCGGGTTGCGGTCGCTGCATCGGAGGGATTTACAACGCGATCACGCGGTGTGTGTATCGCACGGGCTGTCCGGGCACGCGCCGTTCTTGTCCGCGTACGTCGCGCCGCACGCCGCGCTCGAGATCCCGTCGAGGCTGAAGCTTCTTCCCGGCGGCGCGGAGAAGCGCGTGCTGCGCGTCGCGCTGAGCAGAGCGCCGTTGTCGGTGCCCGCGGAGCTGTGGACGCGGAAAAAATGCGCGGCGCAGTACGGCAGCCGGTTCCACGTCGCGTTGCAAAAGGTGGCGCGGCGGTTGGGTCTCGGCGGCGGCAAGCTCGCGGAGGCGGTCGCGATGTGCGAGCACATCGGCGCGCGCGACTTGGAGCGCATCGCGGAGGAGGACGCCAGGGCAAACGCGCGGCCGTCGCACGCGCCGGTGGAGGCGCGACGGTTGACTTTTCATCTTCCGCCGCCGCCGCCGCCGACGCACGCGCTGATTTATTCCTCCGGGCACGGCAGCGCGACGTCGTTTCACACCGCGCTGCTGCAGCGCCGGCTGTGTTCGGTCATCGTGCCGTTTCGTATTCCAGACGACGACGACGACGACGCGGACGCGGACGCGCGCGGACGCCGCGAACGGATCCGCGGGCTGCGCGCCGCCGCCGCGGCGTTCTCGGAGGCGACCGGGATACCTTCGTGGTCGCGCGGCGTGCCCGCGTATACGCCCGCGACGACCGACCGGAAACGGTTCGACGAGGCCGCGATCGTGGCGTCGCTCGCGGCGGCGCTGAAGCAGCTGCGCGCGGCGTTCCCGGCGCTCCAGGGCGTCGTGACCGGGCACTGCCACGACCTCCGATCGCTCTCCATCGCGGAGGCGGCGTGCGAACGCGTCGGCGTGCACTGCCTCGCGCCGTCGTGGGGACAGGCGCGTTCTATACACTAGTCTAGTCCGCATACGACCGCGTTCGCGTTGTGAACGCCGTTCCTTGAGGATTTTCCCCGGCGTCACTCTTCGCCCACCGTTCGCTTTCGATCCTCGCCCGCGACGCCGTTCAACTCCTACTGACGCCTTTCAACTCCACCCCGACGTCGCTTTGAACGATGGAACGACCCTCAGCCGCGCGCGTCCGAGCTGCTCCTGACGTGCCGCGGCGGCGCGGCGTCGATGCTCGTGACGCGGTGCGTCGACGACGTCTCGAAGGTGGGATCGATCGTGAAGGACGCGGAGGAGGTGCGCGCGTTGGTGGAGACCGCGGGGGGGTTCGAGCGCGCGGATGGCGACGCGGAGGGCGCGCCGCTCGACATGATCCCGCGCGAGGCGGCGTTTTACGGCGGCTCGGACGGCGGCGGCGGCGACGACGACGGCAACGACGAAGGAGGCGGTGCCGTCTCCGTCTCCTCGCGCGGTAGAGTGATCGCGTACGCCGAGGAGAAGAGCGACGGCGGCGTGGAGGTGGACTGGTCTCTCGTGCGCGTCGTCCACGGAGACGAAGCGCAGTAGTTTAGATCGAACCTTTTTACTTCAACTCTGCCACTTCTTGAAGAAATCGTTCCCTTTGTCGTCGACGATGACGAACGCGGGAAAGTCCTCGACCTCAATCTTCCACACCGCCTCCATCCCGAGCTCGGGGTACTCCAAAACCTCCACCTTCTTTATGTTATTCTGCGCTAAGATCGCGGCGGGGCCGCCGATGCTGCCGAGATAAAATCCTCCGTGCTTCTTACACGCGCGCGTGACTTGCGCGCTTCTGTTCCCTTTCGCGAGCATGACCAGAGACCCGCCGTTCGCTTGGAACGTTTCCACGTACGAGTCCATCCTTCCGGCGGTCGTCGGCCCGAACGACCCGGACGCCATAAATTCCGGGGTTTTCGCCGGCCCCGCGTAATACACCGCGTGGTTCTTCATGTACGCCGGCATCTCCTCGCCGGCGTCGAGTTTCTCCTTAATCTTCGCGTGCGCGATGTCCCTCGCGACGATCAGCGGGCCGGTCAACGACAGACGCGTGGACACGGAGCACGCGCTCAAGGTCTCGCGAATCGACGCCATCGGCGCGTTGAGATCGATCTTCACAACGGGCGTCTCCGCGTCGAGGTGCGACTCCGTGACGTCGGGGAGGTACTTGGACGGATCCGTCTCGAGCTGTTCCAGGAAGACGCCGTCTCTCGTGATCTTCCCGAGGACCTGCCGGTCCGCGCTGCACGAGACGCCCAGGCCGACGGGGCACGACGCGCCGTGCCGCGGGAGGCGAATCACGCGCACGTCGTGGACGAAGTATTTCCCGCCGAACTGCGCGCCGATGCCCATTCGCTGCGGGCCGTTCCGTACGAGCGAACGTCGGGGTGGAGTTGAAAGGCGTCAGATGGAGTTGAAAGGCATCGAGGTGTGTCGGGATTGAAAGCGAGGGGCGGGCGGAGAGACGCGCCGGGAAAAAACCTTAAGGATCGGCGTTCACCACGCCAACGGGGTCGTATGGGGACCAGTGTAAAGAAGAACGCGCCTGAGTCAACGCGTGAACCTTCTTCTCCAACTCCGCGTCCCGAAACGCCCGCCCGTGCGCGTTCCCCTCCGCGTGCAAGTTGTCGTAGTACCTCGCGCTCGCCAGCTTCACCGTCTTCAGGCACTGCTCCGCGCTGAGGCCGCCGACGACGAGCGCGAGATGATACGGCGGGCACGCCGCGGTTCCCAACGTCTTGATCTTCTCCTCTAGAAACTCCATCATTCGCGTCTCGTTCAGGAGCGCCTTGGTCTCTTGGTACAGGAACGTCTTGTTCGCGCTGCCGCCGCCTTTCGCCATGAACTGGAAGTGGTACTCGTCCCCGTCCGTCGCGATCAGGTCGATCTGCGCCGGGAGGTTGCTCCCGGTGTTCTTCTCTTCGTACATGGAGACGGGCGCGACTTGAGAGTACCTCAGATTCCGGCTCACGTAGACGTCGTAGACGCCCCTGCTGAGATGCGCCTCATCGTCGCCGCGCGTCATCACGCGGACGCCGCGCTTGCCCATGACGATCGCGGTGCCGGTGTCCTGGCACCCCGGGAGGACCATCCCCGCGGCGACGTTCGCGTTCTTGAGGAGCTCGAGCGCGACGAAGCGGTCGTTCTCGGACGCCTCCGGATCCTTCAGGATGTTAGCCAGCTGTTGAAGGTGCCCCGGGCGGAGCAGGTGCGCGATGTCCTTCATGCCCTCCGCGGCGAGGACCCGAAGCGCCTCGGGCTCGACCACGAGGACGTCCTTCCCGTCGAACGCCTTCTCTACGCTGACATGCGCGCTCGTGATCTTCCGCCACGGCACGTCCTTCGGCGACGCGGGCTCGAAGAGCTCCTGGTACGCGAACGGCGCGACGGTCGGCGCGGGCTTGGGCTTGGGCTTCTTCCCGGCGTCCGCCGCCATCGCGCGCGCGGAGGCGAGCATCGCGAACGACGGCGCGGCGCGCTGTTCGCGCGTCAGCGCGCGGAGAGATCGCCGCGCGACGTGGCGCAAGATGCCCGCCATCGCGTCGCGTGCGCGGCGCGGACCAGACTGACGAGGCCTAGTAGGGTTGACATCGCGTTCGATCTGACCGAAGCGTCGCCGCGCCGCGCGCGGAACTAAAAATCGCTTCGACGCTTCGACTTCTGCTCGGACGCGCGACGAGCGTTTTCCGCCCTCGTCGCGACGACGACGACGACGACGCGCGCGCACAACGCGCCGCACGTCGCGCGCGTCACCGCTCCCGCGACCTCGCAGCCTCCCCGAAACGATCGCACGATGCCGTTCGATCTCGTGGTGCGCGCGCGTCGCTCGCTCCGCGCGGACGACGCGCGAGGATCGCGCGTCGTCGCCCGTTCGACTCCCGCGACGAACGACGACGACGACGGCGACGTCGAAACGATCCTTGATCATCCTTTCCGTCGCGCGTCGCGCGACCTCCGAACACGACGCGTCGTCTCCGCCGCGTCGATCGAATCGCGCGCGCGCGCGCGCGCGTCGTCGTCGTCGTCGCCGCCGCCGCCCTCCTCGCGCGCCGCGACATCGAATCCATCGCGAGTGACATCCCCGCCCCGTCCCCGTCCCCGTCCCCGCAGACCGGCCGGTTCATCCCGGAGAAGTCCAACATCTGGCGCGACTGCGTCGACGGCTACCACGACTGGGTGAAGGAGCACATCGCCGAGGGCGCGCCGCTGGACGAGTCCGACCACTGCGGCGACCCGCCGATGCTCCTCGCCGCGGGGAACGGGCACACCGCGGTGTGCGAGCTCCTCATCAACGAGGTGCGCGCGATCGACCGACGCGACCGAGCGAACGAATTCGCCCAAGCCGCCGCGACCGACCGCCGTGACCGCCCGCCTTCGCCTTCCCCTTCCCCTCTCCCTCCCGCAGGGCGCGGACCTTCAGCAGGCCGGCCTCATGAAGGACACTCCCCTCGCGCGCGCGGCGAACAACGGCCACTACCAGTGCTGCAAGTTTCTCATCGAGCAGGGCGCGGAGGTGGACGCGCTCGACATCGGCGACAACACCGCGTTGCATTGGGCGGCGATGCGCGGCAACGTCGAGATCGTCAACCTGCTCTTGCAAAACGGCGCGGACAAGACGATCAAGAATAAGCAAGGGAAGATCCCCATCGACATGTGCCAGCCGGTGTGGTCCGAGGCGTGGAGATACACCCGCGAGATTCTCGTGTGAAAGAAACGCTTCAGCGGAGAACGTTACGAGACGAGCGTCGAGATTCCCGAGGCGAGCGAATCGTCTCCGACGTTTCTTTCGGCGATTGAAATTTTTCAGTTTGCGCGTTTCACGTTTCGTTTCGTTCACATCTCGCCGTACATCGTACGTTACTCTCGCATCTCTCTTCGTCGCGTCATCGCTCGCGTCATCCGTGCACGACGACCACGGGCATCGTCGCCTCGTCGATGAGGTACTTGGAGACGGACCCCGCGAGCCACTGTTCCCAAATCTTCTTCGGGTGATGCGCGACGATCAGCAGTTTCACGCCGCGTCGTTCCGCGATGTTCTTGACCTCCTCCGCGACGGGCAGCCACGTCGTGTCGAACACGCAGTCGAGCTCGATCGGCTGCGGGAACGGCGTCATCTCGTCCCCGGCGTCCGCCATGTCGCCTTTCGTCAGGGTCGGCGAAACCCCGCACCATCCTCTGACGCCTTTCAAAAATGTATCACGAACGAAATCGAAACTGAGCGAAGTGAACGTCCACTCACCGTGACGCGCTCTGAGCTTCTTGTATATCCCGTCCAGCATCTGCTCGTTCTGGAGCACCGCCGCGGCCCATAACGCCTCCTGCGCTTTCACGTCCATTGCGAGGTCGAAGCTGTTCAGTCACGGTCGCCTACGACGGACGGGGAGGAGCGAAACGCGCGTCAAACATCGCGGGCGACGACGAGCGGGCGACGCACTCGCGACTGTCGCAACCAGTTCGGCGCCCAGGTGTCGTCGTACATCGGACGCGTCTCCCACAGACCGCCTTCCGGCGGTGCGGGCGACGCGTCCGCGTCCGAGACGTCGCTCCACACGTTTGGTGTGGAACTCCAGCCGCGAAGCGGGGAATCGTGCCAGTCGTAACTCTCCCCGCGTTTAGGAAGGGGATCGGACGACGGAAGCCGCGGGTCTTCGAGTTCCGACGACGACGCTCGCGACGACGAAGATTCCGATTTCGATCGCGGAGGCGCGGGCGTGTGGACGTGGTGGGAGGTCCCTATCTGTGGTTCAAGCCCCGCGATAATGTTCGGCGCCCCCGTGGTGGACGTCGGCAGCGGCGGCGTATCGACCGACACGTGCATGAGGTGCAGAAGATCGCCGCTGCGGCAGAGGTGCTCGACGGTAAACTCGACCGCGCGCTCGCTCTCTTTCGTGCCGTCTACGGCGACCATGAGATGTCGCGCGTACACGTAATCCCTCGCCTCGGGAGGGTAAAACTTGCTGTACCCGGTCTGGCCGCGAAAGTACGCGGAAGGCGATCGGTCCTGGTAGTCCGGCTCCGCTTTCCAGCCTGCGGCAGGGGTCGGGGTCGAGACGAACGAGGGAAACGCTCGGGGTCAGCGCGCGCGTTACGGGTACGCCGCGTCACGTCGCGTCGTCCGCCGCGATCGACTCGACTCGACGCGCACCGTATTCTACCAGGACGCGCGCCACGATCGGTCGGTCGCGGTTCGCGGCGACGCGTCTCTCGGACGCCTCCTTGGCCGCGGCCGTACCTTCTTCGCCCACCCTCGGCGGCGTCGGCTTTCCGGCTTCTCCTCCTCTCTCCGCCTCCTCCGCGGCGGCGGCGGCGGCGTCCTCGGCGGTCTCGTCCACGATCAGCAGCGCGTCCGGGTCCTCGTCCGCGCTTGAGAAGCTCACCGCGATGACGTCCTGGTCCTCGTCTTCGGAGTCGTCCGCGAGCTGCGGGTCGACGCGCGCCTTCTCCTCCGGGCTCGCTGCCGCCGCCGGCGCCGAAGTAAATTTCGACAGGTCGCTGAGCTTCTTCTTCCTCGGAGCTTCTTCGGCGTCGTCCGCGAGCTGCTCCGCGCGCGCGTCCGCGGTGTCCGCGCTTCTTCCCGGGCCGTCGCCGCCTCCCGCGGCGGCGGCGGCGGCGCTGACGTTCCACTCGTTGTCCGACGGGCGAGCGCGGACGACGACGCGACGACGGCGCGCGCGCGGCGCGGTCGTCGGCGACGTCGTCGAGAGCGTCGACGCCGGGCGAGCGAAGAGGGCGGCGCGCGCGGCGGCGACGGGCGAAGAAGAGGAGAGCGCGCGGACGCGCGCGACGCGGCCGCGCAGGGCGGCGATCGCGCGCGGCAGACACGACGGGACGGAAGCGGACATGGCGATGGAGAGCGGCGCGGCGCGGCGGCGTGTTAAGCGAAGCGAGCGGGGACGGAGTCGCGTCGTAGCTCGCTCGGCGAGTCCGAGAGGTTCCCAGTCCCGCGCAGTCGTGATTCTTTTGTGAACGTACTGTAACACCTCGCGTCGCATCGCAGTCGTAAGGATTCTATCGTAGTACACGTACGTAACGCCATCCCAATGACGGTTTACACATCCATCCCCCCCACCCCCCACCCCACGACGCCTCGCCCTCACCGCCCTGAACCCCCCTGCCTCGTCGCCGCGGCGTCGCGGCGCCCAACCTGACAGTTCCCGATGAGCCGCTCGAAAAACTTCACCCCCTGCAACGCGAACGTGACGTCGTCCTCGTGCACGGCCAGGCTCACCTTCCGCTGCCTGTCTTCCGCGCCCTTACCGAGCCGTAACAGCGTCTGATCCGCGAGGACGGCGCACACCTCGCTGAACTGCCCGCTGTTTATGCCCTTGATCGCGGTTTCCTTGCACAGAGACGAGTATTTATCGTGCAGCTCGCCGAGCTTAGTCTCTCTCGACCGCGACGCGCCGCCGCCGACGCGAAAGAGACGCACCGCCGCGCAGAGCACCATCTGCTGTTGCTGCGGCAGCGATCGCATCGTGTCCACGACCGGCGACGCGAACGACAGCGAGATGGCGCGCGCGACGTGCGAGATGCGCACGAGCGGTTTCGACTCGCGCGCCGCCTCCGCGGGGGTTTTCTCCGTCGCGACGCCCTCCGCCTCCGCCTCCGCCTCCGCCGCCGCCGCCGCCGCCTCGCGCGCGCACAGATCCACCGCGACCGCGCAGATGTTCAGCGCGCGGCGCATGTCGCCGGTCGCGGACGCCACCTTCCTGGAACACAGCTCGAGCCCGGCGTCTTCGAAACATTCCCACGGCAGCTTCGCGAGCCTCTGCGCGAGCAACAGCTTGAGCTGGTCCTTGTCGTACGCGTCGAATCGCACAACCTCCGGCTCGCACCCGCGCATCTTGAGCCTCGGGAGCGTCACCTCGACGAGGTTGATGTTGTTCGCGACGCCGACGACGACGCATCGCGACCCGGGGAGCGTGGGAAGGCCGAAGAGCTCGTACAGTATGCTCTGCGCCTTGCTCGCGAGCTGGTCCATCTCGTCGAGGAGGACGACGACCATGGGCTTCGCGGCGTCGTTGGCGCGACCCTTAAATCGCTTTCCGCCGCCGCCGTGCACGCCGTGCACGCCGTCGCCGGTGACGAGCGCTCGCAGCGTGGCCACCTCCGGGAGCTGGCTCAGGTCCGAATTCTCCGGGTTCCCCCCCGCGTCGGCAGACGCGCGCGCGAGCTCCGCGGGGGACACCCCGCCGAGGGCTTCGATGATCCTCGCGAAGACGTGCCGAGGCTCCGAGAGCGCCATGCAGTTCACCGCGGCCACGATCGGCCGCTCGCTCTTCGCGAGCTTCCCGACCCTGCCGCTGCCGTCGCCCCATCGGCGCACGGCCTTCTCCGCCTCGCCCACGGTGAGCGATTTCCCCGTCCCCGGAAGCCCGCAGACGTACATCGAGGACGACTTTCTGTGCTTCAGCGCGGCGTGGATCGCGGCCATGACTTCCTTGTGCTCTCTCTCGCGGCACTTGAGCTCCCCGGGCGCGACGGACGTGTGCATCACCGCCTTGGCCTGCGTGACCATCCCGGGATCCGTGGGGTCCCACTGCGACGCGACGGCGAAGCGCCCGCGACCGGGCGCGGACGGCGCGTCGTCGTCCGCGGGGGAAACGCCCGCTCCCGAGCCGTTACCGTTACCGTTACCGTTACCGTTACCCCCCGCGCCGGCGGTCCACGCGCCGCCGAGGTGCGCGGTCCTCGCCGCGAACTCCTCCGCGCCCGGGTCGTTCGCGTCCGCCTCGTCGTCGCTCGGCGTCCCGAGGACGCGGAGATCGCCGTACTCGTCGTCAGACGTCGGCTCCTCCTTGATGGCCACCGGCGCGCGCCGGTGCATCGCGACGTTGCCGAGCGTGCGCGGGACGCGCATGCCGCGGCCGTCGTCGCCGCCGTCGTCGTCGTCGTCGTCGTCGTCATCGTCGTCGTCGTCGCCGCCGCCGCCGCGGCGGCGCTTGTCCCCGCGACGGCCGTCCACCGCGCGCATGACCTCGTCCGCGTTGGTCGTCGCCGCGGCGAGCGCGCCGCCGCGTCCGCCGCCGAGCTTGAGCTTCCGCGAGATCTCGTCCGCGCGCTTCGCCGGCGACGCGGGGTCGTTCGACGCGCTTTTTCGCCGCTCTGCCGCCTGCGCCTGCGCCGCCCTCGAGAGGTTCGCCGCGGCGGACCGGAGCATCACCCGCAGCTCCTTGGCGTCCGCGCACGTCGTCTCGAACCCGGAGATGCGCTCGTACTCCAACGCGAGGTCCTTCGCGCTCAGCTTGGCGTTGGCGACGATGGACTCAACCTCCACCTCGAGCGCCCTCGCTTTTTGCGGGGTGAGCTTGGCGCGGTCCACGGCCGCCGCGCGGTTCTTCAGCTTCGCGGCGTCGTGAATGGAAAGCATGCCCTCGACTTGGACCGCGCCGTCGTCGTCTTCGGACGCGTCCTCGGAGTCTTCAGACGCGTCCTCGGAGTCTTCCTCGGAGTCTTCCTCGGCGTCTTCCTCGGAGTCCTCCTCCGCCGCGGCGGTCTTCTTCGGCTTCTTCGCCGCGGGCGCGCCGCCGCCGCCGCGCTTCTTCCGGCTCGCCGTCGCCGTCGCCGTCGCCGTCGCCGTCGCCGTCGCCTTCGCCTTCGCCGGCGCCGCCGCCGGCGCCGCCTTCCGCTTCGTCCCGGCGGCGGCGCCCGCGCCCGCGCCGTCCTCGAACGTGACGCGCGGCGCCTTCTTCTTCGTCGATCGCGAGGAGGACGCGTCGACGAACAGCGCCTTGGCGTACGCGACAACCTCTCCGCGCGACCGGAAGCGCGTTTTGCCGCCAAACTGCGACGTGAACGCCTCCGGCGCGTTCTTCGGCGGCTCCGGCGCGATGTAATACTTATCCGTCTGAAACGCCGTCTCCCCCGTCTGCCTCGTCTTGATCTCGACGCTCCAGCCGCGGTTCAGCGTCACCCCGAGCTCGTCCTTCACGTGCGCGTAGACTTGCTTCAGCGCCTCTTGTTCCTTAGCGCTCTGCCCCGTGGGCGGCGTGGGCACGCGGGGCTTGGCCTCGCGCCGCGCGAGCGCGGGCGTGTGCGTGGAGAGCACGACGGCCCGCTCAGGGTTCCGCTCGCTCTCCCGCTGCGCGCGCTCTCTCGCGCGCGCCGCCGCATTCGCCGCCTCTCTCGCGCGCGCCGCCTCTCGCTCTCTCGCGGCTTTCGCGCACGCGGCTTCCCTTTCCCTCGCGGCGGCTCTAACTTTCGCGTCCCGCTCCTCCCTCGCCTTTTTTCTCTCCTCTTTCTCAGCTTCGCGCTCCGCCACCGCCGCCTTCTCCGCGGCGCGCGCGCTGCGTCGCGGCGCGTCGTCGTCGTCCGCGCCGTCGTCCGCGGCGCCGGCGAAGACCGCGGCGAGGTTGCGTCGCTCCGCGGGGGCGTCGCGCCGCGGCAGTCGGTCGATGAGTCCGAGCTTCAGCTTGAAGTGGTCCACGACCTCGCCCGGGGAGCAAAACTTGTCTCCCTCCGGGGAGATGAACCGTTTGCGCGTCTCCGTCGGGTTATCGCTGGACTTTATCCAGCGCACTTTCCAGTCCGCGGGCAGCGCCGCGCCGGTGTCCGCCTCGACGCGCGCGGCGAGATCTCTCAGCGCCACCTCCTCGCGTCCGGCGCGGCGCTGCTCCGTCTCCGTCGCGTTCGGGTCCTCGTAGATTTGCCCGCTTCTCGACCGTCGCAGGTACGTGCCGTTTTCCTCCAGGCTCGGGTCCACGCCCGCCTCTTCGAGCTCGCGGAAGTGCTGCACCACGAGCGCGGCGCTGCTGTAGCGCTTCCCGTTGGGACCGAAGAATCGCTTCCGCGTCTCCGACCGCCCGCCGCTGCACGTCGACACCCACTTCACCGCCCACCCGGGGGTGAGGCCCTTCCCCGTCGCCTCTCGAACTTTGGCGTCGAGCTCGGTCCACGCCGCCGCCTCTCGCTCGGCTCGACTCGCGGCGTTTTCCGGGCTACCTTGCGGCGATTGCCCGCGCTCGACGACGCCGTACTTGGCCGCCTCCTCGGGGTGCTTCAAGAGGTATTCGATCAGCGCGGACGGGCCTTTGAACCGGTGCTTCCTCCCGGGCGAGTAGATGTGCAGCTTGGGCTTCACCCCGGGGGTCTCGCTGTGGTCGTATTCAACCT
>Ga0255756_1002572_pt1 | contig 19287 bp, 18 predicted proteins | sample 011ome_20_FD_179956 | JGI IMG/M metagenome (GOLD analysis project Ga0255756, IMG submission 179956) | Coastal salt marsh microbial communities from the Groves Creek Marsh, Skidaway Island, Georgia - 011509CT metaG (version 2) | ecosystem: Environmental > Aquatic > Marine > Intertidal zone > Salt...
GGCCAACTGCGCGACCATCCGCGCCTCCAGCACATCAGACGCCTCGTGAGGGGCGACCATCTTCGCGGCAACCACCACGGCACCGTCAGGCAAAACAGAGCTGCGATAGGCCAATTGCAGATCACCCGCAGGCACCTCGACCACTGACCCGTCACGCATCACAACCGTCACCGACTGCAAAACATCGGCCATATAATCGCCATAGCACCCCGCATTCATCCGCACAGCGCCACCAATCGTGCCCGGAATAGTGCGCAGGAATGTGAGGTTCAGCCCCTCTTCGGCGGCTTTGCGCGCCACATGCGCGTCCAGCGCCGCAGCTCCAGCCGTCACGACATCGCCGTCAATCGTGATCCCGTTAAACCCACGGCCCAAGCGGATCACAACACCTGAAATCCCACCGTCGCGCACAATCAGGTTCGATCCCACGCCCATCGGAAACACGGGCACCGAGGGATCAAGCGCCGCCAGAAACTGCGCCAGATCATCAACATCCGCAGGCTGGAACAATACATCCGCAGGTCCGCCTACACGCATCCACGTCAGGTCAGCCAAGGGGCGATCAGGGGTCAAAACGCCCCGCACATCTGGTAAATTCATTATCATGTGCGGCGCATAACGCGGCGCAACCAGCGCGTCAAATAGATCAGCGGCCAGCGCAAGACAGAGCCCCCCGCCGCCAGCGCAAACAACCCGACCCATGGGCCATTCTCATAGGTCACCCACCCCAAAATCGGCACACCAATCGCGATCATCATATAGGCAAAGCGCCAGTGCAAATCTTTGGAAGGAAACATCGCAACCACATTGGCCACGATCAACCACACCGCGACGGCGATAAGCGACATCATCGCGGCACCTGCGGCGTTTCACCCTTCGCGCGGGCGTAGAAATACATCAACGGACGGCGGAACATCGAGACGAACGCAGCCAAGGCCAACACCGCCGCGATCCAGCCGTAATCAAACCCGATCCAAACGATCAAAACAGGTGCGGCAATCAATAGGGTCACCCCCAACGGATACTGACGCCGCATCGGCAACATGGCCGTAAACGTGGCGACCAAAACCCAAAGGCACCCTATGATAAGCGATCCCGTCACTTTTCCAATCGCGCAGGCAACGCATTTGCCCAAGCCGAGATCGTCCCTGCCCCAAGGCAAACAACCATATCACCCGGTTTCGCCTGTTCACGGACCAAGCGCTCCAGATCGTCCTCGCTTGTGACAGCACGCGCATGACGGTGCCCATGACGGACCAGCCCCGCGACCAGATCATCGCGGGTCGCACCTTCAATCGGCTCTTCGCCAGCGGCGTAAACATCAGAAATCCCCACGACGTCCGCATCGTTAAAACACGCGCAGAATTCATCAAAGTGGTGATGCAAACGGCTATAACGGTGCGGCTGATGCACGGCGATCACGCGGCCTTCGGTTGCCTGACGGGCCGCCTTCAACACTGCCGTAATCTCAACGGGATGGTGACCGTAATCGTCGATGATCGTCACACCGTTGACGATACCCACGCGGGTAAAGCGGCGGTTCACACCACCGAATTTCTTGAGAGCCGTGCGAATTTCGTCCTTCTTCATGCCAAGGTGACGGGCAACAGCCACAGCCGACAGCGCGTTGGACACGTTATGATCCCCCGGCATCGGCAATTCGCAGCCTTCAATCAGCAGGCCTTCAGCCTGTAACGCCACATCAAAGTGTGCGACGCCAGCTTTATAGGTCAGGTTAATCGCACGCACATCCGCTTGGGCATTAAAACCGTAAGTCACAACGCGACGATCCGTCAAACGGCCGACAAGCGCCTGAACTTCGGCATTATCGGTGCAGCACACAGCAATCCCGTAGAACGGAATCCCCGACACGAATTCATAAAACCCCTGACGCAGGTTCTCGATTGTGTGCCAATGTTCCATATGCTCGGGGTCGATGTTGGTCACGATGGCAATGGTCGCAGGCAGACGGTTAAACGTGCCATCGCTCTCGTCGGCCTCAACCACCATCCACTCGCCTTGGCCCATACGTGCGTTCGAGCCGTAAGCGTGAATAATCCCGCCGTTAATAACAGTCGGATCAAGCCCGCCCTCATCCAATAGGGCCGCCACCATCGTGGTCGTCGTCGTCTTGCCATGGGTGCCCGCAATCGCGACGTTCGATTTCAAGCGCATCAATTCGGCCAGCATTTCCGCACGGCGCACAATCGGCAGACCCTTCGCGCGAGCCTCGTCCAATTCTGGATTGCCCGGCTTAATCGCGGATGAAATCACAACCACCTCGGCATTCGCCAGATTCTCGGCGCGCTGCCCTTCGAAAATCGTCGCACCAAGTGTCGCCAAACGGTCGGTAATCGGCGTGGCCTTCAAGTCAGAACCCTGCACCTGATAGCCGTGATTGATCAGAACCTCGGCGATACCGGACATACCAATGCCCCCGATCCCCACAAAATGGATCGCACCAACATCAAGAGGGAGTTTCGTAGCCGCAGCATTCATCTTATTATTCTTTCAATACTTATTTCTTGTCAGCCAGCTCTTCGACCAGCGCCACAAGGCGGGTCGTCGCATCTGGAATTCCGCATGCCAATGCTGCTAGCGCCATCTTCAAGGCACCCTGCCCATTGCTCAAGACAGCCTCGATTTGCTCGGCCAGCGTTTTCACCGTGAACATCGCCTCAGGGATCAAAATCGCAGCGCCCGCATCCACCAACTGACGTGCATTGGCAGTCTGGTGGTCACCCGTCGCCGCAGCATAGGGGATAAAAATCGCAGGGCGGCCAATCACGCTCACATCGGCAACTGTCGATGCACCAGAGCGCGTAATCACCAGTTGCGCCTCGGACATACGGACCGGCACATCATCAAAGAACGGCTGCACATCCGCCGTAATCATCGCATCCGCGTAATAGGTCGCCACGCGCTCCATATCTTCGTCGCGGGCCTGATGGGCCACACGGATATTGCGGCGTATCTCGTCTGGCAATGCATCAATCGCAGGCGGCACAATATCGGACAAAATGCGCGCGCCTTGCGATCCGCCCATAATCAGGATCGACATCGGATAATCGCCAGGCGGAATATACCCCGCCCCTGCACGCTCCAAAACCGCAGCACGCACAGGATTGCCCACATGCACGCCCTCAACACCCGCGGGCAATGTCGTCGGCCAAATCCCGCAAGCAACCCGATCCACGTGCTTGGCAAACACAGCATTGGTGCGCCCCAGCACACCGTTTTGCTCGTGGATCATCCGCGGGATACGCAATGCCCAAGCCGCCGCCATCGCAGGGATCGCAGGATAGCCGCCAAAGCCCACAACAACGTCAGGCTTCTCGCGGAACATGCGCAACGTCGCACCACCAACCCCCGCCAAAATACGAAACGGCACAGCCAGCTTTGCAGCAATACCGCCTCGGGCAAAGGTTGCGGATTTCACCACACTGATCTCAACCGCGTCAGGAAACCCACCCGCATACCGCGCGCCGCGCTCATCGGTTGACAGCTTGACACGCCACCCCTTCGCCAGCATCGCTTCGGCCAGCGCTTGGGCTGGGAACATATGCCCGCCCGTGCCACCAGCCGCTATAACGAGTAACTTGCTCACCGCGTTCTCCGCATCAAAATATCGCCAATCTGGCCCTGTGGACGGGTCCGCGTCAGCGCAAGCAACATGCCCATAGCAATGCCCCCCGCGATCAAGGACGAGCCGCCATAAGACACAAATGGCAGCGTCATACCCTTGGCTGGCAGCAACCGCACAGCCACACCCATGTTGATCATCGCCTGCACACCAAAGGCACAAGCAAGCCCCGTGCCCGCAAGGCGGATAAACGGATCACGTTCTTTCATCAGACGCAACAACGAGCGCACGACAATGATCCCATAAAGCGCGATGATAATCAGCACACAGATCAAGCCGTATTCTTCGGCAGCCACCGCAATGATAAAGTCGGTATGCGCATCGGGCAGCGACCATTTCACTTGGCCTTCACCGACACCCACGCCAAAGAATCCACCCTCACGAATCGCGTTTGTGGCATAGCCAAGCTGCGTCGTGGGATCGACCTCAGGGTTCAAGAAACCATCAATACGACGGGCAAAGTGTTCGGAACTGGAATAGGCAAACGTGCCGGCGATCACGACCAAACCCGCAATGCCCGCCAATATCAACATCGGCGCGCCCGCGATAAAATACATAACACCCCATGAGAAAAGCACCAGACAGGCTTGACCAAAGTCGGGCTGCAACGCGAGGAACAGACAGATCACAACTGTCATCACAAACGAATAAATGCGGCCGGGAGGGCCACCAACCTCAAAACTCGCGGCCATCAACCATGCGGCGACAACAACAAATCCCGGCTTGAGGAATTCAGACGGCTGGAACGACGCAAAGCCCAGCGAATACCAGCGCATCGCGCCTTTGCCAAAGTCTGTCCCGAAAATCGGCAACCCCATCAAGGCAATAAACGATACCAAAAATCCGATCACAGCCAAGCGGCGGACCATCTGCGGCGTCATCATCGACACCCCAAACATCACGATCATCGCGACACCACCGAAAAACGCCTGACGCGTCACATAGTGAAACGGCTGCAAACCGTTCTTACTGGCCAAAGGCGGGGAAGAGGCCAAGCCAAGCAGCAATCCGATCCCGAAAAGGATCAAAATGCACGACATTGTCCATTTATCAATCGTCCGCCACCATCGTGGAAGAATGGGTTCACCAGTGTAAACTGGGACCGTGCCATAGACCATTTCCGTCATGGATTTACCGCCAATACTGCCTCAACTCGCCCGATTATTCGGATCTGACACCAGCGATAGCCCAATTGGCCAAAGATTTCCACAACAATTAGCGCTGATGTCAAAACTGGCGCAAAGTCACCTAGACCTCTGGATCATACCCAAGCGATGCCTTCATTTGTGCGACAAGTGCGGGATGCAACCCGCCATCTTCGTCAAAATGCGGCGCGGGATATGTGGTTTCAAGGCATTGACGATGGGCATATTGCGTCGACATCATCCACACGCCCGTTATTTCGCCTTCCAAAACCACGACCTTCAGCTCCCCATCGGGAATGCCGCGCCCGCAAATCAGACACCTATGCCCGATATCCAATGGCTCCGACGACTGGGCCGCGATGCTCGCAGCAAGGGCGTCGCGATCGGGAGCGCTTTGCAGGCGCTGCAATAGCCCTTCATTCACGGCAAGCCATGCCTCGGGATTATCTTCAGACCAAAGCTCCAAGAGCTCCGAGCTGGTCATAACCTTGCGCACAGCGTCCTTCGCCGCGGCAATGAGCACGTCAGAGGGCGGTCCCATTTCGGCAAGAACCGGCTTGAGATCGTCTGGCAAATCAGGGGCCAAATGCCCCAACATGGCCGCAACACACTCTGCCGCCGCAAGCGCGTCGCTGGCCACATCCGCATCTGTCCAACCCCCATCAACGGCCCGAAACGCACGCTCAAGGGCTCCGATGTCGTTGACGCCGAAGGCAAAATCCAATGCGGCATCATTTCCAAAATTTGACTCTGACCACGTTCCCATAAGTTCCCCTTACGTCTTTTCTTCAGGCCAAGCGCTCGTCTGTCGCTCTGCCATCCCGTTTCGCGGCGACTTCCACGCCACCGCCTTTTGCACATCAGGCACCGTGGCCGTCAACAGCGCAGCGGCCGATTCCGCCCGACAAGATCTTCACCATTCTCATATCCCCCCTTGCGCCAAACCCGTTTTCACGGCACCTCCAAGCTATGCAAGTAAAAACCCTCATCATCGGCGCAGGTGCCGCAGGCATGATGTGCGCGGCCCAAGCGGGCGCGGACACGCTTATTGTAGACCACGCCAAGTCAGCGGGCGAGAAAATCCGTATCTCTGGCGGCGGGCGCTGCAATTTCACGAACATGCACACCACAGCGGCCAATTTCCTGAGCCAGAACCCGCATTTCGCCAAATCCGCGCTGAAACGCTACACACAATGGGATTTCATCTCGCTCGTGGCCTCTTACGGCATCGCCTACCACGAGAAAACACTCGGCCAGTTGTTCTGCGATGACACCGCCCGCGACATCATCTCCATGCTGCGGACCGAGATGAAAGGCGCACAGCTCTGGCTGGATACATCTGTTGGCGAAATCAGCCACAACGGAACGCATTTCCAAGTAGCACTGACCCGCGACGACCAGACCCACACTGTCACTGCCACCAACCTCGTGATGGCCTCAGGCGGAAAATCCATTCCAAAAATGGGGGCAACGGACCTTTCATATCAAATTGCCACACAATTTGGCCTCAACATGATCGAGACCCGCCCCGCCCTCGTCCCGCTCACCTTCACCGACGAACGCTTCAAACCCCTCGCAGGCACCGCCCTGCCCGTGAGGGTCACTGCAAACGGCACGACCTTTGAAGAGGCCATGCTTTTCACCCACCGCGGTCTGTCTGGCCCCGCGATCCTGCAAGCTTCTTCCTACTGGAAAGACGGCGACGCGATCAGCACAGACTTGATCCCGCGGACAAACCTGCTTGGCCATCTTAAGGCCGCCCGCAAAACCGACGGCCGCAAGCTGGTGACCACAATCATCAGCCAGCAATTCCCGTCAAAACTGGTGGCCTACCTCGCCGACCACATCGACATGAGCGGGACCATAGCCGACCAGTCCGACGCCAAACTCGAAGAAATCTGCGAAAACCTGCGCAACTGGGTTCAAGTCCCCACAGGCTCCGAAGGCTACCGCACCGCCGAAGTCACCTTGGGCGGCGTTGACACAGCCGACCTCGACAGTAAAACTATGGCCGCCAAATCCATGCCAAACCTCTACTTCATCGGCGAATGTGTCGACGTCACAGGCTGGCTCGGCGGCTACAACTTCCAATGGGCATGGTCATCTGGCTGGGCTGCTGGGCAAGCGATCAAAGCGACTTAACTTCAAAATCTTGCGCAACATCACCATGTAAAACAGCGAAGGCGACGATCTTCACTCTGCCAAAATCGCCTGCACCTGCGCCATGAAATCATCGCCGCGCTGTTCAAAATTATCGTATTGATCAAAGCTCGCACAAGCAGGCGCCAGTAGCACAACATCGCCGCTTTCGGCATCATTCGCAGCCGCAGCAACCGCCGCCGCCATCGTCGTGCAGACAACAGTCTCGACACCAATCAACTGACGGGCAAAATCCTCGGCCTCGCGCCCGATCACATAGGCTTTTGCAACCGATCCGACGTGCGGCAGAAGCCCCGCAAGCCCGCCCTCTTTCTGCAAACCACCGCAGACCCAACGCACCCGCGCAAACGCCTGCAACGCCTTGGCCGCACTATCGACATTCGTGGCCTTACTATCGTTCACAAACCGCACACCATCCTTTTCGCCCACAACTTGGCTGCGATGCGGCAAGCCGCCAAATGACTGCATCGCGGCCTCTATCCCCTTGGGACTAAATCCCAAAGTCCGACACGCCGCATAAGCCGCACAGGCATTCTGATGATTATGTGCCCCGGGCAACCCCGCAATTGCGCGCAAATCAATCGACGCCACCTGCCGCCCCTTGCGGTACTCAGACAGGAACCCCTTACGCGCAAAAACGGTCCAGCCCTCGGTCTCCAACTTCTGACCTGACGACACACGGATCACACGATCATCAGCCGCACCTTCTGCCAACTGATTGGCCAAAAACTGACCCTCGATTTCATCGACGCCGATCACACAACGATCAGGGCCGCCCTCCGCAAACAAACGACGCTTGGCTGCAAAATACCCGCCAAGCCCCGCGTGACGATCCAAATGGTCAGGGCTGATGTTCGTCAGCACCGCCACATCAGGCGTCAGACTGCGCGCCAAATCCGTCTGATAGGAGGACAGCTCCAGCACCACGACCTCGCCGTCATGCGCAGGCTCAATATCCAAAACGCCACGGCCAATATTGCCCGCAAGCTGGCACGCGCGTCCATTCTCCACACAAATATGATGGATCAGCGCCGAGGTCGTCGATTTCCCGTTCGACCCCGTGATCGCAATCACCTTCGGGATCGTCGTGAAATCTTCCCACTCATCGGTGGCATAAGACTGGAAAAACAGCCCGATATCATTGTCCACAGGCACGCCCGCCGCCCAAGCCGCCGCGACCACCTTATTCGGTGTAGGGTATAAATGCGGGATCCCGGGAGAGACGATCAACCGCTCAACCCCGTCAAATCCACCCGCCTTGGTTAAATCACGGATCTCGAACCCGTCAGCTTCCGCAGCGGCCCGCGCGGCAGCACCGTCATCCCAAACGACCGCCTTTGCACCACCGGCATCCAACGCCAACGCCGCCGTACGCCCAGACCGCCCTAGCCCTAAAACGGCAATAGTCTTGCCCTCATACCCTTGAACTGGAATCATTTGCCGCTCCTTGTTTTTCCGCGCCCAACTGGCACCAAAGCAGGCATAAAGGCAAGCCGACGCCTCCAGCGACGAGAACACGTTGCGCGGGCGTGTCGGACATGCACGGCAAGTTGCGGGTCGTAGGCTTTCAGCGTGCAAAAATCGAAAAGCCCCGTCACCAATTCTGGCAACATCCCCGAAAATATCGCCCCTGCCTCGCCTTCACGGTCAAGCCTTGCGCCTCAATCCGGTGCACGTCTGGTGCACACGCGGTGCACGGTGTGTGACACGGCTTAACAGCGGGTCAATCGTTAATGCAACCGGATGCAAAGGTTAACGGACTTTCAGCGTCGCAAGGCCGATCATCGCCAAAATCAGGCTGACGATCCAGAACCGGATCACGATCTGCGGCTCTGCCCAACCCTTCTTTTCGTAGTGGTGGTGGATCGGTGCCATCAGAAAAACCCGCTTACCGGTCTTCTTGAAGTAAAGCACCTGAATGATCACCGAGAGCGCCTCCACGACGAACAAACCGCCGACAATTGCCAGAACGATCTCGTGCTTTGTCGCCACCGCAATCGCGCCCAAGGCACCGCCCAAAGCAAGCGAACCTGTATCACCCATAAAGACCGCCGCAGGTGGGGCGTTGTACCAAAGGAAGCCCAAACCGCCGCCGATCAGCGCCATACAAAATATCAAAATTTCGCCTGAATCAGGCACGTAATGCAGGCCAAGCTCTTCGGAAAAGTCAACGCGACCAACCACATAGGCGATGATCCCGAATGTGCCAGCCGCAATCATCACGGGCATAATCGCAAGCCCATCAAGGCCGTCCGTGAGGTTGACCGCATTGGCAGCGCCCACAATCACGATCACCGAAAACGGGATAAACAGGAAACCCATATTGATCAGAACATTCTTGAAAATCGGCACCGCAAGTTGGTTTGTTAACTCAACAGGATGGTATTGCGCGGCCCAATAGCCCGCAATCGCCGCAATCAAAAGACCTAGCAATAACCGCACCTTACCAGACACGCCTGCGGTGTTTTGCTTGGAAACCTTGGCGTAATCGTCGGCAAAACCAATGGCCGCAAACGCCAGCGTGACAAACAGAACCATCCAGACAAACGGATTATCCAGACGCGCCCAAAGCAGCGTAGAGAACGTCAGCGCCCCGACGATCAGCAAGCCACCCATCGTCGGTGTGCCCGCCTTCGCAAAGTGCCCTTCAGGGCCGTCACCGCGGATCGGTTGTCCTTTGCCCTGCTTGCGACGCAGCACATTGATCAGCGGCAAACCAAAGATAAACCCGAACACGAGCGCTGTGATAAACGCACCACCCGCCCGAAACGTGATGTAGCGAAAGAGGTTAAAGAAATCGCCGCCGTCTGAAAGTGCGGTTAACCAGTAAAGCATATATTAAAACCTTCTTACGCGTCCAAAGCCTAAGCCCTGCGATGCCCCAATTTACGGATAGCGTCAACGACTGAGCTGACTTTACTGCCCTTCGAGCCTTTCACGAGCACAACATCGCCGGCGTCCACCAGCTTGCGAATTTGTGCGCACATCGCGGCGGCATCTTCGGCCCAGATGCCGCGCTGCGCCTCTGATAGCACTTCGTGCAGGTGCTGCATCCGTGGCCCTACGCAATGTACAATATCCAACGATTGCAGATGCTTGTCGTGCGCGATTGCGCGATGCATTTCAAATTCTGATGGCCCTAGCTCTAACATATCCCCAAGGATCGCAATGCGCCGCCCCTTCATGATCCGGCCCACGCCGTCACGCGGTTTGGCAGCTGCAAGAATTTCGAGCGACGCAGTCATCGAGGTCGGGTTTGCATTAAACGCATCATCGATCAAATCGATCGCGTCGCCCGAAATGGCGGGATCAAGTACCACCACCTCACGCGTGCCGCGCCCACCAGGGGGGACCCAAGTATTCATATCCATAGCCGCTTGCACGGGATCACCGCCCACGGCCTCCACGACCGCCAAAACGCCCACTGCATTCATGGCAAAGTGACGTCCCGGTACAGCGAGTTTGAACAGGTATTCGGTATCACCATGGGCGGCGGTCACGACTGTGACTTCATCCGTCAAGCGCATATCTTTGGCCGCCCAATCGCTGCCGTGTACGCCGAACATGATCGTTGGCACAGATTTCGCCGTGGCGTAATCGGTCAGCACGCCGACGGTCGGGATATCTGCGTTTAAGACGGCAACGCCTCCCGCAACGAGCCCGTCCATGATCGCTGCCTTTTCGATTGCAATGCCTTCGACATTCTCGAATGCCTCCAGATGCGCGGCGGCCACGGTGGTGATCATGACCACATGCGGTGCGGCCATTTTTGACAATGGTGCGATCTCTCCGGGGTGGTTCATGCCGATCTCGATCACCGCGAAATCCGCGTCTGCGGGCATCCGTGCGAGGGTCAGCGGAACGCCCCAGTGGTTGTTATAAGACGCTTCCGCAACATGGGTTTTGCCTTGCGGCGCCAAAACAGCGCGCAGCATTTCTTTGGTCGAGGTTTTCCCGACCGATCCCGTGACGCCGACAACCCTTGCTGTCGTGCGTGACCGCGCGGCAATACCCAATTTCTCTAGCGCTTCCAAGACGTTATCTACGATCAGCAACGGCGCGTCTACCGCAACACCCTCGGGGCGATGCGTGACCATGGCGGCTGCAGCCCCCTTTTCCAATGCCAAGGCGACAAAGTCATGTCCGTCGCGGATATCCTTCAGGGCGACAAATAAATCGCCGGCCAGAATAGTGCGAGTATCGATCGACACACCAGTGGCGGTCCAATCAGAGGCGCTTACCCCGCCCGTGGCCGCAACGGCCTCGTCCTTCGTCCAAAGCGCGCTCATATCCTGCCCTCCAAAGCGGCGACAGCAACGCTGGCCTGCTCCACATCATCAAATGGCAAAGTCACGTCGCCGACAGTCTGTCCGCTCTCGTGTCCCTTGCCCGCAATCAACAAGGCATCCCCTGCCCCAAGCGCATCAATACCGCGCAAAATCGCCTCGGCGCGGTCGCCGATCTCGGTCACGCTGGGTGTACCAGTGCCATTAAGCGCCCCTGCCATCACCGCCGCACGAATGCTTGCTGGCTCTTCTGAACGCGGGTTATCGTCGGTCACGATGACAACGTCGGCAAACTCAGCTGCGGCAGCGCCCATCAAGGGACGCTTGCCCACATCACGGTCGCCACCAGCGCCAACAATCGCCACGATCCGACCCATCACATGCGGGCGCATCGCCTTCAGTGCTGTCGCAATCGCGTCGGGCGTATGGGCGTAATCGACAAAGACAGACGCACCGTTTTCACGCCGCGCTGCCAGCTCCATACGTCCCCGCACGGTGGAGAGATTCGGCAATGTCTCAAACACGGAATCCGCGTCCGCTCCCGCTGCAATCACCAGACCAGCGGCCAGCAAAACATTATCCGCTTGGAAACCACCAATCAGATTTAGCCGCGTCTGATGCGCCTCGCCCTGCCACATAAACAGCAGGTCTTGGCCCGTCTCGTCAAACCGTTGACCTGTCAGACGCAGACGCGCCTTTGGGTGTCGACCGACACTGATGACCTCTTGGCCGCGCTTCGCACAAATGCCTGCGACTTGCACGCCCTTGGGGTCATCAAGGTTGATCACCGCCACGGCGTCATCGGGCAAAACGCGCGTGAACAGACCCATCTTCGCTTGAAAATAGGCCTCGAATGTTTCGTGATAATCCAAGTGGTCTTGGGTGAAATTCGTGAACGCAGCCGCAGCCAAAATCACGCCATCAAGGCGGCGCTGATCAAGCCCGTGCGAGGACGCCTCCATCGCGACATGGGTGATCCCCTCGGCCGTGGCCTCGGCCATAACGCGGTGCAAGGTGATCGGCTCCGGCGTTGTGTGCTTAAGCGGATGTGACCACGCGCCTTCGACCCCTGTGGTGCCAAGGTTCACGCCTGGGATCTGCAACTCCTCCCAAATCTGGCGGGCGAATGTGCTGACGGAGGTTTTGCCATTGGTGCCAGTAACGGCCACCACGGTGCCCGGATGCGGGCCAAACCACAGGCTCGCTGTTTGCGCCAAGGCTTGGCGGGGGTCTTGGGCCACGATCACGGCGGCATTAGAGGCGGCCAATGCGTCGGCTGCCAGAGCGGCCCCCTTGGCATCGGTCAAAATCGCCGTAGCCCCCTGCGCCAATGCCGTGCCGATAAACGCGGCACCATGCACCTTCACACCTGGCAAAGCGGCAAACAACATGCCCTCTTTTACCGCGCGGCTATCAACCGTAATCCCTGTAATAGTTGCCTCGCGGCCCCCTGCGGCAGTTAAGCCCAGATCGGTCAACGTTTTGGAAATTTCGGCCATGTCACCCACTCGAATTAGTTTGAGGTGAGTGTTACACCTATCGGCTCGGTCCTGTCCACTTGCGGTCTCATCCCAAGTAGCGGTGCAACGCGACGGATCATCTCTGCTGCCACGGGAACAGCTGTCCACCCTGCCGTGCGGCGCGGTGTGTCGCTAGAGTTTTCCGATGGCTCGTCAAACGTCACGATCAGTACATATTGCGGATCATTGGCGGGGAAAACAGAGGCGAAGGTCGCGATAACCTTGTCTTTGTAGTAGCCGCCACCGTTCTCTTTTGGCTTGTCAGCTGTACCTGTTTTGCCACCTACCTCATAGCCTTCGACCTCACCAAAGGACGCCGTGCCGCGCACAACCACTTGGCGGAGCATATCGCGCGCACGCTGCGAAATTTCGGCACGCACAACGCGTGGGCCAGTCTGCACATTTTCACGGTGCAGCAACGTTGGATAAACCCGTGTTCCGCCATTCAGAACCGAGGAATAGGCTGCTGCGAGGTGCAACGGCGACGCAGACAGGCCGTGACCGTAAGAGACTGTCATCGTTGACAATTCCGACCAGTTGCGCGGCAAGAGCGGCGCACCTGAAGGGGCCTCTTGCAGCTCAACAGGTGTCGCCTCAAAAAAGCCTAAGCTGCGCAGGAAGTCTTGCTGGCGCGGCGCACCGATATCCATCGCAATACGCGCAGTACCGATGTTGGATGATTGCACGATCACGTCAGTCACCGACAAAGTTGCCCCATAATCGTGGAAATCGCGGATGCGGAATTTGCCCCATTGCAGCGGGCCGCGCGTGTTGATCATCGTGTCAGGGTTCACGAGACCAAGCTCCATCGCTTGCGCCACGGCAAAAATCTTGAACGTCGAGCCAAGCTCGTAGACGCCCTGCACCGCACGGTTAAACAAAGGGCTATCGGATTGGTCACCCGTCAGCAAAACCTGTGGGCGGTTGTTGGGGTCAAAGTCAGGCAATGACACCATAGAAATAATTTCGCCCGTATGCACATCCATCAAAACAGAGGCCGCACCTTTGGCGTTCATGATCGACATACCACCTGCGAGCACTTCTTCAGCGGCAGCTTGCACGGTCAGATCAATCGACAACTCCAGCGGCGCACCCTCATTGGCAGGATCACGCAGATATTCGTCGAATTTACGCTCGACACCCGCCACACCAATCACCTCGGCGCTGGCCACACCTTCGCGGCCATAAGAGGCCCCACCAAGGATATGCGACGCAATCGCGCCGTTTGGATAGAGACGCATTTCGCGCGGGCCAAACACCAGACCGGGGCTACCGATATCATGCACTTGCTGCATTTGCTCGGGGCTTAACTGCCTACGAATCCAGACGAATTTACGCGCACCTGTGAAATCTTTCACAAGCTGCTCTTCTTTTAACTCTGGGAAAATCTGCGCTAGCTCATGGGCCGTTTGCACAGGATCAACCATGTCTTTGGGGTGGGCATAGAGCGCGTGTGTCTCAAGGTTCGTCGCCAAAATCCGCCCGTTACGGTCAACAATATCGGCACGTTGGCCGATGATCGGATTACCCACAGTGGTTGACTGCGGCTCTTCGGGCACGGTCCCCGCCAGCGCCCCCATACGCACGCCAATCGCGCCATAGGCCAAGGCGAACGCAGCGCCCATGACCAGCAATCGGCCCTCGGCGCGCATACGGGATTTGTCGCGCACATCTTCACGGCGCAGACGGATGTTTTCGGCCTCAATCGCATCAGGGTTCTCACCCTTTTCGCGCGCTTTCAGAATACGGGCAAGCGGGCGGAGCGGCGTGCGGATCATAGTGCCTCCTCCCCTTCTACTGTCGCTGGGGTGCTGCCAACTTCAATTGGCACGATGATCGGCAAGACGTCCGGGATCGGATAGATCACCTGATCCACGCGGCCAAAGCCATCGGGCATCAAAGGCAACAAGCCCAAACGCTCAAAGTTCAATTCCGCCAGATCGGTCAGGCGGTCAGGACGGTTCAGATAGGCCCATTCGGCCCGCAACATACCCAAACGCTCGTGGCTATTGCCAATCTGCGCGTTCAAGGCGCGCACATCCGAGATCACGTCGCGGGTTTTATAGTTTTCCTGATAGGACCAAAACGCGAGCCCCATGACCATCAAACCAGCCAAAACAAAAAGAATGCTGCGCATCTATCTGCTCCCTTTATTCATCATCGGCATGCCCAACTTGGCGGGATCAATCGCCATCGCGGGGGCATCCGTCCGGATCGCGACGCGCAATTTGGCAGAGCGCGAGCGAGGATTTTCATCAAGTTCTTGCGCGTCAGGCCCAATCGCCTTGCGCTTTTCCACGCGGAAGGCGGCAACCTCTTGCTCGACTTCGGGCGCATAGCGGTTGGCGTTCGCCATACCGCCAGAGCGGGCCTGAAGGAAGCGTTTGACCATGCGGTCCTCGACCGAATGAAATGTCACCACGGCCAATTGACCACCGGGCTTGAGCGCGCGTTCTGCCGCCATCAACCCTTCGGCCAATTCGCCATATTCATTGTTCACAGCAATACGCAACGCTTGGAATGTGCGGGTCGCAGGGTGGCTCTGGTTCGGCTTTGCACGCGGCAAACAGCCCGCCACAATCGACGCCAATTGCAACGTCGAGGTCAGCGGGCGGTTCATCACAATCGCCTTCGCGATGCGGCGCGACGCGCGTTCTTCACCGTAAAGATAGATGATCGATGCGATTTCTTCCTCATCAGCCTCATTGCAGATATCTGCCGCGGTGCGCCCTGTCTGCGACATCCGCATATCAAGCGGCCCGTCGCGCATGAACGAAAATCCGCGCTCCGCGATATCAAGCTGCATAGAGGAGACACCCAGATCGAGGACAATCCCGTCGAGGTTGCTTGCGTATTGATCTAGCTTGGAAAATTCGCCCTGCACGGTCTCGATGCGGTCACCGAATCCATCAATCCATGCGGCAGCCATCTCAAAAACAACAGGATCACGATCAACGGCAATCACCTTGTCAGCACCAGCCGCCAGCAACTCACGGGTATAGCCGCCATTGCCAAACGTGCCGTCAAGCCAAACACCAGTGACAGGGGATACCGCCGCAATCAGCGGGCGGATCAGAACCGGAATATGAGGGGATGTTTCAGTGGCAGCTGACATCAGATTTTTCCTACCCTGCATCCAAAAGTGAGAGCGGATCAAAGTCATCGCCCTGCGCGTCCAGCCACGAGGTCATATCCTCGGCAACTGTTTCCGTAAAGGTCTCGGCCTTCCAAATTTCAAAGTGATCGCCGACGCCGCGGAAATAGAGCTCGCCGTCTTTCAGGCCCAGCTTTTCGCGCTGACGAATTGGCATCACCGTGCGCCCGTCCTTGTCGATCTCCATCTTCATGGATTGACCGATATAGAGGTGCGATAATTTCTTCTTTGCAGGCGAGCCCTTTGGCATGGCGTTGATCTGTGCAACCAACGCGCCAAATTCCTCAACCGTGTAGACGTGCAACTCGTTCTTGAGATGGTCGCCATAGAGCAAATACATGCGGGGGTTCAGGCCTTCGGTCCACTCGGGGTCTTGCGTTTCGAGTACACGACGAAAATCGGCAGGGATCGACATGCGCCCCTTACCGTCCACCTTTTGGGTGTGTTCGCCTGTAAAACTCAGAACCACTGTCCCGTTGACCCTTCTAAACCTACGCGCCCGAAAATCGGGCCTTTAAACTGAAAACGGCGGATTGAGTTAGCTGCCACTACTCAATCCGCCGCCATCGTCCCGTTGCCGGGTATGTCCAGCTGCGCGCGCCACCTGGGGGGATGTCTGCTCGCTCACGCGCCGGATCTCTTCGTTCGGTAATGACAAGGCCTGTATGAAACCTGCTTATTGCCGTGGGGTTCTTTGTCGCCCCTTGTTGTCATGTTCTCGTCGTTACCGTGCATTCTTAATGACCCAAGATCACGGGTCTGGCAACAACTTTTTGGGATTTCATGGAACTACATGGTGTTTTCCACCGACTTATCAGACAACATCTGGTGTTATCCACAGACTGATCACGCCAAATCCTGCGGACACCTCACATTTAATCACAATATGCTGTGTTAAATTGGCGATTTCTGAAAAGTGCCAGAAATTCCCAAAAAAGTTATCCACAAGGCATCTCGATCGGGGACATAACAGGAACATCATGCATTGCAAGCCCTCCACTGCTGCGAGCCCCATAGAATCGGCTAGAATCGGCCCAGAGATTCCCAGACCGACCCATTGATTCCATAAAATCCCAGAAGTGTTAGCTTTCGTCCGTATCCAACCACAAATACATGACATGTGCGTCCACCAACCCCAGCTTTGGGTGGTCAAACGCCCGCGGGATCATTCCCACGGTATCATAGCCGAGCTTATGCCAGAGCTTCACCGCCCCCACATTGCTCGCCAATACAAAGTTGAACTGCATAGCGCGGTACCCAAGGGCGCGGGCTTGGCCCTGTGAAGCGACACACATCTGCGCCGCCAAGCCCTGCCCGCGAGCCACTTCGCCGACGATATAGCCGCAGTTGCAAACATGGCTCCCGCCACCCTGCTGGTTCGTCTTTATATAGTATGTACCGACAATGGCCCCGCCTTGCTCCACAACATAGGTCGCTGCAGGCAGGTCCATCCAATAGGTCAGCGCATCCTCGCGGCTGATTGCAGGATCAATCGCGTAAGTGGTGCCGTCGCGAAAAACCGGCTGCAAGAGCGCCCAGATACTGTCCGCATCCGAAATCTTAGCTGCCCTGATCTCCATTTAGGCCATGCCGCCATCGATGAGGCGTTTGGCCAGCGTCGTGTAGGCGGCGGCCATAACGCTATCGCCAGTCGCAATCGGTGTGCCAGCGTCACCTGCAAGCCGCGTATCAAGATCAAGCGGCAGAGCGCCAAGGAACGGAATGCCCATCTTTGTGGCCTCATCCCGTACTCCGCCATGACCAAAGATATGCGCCTCATGCCCACATTCAGGACATATATAAGTAGACATATTTTCAATCAGCCCCAGCACAGGGGTTTTGAGCGTGTTGAACATATCAATCGCCTTGCGGGCATCCAGCAGCGCGACGTCCTGCGGTGTAGAGACAACAATCGCGCCCGTCAGCTCGGTCTTTTGGCACAGCGTCAGCTGCACATCACCCGTGCCTGGTGGCAGATCGACGATTAACACGTCAAGCTCTCCCCACTCTACTTGCCCCAACATCTGCTGCAACGCTCCCATCAGCATCGGACCACGCCAGACAATCGCCTTGTCAGGGTCCATCATCAGACCAATCGACATCATCGTGACGCCGTGCGCTTTCAGCGGGATGATCGTTTTACCGTCTGGCGACGCTGGGCGCTTGTTCACACCCATCATGCGCGGCTGGCTTGGGCCATAGATATCGGCATCAAGCAGACCGACGCGGCGACCCTCACGGGCGAGCGCCACTGCGAGGTTAGAAGAGACAGTTGATTTGCCGACACCACCCTTGCCTGATCCAATCGCTAAAATGCGGTCAACACCAGAGGGGCGTGTTGGCCCCGCCTGTGGTGTTGGATGGCCACCAATCTTGAGACTTGGGGGCGCAGGCTTCGGTGCTGCAGGGCCGTGCGCTGTAAGCACAACGGAAACAGACGTCACGCCCGCCAATGCCTTGATCGCATCTTCGGCCGCTTTGCGTTGCGGTTCCATCCTTGCAGCCATGCCCGCATCAGGCGCTTCAATCACGAATCGCACGACGCCACCGTCCACGCCAAGGGCGCGGATCATGTCGCGGCTTGCCAAATCGCCACCATCGGGCAAAGCCAGTCGCGACAAAGCGCCCATAATTTCATCACGTGTCACAGCCATGGTTTCCACTCCAGTTCGAGAATTGCCTTTATTTCCCGCACCATGTCGTATCTTTGACCGTTTGCGCAAGGTGACAATGTGCCTTGCAGAATTAACTAACAATTTTATGACGTTATACCGCTCCTACCCCAAAACCCGAACTTTTTCATGAGTTATGACGCGAAAATTGTCTGAAACTTGGTCACGGAAAACTTTCCACTCACTTGAGATGGTTTTCCGAAAGAATCTCAGGATCGCATTCGCGAACTGTTTTTGGGTGGGGTAGTATCGGTTGTATGTCACCTTCTGGTGCATCACGGCCCATAATCGCTCGATGGGATTGAGGTGCGGGCAATACGGCGGCAACTGGATGAGGTGGATGCGGCAGTCTGGTCTGGCAAGGAAAGCCCTGACATCTGGCCCTTTGTGATAGGCGGCGTTGTCCCAGATGACATGAATGATGCGCTTTTCGGGATTGCGGGCCTCAATCTTGGCAAGAAGCTGCGCCGCGCTGATCCCGTCGACGGTGGTTGGCTCGACAAAGGGCGCATCGAAGGTTTCAAGATTGAGCGCACCATGGATATTCACGCGGCCCCGGCCTGCCGTGGTCGGGACCCCTGGATTTGAACCCGTTTTGACCCAGCCAAAAGCGGGCTTCGTCTGATATTCTGGATGCACAGCGTCGGCGAAATAGACGGCTTCATCTGCGCCGAGCTCAGTCATCAGGCGTTCGTATAGCGCGATGA
>Ga0255756_1002580_pt1 | contig 19240 bp, 22 predicted proteins | sample 011ome_20_FD_179956 | JGI IMG/M metagenome (GOLD analysis project Ga0255756, IMG submission 179956) | Coastal salt marsh microbial communities from the Groves Creek Marsh, Skidaway Island, Georgia - 011509CT metaG (version 2) | ecosystem: Environmental > Aquatic > Marine > Intertidal zone > Salt...
AATAACATCCATGCCATCATAAAGATGAACTTCAATCTCTCGTAACAGCTTCAAAATATCTTCGTCCGAATAACGCTTCCGAGCCATAATTTCGATCCTCCGTCTCTAACAAATTATGGCACAGTTTGAAGGGGCTAAGACAGTATGCTTACCCATCGTTTCTGGGTCCATAGTGGGCATTTATTTCGAAACGATATGGTTGGCGGCGTGATCTGTGTCAGCTCTGGTGGGAAACCAAGTCCGCTGGCCAAGCATTGGCTTTGGTTTGTTGGTTTAACGGACGGATTACGCCCGTTAAACCATTTATCGCGATGATCGTCAGTTACGCCGCCAATTCCGCGATTTGTTTGCGCGCTGCGTCCCATGCGGCGTCTGGGTCGAATGCGATTTGTTGGGCGGTGACGGATGTCACATCTGTAATCCCGATAAATCCTAGGATGTGACGCATATAGCGTTCCGCAAAATCAATGTCAGATCCTGCTGCCGTGCCATCGGATGAAAATGCCAAAATCGCGCGTTTGCCTTGGATCAGGCCTTGTGGTCCTGTTTCGGTATATTGGAATGTCACACCTGCGCGGGCGATTTGGTCAATCCAATTTTTTAGCCGTGCAGGGATGTTAAAGTTATAGACAGGCACACCAATTACCAAAACGTCATTCGCTTGGATTTCGTTGATCAAGCTGTCTGAGTAGGCAGCGATTTCTTGTTGCGCGTCATCGCGTGCGTCAGAGGGTGCAAAGACAGCGCCCAGCCAATTGGCATCAATCGCAGGTGTGGTGGATACGTTGCGTGTGGTCACTGTTGTGTCCCCCAGCTTTTCGATGATTTCATCCATCAATTTTGTGCTAACCGGGCCTTGGGGTTTGATTGAGGATTCAATTCGCAATACGTTCAGTGTCATGTGAGACCTTTCTATGGACATCTACGTTTGCCATATATCTGTGGAAATTTATCCTACAACCCGCGAAAACAAACAAGCATTGTGCATAGTTGCACATAGTGTTGGGGGAATGCGTGGACTGGTTTATATGGATTTCGCCCAGTTGTGGATTGCCCACGGTTGCGGAATGTGGCAAGAGAGGATCAGCCAAGAATAAAGAGAATTTTGCACATGACTGATTATGCGACCCGCCGCACAATGATGGTAGACACACAAATTCGGCCATCAGATGTCACCAAATTCCCGATCATCGATGCTATGCTATCGGTGCCGCGCGAAAATTTCGTTCCACGCGACCTGCGCGAGGCGGCCTATGTGGGTGAAAACATGCCCCTAGACAGAGGCCGCGTAATCCTAGAGCCACGCACATTCGCCAAAATGTTGGACGCCTTGGACTTGCAGCAAAATGAACTGGTGTTGGATATCGGATCCGGATTGGGCTATTCTGCGGCTGTTCTTGCGCGCTTGGCCGAAGCGGTCATCGCGCTAGAAGATAACAGCGAACGTTGCCAAGATTCGCAAGAAGCATTGGCCGAGTTTGGTGCAGACAATGTGATTTGCCAAAACGGGCCCTTGGATGCCGGTGCGCCCGAGCACGGGCCATATGATGTCATCGTTGTCGAAGGTGCGGTTGATCAAATCCCACAGACAATCATCGACCAATTAAAGAATGGTGGTCGGATCATCGCATTGTTTGCTGATGGCGCCTTTGGTCGTGTGATGATGGGGTATAAACTAGATGGCAAAGTTGACTGGCGAAATGTTTTTGACGCCGGCGCGCCTGTCTTGCCAGGGTTCCAGAAACAACACATATTTGCACTATAATTTATGATGATCAATTAGGTACAGGGTAGGGGTTAGAGTGTCTAAATCAATCAAGCGGAACGTCTTTGCAGTTGTTATGATGATTGGGGCAGCATTTGGCACGCCTGGTGCGGGTGAAAACCTGCGCGGTGCTATGACCTCTGCCTATAATCATTCCGGATTGCTTGATCAAAACCGGGCCGTTTTGCGCGCCGCCGACGAAGGTGTGGCACAAGCCCTTTCAGCGTTGCGGCCGATTGTCGGCTGGTCTGCAAGTGCAACGCGGCAAATTCGCATGAGCACAGCGGCCGACAATACCATCACACGCGATGCGTCAACGAATTTATCGATCGGACTGTCTGCCGAGTTATTGCTCTATGATGGTGGTGCCAGCAAAATGGCAATCGACGTTGCCAAAGAAACAGTTTTAGCAACCCGCCAAACGTTGATCGCGGTTGAACAGCAGGTGCTATTGTCTGCTGTGCAGGCCTATATGGATGTTCGGAAACAGACCGAAATTGTTGCTTTGAGTAAAAATAACCTGCGTGTCATCGAACAGGAATTGCGTGCCTCGCAGGATCGGTTCGATGTGGGTGAAGTGTCCAAGACGGACGTCGCCCTTGCCGAAGCACGATTGGCAGCATCACTTGCGCAACTGGCCGCCGCAGAGGGGGCGTTGGATCAGGCGCGTGCGTCATATAAACAAGCGATTGGATCAAATCCGGGGGCGTTAGATCGTCCATCGGCATTGCCCAAACACCCCAAGTCGCTGCCAAGCGCACAAGCGATAGCGCTGCGTAATAATCCAGATATGATCAAATTGCAGCACGAAGTGAAAGTTGCAGAATTGAACGTCGCGCGGGCAGAAGCGGCCAAGGGGCCAACGATTTCTCTAAACGGTAGCTATGGCTTGAAAGACAATACCAGTGCAAATGTTTTGTTACGCAATGGGGAATTTGGCGTAACGGCACGCGGGGCAATTGCCACTGGTGGCCAAATTCCGTCAGCGATCCGCCAAGCCAAAGCGAATTTGGCCGCGCGTCGGTCCCAATTGCACGTAACCCGTCACGCGATCGAGCAATCGACCGCGACGGCCTATGCATTGCTAGATATTGCGCAGTCTAGTCGCGAAGCGACACAGCAGCAAATCCGTGCCGCGCAGGTCGCCTTTGACGGGGTCCGCGAAGAGGCCACATTGGGCGCACGCACGACCTTGGATGTCTTAAACGCCGAGCAAGAGTTGTTGGACGCCAAGGCCCAGCTGATCGCGGCCATTGCGGATGAACAGGTTGCCGCCTATCGTTTAAAGGCTGCTATGGGGCAGCTGACCGTGGATGTGATGAATTTGCCCGTTCAAAAATATGATCCGACCGAATACTATAATCTGGTCAAAGATGCGCCAGGTGAACACAGCAAACAGGGCCAAGCATTGGACCGTGTGTTAAAGGCGTTAAACAAATAGGCAAAAATGTCTGACTGAGCGGGTGTTGGGGGGATTTACCGTGTCGCACAATGATACATCAAAAACCACACTTCAGGCGCTAAGGCGTCTTGTGTTGGACGAAGTTGATAACGGCAGTATTGAAACATCAACACCGCGGCTGATCTTGGCCCAAGAGCAGCGGTTGGATGCATCAGCCTTTGCAGATACATCGCTAACCGCCAAGGTTGCGATGTTGGAAAATATCGTGTCGCGCACACATGGCGCGTGGGAACCTGACGGTGTGACGCAGGATGAATTTTCAGGGGCAAACACGCAGGCGTTATCACATGAACAGGTGGCCGATGCGACGGCGCCCACGCCCCCACAGCATTCAGCCCACGAACAACCTGTTGATACGCTTAGCCCCGAGGAAATGGCCGTATTGCGCCAAATGATATCGGGCATCATTCACGAAGAATTATCGGGCGCTTTCGGTGAGGCCATTACAGCAAACCTGCGCCAATTGGTTCGTCGTGAAATCCAAACAATTCTGGCACAGCAGGGGCTTGCATCGCAAGCCGACTAAATCCAAGATCCCCAAAGAAAAAAGCGCGGTAAAACCGCGCTGTTTTCTATGAAGCAGAGTTTCGGATTTTAAGCCGCTTCTGCCTGCATTGCTGCATTGCGACGTTCGCTTTCTTCACGCGATAGCGCAACAGAGGTGCGAACCCCTTTGGATACAAATTCCATTAGACCTGAAACAACACGTTCGTTGGGATCAATCCCTGCACAGGACAAAACTTCGCGTCCATCGCGGGATCGTGCCCAGCGGGCGATCTGCTCGGGTCCATTTCCATATTTTTTGTCATCTGCGATTGCATCATCCAATGCCGCCAAAACTACAGCCGCAAACAGTTTGCGGGCGCGGTTTCCTTGTTCGGCATTAAAAGCTGTCGCATCAACGAAATCAGCCATCTCGTCGTCCTTTGTGTTCTTGTCTTTTAGGCGTGAAGGTGCTTATGCCTGAAAAGAACTGATTCGGGTAGATTTATTTTGCATGGCTTTTATGCAGTTTTTGCATACCGTCGGATTATCTGCCCTTCAACCTGCGGCTTGCCAAGTGTCCTGACCCAATATATAGGGTCGATATCTCACTATTCAATGATCAGGATTAGGTTTTCGGAATGCCCAAAATCAACGGTAATGAAATTCGTCCAGGCAACGTTTTGGAACATGATGGCGGGCTATGGGCCGCGGTCAAGGTCGATCACGTTAAACCTGGCAAAGGGGGCGCGTTTGCCCAAGTTGAAATGCGCAATTTGCGCAATGGTTCCAAATTGAATGAACGGTTCCGCAGCGCTGATAAAGTCGAGCGTGTTCGTTTGGAACAAAAGGACCAGCAATTCTTGTATGAAAGCGATGGTATGTTGGTGTTCATGGATTCAACCACCTATGAACAAATCGAATTACCGGCAGATTTGCTAGGCGACCGTCGCCCATTTTTACAAGACGGCATGACGATCGTTGTCGAATTCTATGACGAAGAGGCCCTAAACGCCACTGTTCCACAGAAAGTGACCTGCCAGGTTGTCGAGACTGAGCCAGTTGTCAAAGGTCAAACGGCTGCAAACAGCTTTAAGCCGGCAATTTTGGACAACGGGGTTAAGGTCATGGTGCCGCCGTTCATCGCACAAGATGAAATGATCGTCGTCAATACCGAAACCATGGAATATTCCGAACGCGCCTAGGTGCGTACACTTGGTAAAAACATAAGCCGCTGGTTATGTAATCAGCGGCTCTGTTTTTAGGATGGTTCGACCATCGCAGGAAATATTGCCCGCACGATCATATCGCAAATACCCCAAGGCGCGCGCCCCTGATGCCGTTGTGATTTGGCCTGCAACTTTACCGTCTTGTGTCACAATTTCGCCCGTGCTTGGGGCGGTTTCATCAAATTCGAAACGCGCTAGGCCTTTTTTCAATTCGGTTTTATGTTTCATACGTGCTGTTACCTCTTGGCCGACGTAACAGCCTTTTTTGAAATCAACGCCGTTTAGCCGTTCAAATCCCATTTCCAAAATATAGCTGTCTGGTCCCAGATCGTTCGGGAATTGGGGTATGCCCAGCCCAATTCTAAGCGCGTCCCAGTCGATGTTCGGCTGTGATAGGTCATCTGTGCCGTAATAGCGCCACCCCATCCTAGCATGGCGTGGATCGGTTATGGCGCCCTGTGGCGGATTGGTTTGTCCACACGATACAAAAATGTTTGACATTGCCAGCTGAACATCCGCACGCAGGCGATACATATTCAATCGTTTCAACAGGCCTGGGGCCAAGTCGCGATGGACATCCATCATCACGGTTTCACCCACCTCAACCAAGATAAAATCAGCCAGAAATTTCCCCTGTGGTGTTAGGATCGCCGCATAGACCGGCCCGTGGGCCAGTTTCGAGACGTCATTTGTCACAAGGTTTTGTAGGAACTTGATCCGATCCTGACCTTGGATTTCGATTACAGATCTGTCATTCATGTTTTATGCCACCTGATATACGCCTTGGGTGGAATATAGGCATCCCTTGGCCCAAGGAAAACCCATGACAGCGCCCGTATCTGTAATTATCCCAACTTTTAATTCCGCAGCGAATTTGGCGGCCACGCTTGCGCCGTTGTACGATGGATTACACCAAGGTGTCGTGCGGGAATTAATTTTGTCAGACGGCGGTTCGTGTGATGACACGGCGCGCATTGCTGATGATCTGGGCGCGGTCTGGCTGACTGGGCCTGCATCGCGTGGGGGCCAAATTCGCCGTGCAGTTGACGCAGCACAGGGGGATTGGCTGTTGATTTTGCATAGCGATACACGATTGCCCAATGATTGGGTTGATCTGTGCATGCAGCATTTGACCCATCAGGATGCAGGATATTTTGATTTATCCTTTGATCAGGGCGGGTTTGCGGCGCGCTGGACGGCCGGATGGGCAAATATTCGCGCGCGGCTGTTTGGTCTGCCCTATGGGGATCAGGCGATGTTAGTGCCAAAGGCATTGTTGCAACAGGTCGGCGGATACCCCGATATCCCCCTGATGGAGGACGTGGCCTTGGCCAAGCGGCTTAAGGGTCGTTTGCGCCCGTTGGGATCAGCCGTGGTCACAGGCGCTGACAAATATCGCAAACACGGTTGGGGCCGCCAAGGGATGCGCAATATTACATTATTGCTGAAATATCTGATGGGTGCAGATCCACAGGAATTGTATCAGCGGTATTACCGACGCTAGTTAAATTGCGACAAGCGTCCGGTTTGCCAACTGCACACAGCGGTCCATGCGTTTGACCATTTCGGGGTTATGTGTGGCAATTAAGGCGGTTAGGCCCGTGTCACGCACAACTTGCATCAATACATCGAACACATGATCTGATGTGGTTTGATCCAGATTACCTGTGGGTTCGTCCGCGAGCAGCACTTGTGGATTATTGGCCAATGCCCTGCAAAATGCGACGCGTTGTTGTTCGCCGCCGGACAACTGTGATGGCCGGTTGTTTGCCCGATGCGACAGGCCAACCATTTCCAGCAATTCACCTGCCCGTTTGCGCGCAGCGCGATCCGTTTTGCCGTCTGCCAGTTGTGGCAGGACAATGTTTTCAATGGCGTTAAACTCTGGCAGTAAGTGGTGAAATTGATAGACAAATCCAATATCACGCCGCCGCAGCGTTGTGCGCTGCGCATCATTTTTTGCGGCAATTTCAGCACCGTTTAGTAAAATTGACCCACGATCTGGCACATCCAGCAGCCCCGCAATATGCAGCAGGGTTGATTTTCCAGCACCCGATGGGGCCACCAATGCACAGGTCTCGCCTGCGGCAAGTTCCAGATTGATACCCTGCAATACATTGACCTCATTTGGTCGTCCTGCATTGTAGCTTTTGTAAATGTCGCGCAGTTGTAAGATGGGATTATTCATATCGTAATGCCTCGACAGGGTTCAGCCGTGCAGCACGGCGCGCAGGGAAATAGGTCACGCCAAAACTGAGCCCCAATGAAAGGCAGACAGAAAAAATGACGTCGCCCGCGTTCAGTTGTGCCGGAACCGCATAAATCCCGCGTATCTCTGGATCCCAAACGCCGCCGCCTGACAGGTAATTCACCAATGAAAATATCGGATCAATATAGATGGCAAAGAGGCATCCCAAAACAACCCCCAATATTGTCCCAATAATCCCGGTAAACGCACCGCACAGGAAAAACACCCGCAACACAGCGGCCTGCGTCAGCCCCATGGTGCGCAAAATGCCAATGTCGCGGCCTTTGTTTTTGACCAACATGATCAGTCCAGATGTGATGTTTAATGTGGCGATCGTGACCAAAATGCCCATGATGATCAGCATTACGTTATCTTCGACCGTCAGCGCACGCAGATAGGAACCTGACGCGTTGCGCCATGTCCAAAACTGGACACGCGGTCCGGTCAAGGGTTGTAATTCATCCACAATCCGGCTGATGTCTTCGGGGTCATAGACCAACACCTCAATTTCATCAGCAGCAGCAGCGCGGTTGAAATAATCCTGCGCTTGGTCAAAGGGCAAATAGGCCCGTGTTTTATCGATATCGATGCGCCCCGCCGAAAAGATATAAACGACCTGATAGGATTTTACCCGCGGGCTGGTGCCAAATGCGGTTTTAACACCATCCGGCGAAATGAGCTTGATGGTGTCACCAACCGATACATTCAAGGATTTGGCAACTTCTGAGCCAATGGCGATCCCTTGTTCGAAATCTTGGATTTGGCCGAAATAGGATTCGGGCTGCGCAATACGTTCCAGATCCAACAGATCTGCATACTGAATGCCATACACATCAAGCCCAGCGTTTAAACCTTGGTGATTGGCCATGACCTGTGAACGGATTAGCGGCGCGGCGCGTTTGACATCGGGATGGTTGCGCAGCACCTGTGCCAGTTCATCATAGTCGCGAATACTGCGGTCTATCGCGCCCGATTGGGTGCGAACTGGTAAATTATAGACTGTGACATGGGCATTTGCCCCCAAAATCGTATCAACCAATTCCGCGCGAAATCCGCTGCGCACGGCCATGGTCGCAATCAGTGCGAACACCGCCAGGGTGATGCCGATCAAACTGATCCAAGTCATAATACTGACCCCGCCATCTGCACGTTTCGCGCGCAGGTAACGCCAAGCAATCATTATTTCATATCGCGCAAAGGGGCGGGCGCCTGAGGACACGGGGGATACTCCTATCTCGTTTGTGGCAAAGTGGAACGGCTGGCGCAAATGGTCAAGGGCGATTGTGGTTTTCATCTGGACCACAGGGATCAGAGTGGCTAGGTTTCGCGCATGACACATACGCGTTTTACCCCTTTGATCGACCAGCTGCCGGCAACTGTTCCCTTTGTTGGCCCCGAAACCCAAGAACGCGGGCGCGCGCGCGCCTTTGCCGCGCGGCTTGGGGCCAATGAAAACGGCTTTGGCCCATCCCCGCGGGCCATTCAGGCTATGCAGGACGCCGTAACCGAGGTTTGGAAATATGCCGATCCCACCAGCTATGAACTGCGCCATGCTTTGGCTACGCATCACGCCATTCCCACCGATTCCATTGTCGTCGGCGAAGGGATTGATGGACTGCTGGGATATTTGGTGCGTTTGTTTGTTCAAATGGGTGATGCGGTGGTCACGTCCGATGGTGCCTATCCCACGTTTAACTATCACGTGCAGGGGTTCGGCGGGACACTGCACAAAGTGCCCTATCGAAATGATGCCGAGGATCTGCCTGCCTTGCTAGACCGCGCCCGTCAGGTGGATGCAAAACTGGTGTATTTCGCCAACCCCGATAATCCAATGGGCACCTATGCCCGTGGTGTTGATATTGTGGCACAGCTGGATCGCATCCCACAGGGCTGCCTGCTGGTGCTGGATGAGGCTTATGTCGAATTTGCGCCAGCCGATGCTGTGCCGCAGATCGCGATTGATGACCCCCGTGTGATCCGGTTGCGCACCTTTTCCAAGGCCTATGGCATGGCCGGTGCGCGTGTGGGGTATGCGATGGGTGCCACCGCGCTGATCGCGCAGTTCGAAAAAATCCGCAACCATTTCGGTATGAACCGCCTGTCGCAGATCGGGGCTGTCGCTGCCGTGCAGGACCAAGATTGGTTGACCCAAACTGTGACACAGGTCGCCGCTGCGCGGGACCGATTAATGCATATTGCCCAAGACAATGGATTGGCTGGCATTCCATCGGCCACAAATTTTGTTACCATGGATTGCGGCCGTGATGGGGCGTTTGCCCAGCGGGTGTTGCAGGGGCTGATTTATCGCGATGTCTTTGTTCGTATGCCCTTTGTCGCGCCGCAAAACCGCTGTATCCGCGTCAGTGTTGGCACGCCCCATGATCTGGACGTGTTCGCCGCCGCATTGCCTGCGGCCCTTGCACAGGCGCGCGATTAACCTTGGGCGATGACGCGGGCGGCGGCGTCCAATGCGCCGCAACCATGTTCGATGTCTAAGGCCACAAAACCGGCTTGGACCGTTCCCAATAACCCCATAATCATATGGGCATTGACATGCCCCATGTGACCAAATCGGAAAAAACCGTCCCCTTGGGGATCACTGGGCGTTGACATGCCCAAACCAATGCCCAACGTCAGCCCCGCTTGTGTTTGGGTCCAGTGGCGCAGGCGTGTTCCATCCGGCGCATTCAGGCGCAGTGCCGTCACAGCATGGCTGCGATGATTTGGATGTTCCACGTTCATGCGTAGTGCGCCATTTTGCCCCCACACGCCCGCGGCAGTCCAGATCGCACGCGCCAAGGTTTCATGGCGATGGATCACATTGTCCAGCCCTTCGGTTTCGATTAAGGTCAGTGCGGCATCTAGCCCGAATAAATGATGGGTCGGGGCTGTCCCGCAAAAATGTTGATAAAACAGTTCTGGATTGGCGCGCGGGGCCCAATCCCAGTACATGCTAACGTATTCCAAACGGCGTTGGCGTTCTGCGGCACGTTCATTGAAAAATACAAATGCCAAACCGGGGGGAACCATCAATCCCTTTTGGCACGATGCGACCATCACATCGACCCCCCAATCATCCATTAAAAACCGATCACACCCCAACGACGCAATACAATCAACAGCCAGCAGGGCGGATGTTTTGGACTGTGCTATGGCATCGCGAACACGGGCCACGTCATTTTTGATGGATGTGGATGTATCAACATGTGTGATCAAAACGGCGCGGTAATGATCGCTTGGTTTTTGTGATAGGTGGTCTTGCAACCGTTGCGGATCAATTGGGGTCGTGTCGCCGAATTCCAAAATATCGACCTCAATCCCCATGCGGCGCGCCATTTCCGCCCATCCATGCGCAAAGCGCCCCGTTGCCGCGACCAAGATGCGGTCGTCGCGTGTGGCGATGTTTGCCAATGCGGCTTCCCATGCGCCGTGACCGTTGGACATATAGATCGTTGCATAACCGTCGGTTTGGGCCACATGTTTCAGCCGTGGAATAATACGCTGTGTCAGTTCGACCAGTTCACCTTCGTATATATTGGGGGCAGGGCGGTGCATGGCGCGCAAAACGGCCTCGGGCATGACCGAGGGACCCGGAATCGCAAGATATTCCAAACCTGAAGCAAGTGACATAACATATATCCTTAATTACATGCCCTGCATTCAGCACATTGCCCGCCCCATGGTCAAGCCACGATCAAACAGCGCGTTGCGTGATCCAGACCCCTAGGCCCATTACCGAAAGCCCAAGCGCACGCATCAATGACAACGGCGTGACAGCCGCGCCAAACAGGCCAAAGTGGTCAATGGTTGCCGCGCTGATCAATTGGCCGATCAGAACGAAAAAAACGGCATTTCCCAAACCAAATTTCGGGGCGATAAAGGTAATCGATAAAACGTAAAATGCCACCAAAAATCCTGCTAAAAACAGGTGCCGTGGTGCATCGCTGGCGCGCAAAATGGCCTGTGGGCCCGTCATAATGGATAGAATTACACAGGTGCTGAACGCGACACTAAACAGGATCGCGGCCGCGACAATCGGCGAGCCGATAAATCGTCCAAGGGCGGCATTCAGCGCAGCCAAAATTGGGATACCGATCCCAGCAAATAACATTGTTACGGCATAACTGTTCATTGCAGGGATCCTTTGAAACTGGGCCTAGACGTCCAATTCTTGTACAAAGCGGGCATTTTCTTGAATGTACTGGAACCTAAGCTCGGGTTTTTTACCCATTAAACGCTCGACCAGATCCGATGTTTCGCCTGGTTCATCTTCGTCGATTGTGACGCGGATCAACTTGCGGGTATTCGGGTCCATTGTCGTTTCTTTCAGGTCCTTGGCGTCCATTTCGCCCAAGCCTTTGAACCGCTGGACGTCAATTTTGCCTTTGCCACCCAGACCCTTGGCCATCCATTCGTCTTTCTCGGCATCACTGGCCACATATAGGCGTTTGGCCCCTTGGGTCAGACGGTACAGTGGTGGGCAGGCAAGGTATAAATGCCCCTGATCAATCAAGGGACGCATTTGCGTATAGAAAAATGTCATCAGCAAGGCCGCGATATGTGCGCCGTCTACATCGGCATCTGTCATGATAATGATTTTATCATAGCGCAGATCGTCGACGTTGAATTTTGTCCCCATGGAAACGCCCAAGGCTTCGCACAGGTCGTTGATTTCACTGTTCGATCCCAGTTTACTGGCAGCTGCCCCTAAGACGTTCAGGATTTTACCCTTTAGCGGCAACAGCGCCTGATTTTCGCGATTACGCGCGCCTTTGGCAGACCCGCCCGCACTGTCGCCCTCGACGATGAACAATTCGGTGCCTGCGCGGTTTTTGGCGGTGCAGTCTGTCAATTTCCCCGGCAGGCGCAGTTTTTTGGTCGCGGATTTACGCTGGGTTTCTTTTTCTTGGCGGCGGCGCATGCGCTCTTCTGCGCGCAAGACCAGAAAATCCAAAATCGCACCGGCGGATTTCGTGTCCGATGCCAACCAGTTGTCGAAATGGTCGCGGACCGAATTTTCAACCAAACGCGATGCTTCGTTCGTGGCCAGGCGATCCTTGGTTTGGCCCACGAATTCGGGTTCGCGGATGAAACAGCTGACCAAGGCGCAGCCGCCTGTGATCAAATCTTCGCGGGTGATGTCCTTGGCTTTGCGGTTGTTGACGCGTTCGCCATAGGCGCGGATCCCTTTCAGGATTGCGGCCCAAAATCCCGTTTCATGTGTGCCGCCCTCGGGCGTGGGGACAGTGTTACAGTAGGATTGAATGAACCCATCGCGCGATGGGGTCCAGTTGATGGCCCATTCCACCTTGCCCGGAACGTCAAAGCGTTCCTGAAATTCAACCACGCCAGCAAATGGGCGGTCGGCATAGGTCGATGCCTTGTCCAATGTTTCGGACAGGTAATCAGACAGACCGCCGGGGAAATGGAATGTTGCCTCGGTCGGGGTTTCGCCATCATCAATTTCGGATTTCCAGCGAATTTCGACGCCAGAAAACAAATACGCCTTGGAGCGAATGGATTTTAACAAGCGGGCGGGTTTGAACCGATGGCTGCCGAAAATATCGGCATCGGCATGAAATGTCACCGATGTGCCGCGGCGATTGGGGGCGGCGCCCACCTTTTCCACCGGACCCAATGGGACCCCCCGTGAAAATCGTTGTTCATACAGTTCGCGGTTGCGCGCGACCTGAACCACCATGCTGTCAGACAGGGCATTGACCACCGATGCGCCAACGCCGTGCAAACCGCCAGAGGTCTGATAGGCTTTGCCGCTGAATTTGCCGCCTGCGTGCAGGGTGCATAAAATCACCTCAAGCGCCGATTTGTCTGGGAATTTCGGATGCGGATCAATCGGAATGCCGCGCCCATTATCACGCACGGTCAGGGAATAGTCGGCGTTTAATTCGACCTCGATCCGGTTGGCGTGGCCTGCGACCGCTTCGTCCATCGAGTTATCAAGGATTTCAGCAACCATGTGGTGCAAGGCGCGTTCATCCGTGCCGCCGATATACATGCCTGGACGTTTGCGTACAGGTTCTAGACCTTCTAACACCTCAATCGAAGAGGCTGAGTAATCGTCAGTGGCTGCGTTCGCTAGTAAATCATCCATCGGTCTGCTCGCTTCATTTTTGATATTATGGCAGTTTGCGATCCCAAGGGAAACCCCGAAACGCCGAATCACAGATTGATCCTTGGCAAGGTGCAATTTTCAGTTTTGAAAATGATTTCGCCGTGGATTTACAATTTGTCAAACCGTGTATCAATTTTGATAATTTGCAATTTGAAACTCCACGCTTTTGTCTTGCTAAAATGTATCATGTTAATAGTTTGTAACATATTCATAAAATGGCTAAACTTGATCTAAGTAACTGAAAATAAATACATAAAAATAATTCACACATGCGTTTGGAAATTTGTGGCGGTAAAATCGTGAATAATTCTTGTATTAAGTTTTTGCATCCCGCACACTGAATTCATCACCGGTAAATGCCAACCAAATCTAACGTGGTTTGCAGGTGTCGGTAACAAAGCTTGGCCAATCTTACCCAACCCCATCTTGGCCTTGCTGATCATAAAAATCGTGTTGCGATTTTTTTCAATCGTCGCGCTCAGGCAGATATTGCATCCCCCCCACTCCCTTCTGCCTGGTCCGACGACATTCTCTCCTCCCTGACTGGGCGCATCATTTCATGATGAGGTTTTTTTCTTGTGTATTTTTCTAAATCTGCCTAGATCGATTCATGGGAAAATTTCGTCTAGATCGACAGCAGTTAAAGCAATTGTTCGCGTTAGGGTTGCCGATCGTGGGCAGCAATATGGCCATGATGATTATCGGTATTACCGATACTGTGATGATGGGGTGGTATTCGATTCCCGACTTGGCGGCGTTGATTTTGGGGACGACGTTTTTCTTTAACTTTATTATTTTCGGATCTGGCTTTGCCTTTGCCACTGTGCCGTTGGTGGCCAGTGCTTCGGCCAAATCCGACACCACAACCATCCGCCGCGTGACGCGCATGGCGCTGTGGCTGTCGATTGGGTTTGGCGCGTTGATTACCCCTGTATTCCTATACGTGGATCGTATTTTGATTTTTCTGGGGCAGGATCCTGAAATTTCTGTATTGGCGCTGAATTATCTGGCGATTTCTGGATTTGCTTTGGTTCCGATGCTGTGGGCCACCGTATTCAAGAGTTATCTGTCGGGTATGGAGCTGACTAAAATCGCCCTATGGATCACGCTGGTGGCGGCAGTGTCGAATGGGGTGCTGAATTATATTTTCATCTTTGGCAAGTTTGGGATGCCAGAAATGGGCGTACGTGGGGCGGCGATTTCGTCATTGTTGTCCCATCTGTTTCAGGCGCTTGCCTTTACCGTATATGCGTTGCGCAAATTCCCCGAACATCAAATCTTGGTTCGATTTTACAAACCTGATTGGGGCGCATTACGGCAGGTTGCCAAAATGGGATTGCCGATCGGCACATCCACCTTGGCCGAGGTTGGGTTGTTTTCTGCAGCATCATTTTTGATGGGTTGGGTCGGTGTCATTGAATTGGCCGCGCATGGAATTGCGCTACAGGTGGCCAGCCTGACGTTCATGGCCCATCTGGGGTTGGCAAGCGCCGCGACCATTTTGGCGGGCAAAGCCTATGGCCGCGAGGATTTGGCCGAATTGCGCAGTGGTTCCATTGCTGCGGCTGTCATGATCTTGTTGTGGTCAGTTATTACATCGACAATTTTTGTTGTCTTTGGCGCGCCCATCGTCAGCCTGTTTTTGGATATCAATGAACCTGCGCGCGATCAGATCATTTCCTATGGGGTGGTGCTGTTGATTGTTGCGGCCTTGTTCCAATTCGTGGACGGGATCCAAGTGCTTGCGATCAGCCTGCTGCGTGGGATACATGATACGGCCGTTCCTATGTATATCACCATTGTCAGTTATTGGGCGATAGGTTTGCCGGTGGCCTATATCCTAGGGTTTGTGGTCAATTGGCAGGGGGTTGGCGTTTGGCTGGGGCTGACCAGTGCGCTGGCCTGCGCTGCGGTGGCGATGACATGGCGCTATCGGTCATTGCTGGCAAAGCTAGACGGCAAATTTGCCCCCCAGAAAAACGATGCCGCAGAATCAGCTGTCGGTTAATCCTGCACAAAATGCAGAAATGCGATCACAGGCTTGGTTCAGGTTTTCATCAGATGTGGCATAGCTGATGCGGAAATTCGGCGACAGGCCAAAGGCCGCCCCAAACACGGCCGCTACACCGTTTTCTTCTAGCAAGGCCATGCAGAAATCTTGGTCATTCGTGATTTTACGGCCGCCTGCGCTGGTTTTGCCCATCAATGGCGCAATCGAGGGATAGGCGTAAAATGCGCCCTCGGGCATGGGGCAACTGATACCATCAATGGCGTTCAGCCGCGACACAACCAAATTCCGTCGCCGCACAAAGCTGGCGTTATTTTCGGCCAGAAAATCAGTGGGTCCCGTTAACGCAGCAATGGTGGCATGTTGCGAAATGGTGCAGGGGTTTGATGTGCTTTGACTTTGGATTTGGCGCATGGCGGTGATAATTTCAACGGGACCGCCTGCATATCCAATCCGCCAGCCTGTCATGGCATAGGCTTTGGACACGCCATTACAGGTCAATGTGCGATCATACAGCTTTGCTTCGACCTGCGCAGGTGTGGCAAATTCGAAATCATCATAGGACAAATGTTCATACATATCGTCAGACATGACATAGACATTCGGCGCATCCACCAAAACATCTGTCAGGCGTTTTAGTTCATCCCAAGTATATCCAGCACCCGTTGGATTTGATGGGCTGTTGAAAATGAACCACTTGGTTTTGGGGGTAATTGCCGCCCGTAATGCGTCGGGTTGTAATTTATAATTATCCTCGGGGCTGGTGGGGACAATCACGGGGGTGCCGCCCGCCAACTGGACCATATCGGGATAGGATACCCAGTAGGGGGCCGGTATGATAACCTCATCCCCTGGATTGATGGTTGCCAGCAGTGCGTTAAACAAAATTTGCTTGCCGCCCGTGCCGACCGAAATTTGGTTGGGTTCGTACCGCAGGCCGTTTTCACGTGCGAATTTATCGCAAATCACCTGTTTCAATGCGGGCATACCATCGGGGGCCGTGTATTTTGTGTGACCTGCCGTAATGGCAGAAATTGCAGCGGCTTTGATGTGGTCAGGCGTGTCGAAATCTGGCTCGCCCGCGCTTAGGCTGATAACATCGCGGTTTTCCTGTTGCATTTGCGCGGCCAGTGCCGACATCGCAATAGTAGGAGAAGGTTTGAACCGGCTAAGTGCGTCGGAAAGTTTCATGAGTCGCCCCGATTTGATAATCTTGTCCGAATGTCATAGGCTGGTTATGTGAATATCACAATAAATTTTGAAATTGAAAGAGTGTAATGTCAGATCAAGATATCGATTGGTACGGACCCGAAACATCAACCTTTGGCGACCGTTTGGCGGCAGCGCGTGAAAACGCTGGAATGACGCAACAAAAACTGGCGCGCCGGTTGGGGGTGCGCACGGCGACGTTAGAGGGCTGGGAAAATGATGTATCTGAGCCACGGGCCAATAAATTAACGATGTTGTCGGGAATTTTGAATGTATCGCTGCCGTGGTTATTGACGGGGCAGGGCGAAGGTATAGAACATCCAGATGACAAAACCACATTGTCCCCTGAAGTTGGTCAGATGCTGATGGAGATCCGCGATCTAAAGGCATCGATGATTACATCGGCCGAACAGTTGGGGCGTTTGGAAAAGAAATTGCGCCTGACGCTAAAGGAAAATACATGACCGAATTGCTGGAACATAAACGCAAGCGATTGAAAATGCGCTCGATGCGCCGCGGTATCAAAGAAATGGATATGATCCTGATCCGCTTTAGCGACCTGTTCCTTGATGAAATGTCTGATGCTGAATTGGACCATTATGATCTGTTTTTGCTGGAAAACGATCAGGACCTTTATCAATGGTGTTCAGGCCAGGCCAATGCCGACCCTGCGTTTCAGGATTTGGTTCAAAAAATCCGCGACATGATTAAAACCGAAAACGGTTTAGCACCTGTTTAACGGAATATTCGCAAATTTGCGTCACCTTGGCTGAAAATGTTCAGTAAAGGTGACGCATGAATGATTTAACCCGATTTGATGTAACCGATCCCCCCCATGGCGCTTGGGCTGTATTTGGACAGTATGGCCTTGGTCGAACGTTTGCATCGTTTGTTGTTGGATGTGATCAAGGATGAATTCGAACGCTTGGGCGTTTTGGAAATTAATCCTGTACAGGCATTGTTGTTGTTCAATGTCGGTGAAAAAGAAGTGACCGCAGGCGAATTAAAATCGCGCGGCTATTATCAAGGCAGCAACGTCAGTTATAATCTGAAAAAATTGGTGGATCTGGGCTATATGCACCACCAACGATGTGAAATTGACCGGCGCAGCGTGCGCGTGAAATTGACAACCAAGGGACGCGAGGTTCAGGCCATTATGAAAATCCTGTTTCGCCAGCATGGTGAAAAAATGCAGTCGGTTCAGGGCCTAGATGCAGCTACGGTGATGGAAACCACCAAAACCTTGGCGCGGCTGGAACGATTTTGGACAGAACAAATCCGCTATATTTATTGATCGTGTAATGCGCCAATGGCCAAAACTTGCAATTCTTTGATCAATTTGCGCTGCATCGCATCAGCATAGGTGTCAAACCCGTCCGCCGTTTCGATGAACCCTAGTTCGGGCGATATGACATAGGCGCGAAAATATGCGCTTAGTTCTGCGCTGGTTTCCGCTTGGGGGCCTGTATGACCTGATGGCGCACCGATGACCAAAGCGTTGATAATCAAATCACCCGTGGTATCGCGCAGGTCCCGCGGATGGGGACCGGTGTTTGATTTGCCGTCGCCGGAAATGTCATAGGTCATTTGCCAACAGGATGGGCGTTCACTGGCAAGGTTTTGGGCAAATTGAATTGATGCGCCAATGGCGGTGGTTAGATCGCTGATACCGCGCTGGGCGGATTTTATCGTGTGGGTCACTGCGGTGATATCGCCGGGCGATTGCAGGGCGGTCCACGGCACGATCACGCGCTGGGCGTAGCGGCCACTCCATTCAAATACAGTGATATCGACATGCGAACTGGGATCGGCAAAAATTGCGTCCTGCACGGGTTGCGATGTAAACGCACTGGCCAATCCATGGGTTTGCAGAACGTATTCACGTTCATCGACCGAACCGGACACGTCCAACCCGATGATCAGCCCCTGCCGGCAGGGCGTGGCCTGCGCCGCATGGGCAACCATCATCAGTGCGGGCAGAATATATCCGTATTTTACCAATGACCCGTGCTAGGCATTGACGCCCAAGGTTCAGCTGCTGGCAGGACATCACCACGCTGCAGAAGTTCAATGGACACGTTATCAGGCGACCGCACAAAGGCCATGCGCCCGTCACGTGGGGGGCGGTTTATGGTCACGCCTGCATCCATCAGTTTTTGGCAAAGGGCATAAATATCCTCGACCTCATAGGCCAGATGCCCAAAGTGGCGACTATCACTGGGCAACCCATCGTCGCCGTCCCAATTATAGGTCAGCTCGACAGGGCAGTCTTCTTGGCCTTCGGGCGCCATGAAAATCAGGCTGTAGCGCCCATTTTCGTCATCACGACGTTTGGTTTGTTTCAGTCCCAACAGTTCATAAAACGCGATGGATTTGTCCAAATCCAAGACGCGCACCATTGTATGTAGATAACGCATAATTTTTCCGTCTCATTTAGTCACGATAGGCGAAAAATCCGCCCGTTTCAACATAACCTTGCCCCGTCAAGCGAAAAACGCCCACACCTTCAGTTGGAATTTCTCCGGCAAAATACCCTTCGACAGTCCCGTTCTCGCTTTGATCAATGCCAAATATCTCAACACCGCACTATTCCTCAATGCAAACAATACAATAGGGTTGAATGAAAGGCCAATGATATTTTTGGCGACTAAAATTGTGTGGCCTTATAACCCAGTTTCAACTTGGAACGACACGCGATATAGT
>Ga0255756_1002582_pt1 | contig 19237 bp, 17 predicted proteins | sample 011ome_20_FD_179956 | JGI IMG/M metagenome (GOLD analysis project Ga0255756, IMG submission 179956) | Coastal salt marsh microbial communities from the Groves Creek Marsh, Skidaway Island, Georgia - 011509CT metaG (version 2) | ecosystem: Environmental > Aquatic > Marine > Intertidal zone > Salt...
AGCAGACCTTGGATTTGATGGACTACGTGCAGTACGATTACGGCTATATGTACGCCTATTCGGAAAGACCTGGTACAGCAGCGGGTAAAAATATGGAAGATGACGTGCCTGAATCCGAGAAGAAACGCAGGTTGACTGAAATCATTGAACGTCAATCCATTCATTCAAAAATAAATACAGAACGCCATGTCGGATTGGTAGAAGAAGTGCTGATCGAGGGCGATTCTAAACGTTCCGACCAACACTGGATGGGACGAAATCTCTACAACCAAGTAGTGGTTTTTCCCAAAGAGCACTACAAAAAAGGTGATACGGTACACGTGCGTATCGACTCGTGTACCTCGGGCACCTTGATCGGAACGCCCATACAACAAGTGTTATGATGGAAAGCGTACAAAGTATAAAACAGCGTTTTGAACTGATTGGGAATGATCCCAAGCTCAACCGCGCCGTGGAAAAAGCCATACAGGTGGCCCCTACCGATATCTCGGTTTTGGTGACCGGGGAGAGTGGCGTCGGTAAAGAATCTATACCGAAAATCATCCATGCCCTATCCCACCGCAAACACGGCAAATACATCGCTGTCAACTGCGGAGCCATTCCAGAAGGCACCATTGACTCTGAGTTATTTGGCCACGAAAAAGGGGCATTTACTGGAGCCACGGCGACCCGCCAAGGTTATTTTGAAGTGGCTGATGGAGGTACTATTTTCCTAGATGAAGTCGGCGAATTACCCCTGACCACGCAAGTGCGTTTGCTGCGCGTGCTCGAAAACGGAGAATTCATCAAGGTAGGATCTTCCCAAGTGCAAAAGACCAATGTGCGCATCGTAGCGGCCACCAACGTCGCTATGCCTGAAGCCATCAAAAAAGGACGATTTAGAGAGGACTTGTATTACCGATTGAGCACTGTGGAAATCCACGTGCCCCCCTTGAGGGATCGCTCGGAGGACATTCATTTGTTGTTTCGAAAATTTGCAGCGGACTTTGGACAGAAGTACAAAATGCCCACCCTTCGTTTGGATGAAAAGTCTCAAGAACTTTTGGTGCAATACCGCTGGCCGGGCAACATCAGACAGCTGAGAAATATCGCTGAACAAATGTCTGTTTTGGAAACTGATCGAATGATTCAGCCAGCTACACTCCGGGGGTATTTGCCGGATGTTGGCGCACAGACCCCTATGGTGTTAGAGGGAAGTAGTGGCGGCAGTTCCAGTAGTGACTTCTCCAACGAGCGGGAGATTCTTTATAAAGTATTGTTCGACATGAAAGGCGACATCAATGACTTAAAGAAACTCACCTTGGAGCTCCTTAAGTCGAAGGTTGGGTCACACGTACAAAAAGAAAATGACCAACTGATTAAAAAAATATATTCAGAAGAGGATTTGGTGCGTTTTCAAGAGTCGGGTGATGAGCTGGAATTTGAGGACGAAGACGTTTCTTCAGTGCCGCAAAATCAGCACCAAAACCCTATGCGACTGATCCCTGCTCCTGAAAACAGAAACATCAGCACAGCCAACTTGCACTTGCCCCCAGTCGCTGTGGGAGACAAATACGCATTTGCCGAGGAAATTGAGGAAGAGGAAGCACCGCTTTCACTTCACCTCAAAGAGATCGAGCTGATTAAAAAATCTTTGGAGCGTCATAAGGGTAAGCGGAAAGATGCCGCCGCAGAACTAGGTATTTCAGAGCGTACATTGTACCGAAAAATAAAACAATTTGATCTGTAGTATGAGAAATATCCTGTTTGTCGGTTTGTCTTTCTTACTGATGCAATGCGGCGCTTATAACTTCACAGGGTCCAATGTGGGCACCGCCACCACCTATCAAGTGTCCTTTTTTGAAAACCGAGCCTCTCAAAGCCCCGGGTCTATCATCGAGCCAGGACTTGATCGCGATTTCACAAACGCCCTTCAGGACTTGATACAAAACCAAACCAGTTTGACCCTGACTTCGGAAAACGCGGACCTGAAGTACGAGGGTGAAATCATCGAGTACCGAGTCAGCCCGATGACAGCAACCGCCAACCAAACGGCCGCGCAGAACAGGCTGATCATCACCGTCAATGTTCGGTTCACCAACACCACCAAAGAGGACAGTGACTTTGAGCGCAGATTTACCTTCTTTTATGACTATCCCGCTGAAGCCATGTTGGATGCCATAAAAACAGCCGCTCAAGATGAAATTTTTGAGCGCATTACCCAAGACATTTTTAACGCTTCACTAGCAGATTGGTAATCCTATGAACGTTCAAGAACTCAACCTTTTGCTCAACGATAGCTCAGCCCCCTTCAACGCGGAACAAGAAGCCGCCTTGAGTGAGGTAGTTAACCAGTATCCTTATTTTCAAGCCGCACGAGCACTACATCTAAAGGCATTGAAAAATTTAGATAGCTTCCAGTACAACCAGGCATTAAAAGTCACTGCGGCACATACAGCAGATAGAGAAATTCTTTTCCAGTACATCACTTCTTCCGAATTTAATACCACCCAGGTAGCACCGGATTCTTTGGAGCAATCTACCGAGAAAATTATGGAGCCTGCTGCCCAGGAACAAACCTCAGAAGTAGTTCAACCGAAGACATTAAACTTTGGGCGTGATGATCGTCATTCATTTGCCGTTTGGCTTCAATTATCCGATCAAGGGGTATTCAAATCCGCGCCACCAAAACCCAAAGAAGCAGAGGAGCCAAAACAGACCAAAGCCCCCGCATTGAAGCCTGTGGCCACCCGAGAGAAAAAACAAGCGCTCATCGACCAATTTCTCAAAACAAATCCAAGGATCACTCCTTCAGGAGATATTGATCTTCCCAGTACTGCAGAAATAAACTCCTCGTTTGACCCAAAAGCCTTGATGACTGAAACCTTGGCGCAGGTCTATTTAGAGCAACAAAAATACGCTGAGGCCATTCAGGCATACAAAATATTAAGTTTGAAATATCCAGAAAAAAATAGTTTCTTTGCTGGCCAAATTCAAGCCATCAAAAAAATTCAAAAATCTAAACCATAGACGCCATGAGCACGTTCACCATATTCCTTATTTTAATTATCCTCGTCAGTTTCCTATTGATGTTGGTTATTATGGTACAAAACCCTAAAGGTGGCGGACTATCTTCCTCTTTTGGCGGCGCCTCTACGCAAGTCGTAGGTGGAGTGAAAAAAACTGGAGACTTTTTGGATAAAAGCACTTGGACACTAGCTATTGCATTGGCTGGACTAATCTTGCTCTCCAATATTGCACTTAAGGGGAATTACAGCGCTGGCGACTCGAAAGTTTTGGACAGCAATACTGCGCCTGTACAAATTCAAGAAAGCCTTCCTGAAAATGTGCCCGCTGCCCAAGATGCACCTGCAGAGCAAGCACCTGCTGCTGAAGAGCAACCTGCACAAGAATAAGTTTTCCGCTTATTTCACCTGATACAGTGCCAGCTTATGACAAGCTGGCATTTTTTTATCCCAAAATGTCAGTTTTACCGCTTTGGCACAGAATGTGTCTATACAGAGGAAAACTAATTATCTTAAACAGTTTATATTATGGCTAAAGTAAACATCAAACCTCTGGCCGATCGCGTTTTGATCGAGCCAACGGCAGCAGAGACTAAAACTGCCTCTGGAATCTACATTCCTGACACTGCTAAAGAAAAACCCCAAAACGGAAAAGTGGTTGCGGTAGGACCTGGAACTAAAGACGAAGCCCTAACTGTGAAAGTAGGAGATAGCGTTCTTTACGGAAAGTACGCCGGGACTGAAATTAAATTAGACGGAGTGGATTACCTGATGATGCGCGAAAGCGATATCCTTGCAATTGTTTAACTTTTAACAACATACCAAAATGGCAAAAGAAATAGTATTTGATATTGAAGCACGCGATGGCCTCAAAAGAGGGGTAGACGCGCTAGCCAATGCTGTAAAAGTAACTCTAGGACCCAAAGGAAGAAATGTGATTATTTCTAAATCTTTTGGTGCTCCACAAGTCACCAAAGACGGTGTTTCAGTAGCTAAAGAAATTGAGTTGGTGAATCCATTGGAAAATATGGGAGCGCAAATGGTGAAAGAAGTAGCTTCTAAAACCAACGACCTAGCTGGAGACGGTACCACAACGGCTACTGTATTGGCCCAGGCGATTGTGAAAGAAGGATTGAAAAACGTGGCCGCAGGCGCCAACCCAATGGACCTAAAAAGAGGTATTGACAAAGCGGTTGAAGCCATTGTCGCTGATTTGGACAAACAATCCAAAAAAGTAGGTGACGCTACAGAAAAAATCAAACAAGTAGCTTCGATTTCTGCCAACAACGACGACACCATTGGTGATTTAATCGCCACTGCGTTCGGCAAAGTGGGCAAAGAAGGCGTAATCACTGTAGAAGAAGCCAAAGGAACAGATACCTATGTAGATGTTGTGGAGGGGATGCAATTTGACCGAGGATACCTTTCTCCATATTTCGTGACTAACTCAGAGAAAATGATCACTGAATTAGATCACCCCTATATATTGATCTACGACAAAAAAATCTCCACCATGAAGGACCTGCTTCCAGTGTTAGAGCCTGTGGCTCAAACTGGAAAGCCTTTATTGATCATCGCTGAAGATGTGGACGGAGAAGCATTGGCCACATTAGTGGTAAACAAATTGCGTGGCGCCCTAAAAATCGCTGCTGTTAAAGCTCCTGGATTTGGTGATCGTAGAAAAGCGATGTTGGAAGACTTGGCCATTCTGACCAAGGGAACGGTGATTGCTGAAGAGCGAGGATTCACCTTAGAAAATACCACCATCGATATGTTGGGTACCTGCGAGCGTGTATCAATCGACAAGGACAACACCACCATTGTCAATGGTGCTGGAGACAAAAAAGAGATCGCTGGTCGTGTGAACCAAATCAAAGCGCAAATCGAAACCACTACCTCAGACTACGACAAAGAAAAACTGCAAGAGCGCTTGGCTAAACTAGCTGGTGGTGTGGCAGTATTGTATGTAGGTGCTGCTTCTGAAGTAGAGATGAAAGAGAAAAAAGACCGCGTGGACGACGCGCTTCACGCCACACGTGCCGCTGTTGAGGAAGGCATTGTCGCTGGTGGTGGGGTGGCTTTAGTTCGCGCAAAAGATGCTTTGAGCAAAATCAAAGCCATCAATGCAGACGAAGCAACCGGTATTCAAATCGTAGCTCGCGCAGTAGAGGCACCTTTAAGAACCATCGTGGAGAACGCTGGTGGCGAAGGCTCTGTTGTGGTGTCTAAAGTATTGGAAGGAAAAGGAGACTTTGGTTATGACGCCAAAACCGACACCTATACCGATATGCTAAAAGCCGGAATTATCGATCCCAAAAAAGTGACTCGTGTAGCCTTAGAAAATGCTGCATCCGTAGCGGGAATGATATTGACCACGGAATGTGCGCTTACTGAAATCAAGGAAGATACTCCTGCAGGCCCACCTATGGGAGGCGGAATGCCTGGAATGATGTAATCGAAACATCTGAGATAAAAAAACCCCCTCCGCAAGGTGGGGGTTTTCTTTTTCCCGTTATTTTTGCTCCCATGAAACTACAAGCATTATCCCCCTCGGTTACGGGAATTTTGGCCGAAAAAATAGCGTTAAACGAAAAGCTGCAAAAGATTTGTGATTTGTTGCGCCGGGAAGTAGACCACTACGATTGGGTTGGGTTTTATTTCCACAGCAACACGGAGCGCGTGCTGGAACTAGGCCCCTATTCAGGCACTCCGACAGAACACACCCGCATCCCTTTCGGGAAGGGTATTTGCGGTCAAGTAGCCCTAAGCGACCAAAATTTTGTGGTACCCGATGTGAGTGCACAAGACAACTATATCGCTTGTAGCTTAAGTGTTCGCTCAGAAATCGTTGTGCCTCTATTTAAAAACAACAAAAATATCGGGCAAATAGATATTGACTCCAGCCAGCTCGATCCATTTACCGAAGAAGATGAACGATTTTTAGAATTTGTTTGCGAAAGCATTGCCCCTTGGATCGAATAATTCTTGTAATTTTACCCTTTATTTCAACCCCAACTTATGTCTGCCATTAAAACTGCCCAAGGGGCGCTGATTTCCGTTTTTCACAAGGACGGACTCGAACCAATCGTACGCGAATTACACAAAAACGGCGTGGTTTTATACTCCACTGGAGGAACAGAAACATTTATCAAGGAATTGGGTATCCCCGTGGTTCCCGTTGAAGACTTAACCCACTACCCTTCTATTTTGGGCGGACGTGTCAAAACACTACACCCTAAGGTATTTGGAGGCATCCTTAACCGAAGAAACCTAGCTGAGGATCAAGCACAAATGGTCGAATTTGACATACCACAAATCGACATCGTTATCGTGGACTTATATCCTTTTGAAAAAACAGTAGCTTCTGGGGGAACCCCTCAAGAAATTATTGAAAAAATAGACATCGGTGGCATTTCATTGATTCGTGCTGCCGCAAAAAACTTCCAAGATGTGCTCTGTGTTGCTGACCGAGCGGATTATCCCGCGGTGTTGGAAATACTGCAAAAAAACAACGGAGGCACCACCTTGGCCGAGAGACAATTTTTTGCAGCCAAGGCGTTCAATACCTCTTCGCACTACGACTCCGCCATTTTTCATTACTTCAACCAAAGCGCTGGTGTAGACGCGCTTAAATTAAGCGTGCAACAAAGCATTCCGTTGCGCTACGGGGAAAATCCACACCAACAAGGGCGTTTTTATGGAGACTTTGACGCACTATTTACTCAACTGCACGGAAAAGAGCTTTCTTACAACAATTTGTTAGACATAGATGCTGCGGTTCAGCTTATTCAAGAATTCAAAAACGACGGCCCAACTTTTGCTATTCTAAAACACAACAACGCTTGTGGTTTAGCCACGAGAGATACCCTAAAGCAAGCGTATTTGGACGCATTGGCCGCAGACCCCACCTCTGCTTTTGGGGGCGTATTGATCGCCAACAAAACCCTGGATTTGGCTACCGCTCAAGAAATAGATCAATTGTTCTGTGAGGTAGTTATTGCTCCTGGTATGGATGCTGAGGCCGTGAAAACTTTACAATCCAAGAAGAACAGAATTTTATTGATTCAGAAAGAAACTGAAACCGATCAAAAACAAGTGCGCACAGCATTAAACGGATATTTGGTTCAGGACAAAGACAATTTGACGGAGACCGAGGACCAACTGACAACGGTGACTGTTACCTCCCCAACTCCAGAGGAAGTAGCCGATTTGTTATTTGCCGCAAAACTTTGTAAACACACCAAGTCCAATACGATCGTATTGGCCAAAAACAGACAATTGATCGCCAGTGGAACCGGGCAAACCTCCCGAGTAGATGCTTTGCAACAAGCTATTCACAAAGCAAATACCTTTGGTTTTGACCTCAGTGGTGCTGCGATGGCGAGCGATGCATTTTTCCCCTTCCCGGACTGTGTAGAGATTGCCGATCAAGCGGGAATTACCGCAGTGATTCAACCTGGAGGATCGATTAAAGATTCATTGAGTATTGACTATTGTAACGAGCACAACATGTCTATGGTACTCACAGGAATTAGACATTTCAAACATTAATTTTCGTATATTACCGTCCACATTTTCAGCAACATACCATGGGATTTTTTGATTTTTTAACCGAGGACATCGCGATAGACTTAGGCACTGCCAATACCCTTATTATTCACAATGACAAAGTGGTTGTCGACAGCCCATCTATAGTGGCCAGAGACCGCACCACTGGGAAAATAATTGCCGTTGGTAAAGAAGCCAACTTGATGCAAGGAAAAACCCATGAAAACATCAAAACAATCAGACCGCTTAAAGACGGAGTAATCGCTGATTTTGACGCTTCTGAAAAGATGATCAGTATGTTCATCAAAGAAATCCCTGCTTTAAAAAAGAAACTTTTTCCACCTGCGCTACGGTTGGTTATCTGTATTCCTTCTGGGATTACTGAAGTGGAGATGCGCGCCGTTAAGGAATCTGCTGAACGCGTGAATGGGAAAGAAGTTTATCTGATTCACGAACCTATGGCAGCCGCTATTGGTATCGGATTAGATATCATGGAACCCAAAGGAAGCATGATTGTAGACATAGGGGGTGGTACTACAGAAATCGCCGTCATCGCTTTGGGCGGTATTGTATGCGATAAATCAGTTAAGGTCGCCGGAGACGTATTTACCAACGACATTATTTACTACATGCGCACCCAGCACAACTTGTATGTGGGGGAAACTACAGCAGAGCACATCAAGATTACCGTGGGCGCAGCCACTGAAGACTTACTATCTCCTCCGGATGAACTTTCGGTTCAAGGTCGGGATTTGTTGAGTGGAAAACCTAAACAAGTACAAATCAACTACCGCGAAGTAGCCAAGGCACTGGACAAATCGATCATCCGTATTGAGGATGCTGTGATGGAGACTTTGTCAAACACCCCGCCAGAACTAGCTTCTGACATCTACAATTCAGGTATATTCCTAGCCGGTGGAGGTTCCATGTTGCGTGGATTAGACAAGCGCTTATCCCTCAAAACAGACCTGCCCGTGTACATCGCAGAAGACCCATTACGCGCCGTGGTACGCGGAACAGGTATCGCGCTAAAAAACCTCGATCGATACAAAGGCATCTTGATGCAGTAACCCTCAATTGGTTTTTTCATGAGTCGTTTGACGGCGTTCTTTTCAAGCAACAAAACCAAACTGCTCTTTGGCTTTTATCTGGTATTGTCTCTTACGCTCACCCTGAGCTACCAAACCTTCAATCAGGTTCGTTTATTGCATACTTCAGGAGGCATTGGCGCGCGGATTCACGAAACAACCAGCGATTGGCGTGACTATTTTAGTTTATCTGCTCAAAACGAGGTGTTGCGACAAGAAAATGCCCGATTAAAGGCGGCTGAATGGAATCAGCCGACGACCCATAAGGCCTATAGTGGTCCTTATCAAGCAAAAGCAACTCGTGTGGTGCGCAACACCTTTAATCAACGAGATAATTATTTATTGATCAATACGGGTACCAAAGACAGCATTACCACAGATATGGGCGTGGTGAGCAACTTAGGTTTAATCGGTATTGTAGAACAAACTCAAAAGGGATACTCGAGCGTGATGAGTATTTTGAATAGTCGCTCCAGAATAAGTGCTCAAGTCAACCGAACAGGGCATTTCGGATCCTTGGTGTGGAATGGATCAAACCACCGACGAGTACAGCTTATCGATATACCGATAACCGCTGAACTAAAAAAAGGGGATACCATAGCTACCGCTGGAATGTCAGGAATTTTCCCAGAAGGCATCTTGATTGGCCGACTGATGGAATGGAAAAAAAGCGCCGATCAAAACTACTTGGAACTAGAAGTAGCCTTGTTTCAAGACATGAGTAGGGTGAGAAATGTCTATGTACTCCAAAACAAAGACAAAATTTCTAGAGATTCTTTGATTCGTTAACCTATGGACCAAACCAACCTCATCAAGGACCTATTTACTGCACTACTGCTGGTGGTGTTACAGGCCTTTTTGTGGAATAACATCCATCTTTTTGGATGGGTCAGCCCCATGTGTTACCTCATTTATTTTTATGTACACCCCTCCTACACCAACCCCATGAGGCTGTTGACCACTGCCTTTTTTATGGGCCTACTTTTGGATATCTGGTTAGACACCCTGGCACTTCATGCCCTGGCCTGTGTAGTTGTTGCCCAAAGCAGACCCTGGATCATGCAACTTACCTTTGGGCTGGCCCATGAACAAAAAACCTTCAGAATTCACCAAGCTACCTGGCTGCAACGGATGGTGTTTTTTGGGCTGATTACCTCAATTCACCACCTGGTGTTTTTTACCGTTGAAGACCTCAGCTGGAGCCATATAGGCGCTGCGCTTTGGAGGACTTTAATCACGGGCGTAGCGACTATTGGGGTCAGCATGTTGTTGATCAGTGTCTTTAAACCGGCCAAATCATGAGAAAGCATCTGATTTTGCTTTTTGTGCTGCTCGCACTCCTGGTATTTACCGCCAGACTCGTGCAGCTACAGCTCTTGCGCGATGAGGTAAATTTAGGAGATGATCCATCCATTCGGGCCCAACGCCTATATCCCGGAAGAGGACATATGTTTGATCGGAATGGAAACCTACTTGTGGCCAATCAACCAGCCTATGACTTGATGTTTATTCCTCAAAACATCAAAAATCTAGATACCCTAACACTGCTAGAGTTGGCCGAGATCGACAAGCAAACGTTGATCGATCGCATTGAAAAGGGGTGGGTGTATTCACCGAGATTACCCTCTGTATTGGTCTCTAAGATGTCCAAAGAGTCCTATGCCAAATTGCAAGAAAAACTATGGCAATTTGAAGGCTTTTTTATTCAAAAGGTCAATCTCAGGGAGTACAAAACGGATGCTGGAGCTCATGTACTTGGGTACATCAGTGAAGTCAATGATTATGAAGTCAGCACAAATCCTCAATACATCTCTGGTGAAATCATCGGAAGAACGGGCATTGAAAGGCAGTATGAGGAAATACTTCGCGGCCAACGCGGTGTTCGCTACCTGCAAAAGGATCGATTTAACAGGGACCTGGGGCCATACAAACAAGGGGCGTACGACACAATTCCCGTGGCTGGTGCTGATCTTACCTTAACATTGGATAAGGAGCTTCAAGAATACGGAGAACGACTCATGCGCGGAAAACGCGGTGGGATAGTAGCCATAGAGCCCAAAACAGGAGAGATACTCTCCATTATTTCAGGCCCTACCTACACCCCTAACCTACTGGTGGGCAGAGATCGATCTAAAAATTACAACGAGTTGTATTACGACTCCATAGCCAAACCCACTTGGGACAGATCTTTGCTCGCTCAACCTTCTCCCGGCTCACCTTTTAAAATACTCAATGCGCTGGCAGCGCTACAAGAAGGAGTCATTACACCCGAAAATTATGTGGTGTGTCAAAATGGGTTTTTCGTAGGCAAGCACAAAAGAGGGTGTCACTGCGGTGGCGGAGTCCGCGATTTGCGTTTGGGGGTAGCCAAATCGTGTAATGCCTATTTTGCAGATACGTACCGCAAAATATTTAGCAAATACCGAAAGCCTGGCGATGGAATTGATGCTTGGGAAAAACACATCAAAAGTTTTGGACTAGGCGAATTCCTAGGGTACGATTTGCCCAGTGGGCAGCCTGGAAGAGTACCCAATAGGGCATACTACGACAAAGTTTACGGGAAAGACAGGTGGGCCCCCTCTTTCATAATTTCTAATGCCATCGGACAAGGAGAAGTCGCCGCAACCCCTATCCAACTGGCCAATATGACCGCGGCCATCGCCAATAAAGGCTATTACTTTACCCCTCATGTGGTGAAAGCCATCAATGGAGCACCCATCAAAGACCCTCAATTTACCAAGAGAAAAAACACAACCATAGACGCCAAACATTTTGGACCTGTCATCCAAGCGATGGCAGATGTTTATTCTCCTGAAGGAACTGCCCGAGGGATCTTGGTGCCTGGAATAAGCATCGCTGGAAAAACAGGGACCGTGGAAAACTTTACCCGCATCAATGGGGTGCGCACACAATTAACCGATCATTCTGTTTTTATCGCATTTGCCCCCGTGGAAGACCCTAAAATCGCTCTGGCGGTCTATATAGAACACGGATACTACGGAGCGCGTTATGCGGGACATATCGCTTCTTTGATGATTGAAAAATACCTAAAAGACAGCATCACCAGAACTGATCTAGAGACTAGGATGTTGACCAAAACATTAGAGCGAGAATACGCCAAACCAATCAGCGGAGCTCCCTTTAGAATCAACGAATATGCTTGGTAACGCACGAATCAAACGCATTGACTGGCTGATTGTCGGTCTCTATTTATTCCTGGTACTAGCGGGATGGCTGAATATATACTCGGCTAGTTCTCCAGCTGAACCAGGTTCACCCTTTGACTGGTCTGCTGTATACGGGAAACAATTGGTGTTTATCGGCATCAGTTTGGTTGTGATCTGGTTGCTTTTTTTGTTGGAGACCCGATGGATTGAGCGGTTTTCCTCGATTGCCTACATCATTTCTCTGATGCTGTTGGCCGGTCTTTTTGTAGCGGGAAAAACCATATCCGGAGCTACTTCTTGGTATGGATTAGGTTTTTTTAATTTTCAACCTTCAGAGCTCGCTAAGATTACAGCAGCACTAGCGCTAGCCAAGTATTTGAGCGATGTACAAATCGATATGAAACGCTCCCTGACCCAGTGGTCAGTGATCCTGATCATACTACTTCCTGCATTGCTCGTCATTCCACAACCGGATCCTGGTTCAGCATTGATCTATTTTACGTTAATTTTTGTACTGTTTCGCGAAGGGTTTCCCCTGACCTTTCTTTGGGTGGGTATGTACGGAATTCTGCTCTTTATCGCCACCTTGAAGTGGGGGGTTTTATGGGCGAGTAGCGGGGTGTTGCTGTTGGGAACTGTGTTGTATTACCAAGCCAAGAAAAGATTTAAATGGCGCATGCCCATGGCCCTACTGATTTTGATACTCAGTGTAGCTGGCTCATTTTCAGTGAATTATATCTATGAAGAAGTATTTGAACAAAGACACCGTGATCGTTTCAGTCTTTGGTTAGACCTAGAAAAAGACCCTGATGTACTCAAAAAAATCAATAAAACCATTGGATACAACGCCTACCAAAGCGAAAAAACCATTGAATCTGGTGGGTTTTGGGGAAAAGGATTTTTAGAGGGATCGCGTACTAAAGGAAATTTTGTTCCCGAACAACACACGGACTACATCTTCAGCACCATCGGAGAAGAATGGGGCTTTGTCGGTTCATTTTCAGTTATCCTAGCCTTTAGCGTACTCTTGATTCGACTTTGGCAACGCGCTGAAGCACAGACCAACAAATTTAACCGCATCTATGGCTATGGGGTTATTTCCATTCTAGGCTTCCACTACATCATCAACATCGGTATGGTCTTGGGATTATTGCCCACCATCGGTATCCCCTTGCCCTTAATCAGCTATGGAGGCTCTGGTATGTTGTTTTTTACCCTACTCTTGTTTTTGTTTGTTAAACTGGACAGCAACCGACTGAGTGAGTGGGATTAGCTGGTTAAGAACTACAGGAAAGAGCGGTGTCTGGGGCATCCATCGGTTTGGGTTGGGCCCAACCATGGGGATCTTTTAGATCATTGCTCATCGGATCCGCTAACACCCGCATCAAATCGTGAAAAAGATGCCAATCTCCTTGTGTGGCGTAGTGAATCACCCGTTCTAAATGATGATTTCGGGGAACAAATCTCGGATTAACGGATTTCATGAGCCGCTGACGCTGCGGGTCACGAACACCCCAATAGGCAGCCCGATCCATGTAATCACGCCACCAAGCCATCCATTGATCGACCACTGAGGTGGACCAATGATCTTCGACCAGTTCCTGGGGACGATCTATACCGCTTAATTGTCGAAAAAAATCTGTAAAATCAACTTGAGCTCGCTCCATCCAAACCAGCAAACTTCTGGCCAAAGCCCGATCTTGATCTGCACCCAGGGGAAGTCCTAACTTACGCACAAAAACATCTGATTCCTTTTGGGGCCAAACATCCTGAGCCCAAGCCAAAATATCCTGAAAACCCTGAGCTTTGCCCACCAAGGGGTATAGACCATTGGCGAGTTGCATCAGATTCCAGATAGCTACTTGTCCCTGTTGCCCCTGTCGATATCTACCCTGGGGCCTGTCGGAAGTATTTGGTGTCCAGTTAGGGTTGTATTGATCCATAAAACCATAGGGACCATAGTCCAAGGTCTCCGACAACAAGGACATATTGTCCGTGTTCATCACCCCATGTACAAAACCGACACCCTGCCACTGAGCCACTAAATCCAAGGTGCGTTCTGCTACGGTTTTAAACAGGGACAAATAGGGCTGTTCCTCCTGGGCACATTCGGGAAAATAGCGCTCTACACAAAAATCTGCCAAAGAACGCAACAAGTCGTCTGCACCTTGGGAGGCAAACCATTCAAAATGTCCAAAACGAACAAAACCTTGAGAAACCCGGCAAACTACAGCGCCAGGTTCTTTCTCAATAGTTCCGTTGTAGTAGCGATCTCTAGATACGGAATGCCCTGTTTCCACTAAAGCTAAGGCACGGGTAGTCGGGATTCCTAGATGATAAAGTGCCTCTGAGGCTACATACTCGCGTATAGAAGAACGCAAAACCGCAAACCCATCGCCTCTTCGTGAAAAAGGAGTGGGTCCAGCCCCCTTCAGTTGCAAAGCATAGCTTTTTTTATCCTGTGCAAATAAGGCCCCGATTTGCATGGCACGTCCATCGCCGAGTTGTCCCGCCCACTGGCCAAACTGATGACCGGCATACACCATAGCCAGCGGGGGACGTCCATCCATCCATGCCTTACCGGTCAACCAGGCGGCTAATGGATCAGGTACTTGACTTGGCTTATGCGCTGGAGTATTTGAACAAGACGAGGGCGCACCTAAAAAAGCAGCTAATTCTTGATTGAATGCCACTAGTTGGGCTTGAGGAAACTCGGAAGACTGTACCGCACATACATGGGCCTCAGAAACCGTACGCACCACAGAAGCGTTTTGGAGTAATCCCTGAGCGTCTAGAGAATGTGGATCGATCCTGAGCTGTTCATACCAAGAATGGTCAAATATCCAGGCCATCGACTAGTGCTCCACAGAGGTCAGTTTGGTCAGATCGGCAAATTTGAGTTTAAGGTCCTCAAGTACATTCAACGCCTCATCGATGTATAAATCTTTGGCTAGCTCCCGATGCCAGCGGTCTCTAGCTTTCACTAGATCAGCGTCAGCGCGAACGGCTGGGGCGTCAAAAGAGGTGTATGAAAAAGTCAGCTTATTGTCAAATTCAGCAATCTTACTAAACTCTTTGGCTTTTAATTCATCCGCCTCTACCTCAGCCAAGAAATCGGATAGTCGCAAAGGAATCTGCGTTTGGTCTTGCTGTTCTTTAATCCAATGCGCATTTTGATCCAATAAACTCAAATAGGGGTTTTTGGCCATACGCGCCTTGGATCGAGCAATAGTTTCCTGGTAATTGATATAACCCGTCCAGGGCTTAAACACAGCAGGCTCAATTTGGTCCCAAGGAAGTGGTTTGTCCATTTCACGCTCACCCACCTCTAAGTAGCTGTAACGACCTACGATAGGAATATCACTGCGCACACCAGCCAATTGGGTGGAGCCACCATTAATCCGGTAGAACTTCTGGGTAGTTATTTTTAGGGATCCAAGATCGCCGTACTCACTATTGCGAATCACTCGATTCAGGTCAATTAAATTCTGTACCGTCCCCTTGCCAAATGTTTGGGTACTTCCAATCACCACCGCACGCTCATAATCCTGCATGGCAGCGGCCAATATTTCTGAGGCCGATGCAGAGAGCTCATTGACCAAAATCACCAATGGTCCATCCCATTGAATCTTCGGATCTTCATCCATATATACATCCACTTGGTTGTCCGATGATTTAACCTGTACGATGGGACCTTCGGCGATAAATAATCCGGCGATATCCACCACCGTTTTCAAGGAACCACCGCCGTTGTTGCGCAGGTCGATGACTAATCCCTCAACCCCTTCTTTTTTTAGCTTATCTACCTCTTTGGCCAAATCTGTAGCTGCATTTCGGGTATTCTGATCGACAAAGTCGACGTAAAATTTAGGCAGATTAATGATTCCATAGGTATGACCCTCTTTTTCTACTTTGGCAGATTTCGCGTAAGTTTCCTCAAGCTCTACTACATCGCGCACCACAGAGACTGTTTTCTTGGTACCGTCTACCTTTTTCACCCACAGATAGACCGTAGTACCTTTGGGTCCCTTGATCAATTTTATCGCATCATCCAGACGCATGCCAACAATGCTCACAGGCTCCTCACCTTCTTGCCCCACCATCAGAATTTCATCGCCGACTTCGAGCACCTGATCACGCCAAACTGGCCCGCCAGAAATAATTTCAGTGATTTTGGTTTGATCCATCCGTTTGGATAGACGCGCTCCAATACCTTCAAACTTACCCGACATATCGATATCAAATCGATCTTTTTCTTCCGGTGCCATGTAGGATGTATGAGGGTCAAAAGACTCTACCAACGCATTGACATACTGTGCAAAATAGTCCTTGCGCGCTAGATCTTCGACAAAATCAAAATACTCATCCATAGTTGTTTTAGTCTGATTTCTCGCTTCACTTTCGAGCAGAGCATCCGACTTAACTTCATAGGCTGGGTTTTCTTCTTTCTTTGTTTTTTCGGCCTCTTGAAGGGCGATAAAACTGCTTAAACTCATGTATTTTAACTGTAATCTCCACCGTTCTTTGAGCTCTTTTGCTCCTTGTGCATAGGGAAGTGCTTTGTAGTCGCTTTCAAAAAACTCCGCCTGATCAAAATCCCAAGGCTGTAACAAGGACTCGCTGACATAAGGCTTGGTTTGCGCCATTCGCTCCACCAATCTTTGGTAGACCAGATCAAAAAAGGTAATGTCCGCCGCCTTAAACTGATCGTCGAGCTGGTATTGGAATTTTTTAAATTCCTGAATATCCGCTTGAGTAAAATAGCGCTTCATCGGGTCCATACCCTGGATGAAGTGATCGTACACTTGGATGGAGTAATTATCATCTATAGTTTTCGGATCAAAGTGACCTTGCTTGAGGATGTATTGAATCACCTCCAAAAGCAATTTATCTTTATCGTTTTCCTCCTTGTTTGAGGTGAAGCTGCACGAAGCAAGGCAAACCAAGGCAAACAAAAGTCCGTAGGCAAGTTTCTTTTTCATCATAGGCAGCAAGTTAAAAAAATTCCGTCCTCTATCGAACGCGTCGATGGACTAAATATTTGTTAATTGTCCAGCGAGAAACCCATACATGGACTGGCTGTTAACGCAACATACACGACAGAAAATTGTATTTTAGCGTTTTGTTGCCTACATGGAAAAAAGACCTTTGATTTTAGTGACCAACGATGATGGCATCACCGCTCCGGGCATCAGGTGGCTGGTGCGCACCATGGCTGCCATTGGAGATGTAGTCGTGGTAGCCCCTGACAGTCCACAATCTGGAAAAGGGCACGCCATCACCATCGACAACACCTTGTATGCACAAGTATTTAAAGGAGCTCCTGAAGATGGAGCCCTTGTGGAGTACAGTTGTAGTGGGACACCTGCTGACTGCGTCAAACTAGCCTTGCACGAATTGATGGAACGCAAACCAGATTTGGTGGTCAGCGGGATTAACCACGGTTCCAATTCCTCCATCAATGTCATCTATTCCGGCACGATGAGCGCCGCCATAGAAGCTGGATTGGAGGGAATCCCCGCTATTGGATTTAGCCTATGCGACTTCGGCTGGGAAGCTGACTTTAGCTCGGCAGCACACTATGCCCGTGTATTGGCCCAAGAGGCGTTAATTCAAGGTATCCCAAATGGTGTGGTGCTCAACGTGAATATACCGCGTACCCATGAAATAAAAGGGGTCCGCATCTGTCGTCAAGCTAGAGCAAACTGGAGAGAAAAGTTTGACAAGCGAAAAAGCCCTATGGGCAAAGAATACTATTGGCTGACCGGAGTTTTTGACCTTCAAGATTCAGGTTCGGATACGGATGAGTGGGCCCTTGCTGAAGGATATGTTTCGGTGGTTCCCGTTCATTTCGACCTTACGGCGCATCATGCTATGGCGGCACTTACCCAATGGAAACTCAACGGATGAAGTTTTTTTTAATTTGTGGCGAGGCCTCGGGGGACCTTCACGGTGCCAATCTGATTAAAGCCATCAAGCAGCTCAGGCCTGAAGCTCAATTCACCGGCATCGGTGGGGATCAAATGCAGGACGAGGGAATGCAGCTGATCAAGCATTACAACACATTTGCCGTAATGGGGCTGGTAGATGTACTGAAAAAACTCCCCTTGATCTGGCGGACCCTTCAGGAAACTAAAAAAAACATTGAGCGGGAAAAACCCGATGGAATTATTCTCATTGACTTTTCGGGCTTTAATCTTAAAATTGCCCAGTGGGCCCACGAAATGGGTATTTGCGTGCACTACTACATCGCGCCACAGGTGTGGGCTTCTAGATCTAAACGGGTAAAAAAAATCAAAGCCTACGTAGATCACGTCTACGCCATAATGCCTTTTGAAACAGAATTTTACCGACGGCACGGCCTGGAGGTTACCTATGTGGGGCACCCTCTATTGGATGCGCTTACCGCCAAAGAAATCACCCCAAAAGAGGTGTTTTTTACTGCCCATCACCTGGATCAAACCCCCATCATCGCCTTGTTGCCCGGAAGCAGAAAGCAAGAAATTACTGCGATCTTACCGATTATGCTGGAAACAGCTCAGCGATTTCCCGAATACCAATGGGTCATCGCCCAGGCGCCTGGCATTGAGGATTCGTTTTACGACAGTGTGATCGGCCAAACCCCTCAGATTATGCGTTGTAAGAGCGACACCTATGCACTGCTCAATTACGCCCACCTCGCCTTGGTGACCAGCGGCACGGCTACCCTAGAGACGGCCTTGATGCAAGTGCCTCAAATTGTTTGTTATAAAACCCAATGGCTGACCTATCAAATCGCTAAACGGGTGGTGCGCTTGTCGTATATTTCACTGGTCAATATCATTTCAAATCGTTTGGTGGTTCCAGAATGTATTCAAGATGGACTTACCGTTCCGATTCTCACCCAAGAGGTACAGCATTTAATGGAGGGTCCTGCGCGCACCGCACAACTGGAAGCCTATGGTTCTCTGTACGCTCAACTGGGTGGACCGGGTGCTAGTCGAAAAGCTGCAGCGGCCATCTTAAAAAACAACGACCTTTAAGCCCCCTAGCCCCTGCGAAAAGCGCGACAAATTTAGGTCATGCGCCCTCGTTTTATTTTGCCCACATTGGTCCTCTGCTGGCTGACAGGCAGTTTGTTGTATTTTGTCTTTGAGCCCATAGGCTCCCGAATACCCTTACTGGAAATCAGCGCAGCACTCATCGCTTTATGGTGGTTGAAACCCACTGTGGGGCCTGCTGGAATATGGCCAATAATCGCCCCACTCCTCCTGCTGATGGCTGTAGCTAGTTGGGGCGCGGTGCGTATGCACCGCGCCCTAAGCAGCGCATTATCACCCCCTGAAACACCGCAAGTCATCCAGGCGTGGGTGGCGATTGAGCAACTGGAAAGTCAACACACCTGGGAAAAAAATTACCGAGCCCATGTAGTAAAAAGCCCGCAATTTCC
>Ga0255756_1002590_pt1 | contig 19198 bp, 19 predicted proteins | sample 011ome_20_FD_179956 | JGI IMG/M metagenome (GOLD analysis project Ga0255756, IMG submission 179956) | Coastal salt marsh microbial communities from the Groves Creek Marsh, Skidaway Island, Georgia - 011509CT metaG (version 2) | ecosystem: Environmental > Aquatic > Marine > Intertidal zone > Salt...
TAGAGGCTTCCGGTTGTAGCCTGTCAGTATTTTGCGTGAATTCTCTTAAATAGTTTTCGCAGCGCTCATCCGAGAGTTTGAAAAACAAGTGGGTTGAGCGTTTTCTATCAGGTTTTGCTCCCGAGACAGTTGAATAAGGGTCGATTAAGTCTGTCGGAGAGTATGTTGCGCCACAGGATTCACAAGAGTCACCATATTGGTCAGGTGTAGTACATTTTGGACATGTTCCTTTGACGTATCGATCTGGAAGAAACATTTGCTTTATTGGGTCGTAGAATTGCTCGACTTCCTTTTCATCGATCAAACCAGCTTCTGATAAAGAGCTAAATATTTCCTCACATAGTTGCTGATTTTCTGGTGAGTTTGTCGTGTAGTAATTATCGAATCGAACTCCGAAGTCACAAAAATCTCGGATGTGTTCTTGGTGAACACGCTGAATTAATTGTTCTGGGGAAATGTTCTCTTGTTCTGCCCTAAGCATAACCGGAGTGCCGTGAGTATCGTCAGCGCAGACGTAGTGTAATTCATGCCCCAACATTTTTTGAGCTCTTACCCAAATATCAGTTTGGATGTATTCAACTAGGTGGCCAAGGTGAATACTTCCATTTGCATAGGGGAGCGCTGATGTGACAAGGATTCTTTTGATCATTTTCTATTATCGCTATGATTCTCTGTAATTAAGCTGAAGATTTTAACAAACCAATTGGCAAAGAGCGTACAACAGCGGATGCCTTTTGGTTAGAATGGTAGATTGAGAAAGTGAGTGTAAATCATAATGAGAACTAACGAAGCGATTAAAGAAGAAATTTTAAAGATTAATAACCCGGTCACTGGTGAGTTAATTGGTAAATGTGGTGAGCAAGTTGTAGTCGAATCAAACGAAACAACAATAAACGTCACGATTCTTGTTGGCTATCCGATGAAAAGTATTGAGCCGAAGCTCTCGGCACCTATCGTGGACCAATTGACCAAGTCTGACGACGGCAGACCTGTTTCACTGGCTATTGAGCTCCGTGTCGTCGCGCACTCCGCCCAATCAGGATTAAAGCTACTGCCTAATGTTCGCAATGTGATAGCGATTGCGTCTGGGAAGGGTGGAGTCGGCAAATCGACAACAACGACTAATTTAGCGTTAGCTTTAGCGTCGGAGGGGGCTCGAGTTGGTGTTTTGGACGCAGATATTTATGGCCCTTCGCAACAGGTTATGCTCGGCCTCAAAGGGCGGCCAGAATCTGCTGATGGGAAGTCGATAACGCCAATGGAGTCTCACGGTATTCAGGCTATGTCGATTGGCGCATTGGTTGATGTTGATCAGCCAATGGTGTGGCGAGGACCCATGGTGTCACAAGCTCTTGAGCAGTTGCTCCGAGATACGATGTGGTCGAACTTAGACTATTTGTTGATTGATTTGCCCCCTGGTACGGGGGATATTCAACTGACTCTATCTCAGAAAGTACCTCTTACGGGTGTTGTGATCGTCACCACTCCTCAGGACATTGCCCTAATTGATGCGAAAAAAGCATTAAAGATGTTCGAAAAGGTTCATGTCCCAATACTTGGCATCATTGAAAATATGAGTGTTCACATATGTTCGAAGTGCGGCCATTCTGAGCACATTTTCGGTCAGGGTGGGGGCGATGAAATGTCTAAGGATTATGAAATTGACGTTTTAGGGGCACTACCTCTCGATATTAAAATCAGAGAGGCTTTAGACGCAGGCAAACCGACATTGATATCAGATCCGGATGGTCCTGCGAGTGCTACTTACCGGGATATTGCTCGGTCTGTTGGGTTGAAACTAGCGAGAAGAAAGCGTGACTATAGTCAGACGTTCCCAAAAATTAAAGTAGAGAATAACTAACGGTTTAGCATTGCGAAAGAAGCACGCTAGCCACAAATAATGAGATAGGGTAAGCAAATGAGTGTTAAGTCTGATCGATGGATTCGGAAAATGGCTTCGGAGGAAGGGATGATCGAACCATTTGAGCCTGGACAAATAAAGGAGGTAAACGGCGAGCGAGTGGTATCTTTTGGAACATCTAGCTACGGATACGACATTCGTTGTTCAGGTGAATTTAAGATTTTCACAAATATTAATTCAACCATTGTAGACCCCAAAAATTTCGATTCAGGTTCATTTGTAGATTTTCAAGGTGATGTCTGCATCATTCCACCAAATTCCTTCGCGTTAGCCAGAACTGTGGAGTACTTCCGAATTCCTCGCGACGTATTAACGATTTGTTTGGGCAAATCTACATATGCGCGTTGTGGGATTATTGTCAACGTCACTCCATTCGAGCCCGAGTGGGAGGGTTTTGTAACGCTGGAATTTTCAAATACGACGCCACTACCGGCGAAAATTTACGCCAATGAAGGGGTTGCTCAAGTCATATTTTTTCAAGCTGACGCTGATGATATATGTGAAACCTCTTATAGTGACCGTGGCGGTAAATATCAAGGGCAGTCCGGAGTTACTCTACCAAAAATATAAGTTACTGAATTTATTATATATTTTACAATACTTTAAAACTCCAAGCGTCAGATACAATTTTTTATTGATTCTTGATTTAGAGTGCCTATAATTGCGCGTCTTAAATCGGAGAAAGGTAGCTTTCGTTTGAGCGTGAGGCTATTTGATGATCGGGTGGTTTAAGAACGAACTTAACTGGCGTGGAGTTTGGGTTTCTGCGCCAACATCAGTGAATTTCATTTTTGTAAGGACATTAGATGACGATCCAAGCGGCGATCGATCAACAAGTTGAGTTGGAGAGTTTACTTGATTCACATCAAGAGCTTAGTCTCGATGTTGCGCATGTCACTAAGCTCTTGCAAGGTGGGTACGAACAGCCAGTTCTTATCTTGGATCTCGATATCGTTCGTCAAAAATATGATCGTTTTGAGGCTGCCATGCCCGGGACTAGTCCCCATTACGCTGTCAAGGCTAACCCTGATATACGTGTGCTTAAAGCTCTTAAAGAAAAGGGCTGTAAATTCGAGATTGCGTCAATTCAAGAGCTAGATTTGCTCCTGTCGATTGGTGTTGACGCCGCTACAGTGCACTACAGTAATCCGGTAAAGCCTAGCGCATTTATCAAATACGCTGCCTCGAAGGGTGTCCGATGGTTCGCATTTGACAGTAAAGAGGAGCTTGGAAAGATTCAAAGTTTAGTCCCGGATGCGAAATTATATTTAAGGTTCGATACTCCCAATATTGGGAGTGATTGGCCTTTGTCGGGTAAGTTTGGCGCTAAGCTAAGGGATATTGACGACATTTTAGATGAGGCAATTCAGTTACAGGCGAACCTGTGTGGGCTTACTTTTCACGTTGGTTCGCAGTGTCGGAATGTTGATAATTGGAATCAAGCAATTGATACCGCCAAGAAAATTTTCAAAAGTATGGTCAGTAGAGGCTTAACACCTGAATTGTTAAACATAGGTGGTGGATATCCGGTTCGTCTTACGAAGCCAATCCCATCCATAGAATATATTGGCAATGTGATTAAGGGTGCGTTGAGAGACATTGACGAAGGCATCCAAATTGCTGCGGAGCCTGGTCGCTATATGGTGTCTGATGCTGCATATTTTGTATGCCAAGTGATTGGCACATCTATTAAGGGTGATGAACGTTGGATGTATTTGGACGCAGGGGTGTTTGGTGGATTAATGGAGTGTACTCAGGGAATTCAGTACCAGATTGATGTCAACAATAAGTCGGGTAATGAGGTTCCATGGTATGTTGCTGGCCCAAGTTGCGATTCAGTCGATGTTTTAGGTCGGGAGCAAATGCTACCAGCTACAACTGCAGAGGGAGACCTTTTGTATTTTCCAAACGCGGGTGCCTATACAACTGTATATGCGAACGAATTTAATGGGTTTCCTCTGCCCAAGACTTTAATTCTCAACGAGCGAGGTTAGGGTTAGTTTTACTTATTGCGGGTTGATTCGTTTGTATGTCACAAATGAGTAGTTCAACCCAGACGCATCGTCCTGATGTTCACTGCGTTTTGATGCTTCCCAAATATCAGGTTCAATTGTTGGGAAATATGTGTCTCCTTGAATATCTTGATGAATCAAGGTCATCTCAATTGTATCGACTATCGGCATAGCGAGATTGTAGATTTCAGCGCCACCAATAATAAATTTTTCTGACCCATTTGAAGCAGCTTGAATCGCTGCTGCCAAATTTGTTACTGTTTGTGCGCCATCAAGGACTAAGCCTTGTGCTCGCGTTATTACAATATTGTGTCGGTTAGGAAGCGGCCTTCCTATCGAGTCCCAGGTCTTTCTACCCATGATGATGGTATGGCCGGTGGTCAATCGTTTAAAGCGTTTTAGATCCGCAGACAGATGCCAGGGTAGTGCCCCATTAATACCAATAGCTCTATTTTTTGCTTGAGCGACAATAATTGTAATTCCCATTTGATTCTCTTTATATCGCTACAGGAGCCTTGATGAGTGGGTAGGGGTCATAGCTTTCAAGCTCAAAATCCTCATAACTAAAATCAAGGATATTTCTGATCTTAGTGTTGAGTTTCATTTTGGGAAGCGCTCGTGGTGCGCGGGAAAGTTGTTCGTCAGCTTGTTCTAAGTGGTTCATGTAAAGGTGACAATCGCCAAATGTATGGACAAAGTCTCCAACTTGAAGCCCACAAACGTGTGCGACCATCATATTTAATAACGCGTATGAGGCAATATTGAAAGGTACGCCAAGAAATAAATCCGCACTTCGCTGGTAGAGTTGACAGGATAATTTTCCATCCGCCACATAAAATTGGAAAAAGGCATGACACGGTGCCAACGCCATCTTATCAATCTCCCCAACATTCCATGCCGACACGATCAACCGTCGTGAATTTGGATTTTCTTGAATCTCTTTAATGACGTTTGTGATTTGATCGATGTGGCTTCCGTTTGGCGTTGGCCAAGAACGCCACTGATATCCGTAGACAGGGCCGAGATCGCCTTTGTCATTTGCCCATTCGTCCCAAATTGTGACGCCATTATCTTTCAGGTATTTAGTGTTCGTATCGCCACTTAAAAACCAAAGTAATTCGTGGATGATTGATTTTAGATGGACTTTTTTAGTGGTTAAAAGTGGAAAGCCTTGATTTAAGTCAAAGCGTAATTGAGCGCCAAAAATACTTAGAGTCCCAGTCCCAGTCCTATCCGCTTTGGGCGTCCCTTGCTCGCGGATGTGTCGCATGAGTTCTAGATAAGACCGCATGAGTAACTCCTGTGATAAGTGTGTTAGCTGTTTAATTTATTGACGGTTAAGTCTATCAACTAATATGCCAGTCGGCACCTTTTTCGCACTCCTCTGGTAGCGGACGGTGTGTTAAACTCTAGCGCGATAAACCATTCATAACCATATTGATTTGACCATGGCTGGCAATACAATCGGAAAAGCGTTTTGTGTAACATCATTTGGGGAGAGTCATGGCCCAGCGATTGGCTGTGTGGTCGATGGCTGTCCGCCTGGGTTGAATCTTTGCGCGAAGGATATTCAAAAAGAACTTGATCGTAGAAGACCTGGTACGTCGCGTCATGTGACTCAAAGAAGAGAGCCAGATACGGTTGAAATTTTATCTGGAGTTTTTGAAGGACGTACAACTGGAGTGCCTATCGCACTTTTGATCCGTAATGTTGACCAAAGATCCAAAGATTATGGAAATATTGCTGACCAGTTTCGTCCTGGGCACGCAGACTATACATATTGGCAAAAATATGGGGAGCGTGACTACAGGGGAGGAGGTAGGTCGTCAGCGCGTGAAACTGCGGCTAGAGTGGCGGCCGGAGCGATCGCAAAAAAATGGCTTCGAGAGCGCTATGGCGTAGAGGTACGTGGTTACATGTCGCAAATCGGGACAGTTGAGATCGGTTTTAAGACCTGGGATAGCGTAGATAAAAACCCATTTTTTTCGCCTGACCCTGATGTTGTCCCCGAGCTCGAACAACATATGGACAAATTGAGAAAGTCGGGCGATTCGTGCGGCGCCAAAATAACCTTAGTAGCGACGGGAGTGCCAGTGGGTTGGGGAGAGCCAGTTTTTGAAAAGCTGGATGCAGATCTCGCCGGGGCGTTGATGGGTATTAACGCCGTTAAGGGTGTTGAGATTGGCGATGGGTTTGAGTCGGTTCTCCAGTCCGGTACGGCACACAGCGATGAAATGACCCCGGAAGACTTTTTGAGTAATCATTCGGGTGGGGTGCTTGGAGGCATTTCTACAGGGCAGGATGTGATTGCTCGGATTGCGATCAAACCTACCTCGAGTATTCGTCTCGACAGAAAATCGATAGATAAAGGCGGCTCACCTGTTACCGTTAACACCTTCGGACGACACGACCCATGCGTGGGTATCAGGGCAACTCCCATCGGAGAGGCTATGATGGCTTTAGTTCTCGCAGATCATGCATTACGACATCGCGGTCAAAATGCGGATGTTGAAACCACAACGCCGAAACTTCCTGTTAAAAGCAGATTAGTTGAGTGAGACGGTTCAATTTGGTTTTTGGCCGATAGGTGGAATTTGTCGAATTAATGCATTGGGGATGTTTATAGTGTTCGACAATTTATGACATCCTTATTTGGCCGATTATCAAATTTTTATTTTTGGTACTTTGCTTTTGTTGGTGCATTCGCACCGTTTTTCTCGTTATACCTCCAGCGCCGGGGGTTTTCTCCGATAGAGATAGCTGTACTACTTGGGATTAGTCCGACTCTCAGAATCGTAGTTCCTTTTTTTTGGGCTTGGTTGGCTGATCACTGGGGCTATAAGTACAAGCTTTTGAGGATTCTCGCACTCATTAGTCCCGTACTGTTCGCTCTGATGATCGCTAAGGGATCTTTTCTTTCCGTCGCTGGTGTTCTGATTTTGTGGGGGCTTCTTTGGTCTGGAATCCTGCCAATAGCGGAGGCGCTATGTGTCGAGGCCTTAGGCGAGGAAATGTCAGTTTATGGCAAGGTACGTGTTTGGGGGTCGGTCGGTTTTATCTTGATGGTGGTTGGTGGCGGCTATCTTTTTGAATGGTTAGATGTGCTCTATCTCGATTGGATTATTTGCGCCATGCTCATTATCATTTTGGGCGCCATTTTGATGCTCCCGAAAGACACCAACATTACGCTGCAGACTAATCAAGTTGGTCAATCTCTTAAATGGCTGACTGATAGGCGAATTATTGCGTTACTGTCTTGTTTTTTTATTATGCAATTTGCGCATGGTGCTTACAATGCGTTTTTCTCTATTTTTTTAGTCGAGCAAGGGCATAGCAAATCAACTGTTGGTTGGCTGTGGGCGATCGCGGTTATAGCGGAAATTTTTATTTTTTTATTGATGCCGCGGTTATTCAAGAAATTTAGTATCAATGATTTCTTTTTATTTTGTTTTTTTGTTGCTGCCTTACGTTTCTTTTTAGTTTACGTCGGATATGAAAGTCTCTGGATCCTTGTCGTAGCTCAAATCATGCATGCCATTACCTTTGGAATGTTTCATGTGGCAGGTATCGCAGCAACGAATAAGCTGTTTATAGGAGAGTATCGTTCTAGAGGACAAGCTCTTTATTCTAGTGTGGGGTTCGGCGCAGGGGGAGCCTCGGGGACTCTAGTGTCAGGGCTAGTTTGGGAGAGTTTTGGCGGTGCTGCCACTTTTGGTATGTCTGCTGTGACTAGCTTGCTAGGCGTTGTTTTGATGCTTTGGGTACGTCGTCATTTTAAAGATTAACGTGTTGTTATCGCATGATCAGACCGTATCTGTATGTCATAATCTTGTCCTCGGATCTTTATTGGTTAGCTGATAGGTGCAATCATTATGTTGAAAACCTTGTATGACAAGCTTTGGGATAGTCACGTCGTTAGAACGGAAGACGATGGTACGGGTCTTATTTATATCGATAGACATCTCGTTCATGAGGTAACTAGCCCACAAGCTTTCGAAGGGTTGAAGCTAGCGAAACGGCGTCCTTGGCGAGTTGAATCCATTGTGGCGACAGCGGATCACAATACGCCTACAACTGATTGGGATAAGGGAATAGAAGATCCCATATCCAAGTTACAGGTAGACACCTTGGACCAAAACATCAAGGAATACGGGTCAAAGGCGTATTTTCCATTTTTGGACTCGAGGCAGGGCATAGTGCATGTTATAGGTCCAGAACAAGGTGCAACGTTACCAGGGATGACGGTTGTTTGCGGTGACTCTCACACGAGTACGCACGGCGCTTTGGGATGTTTAGCGCATGGAATAGGTACGTCTGAAGTTGAACACGTTTTAGCGACTCAGTGTCTTGTTCAGAAGAAAATGAAAAATATGTTGGTTAGGGTTGAGGGACAGTTGGATACTGGCGTCAGTGCCAAAGATATCGCTCTCGCTTTGATTGGCAAAATTGGTACTGCAGGCGGTACTGGTTACGCGATAGAGTTTGCCGGTCCTGCTATTGAATCCTTATCAATCGAAGGTCGTATGACGTTGTGTAACATGGCAATTGAGGCTGGTGCTCGAGCCGGGATGATTGCTGTTGATCAAACCACAATTGATTACCTTCGAGGTCGAACGTTTGCTCCAAAGGGTGACCTGTGGGATCAAGCTGTTTCCTATTGGAGGTCTTTACGGTCAGATCCTGGCGCGATTTTTGATTTGATGGTGACTTTAAATGGCAGTGAGCTTATTCCACAAGTTACTTGGGGGACCTCTCCTGAGATGGTGGTTGGTATTGATGGTCGCGTACCAGATCCAGAGCAAGAGAAAGATATAGCTAAAAGGGAAGGAATTGAGCAAGCGCTCCAATACATGGGGCTTGAGCCTAATGCATCGTTGACTGACATTGAGGTGGATAAAGTTTTTATTGGATCTTGTACCAATTCAAGAATTGAGGATATCCGGATAGCTGCAAAAGTTGTTAGCGGGAAACGCGTTGCTCCAAATGTTCAGTTAGCAATGGTCGTGCCTGGGTCCGGTTTGGTAAAGGCCCAAGCTGAGCAGGAGGGATTGGACAAGATATTCATCGCAGCAGGATTCGAATGGCGGCAGCCGGGATGCTCTATGTGCTTGGCGATGAATAACGATCGACTTGAGGCTGGAGAGCGGTGCGCTTCAACATCGAACCGCAATTTTGAGGGACGCCAAGGTGCTGGGGGTAGAACGCATCTAGTTAGTCCAGCAATGGCCGCGAGTGCTGCGGTAAATGGAACATTTGTTGATGTTCGCCAAATACTTAGTGAGTAGTTTCTAAATTTTCAAAATATAAATGGGTATGCCATGGAAAAATTTGCCTTACATAAAGGACTCGTTGTACCACTTGATCGTGCAAATGTAGACACAGACGCCATCATTCCAAAGCAATTTCTTAAGTCGATTAAGCGATCTGGGTTTGGTGTGAATTTATTTGATGCCTGGCGGTTTTTGGACGTTGGGCAACCAGGTGTCTCGCTTAGTAAAAGACAGCCAAACCCAGATTTCATTCTGAATGAATCACGATATCAAGGCGCCTCGATTTTGCTTGGTAGGAAGAATTTCGGTTGTGGTTCCTCGCGTGAGCACGCTCCTTGGGCTTTGGCCGACTATGGATTTAAAGCTGTTATCGCACCTAGTTTTGGCGAAATATTCTTTAATAATTCATTAAAAAATGGGTTGTTGCCTATCGTGCTTTCAGAGCTCGAAATTGATGGCTTATTTCATGATGTTTTCGGGTTCCCAGGGTTTCAATTGACGGTAGACTTGGAGAGCCAGAAAGTGACGACTGAGGATAATGCTAAGAGTTTTAACTTTCAGATTGACCCTTTTCGTAAGCATTGTCTTCTAAATGGATTGGATGATATTGGTCTAACGCTGGAGCACGTTGATGAAATTAAACAGTTTGAAAAACGACATAAATTGCACCAGCCTTGGCTATTCAACTAAATTTAAAAACTTAACTTTTTATCTTACGGAATTACTTTGGGGAATAAAATGAAAATAGCAGTACTCCCGGGGGATGGCATCGGGCCAGAGATCATGAAGCAAGCGCTGCGTGTCTTGCAAATTTTGAAAAATGACGGATTGTCGATCGAGTGGGAAGAGGGCGCAATTGGAGGGGCTGGATATGATAATGCTGGCGATCCATTACCGAGCGAAACGGTTGCATTGACGAAGCAAGCTGATGCAGTACTTTTGGGGGCTGTTGGTGGGCCAACATATGATTCTCTTCCTCGTGCGATGCGTCCGGAACAGGGGCTGTTACGTATTCGCAAAGAATTAGGTTTGTTCGCGAACCTTCGTCCTGCGGTGGTATTTCCTGAATTGGCAGCAGCGTCAAGTTTGAAACCTGAATTAGTCGAGGGGTTAGATTTGATGATCCTTAGGGAGTTAACAGGGGATATTTATTTCGGTCAACCCAGAGGTAGACGTAAAACAGAGGCCGGTGAGGATGAGGGTTTTGACACGATGAAATACTCTGTGTCTGAGATTGAGAGGATTGCTCGTGTGGCCTTCGATATAGCCACTAAGCGAACTGGTAAATTATGCTCAGTTGATAAAGCTAACGTCCTGGATACGAGTATTCTTTGGAGAGAGGTAGTTACAAAGATTGGTCAAGACTATCCTTCGGTCGAGTTGACGCATATGTATGTTGATAATGCCGCTATGCAACTAGTTAGGGAACCTAAACAATTTGACGTAATTTTAACTGGAAATATATTCGGTGATATTTTATCGGATGAGGCGTCAATGCTAACTGGGTCGATTGGGATGCTCCCTTCTGCCTCCATGGATGTTAACCGAAAGGGCTTGTTTGAGCCAATTCATGGGTCTGCTCCTGATATCGCAGGCAAGAATATTGCTAATCCGCTTGCAACGATTTTATCCGTCGCGATGATGCTTAAATATACTTTCGGTGAGACCGAGGCATCTGACCGAGTTGAAACTGCTGTGAGAGCGGTCCTTGCCAAAGGATTTAGAACAGCGGATATCCATCAAGAGGCAACGAGATGTGTCGGTACTGAAGAAATGGGCGATGCCGTTATCAATGAAATGCGGTAAGGCGAAGTGCGGGTGTTGTCTACAATTGGTGTAGTTGAGTGTTAAGGATAAAGTGATATGCGAGTTGGTTTAGTAGGTTGGAGGGGGATGGTTGGGTCTGTTTTGATGCAACGTATGATTGCTGAGGAAGACTTTAAAGATGTTTCTCCTGTTTTTTTTAGTACTTCTCAAGTTGGACAAGCCGTTACCATGCGAGATGGACGAGAAGTCGTGCTGAAGGACGCAAATGACCGGGATCAACTATCGGAAATGGACGCAATTATCTCGTGCCAAGGTGGGAGCTACACAAAAAAAATGCATGCGCCCCTGAGGGCGTTAGGGTGGCAAGGATATTGGATTGATGCGGCCTCGACTCTTCGCATGGCGCCTAATTCTGTGATTGTTCTTGATCCGATTAATGGCAGCGATATTAATACCGCAATAGGTGAAGGAAAAAAAGACTTTATTGGGGGTAACTGTACGACCAGTCTTATGATGCTTGCGATGCATGGTTTGTTTCGCGACGAGCTAGTTGAGTGGGTTTCTGCAATGACATATCAAGCTGCGTCGGGAGCCGGAGCAAAAAATATGCGTGAATTAATTGAACAGATGGGTTCAATTCACGACGCGACCAAAAATGAACTTGCATCTCCGGCGGGAGATATTTTGGAAATTGATGCTCTTGTTTTAGAACGTATGCGAGCGCCAGATTTTCCAAGGGATAATTTCGGCGTGCCTTTGGCTGGCAGTTTAATTCCTTGGATAGACGCTGATTTAGGTAACGGACAAAGCCGTGAAGAATGGAAGGCGCAGGCAGAGACGAACAAGATCCTGAACAAACAAGAAAATCCTATCTCAGTTGAGAGTATTTGTGTGCGAGTCGGTGCGATGAGATGCCATAGTCAAGCTTTGACTTTTAAGTTGTCTGAGTCGCTTCCCGCTTTGGAAGTTGAGAAAATATTAAGTGACGCGAACAAGTGGGTATCGGTAGTTCCTAACGATAAGCTTTCTACGGTATCTATGCTGTCGCCAACTAGCGTGACCCGGACATTAGGTGTGCCAGTGGGTCGAATACGAAAACTAAACCTGCCGGGTAACATGTATTCAGCATTCACGGTGGGAGACCAGTTATTGTGGGGTGCTGCGGAGCCGCTGAGACGAATGTTGCGAATTTTAATTGGCCGCGGCGGATGAGTAAATCAAGTGGTAGCATGATGCTCTGTAGTTATATGGGTCAAAAAATGGTCAAAGGAGTTAACGAGCTTGAGTAAAAGATTTCTATATTTAGTTCAAGTATTTGTAGGGGTAGCTCTTATTTCAATCGGGTTAAATGGTCATGCTGTCCGTATGGGCGCGCTGAGCGTTGATTCGGCCTTAGGCGAGCCATTGAGCGCCTCGATTCGACTCTATGATGCTGAGGGGGTAGCAGTTAATGCGGTAACTGTCTCCATGGCCCCACCATCTGTATACGATAGCCTGGGGTTGATTTATAACGACCTTATCTCAAGAATCAATCTTCGATATGAAAATGCGGCGAATGGCCCCATAGTTCGATTATCCACTCAGGGTCCAGTTAATGAAGTTGTTTTAGATTTGCAAATTGAGTTTGTTGGTCCTGAGGGTAATGTCAGTAAAACTTATGTTGCGTTCATTGATCCGCCCTTCCTCGCTGATGAGCGTTTGTCTCTTTCTACACTGGAATCTGAATTACTGAGTATTGAAGAGTCCGCAGAGAAAATTTTGACTGAACAGGGCATTGAGCCGTCCGATCTTGTGGTGAGTCGGGAGGCGATTGAAGTTGAACCGACAGACAATAATGCGGTAGAACGTCCAGAAAACATTGAAACCATGCCGGAAATTGTCGATGAGGTAAATATCATCGAAACGGATTTTGCCTCATCTGCCCGACAGATTGTGGTGCGGCCTGGGGATACCTTAACTAAAATCGCTCAAAGGGAGAAGCTGTCTGATTTTTCACTTGAGCAGATGCTTGTAGGTATTTTTCGAAAAAATAGAGAGGCTTTTGTTGGCGACAATATGAACCGCCTCAGAGCTGGAAATGTGATTCGAATTCCAGTGGAAAGTGAACTCCAGGCTATCCCTACTAAGGAAGCAACCAGCGAAATTAGAATTCATATGGCTGACTGGAGGGCATATAAAGATAGCCTGGCCGCGCGGCCTACCTTTCAGGCACAAACTACTACGGAGCGAGCGGGCCGAAGTGAATCTGGCGTAGTTGAGGCTGCTTCGGATCAAGTCAATGTCCAAACTCAGTCAGAGAGTGCTTACGTTGTTGAAGTTTCAAAAGGTAGTGGCGATATGGATTTGGGGTCACAGGGTTTAGAGGAGAGACTCATTGCTACCGAAAAAGAGTTAGAGGAACAAAAGGCGCGAGCTGGTGAGCTAGAGAAAATAATTGCTGAGTTGACCTCGTTAGCACAGTCGAAGCAAAATCTGGGCTCAGCCATTCAGTCTGCGGATGGGCAAGGAATAACGGCGCCTAAAAAATCAATGCAGGGGGATGCGGTAGCGCCTTGGCAGGCTAAAATAATTGAAGGTGTCTTACGTCAGCCATTATATCTACTGATGCCAATTTTAGCTCTTCTCGTTATTGGTTTATGGGTCTCTAAAAGATTGAATCGGTTGGATGATAGTAATGATGAGATGATGCAACCTGTTGTGGACAAGGGTGAGAGAGTCAGTCTTGATACTGCTGCTTCTGTTCAGTCAGGGGGAACTAATGTTGCGCGTGATCAGGATCCAGTTGAGGATGCTGATATATTTATAGCTTATGGGCGTTATCCTCAGGCCGAAAAAATCTTAAAGGAAGCGCTGTCACTTGAACCGAAAAGGTTAGATGTATTGTTGAAATTAGCTGAGGTTTATTCCCGTCAAAAGGACTTAGCTAATTTCGATGCCGTTGCGGAACGTGTTGCCGATGTTACGAGCCAAACAGGTGCTTATTGGGAGCGACTTATAGCGCTGGGATACTTAATTAATCCAACCAATGAGCGGTATGCTGAGGGGAGGTTCGCGAGCGAAAGACAAGCCTCGGTAAAACCGGTGGATTTGTCTTCAATTGATTTAGATCTCGGTAATCCCCCATCGCCGAAATCATGACCCCATCTCCAGGCTGACCCGTTTTGTTTTGGTGCTTACGAAAAATTATGAGTTTTTGTGATCTTAGCAGCCGATCAATTAGTGCCTGAAAACATGAGAGAGTCAATTTGAGATTAGCTTTAGGCATTGAGTATGACGGGTCATCTTTCTTTGGTTGGCAACTTCAACCTGAGATCCCCACCATTCAAGGAGAAATAGAGAGAGGGTTAAGTCAAATTGCGGGGGAGCCTATACGTGTTTTTTGTGCTGGCCGGACCGACACAGGCGTTCACGCAACTTATCAGATTATTCATTTTGACACTGGAGTTATCCGACCAAGCGGCGCATGGGTGCGTGGCCTAAATGCATTAATCTCAAATGAGATTTCGATACGCTGGGTGAGAGAGGTGAGTGTAGATTTCCACGCGAGATACTCAGCGCTTCGTCGAACATATCGTTACTTGTTGTTAAATCGAGAGCAGCGCCCTGGCTTGTTTGCTAAAAATATCGGTTGGTATCACAAAAAATTAGATGTTGATGCAATGAACAATGCTGCGTTAGCGTTGATAGGGAAGCATGACTTCTCTGCATTTAGGTCCTCAGAGTGTCAAGCCAATAGTCCAGTCAGGGTTATTGAGGAATTATCTATTCGTTCAAGTGAAGATATTATTATTTTTGAAATTACAGCGAATGCATTTTTGCATCATATGGTTCGTAATATTGTGGGCAATCTTGTTTATATCGGGGCGGGTAAGCATTCGGTAGAATGGATGCAGGAGATACTTTTTTCTGGAGATCGCGCTCTGGCGGCACCAACATTTAGCCCTAATGGACTATACTTGACTTCAATTGATTATAGCCCGGACTGGGGTCTGCCGAGGCCCGAATCATTTTCTAATCTTAAGGTTACATTAACGTCTTCTGCTTTTTAGAGCTCATTTGTTTATATGAATAACAATGTCACGGCAATTAAGATCTGCGGCCTCACATCGGTGGAAAACGCCCTTGAAGTGGCTCAATCTGGTGTAAGTGCCATTGGATTAATTTTTTATCCTGAGAGTCCCAGAAACGTAAGTCTCGATATCGCAAAAAATATAGTGGAGAGCTTACCGCCGTTCGTTTCAGCGGTCGGGCTTTTCGTTGACCCGTCGCTTGATGAGGTATTCAGAACCTTGGAATCCGTGGACTTGCACGTTTTGCAATTTCATGGGGAGGAAAGTTCGGATTTTTGTTCAAAGTTCAAAAAGCCATATTTGAAAGCGACCCACGTTTCGGCTGAGGTGGATTTGGTAGAATACGCCAAGGCGTACAAGGAAGCATCTGGATTGTTATTAGACACTTTTTCTGAAAAAGTGCGTGGTGGTACAGGTGATACATTCGATTGGAACCTCGTTCCAACCGAATTAGATGTGCCAATAGTTCTGGCGGGGGGATTACGTCCGAACAATGTATCAGCTGCGATTGACCGTGTTAGGCCATGGGCAGTTGATGTGAGTAGCGGTGTCGAAGGCACGCAAAAAGGAGTCAAGGATCTCGCGCTAGTGCGAGACTTTATCGGTGAGGTAAAAAATGCAGATGCAAGAAGATTTACAAAATTATAATTTCCCTGACCATAAAGGTCATTTCGGACCTTATGGCGGAGTTTTTGTCCCTGAAACACTAATACATGCTCTTGAGGACTTACGAGATAACTACGAGAAATTAAAGAATACTCCAAGTTTCATGGAAGAGTTTCATGCGGACTTAAAAAACTTTGTGGGTCGACCGAGCCCTGTTTATTACGCAAAGCGGTTATCCGAGATGCTGGGAGGTGCGCAGATATGGCTTAAGCGTGAAGACTTGAACCATACTGGCGCGCACAAGGTTAACAATACGGTTGGTCAGGCACTTTTGGCCCGTCACATGGGTAAGAAGCGAATTATTGCTGAAACCGGCGCAGGGCAGCACGGGGTCGCCTCCGCTACAGTTGCCGCCCGATACGGAATGGAATGTGTTGTATATATGGGGTCAGAGGATATTAAACGTCAAGCTAGTAATGTCTATCGAATGCGGTTGCTCGGTGCAGAGGTAGTCCCAGTTGAAAGTGGATCTAAAACTCTAAAGGACGCTCTCAACGAGGCTATGCGTGATTGGGTCACCAATGTTGAGAACACTTTCTATATTATTGGAACGGTAGCGGGACCGCATCCATATCCGATGATTGTTCGTGACTTCAATTCAGTAGTCGGCGAAGAGTTAAAAACACAAATGCCACAATTGATTGGTCGTCAGCCTGACGCAGTTATTGCGTGTGTCGGGGGTGGTTCAAATGCTTTAGGCGTTTTTTATCCTTACATTAAGGACGAAGGTGTGCGTCTCATAGGAGTTGAAGCGGGTGGATCTGGCATTGATACTGGTAAGCACGCAGCCCCGCTTGCATCAGGCACGCCTGGAGTGTTGCACGGCAACCGAACCTATCTTATGCAAGATCCGAATGGACAGATTATTGAGACTCACTCGATTTCAGCGGGATTAGACTACCCGGGTGTCGGACCAGAACATTCTTGGTTAAAAGACATAGGGCGTGCAGAATATGTGTCAGCTAATGATGATGAGGCACTGGAAGCGTTCCACAAACTTACAAAAATAGAGGGTATCATGCCAGCGCTAGAAACGGCGCACGCAGTAGCACATGCGATGAAAATTGCTCCCGATATGAGTTCGGATCAAGTGTTGCTTGTCAATCTCTCTGGTCGTGGCGACAAAGATATGTCAACTGTCGCAACTGCTTCTAATATAGGGTTGTAAAGTCATTTATGTCGCGAATTAAGAAAAAGTTCGAAGATTTATCTCAGAATAACCGTAGGGCGTTAATTCCGTTTATAACAGCGGGAGATCCTAATTTAGAGGTGACCTTGAAATTGATGTCTGCTCTCGTAGATAGTGGATCGGATATTATTGAACTTGGGATTCCATTCTCTGACCCAATCGCAGACGGACCTACTATTCAAAGGGCTAGTGAACGGGCTTTGGCGGGTGAGACGAGCTTGAGTAATGTGCTTGATCTAGTCAAGACGTTCCGTGAAACGGACCGAGAAACTCCTGTTGTGTTGATGGGGTACGCGAATCCGATTGAGGCGCTAGGTGTTGATGCATTTGTTGCTCGTGCGGCAGAGGTTGGGGTTGATGGCGTTTTGGTCGTTGATTATCCGCCGGAGGAGAGCAGTGCCCTAAATTTAGCGCTTAAAGAAAATCAGATCGACTCAATTTTTCTACTTGCGCCGACTACGTTAGAGGCGAGAATCACGGACGTAGCAGCGTTAGCAACCGGTTACGTCTATTACGTTTCTTTGAAAGGTGTAACTGGTGCAGGTCATTTAGATATAGAGGACGTATCAAAACGAGTTGAACAAATTAAGAAGCATGTAAAGGTGCCGGTGGGCGTTGGTTTTGGTATCCGCGACGGAGAAACGGCAAGGGCTGTGGCGCAAGTATCAGATGCTGTGGTGATAGGTAGTCGTCTTGTTGAAGAAATCGAGCAATCCGAAACTGAAAATATTATAAAGAATGTCGAAGGTTTTATTCGCTCGATCCGTAAGGCGATAGATCAGGTATGACGGCTCATTGTATGGAGATCGCTAGATAATGAGTTGGCTTCAAAAAATATTACCACCAAAGATTAATAAACTTGATGGTACTAAGAATTCTCGTAAGGCAGTTCCTGAGGGATTGTGGAGCAAGTGTCCCAGTTGTGAAGCAGTGCTTTATCAGGCTGAGTTGGAAAAAAGTCTTCAGGTATGTCCAAAATGTTCGCATCACGGCCGACTAAATGCGCGTCAACGATTAGATTCTATTTTTGACGAAAGTAAAAAGCGTTTGGATATTGGCCAAAATACAAAGCCAGTGGATTTTTTGAAGTTTGTTGATAGTAAAAAATATAAAGACCGATTGGTTGCAGCTCAGAAGACTACAGATGAGACGGATGCTCTTGTGGTACAACAAGGAGCGATCAAGGGTATTAACGTCGTAAGCGCCGCGTTTGAGTTTTCATTTTTAGGCGGTTCAATGGGCTCTGTCGTTGGCGAGCGTTTCGCGGCTGGTGTTAGGTATAGCTGCTCAAAAAAAATACCTTTTATTTGCTTTTCAGCAAGCGGTGGAGCTCGTATGCAGGAGGGGCTCACATCATTGATGCAGATGGCAAAGACGACAGCCGCCTTGTCTCAGTTATCTGCTCAAGGATTACCATTCATATCAGTATTGACTGATCCCACTATGGGTGGAGTCTCTGCGAGTTTTGCTATGATCGGAGATGTTGTTATTGCGGAACCTGGGGCTCTTATTGGTTTTGCCGGACCTCGAGTGATTGAGCAAACTGTAAGGCAGACTTTGCCTGAGGGATTTCAACGCTCTGAGTTTTTGTTAGAGCATGGAGCGATTGATATGATTGTCGATCGTAGAGAGATGCGAGATCGGTTGGGTAATTTGCTTTCATTGTTTACTCGTATTCGGGCGACGTGACTTCGTAGATTACTCACAACTGTATATATTGTTTATCCCTTGAGTAAGACGCTTGCAGATTGGTTATGTCGAATCAATTCGACTCATCATAAAGAAATTGATTTAGGGTTAGACCGGCTTCTGCGAGTCTTAAATGATATGTCTTTGCGTCCCCAATGCCCAGTTATTACCGTTGGTGGGACGAATGGTAAAGGGTCGACCTGTGCCATGCTAGAGTCTATTTACTCGGCAGCCGGATACCGAGTTGGTTTATTTTCTTCTCCTCATCTTATTCGTTACAACGAGAGAATCAGGGTGAATGATGAGGAGATGAGTGACCAGGTGATCGTTTCTTCTTTCGAGGAAGTAGACTCGGCGTGTGGGGAGATCAGCCTGACTTATTTTGAATACTCCTTTCTTGCAGCATTAAATATTTTTGTACAACAACGTGTCGACGTAATTATTTTAGAGGTTGGACTCGGCGGGCGATTGGATGCCGCTAATGTTTTGGACCCTATTTGCTCCATCGTGACGAATATAGGACTCGATCATCTGGACTATTTGGGTGAAACTCGGGAGGAAATAGGTTTTGAAAAAGCCGCTATTTTCCGTGGGAATGGGGCCCACTCCATATG
>Ga0255756_1002606_pt1 | contig 19147 bp, 17 predicted proteins | sample 011ome_20_FD_179956 | JGI IMG/M metagenome (GOLD analysis project Ga0255756, IMG submission 179956) | Coastal salt marsh microbial communities from the Groves Creek Marsh, Skidaway Island, Georgia - 011509CT metaG (version 2) | ecosystem: Environmental > Aquatic > Marine > Intertidal zone > Salt...
GCGCATGACGGACGGTCGCAAGCGCACCATTTGCCATTCCACCAAGCGCTTAAAGAACGTCGATCTCCAAGTAGAGCGCGCCCTCGAATTCTTCGCCGCGGAGCAGGAGAAGCAGCGCTTCAAAGGCCGTAAGTAAATTTTGGCATACCTTTTGGATTCGTATTATGAAGGACTCCGTACCTTAACCTACCTATTATCAATTAACACCGTTTTATTATGAAAGCGAGAGTACTATTTGTGGCAGCGGTTAGCGCGAGTATGTTGCTGGCGAGCTGTGGTTCAAAAACCAAAGTGCCTAAGGGAGAGATTGAGCAAGTATTGCCTTGTTCAGAATTCAAGAGCGACAAAAAAACATTCCGTGTATATAGCTTCGGCGAGAGCGCGGACATGAATGTGGCCAAGAAAAAAGCCTTGAGCAACGCACGTACCGAGCTTGCAGGAATGGTGAACAGCACGATGAAAGTCGTGGCCGATAACTACGTGAAGAGTACAGAGATGAACAACATCGAAGAGGTGTTGGAGCGCTTCGAAGAAAACTCTCGCACGGTCATCGACGAGCGCATCAGCGGTGCGGTTGTAGTGTGTGACCGAGTAACTCAAGTGGCTTCAAGCGGAAAGTTCAAGTACTACATCGCCATAGAATTGGACGGTGAAAAAATTGTCAAAGATTACTATAAGGCCTTGAGCAAGAACGACAAGATCATGGTGGACTACAACTATGAGAAGTTCAAAGAGACCTACGAAAAGGAAATGGAAAAAATGCGCTAGTTAAGCGTACGCTGCTAGAATCTGCATCACAATTTGATCCCAAGATCTGCTCTCGAGCAGGGCTTGGGATTTTTTTATGTCCACCGGTTCGGCCAAGGCTTCTTGTATGCGCAATGTACAAGCAGCTTCGTCTGAAAAATCCAGCCCTTCACCAATGGGCGCGAGGGTTTCTTTCATATCCGCTACCTCATTAAACAGCACCTTCATGCCACTTGCCGCAGCTTCCCAGCCGACCAACGAAAAGGATTCGAAATGGGAGGGGACTACAAGCAGTTTGTGGGAATCCAGCAAGGCCAGCAGCTTCTCCCCGCTCGTGTGTGGTAAGAATGTGATGGTCTGGCCGGCCGCGGCTTTGCATTCCCGGTAATACCCTTGTTGATTTTTATTGGCATCTCCCACGACCGTCAGTGGCCAATGGTGCTTGCTTGCCCATTGAATGACCGTCTTTTGGTTCTTCAGCCATTCCAACCTACCGAGCATCAATATGCCTTCCTTCGAACCTTCCTTCGGTGGTGTGAGGAATTCGTCTGCCACGCCCAAGGGTACGGTAATGGTCTTCGGCAACGCGCCAAAATCTTGTTCGAGGCGACGGGCCTCGCTATCGGAGGAGGTGAGCACCGTGTGGGTGTGTTTGAGCAGGGCTTGCACGCTTCGGCGCTGTCCGCGCAGCGCGTAGGCGAGGCCCGGCCATCGGTCCGAGCCGTTTACGGCTCGGGCCATCGTTTTCATATGTTCTAGTCCGTGCTTGCCTAAGAGTTTGTAGAGGAGGGGGAATCGAACGGAATCGGCCAATGCGTAATCTACATAGATGCTGCTCAGGACTTTCTTTCCTGGAAAGGAGGTGAAGTAGGGCAGTAGATCGGCGGGTCGGCCGAGGTTGAAACCGTGTAGTACGTCGATGTTGTCCGGCAAGGATGCGCCGGAGGTAATTATGCTGACATTGTGACCCTGGCGGCGCAGTGCTGCTGCACTTTGCTCCACCTGCACTGTATCTCCGCCGGGTTGGCTATACAGGGTTTTTCGTGCGACAAAGGCAATGTGCATCAGTCGGCGATCATGTTGTGCTTCTCAAGTACGTCGAGGACATCGTCCACATCTACGTCGTCTGAGAAGGTCAATGGTTTATTAGGCAAGGAAGTATCCACGGACCAATTTCCTTCTCCAAGAAGTTCGTTCAGGTCGGTATTTACTTTGGCGATACATCCGCCACAATTGATTTTTGAATGTACGGTCATTTTGATAGGGATTTGTTGTGCATAAGCAGCGAATTGGCCACTACTCCTAAACTACTAAAACTCATGGCAATACTTGCCATCATTGGGGTTAATTCTAGGCCGTAAGCCACCGAGAAGGCGCCGGCGGCAATGGGAATGGCAATGATGTTGTAGCCGAACGCCCACCAGAGATTGCCTTTGATGGTTTGCATGGTGAGTTGGCTGAGGACAAAGAATTGGGGTATTTGCGGCAGGCCTTCGCGGGTCAAAACGACATCTGCGCTCTCCTGTGCTACGGCGGTACCGTGGGCCATGGACATTCCTATATCTGCCGCATTCAGGGCGATGGCGTCGTTGATGCCGTCTCCGAGCATGAGGGTGCGGCCGCGCCCTTGGTACTCTTGTACGAGGGCGAGTTTGTCCTGTGGCAGGAGGCCGCCGTGGTGGAATTTGAGGCCGAGGGCCGCGGCGCATTGGGCGACAGCTGCCGGTGTGTCGCCCGAGGCAACGATAGGTACAATGCCGAGGTCGTGGAGGTTTTGGATCAGGACGGGCGCCTCCGGGTGAAGGGCGTCCTCGAAGCTCACCGTGGCAAGTAGGCCTTCATCGGTGAAGAAGAGGCCGTGGGTTTGGCTAAGGGTAGGGGGTTCGGTGTTGCAAATTTCGCGGAAGAAATTGGCCGAGCCGAGGTAGTAGGTACGACCGTCAATCTTTCCTTGAATGCCTTTTCCTGGGAGCGCTTTAAAACGCTTGATGGTGTGAAGCAAAGCAGAATTGTTGGCGTCGAGGTGTGCTGCGAGCGCGTGGTTTAAAGGGTGTGACCCCTTCGAGTTCAGCGCGGTCAAGGCCTGAAGTTGCTGGTCTGAATGTTCTTGGGGCCAATTAATTTCTAAGACCGTCGGCGCACCCAAAGTCAACGTGCCTGTTTTATCCAACAGCGCAAACTTTAAATCTTGGGCCGTTTGCAAGGCCGCCACATTTTTAATCAGCAGTCCGTTTTTACTCCCTATGCCTGTGGCGGCAACCATGGCTAACGGGGTAGCAAGTCCTAGCGCACAAGGACAAGCAATGACGAGCACATCTATGGCATAGATCAATGCCTTAGGGCTGTCCAAGTAGAAGTGCCAAAACACTCCGGTCGCCAAGCTCAGGGCCAGGATGGTAGGCACAAAAATTTTAGATATGCGGTCGGTCAATGCTTCTATGGGTGCGGCCGTCCCTTGAGCTTCGACAACGGCATCGATAATGTTTCCCAACGCACTGGTGCGGCCGGTGTGGGTCACTTGGACCAGTAACCCTCCGGAACCGTTAAGGGTGCCGGCCCAAACCTTGGCACCTTGTTTTTTATCTACGGGTAGAGGTTCGCCAGTGAAGGTACTTTCGTTTATGGTAGAATGTCCTTCGACGACTATGCCGTCCACAGGCACGCGTTCGGCGGGTTGGATACGAATGAATTGGTCTAGTTCTAAAACCTCCACCGGTACACGTTCCTCTTTGTCATTTTCCACGCGCAATGCCTGCTGTGGCTGAAGGGCAATGAGTTCCGCCAACGCCTTGCTGTTGGAAGCTTTTCCGCGGTCCTCGAGGTACTTGCCGATGAGGATGAAATAGATGATGAGTCCCGCACTTTCGAAGTAGATCTGCTGGTGTTGGTGGTTGATCCAACCCACGATGGAAAAGGTGAAGGCGACCAAAGAGCCTAGGGACACAAGGGTGTCCATGTTTGTGGCGAAGTTGAGGGCGAGTTGAAAGGCCTTTTTGTGGATGTGACGACCAAAGTAGGCGGTGAGGGCCAGGGCGAGAAAGAATTGGACACCCATCACCCACGGTGCCATGAGGTGCATCATTCCAATCACAAGCAAGGGAAGGGCTAGGGTGGTGGCGAGGATTAATTCATTACGCTTGCGCTTCAAGGTAGCCTGTTGGCTGGCGAAGCGTTCTCGCGGTGTGCGGTACTCAGTGGTGAGTCCGTACCCGGCTTTGGCCAAATTTTCCTTGAGACGTGCTAGGTCGAATACAGAACAGTCGACGGTCGCTTTGAAGGCGCCGCTGGCGTAACGTACTTGGACCTGAGAAATGCCAGGCATTCCTTCTGCAATGGTGTGTGCGCTATGTGCACATCCTGCGCAGGTCATTCCGCTTAAGGCCCAATTTACTCGTTCTTTTGCCATAGCTCAAAGGTAGGTATTGCGGGCGCTACGCGTTATCTTTGAAGGAGAAATTAGCACTGCCCTTATGAACCCACTGATTGATTTTCCTCAGACTGCACACGGCAGTTTGGACTTCGCCGCCATAGCTCCAGTACATTTTATACCCGCCCTCAATCATTGGATCGCGGTGGCTGAGCAGCGTCAAGAAGCCATTGTGGCAAATTTGGACTTGCCCACCTTCGCCAACACAGTGGAGGCTTTGGAGTTTTCGACGAACGAGTTGAATATGATCAGCAGCTGCTTTTTCAATTTAAATAGTGCTGAGACCAATAGCGAGATTCAAGAAATCGCACGCAGCTTCTCACCCAAGCTTACTGCGTTCAGTAGCCAGACCTTGTTGAACGAGCCGTTGTTTTTACGCATTAAGGCGGTAGTGGATAAAGCTGAAGAGGGGTTGACCGCGGAGCAGGAACGACTGCTGAAGGAGACCTATGAAGGCTATGTGCGCAACGGGGCCTTGTTGCAAGGTGCGGACCGGGACAGGTTGAAGGCGCTGAACGAGCGTATGAGCACCTTGAGTTTGACTTTTGGGGAGCACGTATTGGCGGAGACCCAGGCGTTTGAATACCACACGGAGGATCTGGTGGTACTGGCAGGATTGCCGGAAGACGTGGTGGATGCTGCGGCAGAATTGGCCACTTCAAAAGATAAAACCGGCTACCTCCTTGGCCTGGATATGCCTACCTACATCAGCGTAATGAAATATGCGGAGAACGCAGCGTTGCGTAAGCATTTCTATACGGCTTACGCTTCGCGTGGTGCTCAGACGAACGAACACAATAATGAAGAGGTGATTCGCGAGATCGTCAACCTGCGATTAGAACGTGCCAACTTATTGGGCTTCGAATCCCATGCGGCCTTGACCTTGAGCAAGCGTATGGCTAAAACGCCAGAGACGGTATTTGAGTTTCTCGATCACCTAAAGACAGTGGCAACCCCTGCGGCTCAGAAAGATTTGGCCGAGGTAAGTGACTTTGCGGCAAGTGAGGGCGCTGAAATGCCTTTGCAAGCGTGGGACTTTAGCTACTGGGCAGAGAAGTTGAAAAAGGCGACACTGAGCTTAGACGACCAAGCGCTGAAGCCGTACTTCCAACTGGAAAACGTGCTGGACGGCGCGTTTGCAGTGGCGGGTAAGCTCTTTGGATTGACGTTTAAGCCGACGGATGCGGTGAGTGTTTACCACGAAGATGTGGATGCCTACGAGGTCTTTGATCGAGAGGGCACATTCCTGAGTCTATTCTATGCAGATTTCTTCCCAAGGGATGGAAAGCGTGCGGGTGCTTGGATGACTAGCTACCGCAGCATGTATGCGGAAGGGGGTACGGAGGTACGACCGCACATTAGCATCGTCTGTAACTTCACAAAACCTACAGCAACTAAGCCGTCGCTGTTGACCTTTAATGAGGTGACCACCTTGTTCCATGAATTTGGTCATGCCCTGCACGGGATGATGGCCAAGGGTACCTATCCTTCATTGACGGGGACGTCGGTGTATTGGGATTTTGTGGAATTGCCATCTCAGATTATGGAGAATTGGTGTTACCAGCCTGAGGCATTGGCCTTGTTTGCCAAGCATTTTGAAACTGGTGAAATATTACCTCAATCCTTCATAGATAAGATCAAGGAAAGCCAAACTTTCTTAGAGGGCTACATGACACTCCGCCAACTCAACTTCGGGTACTTAGACCTGAGCTGGCACGCCCGCACCGAACCCTTCACTGGATCGGTGGCCGAGCACGAAGCGGAGGCCTTGAAGGAAACCTCACTGTTCGAATCGTTAGAAGGCGCCTTATCAAGCACGGCCTTCAGTCATATTTTCCAAGGTGGATACAGCGCAGGATACTACAGCTATAAATGGGCTGAGGTGTTGGATGCTGATGCTTTTGAGCGTTTCGAAGAAGAGGGAATTTTCAATGAAACCGTAGCCACGGATTTCGCGGTAGTACTAAGCAGCGGCGGTACCGTAGCGCCCGATGAATTGTACAAGAAGTTCCGAGGGCGTGAGCCGAAAGTAGATGCGCTACTGAAGCGCGCGGGAATCGCGGCTTAATCGATGCGGCGCACCTTGTGCTGGAATCGCCAGTACAAGGCTATGGACGCCAAGAGCAATCCTAATGTGAGCCCTATCCATACCCCAAGCGGTCCCATTTTCTCAGTAATGCCGAGGTAATAACACATAGGTACGGCGATGACCCAATAGGCCACAAAAGCGATAATGGTCGGGATGTTTACATCCTGCACCCCTCGTAATGCCCCTAAAGTGGTGGCTTGCAGCCCATCGGGCAACTGAAAGATTCCAGCGGCAATCATCAGTACAGCCGTGTACTGCAATACCTCAGGATCTGAGCTATAAAACTCCGGCAGGAGATGGCGAAGGCCAATGAGCAAGATCATGGTCACAAACATCATGGCCAACGTGAGGTGGAACAGGCTCTGTCCAGCCAGTCGAAGCATAGGGATATCTCGCTTCCCTAGCTGGTTCCCCACGCGAATGGTCGCCGCAGCGCCCAGGCCACTGACCATCATGTAACTGACTGAGGCAATGTTCAAAGCAATTTGATGGGCGGCTTGTTGAACAGGGCCAATCATTCCCACGATCACCCCACTCATAGCGAAGGCACCGGCTTCAAAAACCAATTGCAATCCACTCGGCACCCCTATAGCGAGAATATCGCGAATGCTCCGCCAAGTGATTTCTGTGCTTCTCCAATACGACCAGTATGCAACGAACTTCTTGTGCTTGCGAATGTAGATGGCCATACCTGCTACCATAAGGAATCGCGTACCCAGTGTGGACACGGCAGCACCCGCTAATCCCAATTCTGGGAATGGTCCCCAACCCGTAATCAAAGGGTAGTTCAAAAGGATGTTCAACAAGTTTGCCACCAAGCTCACGCGCATGCCCGCCTTGGTATCGCTCAACCCTTCCGCAAACTGCTTGAAGGCGAAGAAGGCCATCATGGGAACAATGGAGAATCCAACGATATGCAAGTAAGGCATGGCTTCGGAAACCACACGCTCGTCTTGTCCGAGGAGATGGGCGAATTGGGCAAAAATGGCCAAGACCCCATAGACCAATAAGCCTAAGATGGAGTTGAGCACGAGCCCGTTTTTAAAATACTTCACGGCCTCAGCAGGATTGTCTTTCCCGTCCGCGCCCGCAATCAATGGGGTCAATCCGAACGCTACACCAATGGCAAAAACCATGGGGATGATTAAGATTGAAACAGCCAAGGAAATGGCTGCAAGAGGAATAGTTCCTAGAAATTTGCCGACCATGATGGAGTCGGCGACGGATACCAGAATTTGACCTAATTGGCCCACCATAACTGGATAGGCTAATTTCAAACTCACCCCATATTGGGTGCGGTATGTTGTCCAGCTATAGGCCACAGTGGCTTACAGGTTGTAGCGCTCGACTTCGCGAGTATAGAAATCTTCGGCTTCCGCGATCAGCCCTTCCAAGGTCTTGGTTAGGTCGCCTTCGCTTTCATCCGTGATGTCGTCTATCCACTTCACCTCGTCGTTCTCCAGGTTTAAAATGAACGCTGGGAATTCGGTATGCACGATATATACTGCATCCGGAAGGTCCGTGTTATCAGCTACTAAGAATTTTGGGAAATCCATGAGTCTACTTTTACTGCAACAAAAGTACGCTTATTTATGTGCGAACGTCAGCACATCCTCACGGGAAATTTCGGCACCTCCCAAGATGTGCAAACGCTCCATTACATTGCGGAACTCACGGATATTTCCTGTCCAGTCGTAATCCTGCAAGGCAGCAATGGCTCCAGAGGCAATGGATTTTTGCGCCGCGCCGTATTCATCGGCCACATTCTTCAAGAAGTGCTCCGCCAACGATGGGATATCATCCTTGCGGTCGTTCAACCCGGGGACTTCAATAACAATAACACTAAGGCGGTGGTAAAGGTCTTCGCGGAATTTCCCCTCTGCAATCTCTTTGCGTAAATCTTTATTTGTTGCTGCCAATACTCGGACATCGACCTTTGTGCTGCGATCTCCACCTACTGGCGTAATCTTATGCTCTTGAAGGGCACGCAATACTTTGGCCTGTGCGCTCAAGCTCATATCGCCGATCTCATCCAGGAAGAGGGTTCCGCCATGGGCTAATTCGAATTTTCCCTTGCGGTCCTTCTGCGCTCCTGTAAAGGCTCCTTTTTTGTGACCGAAAAGTTCACTTTCAATAAGCTCAGAGGGAATGGCTGCACAGTTGACTTCGATCAACGACTGACCACTGCGCTCGCTTTTTTCATGAATATGATGCGCGACCAATTCTTTTCCGCTACCGTTTGGCCCCGTAATCAACACGCGCGCCTCCGACGGTGCAACCTTTTCAATGAGTGCTCTCAATTCTTCCATGCCGGTACTTTGGCCAACCATGGTGTACTTCTTGCTCACCTTTTTCTTCAAGGTCTTGACTTCTTGTACTAAGCTCTTCTTGTCCAGTGCATTGCGAACGGTGCTCAATAATCGGTTCAAATCTGGGGGCTTCGGCAAATAATCGAAAGCGCCTTTCTTCAAACAATCAACCGCTGTATTAATGTCCCCATGCCCGCTGATCATAATGACGGGCACCTCTGGGTTTACTGCCATCATACGGTCCAAAACCTCCGTGCCGTCTATGTGAGGCATCTTGATATCGCAAAAGACCAAATCCCAAGCGCCATCACCGAAAGCTTCTACACCGGCTTTACCATCGGCAGCCTCTTGCACCTCGTGCGCCGAATCTTCTTCGAGCAAGATTTTCTTCAATACACGGCGGATACCGTCTTCATCTTCAACGATGAGAATACGACTCATGGGTTATTTGTTTTCAGGGTTCATATGCCAAACCGTGCGTTGAGGGAACGGAATGGTAATGGCAGATTCGCGGAATCTGCGGTCAATTTCAAATCTAATTTCACTCTTGATTTTCTCCACGAAAAACAAGTTCCGAGTGTAGAAGAAGAGCTCGAATATCAAGGCATTCTCGCCAAAATCTTTCAGGATCACTTGTGGATCGTGCATGGGATCAGATTCAGGATGATCCGCCGCAATTTGTAGTAAGATGTCTTTTACTGCGGCAGTATCTGTACCATAGGCAACGCCCACTTTTACCGAAAAGCGCGTGGTCTCCTCACTGTGGGTTAAGTTGACGACCGTTTCGTTGGTCATCTTATGGTTCGGCATGATGACCAGGATATCATCTCTAGTGCGAACCGAGGTAGTTCTCAGCCCTACGGCCTCGACCTTACCGATCTGACCGCCCATCTGGATGACATCGCCCACGCTCAAGGTGCGCTCCATCAGGATAATGACACCGGAAGCCAAATCTTTAAAGGCATCTTGCAAACCAAGACCAAGACCTACGAAGAGGGCAGTCGAGGCCGCGAGGATGGCGGTCACCTTCACCCCAATGGTTTCCAACGCAATGACAAACGCAACGGTGTAGATCAGGTACTTCGAAATCTGTACAATGGTATAGCGACGGCCTTCTTCAATGGCATTGGTCCCAAGTGAGGTGCTGAGGGTGCGGCTCAACGTCCAAATAGAAAAGCGTGCCACCATGAGAATGGCGAATACCTGTAACAACCCTTTCACGCTCAAGCGGAAGTTGTTGCTCTGCCAAAGTTCCGTGCTCAGAAACTCTCCGAGCAAGGTGCCAAAATCATTTAATGCCTCAACCATTTATACAATTCTTTCCAGGTTACTTTTTTACCATACATGAGGATGCCCACTCGGTAAATTTTACCTGCTAGGGCTACCATGGCAAAGAACGTGCCGATTAAGATAGCACCGCTCGCAAACACTTGCCAAATAGGAATGCCAAAAGGCAAACGAATCATCATCGAAATAGGGGCCGTGAATGGAATCATGCTCATCCAAAAAGCCAGCGGCCCATTGGGGTCTTGAATAACATTCGCTGCCGTGACCAAGGCAATGAGCATAGGCACAGTCACGGGCATCATGAACTGTTGACTGTCCGCCTCTTGATCGATGGCGGACCCTAGAGCCGCAAACATGGCGCTATAGAGGAAGTACCCTGCAAAGAAGTAGAAGACGAAGCCTCCGATAATCAATGGGAAATTAATGGCGCGCAACTGGTCGAAAATCTCAAACCCTTGGATCGTGGCTGCCTCCATGCCACCCGGTCCCGCAGCGGCTTGTTCTGCCAACATTTCAGGGAAAATCAAAGTGGTCGTTGCCAAATAAATTCCGCCGCTGAGGACGACCCAAATGACGAATTGGACCACACCCACAGCACCAATGCCGAGAATCTTACCCATCATCAATTGGAACGGTCGAACGCTGGAAATAATCACCTCCACAATACGGCTGCTCTTCTCTTCGATGACGCCACGCATGACCATAACGGAGTAGAAGAAGATGAAGAAATAGATGAACATGCCGGCAATATATCCGAGCCCCATTTTTAGCCCGGTAGCACTCTGCTGTTCCTCTTCGCCTTCCTCGCCGACGGTGTAGCTCTGAATATTTACCTGTGTAGCGCTTTGGGCTACAACTTCCGGATCTACTCCATTGCGCAGGAGCTTTTGCTTGTTCAATCGGTCCTCCAAAATTCCATCAAGGAACTGTACCATATTGATGCTCGGGTCCTCCTTGCCGAAAAGCAGGATGTTGTTTTTGATGAAATCTGGGTCCCAATTTTCACCTGTAGGGATATACAACAGCGCATCATAGGCGGATTCCGCAAAGAATTCCTTCGCCGTTGCCAAATCGTTCTCCCTCGGGTCCAAATATTCCAGTTGGTATTCGACGCGACCTTCTTCCGGAATGATAAGCGCCGCCTCATCGAGCACAATAATGTTCTTGTCGTCCTCAGGCATCGAAGCCAAAATCCCCGGTACGATCAATAGTGCGGCAAAGATCAAAGGCCCTAAGATGGTCACCAGGAGAAAGGTCTTCTTGCGAACGCGCGAGAGAAACTCACGCTGAATAATAAGTAGGATAGGGTTATTCATGTGGGACCAATTTTGCGCCGTTCTCGACAATCTCAATAAAAATATCTTGCACACTTGGCAACACCTCTTCAAAGGCCACCAAGGTTCCCTTCGCAGCCAGCTCGCTCACCACCGTCCCCGGGTAATTCTCAAACTTCACCGTGTAGCTGTGGCCGGTGTGATGATTGCTCTCTTTCAGCACAGTGCCTTGACCCCAATGCTCAAAGGCTTCCTTCACCACAAACGAATAGGTGCCGTTTTGGTAACGCTTGCGGATGTCCAATAACGGACCTTCCACCATGACCTGACCGTTATTGATCAGCCCTATGTGGTCACAAATCTCTTCTACGCTTTCCATGCGGTGGGTAGAGAAAATCACGGTCGCTCCGTCCTCACTCAAGCGAAGGATTTCGCGCTTGATCAAATTTGTGTTGATGGGATCGAATCCAGTGAAGGGTTCGTCAAAAATCAGTAACTCCGGCTCGTGCAACACTGTGGTCACAAACTGCACCTTCTGCGCCATACCCTTGCTGAGGTCTTCGACTTTCTTTTCCCAGAAATCAGCCATCTCCAATCGCTCGAACCATTTCTTTGCCCTGAGCTTGGCCTCAGCGGTGCTCAGGCCTTTTAATCGGGCCAAATACAATACCTGCTCGCCGACCTTCATCTTCTTGTACAATCCGCGCTCCTCCGGCAAATACCCAATGCGTGCAATATCTCTTGGTTGCAAGGTACGATCACCAAAGTACACCTGGCCTTCGTCCGGCGCCGTGATTTGGTTCATGATGCGAATGAAAGATGTTTTTCCCGCTCCATTGGGTCCAAGCAACCCATATACACTGCCCTTTGGAATGCTGAGGTTGATGGCGTCCAATGCCAGCTTTTGGCTGTAGCGCTTGGTAACGTTGGTGGCTTTAATCATAATCTCAAAGAAAAACTCCCGCCAAAGGCAGGAGCTTCAAGGTATAAAAGTTAGCTGAACATCTCTTTGACGCGGTCAAAGAATCCCTTGTCCGATTTTCCTGGATTCGGTTCAAAGTTCTTTGCACCCTTCAACTTCTCAATGGCTTTCTTCTCGTCAGCGCTCAATGATTTGGGCACCCAAATGTTCACATGGATTAATTGGTCCCCCTTACCATAGCCCTGCACATTCGGCAAGCCCTTATTTTTCAATCTTAAAATCTTTCCTGGCTGTGTACCTGCATCAATACTAATCTTTACGGCCCCACTCACTGTAGGTATCTCCATCTCACAACCCAAGGCTGCATCCGGGAAGCTCAAATTCAACTCGTAATGCAAGTTCTCGCCATCACGTGTCAAGGACTCGTGCTCAATTTCTTCGACTAGGACAATCAAATCACCCGGTACCCCGCCTAGAACTTCATTTCCTTTACCGCCTACACGTAATTGCATACCATCTTGCACACCTGCTGGAATCTTCACGCTCACCACCTCTTCTTGGCGGTCCAAACCGTCCGATCCCACACCCGAAGGTTTCTGATCCACGACCTTACCGCTTCCGCTACAGCTCGAACAAGTGGCTGCAGTGCGCATCTGACCTAATATGGTATTGGTTACCTGCTGTACTTGGCCGGCTCCATTACATGTGCTACACGTCTTGAACGTTACGCCATCGGCAATCTTTGCACGACGAATTTTAATCTTTTTCTCAACGCCATTGGCTACTTCCTCTAAGGTCAACTTCACCTTGATGCGCAAGTTTGATCCCTTGGCCTGACGGGCTCTTCCGCCACCGCCAAAACCGCCAAACCCGCCGAAGCCACCGCCACCGCCGCCACCGAAAATATCTCCGAACATGTCGAAAATATCATTCATGTTGCCGTGGAAACCACCCCCGCCGGCACCCGCCCCAAAGGCTTGGTGACCGAACTGGTCGTACTTGCGGCGCTTTTCTTCATTGCCCAGTACGTCGTAGGCTTCTGCAGCCTCTTTGAATTTGTCCTCGGCATCTTTATCGTCAGGGTTGCGGTCCGGATGGTACTTCAACGCCACCTTGCGGTAAGCCTTCTTGATTTCATCTTGACTCGAACTCTTGCTTACGCCCAGTACGTCGTAGTAATCTCTTTTTGACATCTTATGCTTCTTTACCCACTACTACTTTAGCGTAGCGGATCACTTTTTCTCCGATCAAATACCCTTTCTCCACCTCGTCGATGACTTTACCCGCCATTTCCGGTGTAGAAGTGGGAATCTGAGTAATGGCCTCCATGGTCTCGACATCAAATGCTTGCCCCACGGTGCTCTCCATTTCCTTCAGTCCTTTGCCTTTCAAGGTATCTTTCAATTTGTGAGCAATGAGCTTCATTCCCTCAAACACCGGCGCATTGGCTTCGGTCTCCTCGATGTTCTTCAAGGCTCTGTCAAAATCGTCCAATACCGGCAATAAAACTGCTAATGTGTCCTTGTTGGCACTTTCCATCAACTCCAAACGCTCCTTCGCGGTGCGGCGACGGAAGTTCTCAAACTCAGCATATAAACGAAGATTCTGGTCTTTCAAATCCTTCACCTCATCCTCGAGTTTAGCTACAGGGTCTGCTTCAGGCTCCTGATTTTCAGTATCTTCCTCTTGATTTGGGTCCAATTCCTGTTGCACTTCTTCCTCGTGCAAACCTTCTTCGTTAACTTGATCTTTATCGCTCATTAGGGTTGGGTTTTAATTTTATCTGCTCTACCTAAGGCAAAATGCCTACCAATTCCTTTCTCGCTGACACCTTGTCAGCGGCCACCTCCGCCCATAAAAAAAAGTCCCACTGCGGGGACTCTTTCCTTGGACCTCAAGTGCCCAATTATTTCTTCAATACCTCAAGGGTATTTCTCAACGCCTGACCGCGCAAGTTCTTCTTGATGATATTCCCTTCGCCGTCAATCAAATACGTCGCAGGAATACTGTTCACCCCGTAGGTCTGTGCCGCTGCATTTCTCCAGTATTGTAAATCACTTACATGGTTCTCCCAAACCAATCCGTCTTGCTTAATACCGGCTTCCCATGCCGCTTTATTTTGGTCCAAACTCACGGAAAATACCTCAAAGCCATCGCCGTTTTTGAAGCGAACATCCTTATACTCATTGTAAGTCTTGACCACATTCGGGTTTTCCATTCTACACGGACGACACCAAGAAGCCCAAAAATCAATCAACACGACTTTGCCTCTCAAATCAGATAACTTGCGCACATTCCCCTGCGGGTCTCTCATCGCAATCTCTGGAGCTTGATCCCCAATACCCAAAGTCGCCATCTGTGCTTCCACAACATCCGACCCGGCATTGCTCACTTCAACATCTTTTTGAGCAGCAATAAGCACTGCCATCACTCCGGCAAAAGCACCCATCATGAACATACTTTTCTTTAATCTCATCCTATTTATTTTTTATAGTCTAACAATATCAGCACCCAAAGCTTTTAACCTTCCGTCAATATTTTCATACCCACGGTCAATTTGGTTGATGTTGTGAATCGTAGAGGTACCCTCTGCACTAAGCGCAGCGATCAATAAACTCACCCCAGCTCGAATATCCGGACTCGTCATCGTCGTCGCTCTCAAAGGCGCCTGCTTGTCGAGTCCGATCACCGTCGCGCGGTGCGGATCGCACAAAATGATCTGTGCTCCCATATCAATCAACTTATCGGTAAAGAACAACCTACTCTCGAACATTTTCTGATGGATCAGCACCGATCCGCGCGCCTGCGTTGCCGTTACCAAAATGATACTTAACAAATCTGGTGTAAAACCTGGCCAAGGCGCATCCGCGATGGTCATGATAGAACCGTCGATAAAGCTCTCGATCTCATAATGGTCGTGCGCTGGCACTCTCAAATCATCACCAATGAGCTCCGTGTGAACCCCCAATCGGCGAAAAACCGTTGGAATGATTCCTAAATCAGGGTAGCTCACATCCTTGATCGTAATATCAGATCCCGTCACCGCAGCCAATCCAATCCACGAACCAATCTCAATCATATCGGGCAAAATGCGGTGGTCTGTACCACCCAGTGCATCTACACCTTCAATGTGAAGCATATTAGATCCTATGCCGTCAATCTTAGCACCCATGCGCACCAACATCTTACAGAGCTGTTGCAAATAGGGCTCACAAGCTGCGTTATATATGGTGGTCTTGCCTTTGGCCATTACCGCCGCCATCACCACATTTGCTGTACCCGTCACCGATGCTTCATCGAGCAGCATATAGGTTCCTTTCAGCTCAGAGGCATCCACACTGTAAAAGGAATCTTTTGAATCATAGTTGAACTTGGCGCCCAATTTCTCGAAGCCCAAGAAGTGCGTATCCAATCTTCTACGCCCAATTTTATCACCACCCGGTTTAGGAATATATGCCTTACCGAATCTGGCCAAAAGTGGACCAACAATCATAATGGAACCGCGCAACGACGCGCCCTTGGTCTTGAACTCTTCTGAGTGCATGAAGTCCAAATTCACATTTTCTGCCTTGAACGTATAATCGCCGTGACCGTTCTTCTTCACGTACACGCCCAAATCACCCAACAAATCAATGAGTTTGTTGACATCAACGATATCTGGAATGTTCGTGATGCGAACTTCTTCCGGTGTCAGCAGCACCGCACAAAGAATCTGTAATGTTTCGTTTTTCGCACCCTGAGGTGTAATAGTTCCGTTGAGCTTCTTGCCCCCGTTTATGTTGAATGTGCCCATGTATTAGAAGCGTCTTTTCTTTTTCTTGTTGTTTTTCTTTTTACCCAATGGATTGCGCTCAGCGGCACTAATGTTAAAGGCCTTAGGGTGTGGCAATTCAATTCCGTCCACTTTTAGTTTCCCTTCCGCGATCTCTTGTAAATCAGCCAAAATGGTCTTATCGTCTACCGTATCCTTGTTAAACTTGAGGTAGTTGCGCTTCATCGCATACGCAATGCCATAAACTAAAGCTTCCTTTTCCTCGCTATCATCCATGCTCACTGCACGCTCGACCATCGTTTTCACGATACTACCGTAGTGACGGAATTTTCGAGATTTCACAGGGTAGGGCACTTCGTCGGGAAGGCCGACAAAACTCTCGGCGGTAGGTATAGGGTAGGGACTGTCCACATCAAGTTCAAAATCTGACATGATAAAAAGGTGATCCCACAATTTGTGCGAATAATCGGGCGCATCCCGAATGGCGGGATTCAAATTCCCAATGACATCAATGATGCTCTGTGCCACTTTGTTGCGGTGTTCCTTATCCTCAATGGTCAAGCAGTAGTCCACCATACGCTGGACATTGCGGCCATATTCTGGGATTTTTAAAGTGGTCCGTTCTGTATTGTATTCCATACCCTCAAATAACTAATTTATTGGCTTATACCGCCTTAACCTTGGCGAATTTTAGCAACAATCTTTTCTCTCCGGCATTATCAAAGGTGATGATGGCCTTTGCATCTGCGCCTTCGCCTTCTAGCGCTTTCACCGTGCCTAGACCAAATCTTCCATGCACCACGCGCATGCCTTCGCTCAATTGATCGGGACGCAAATGATCGCCACTCGCCTCATAACTCGCCCCCGCACGCTGCAATGGCTTCAATGTTTTTCCACGAAGGGTAGGGGCAGTTGGTTTTTTAGGTGGGTCCGATTTTGCCCCGCTTTTCTTGCCCCAATCTTTATTCTTGCCGCGATACACCATCGAACTATTACCCCCGCCAAACGCACCGCCAAAGGCTTGGTCCAGTGCTGGCGAACTAAAGCTCGTTGGCGAGAATTCTGGAATCTTGATGTCCAAGAATTTCTCGTCAATCTCGTCGATAAATCGAGACGGTTCACAATCAATCAACTTGCCCCATCTATACCTGGTATGTGCGTAGGTCAAGTGCGCTCTCTTCTCGGCACGCGTCAAGGCAACATAAAACAATCGACGTTCCTCTTCAAGTTCGCTTCGACTGCCGACACTTAGCATACTCGGGAACAAATTCTCCTCCATCCCTACGATATACACATAGGGGTATTCCAGCCCCTTGGCCAAGTGAATGGTCATCATGCTCACCTTAGGCTGTCCATCGTCTACCTCATTATCCCTATCGGTCAATAAAGCAACATCGGCCATGAAGCCGGCCAACGACGGATTGCCACCGTCCAATTCTTTTTGCTGTTCAGAAAAGTCTTTAATCCCGTTCAGCAATTCCTGGACGTTCTCATATCTCGTCACGCCCTCTGGCGTTTTATCCTCTCCTAACACCTTAATAAGTCCCACGCTCTTAGCAACGTGGGCAACCATATCAAAGGCATCATATTCTTTCGCCAACACAGCAAAACTGTTGATCAATGTTGTGAAATCGACCAGCTTCTTCACTGCCGCGCCGCCAATACCAGTTGGAATGGTGTTCAGCTTTTCACACGTCTGCCACAACGACCATTTCTGTTGTTCTGCTGCAAGCGTGAGTTTGGCTAATGTAGTGGCACCAATTCCCCTAGCTGGGTAATTCACTACCCTACGAAACGCTTCCTCGTCATTGGGATTAATGACCAGCCTCAAATAGGCTAGCACATCTTTGATTTCTTTGCGCTGGTAAAAACTCAGCCCACCGTAAATCTTATAGGGTATGTTTTTCTTGCGCAACGCATCTTCAAAAGAACGGCTTTGCGCATTGGTTCTATACAGGATACAAAAGTCATCGTGCGACGCTCCTTCGTTCATGGCCGTTTGCCAAACATTGGTCGCCACATAATTACCCTCGTCCGAATCCGAAACACTCTTGTGAACCACAATCTTCTCCCCACTACCATTGTCCGTCCAGACATTCTTTTCAATCTGATCCTTGTTCTTGGCAATGATGCTGTTGGCCGCCTGCACAATAGTTTTTGTGGAACGGTAATTCTGTTCCAATTTAAATAACCTTGTGTCCGGATAATCTTTTTGGAAGTTGAGAATATTGCGAATGTTTGCCCCTCGGAAGGCATAGATGGATTGGGCATCGTCTCCCACAATACATATGTTCTCGTACTTCGCAGCCAAAGCTTTTACAATCAAGTACTGGCTGTGGTTGGTATCCTGATACTCGTCCACTAAAATGTACTGGAATCGCTCCTGGTACTTGGCTAAAACCTCCGGAAACCTATACAGTAACTCATTGGTTTTTAGTAGTAAATCATCAAAATCCATCGCTCCGGCACGGAAGCACCGTTCCGTGTAGGCCTGATAAATTTCACCAAACATCGGTAGTTTTGCCGTACTGTCCTGAGCTTGTAATTCTCCGTTTTGGAAGTATGCCTTCGGTGTAATGAGGTTATTCTTCAACGAACTGATGCGCGACGCAACCGTCTTGGCCTTATAGATATCCTTATCAAGGTTTTTCTCTTTGATGATGTTGGAGATGACCTTTTTGCTGTCGTCTGCATCGTATATGGTGAAGTTCGTTGGATACCCAAGACGCTCTGCTTCAATCCTTAAAATTCTTGCGAATATGCTGTGGAAAGTTCCCATCCATAAATTCTTCGCTTCTGATTCACCGAGGATCTTCCCAATGCGCTCCTTCATTTCTCGCGCTGCCTTGTTGGTAAATGTCAAGGATAAGATATTGAAGGCATCAACCCCTTTGCTCAGTAGGTAGGCAACGCGGTAGGTCAGTACACGCGTTTTTCCGGAACCTGCGCCAGCTATGACCATTACTGGTCCGCTGGTGTGTTCCACAGCCTTGCGCTGCGCATCATTTAATTGGGTGAGAAACTGAGCCAATGGGGGGATTAATTTCCGTTCGACAAGATGCCAAAGTTAATGGTATAGTCTGATTTTTAGGGACCAATTCCAACTTGAGATTTCACAAGATTTCCACCTCGAATTAATAACCCCTCTTAATTAATTCAGAACGAGCCGATTATTTTCCCTTTTCACCGCTTGTATGTGCGAATATTTCCCCTACATTTGCAGTCCCCAAAAAATGGGGTAACTGATTATTGGAATAAACTAGAAATCAAAAGGTACGTATGCCAACGATTCAACAGCTTGTAAGAAAAGGTCGCAAACA
>Ga0255756_1002616_pt1 | contig 19111 bp, 9 predicted proteins | sample 011ome_20_FD_179956 | JGI IMG/M metagenome (GOLD analysis project Ga0255756, IMG submission 179956) | Coastal salt marsh microbial communities from the Groves Creek Marsh, Skidaway Island, Georgia - 011509CT metaG (version 2) | ecosystem: Environmental > Aquatic > Marine > Intertidal zone > Salt...
CGAGCGACGACGATGATGATGGCGATGGCGATGGCGCGAGGGAAAGGGACGAGAATGGTGAGGATGATGGTGATCCATCCGGTCGTCGTGGCGGTGTGCGAGGCGTGACGACGGGGGGGACGGCGGCGTCGGGGGCGATGGCGTCGACGGGCGCTCGAGGCGACGGCGCGGCGGCGGATGTCGACGGAGACGTCGACGGAGCGTCGGAGGCGAAGACGGATACGCCTGGGAAAGGGTTACCTTGGTCGCCGAGATTGGCGAGCGTTATAGGGGATGAGCGGGCGAAGATTAAGGCGCGTTCGCGTAGGGAAGGGCGAGGGAGCGACGCGGATGTCATCACGCAGTTTTTAGGCGACGAGACGAGCGAGGCGACGACGACGACGACGACGGCGGCGGGTTCTACGAGTCGGACGCGAGAGAAGAGTCACAATAAGTCAACGTCGTCATCGTCGCCTTGGAGCACGTTGGTGTCGTATTTACGATGCTGCGTCGTCCCGAAAACTCAAGTATTAGAAAGCGAGCTCGAAGGCGTCGGCGCCGAAGACGCCGAAGCCGAAGCCAAATCAGTGTCGCCGTCGTCGTCAGCGGCGACGTGCGTGCCGTGTACGTCACAACCGCGAGTGTGTTTCAATGAGAACTTCACATTACACAGTGGTGATCCATTCATTGGCGAACGCGCATTGGGATGCGCGAAGCCGTGTCTGGTGTTGGATTTGGACGAAACGCTCGTCCACTCGTCGTTTAAACCCGTGTTGAATCCCGACTACGTTGTACCGGTAGAAATTGACGGTAAAATGACAGATGTACACGTGTTGAAGCGTCCATGGGTTGATTTATTCATGCGCGAAGTCGCAAAGGATTGGGAAATCGTCCTGTTCACGGCGTCGTTGCCAAAGTACGCCGACCCGGTGCTTGATTTATTAGACGCCACGAAGACGATTTCGTGGCGTTTATTTCGCCGGCATTGCTACGCATTTCAAGGAAATTACGTCAAAGATTTGACATGCTTGGGGCGTGATTTGAAGAAAACCGTCATCGTGGATAATTCCCCGTTTTCCTATGCGTTTCATCCGCAAAACGCATTTCCAATCACTAGCTTCATAGACAACCCAAACGACAACGAGTTGCTCAACGCCATTCCGTACTTGCGCGAATTAGCGCATTCCGAAGACGTGACGCGGTCGTTGCATAGAAATCGAGGGTATCTGCCACGGCAGTCGTATTTTGCCCGCAAAGGTTGCGAACCACCCACCCTTAACCGGCTTGGGCAGAGTATTTAGCGCGCGCGTTGAAGTTGAAATAAAAATATCTCGCGAGTTGAGTGAAAAGCGCCTCTTTTGTTCTTTTACAACAGAATTTAATGTGTACAACATCACGAGCGACTTTACGTGGCAGATACATGTGCAAGTAAATGCAGCGTGGTTGTTATTCATCTTCTTCCAAGGATAACACCGAAAACGCGTTGACGGCGACGACTTTAACCTCCTTTTCTTCGTGAATTTTGAGCGTCGGCGGCGCGCGATGGTGCTCCTTGGTCGGTGTCTTCTTTAAGGGCGCCGGAACCCGGCCGGTTTCGGCATCAATCTTCTTTTCGACTTCAGCAAACACCTTGGTGGTGTCCACGGGCTTAGCGCCACCGAAAATGGATGAGTTAACCGAAATAGGCGCGTCCGCGTCAACCTCCACGCTGCGCGGCTTGAGCACGAGACGTTTACGTTCCGCCGCTGGCGCCGGGGCTCCGTCACCGAAATCAGTCTCTTGCCTCCCGAAATTATACCCACGACGATGTTGATCACCCGAATTCCGACGACGCGGTACCGTCTCACTGCGCTCTTCCGCCACGTTCACGCGCAGCGGACGATCACCGAGCGAAGTTCCGTTGGTACCGATACATCGACGCAACGCCTCGGGTTCAGAAAATTCCACAAAGTACCCACGAACCTTTGTCCGCGAGCGATCCATGACAACGCGAACGTTGACAATCTTATCACGCAAATCTCCAGCCACAGCGTGAACAACCTCCTCTTCACTCACGCCTTCGTACGGGACATTCCCCACGAAAGCCGTATACGGCGGTTTCGTCGGAAACGGCGTCTCGTGTCGCTCGCGTTGTTCATGGTGATGATTCTGATGCTCATTCCTCGGTGCGCGTTCGGCGTTGTACTCCCGTCCGTGCTCGCGCGCAGTTTCACGAAACGCACCTCCACCTCGGTGTTCGTGTTCATCATCGGCATCATCAGCCCAACCTCCCATGGCGTCGCGAATCGAATCGTCGACGACGCGAATCACCCACACAAATTATATATTCAACCAACCGTCGTTCGAGTCCAGCTGCTGCTGCTGTCTACGCACACGTCAAAGCGACGACGACAACGACGACGACAGAACACTCCGTCAGTCCACGCGCACTGTCGACGCGCGCGCGCACGCATCAACGCGCGCGCGCATCCACCGTCAGTGGACAATCCAACAACCAATCAGACGCGATCGAACGCGCGACGAATCCACCGACCGCGATCGCGATCACGCGTGGTTTCTACCGACCGACCGACGACGAAAGACTGATCGCGCGTGGCGCGCGCGCTCGCGCGACGTCGTACCTCTCCACCGTCGCGCACTGCCGCGGCGACGCTTCGACGCGGCGTCGTCAGCGGTGATGGGGGTGGTTTTCTAAACCCTAACTAAACCCTACACATAGGGTTTAGAAAAAAATGGATCGGTCGATCGCGCGCGACGCCGCCGACGGACGGCACTTCGTTCTCACGGTCGACGCGCGCGACTCGGTCGACGACCATCGCCCACGCACATTCCACGCGTCGATCACCGTTCGCTGTCGACAGCCGCGTATCATCGCACGCGACGGCATTTCGTGGACGGTCGAACGGACCCGAGCGGCAGAGGGTTTGAATCTTGTTTGACTTGAAACTCGATTGATTGGCGACGGAGAAACACCATGAACGCGGATGATGGGGGCATCGCGCGCGAGGGCGAGGACGTGAGGGCGATGCCGGCGTCGGCGTCGGACTTGGTGCCGGCGACGGCGATGACGACAGAGGAGGCGGAGCGACAGAGCGACGAGGCGCGCAAGCGCGCGCGCGATCCCGGCTACGACGAGATTCCCGCGGATGTTCTCGCGGAGGCTATGGGTGCGAGACGATCTGGGCGTAAGACGAAGGCGCGTGTGATTATGATTGATGGTGAACCGGTGTTGAGGTCGAATAATTACACGTTGACGGAGGGTGAGCCGAGCGTTTTTGATAAGGAGCTCGAGGCGAGCGCAAAGGAGTTGGATGACGGGCGCACGCAGTATGTTTTTGAGGAGAAGAGGGATCGTAAACCGTACGTGCGGAGGAAGCCCAAGGAGCCCAAGGTGCAGACAGATAATGAAGTGCGTTGCGTGAATAATAATCGCGAGGTGGCCAAGGCGATGGAGGCTGCGGTGGGGAAACGCGCCAAGTATTTGGATACGCAAATGAAGGCGCTCGAGCCATTCATCACGCCGCAGGTGAAGAATATGATTCATGAGCGCGCGGCAGCGTACGATGCGAGTCAAAAGGGACCGGAAAAGATTTTACTCCCGGTTGAAAACCAGCCAGCGATGATTAAGGCGGTGCTGCGCGAATATCAGCTCGAAGGTTTGCGATGGAACGTGCGCATGTTTGACCAAGGAACGTCGTGTATTTTGGCTGACGAGATGGGCCTCGGTAAGACGCTGCAGTCGATTTCGTTCTTGGCATGCATCAAGGAGATGCGTAATGCCAAAGGACCGCACTTGGTGGTGTGTCCGCTTTCTGTGTTGTCTTCTTGGATGGATGAACTTCAAAAGTGGGCGCCTAGTTTCCGCGTGGTGCGCTTGCACTCTGGTGACGAAACAGAGCGCGCGCGTTTACGCAAGGAAGTTGTGCCGAACACCGAGTCTTATGATGTCGCGGTAACGACGTACGAAATGGCGTGTAATGCCGCGTTCAACGTGACGTTGACCCAGAAGGTGATGTGGCGTTGTTTGATTCTCGACGAAGGTCACCGCGTGAAGAATGAAGAAACTGCCGCTCACACGGTTTTGAAGCGCATCAAGCGTCAACATACGTTGTTGCTCACGGGTACGCCCGTGCAAAACAACTTGCATGAATTGTACGCCATTCTTTCATTCTTGCATCCGGACTTGTTTACGACGAGTGAGCCGTTCGACAAGGCGTTCAACTTGAACACCGCCGAGCACAAGGTTGACTCTGCATTGTTAGAAAAGGCGCACTTTTTGATGCGTCCGTTCATTTTACGTCGCGTTAAGGGTGAAGTCGAAGTTTCATTGCCACCTAAGACGGAAACGAAAATTATGTGCCCGTTATCGCAGGCGCAAACGTTTTGGTATCGTCGTCTTTTGATGCGCGAGGCGACGGCGTTGACATCGCTTGAAAAGTCAGCGCGAGGCGAAGGTGGTGCGGACAACTTCCAAAAGCTCAACTCGTTATTGATGCAATTGCGTAAGTGCTGCAATCACCCTTTCCTGTTCTCTGGCACCGACGTCCCCGAGGAAGGGGTTCCAGTCGAGGAACTCGTCTCTGCGTCTGGTAAGCTCGCCGTGCTCGACCGCATGCTCACAAAGCTCAAAGCTGGTGGTCACCGCGTCGTGCTCTTCTCTCAGTTCACATCCATGCTTGACATTTTGCAAGATTTCTTATCGCTCAAGGGTTATACATACGCGCGCTTGGATGGGTCGACGAATCGTGTGCAACGTTCCATCGATATCGCCGCATTTAACCGTCCGGACTCGCCCATGTTTGCCTTTTTGTTGTCAACTCGCGCCGGTGGTTTAGGGGTGAACTTACAAACTGCGGACACGTGCATTCTGTTTGATAGCGATTGGAACCCTCAAGTTGATTTGCAAGCCATGGCACGTGTTCACCGTATCGGTCAAAAGAAGATGGTGCACATCTATCGTTTGGTCACCGCGGGAACCGTCGAAGAGCGTATGACGCAACGTGCGGAGAAGAAATTATTCTTGGAACAAATGGTCTCTCGTGGGTCTACCAAGGCTGCGGAGATGTCAGATTCTTTGGATAAGAATGACCTGTACGCCATGTTACGTTTTGGTGTGGACCAAGTGTTCAGCAAGGAGAGTGGTGATCCGCCGACAGATGAAGAGTTGGATATTCTCATGGACCGCACGGCGAAGGGTGATGCGCGCCGTAAGAAGCTGTTAGATTTGCAAGGAGACGTGATGATGACTGCGGAAGATTATATCGAAGGCAAGGCTGAAGCTGCGCCAATTTCGACGTATATGCTTCCCACAGCAATTGCCAATGAGATGGGCGTGAGCACAGATGCAGTGAGCGAGGCCAAGGCGAAGCAATACAAATCCGTCAAGGACATTGCGGCTGAATTCAACCAGAACATCCTGGCGACCAAGCGTGTGCGAAGCAAAACTACCATGATGATCGATGGCCACACCGTGTTAAAGGCGAACAATTACAGCATGGAGGAGGGTGAGCCGTCGGTGCACGAGCGTGAAGCGCGAACTGCCAACAAGTCCAAGGGCCCAGAGCAGAAAAAGCCGCGCTCGCAAATCGCTGGTCGCGATTACGGCCACAGCTCAGTGTGTCAGTCGTGCTGGGACGGTGGGGAAATTGTGTGCTGTGATTTGTGCCCGGTTTCTGTGCACCCAGATTGCATCGGAATTACGGTGAAGGACATTACGCGCTACCACCGCTGGTCGTGCCCGCATCACTCGTGCCACGAGTGTGGTCGCAAAGCCGCCGCTGTTGGTGGTATTTTGTTCCGTTGCGAAGCTTGCCCGCGCGCGTTCTGTGAAGATCACTTGCCAAGCACGGCTGAAATCATCGGCAAGTGCAAGCGCTTCCAAGATTTAGGCCAGAATCACCCGGCGCAAGCGTGCTTCATTCACTGCGACGGCGAGTGCGCCAAGTGGGCGGCGACGCACATCGCAGACGAATATGGCAAGGCGTCCGAAGGTTGGTCTATCGCCAAGAAGGTCGCGATTACCGATCACTGGATTGAAGAACGAGACGCTGAGCTTGAGTTGCCGGTTGAGAATGGCACGCGAACCAAGCCGTTGGCGCACGCCACGTTTACAGATCTCGTACAATTTCTCCTTCGTAACGAAGGCCCGAAGAAGGGAGGGAAGAAGAAGAAGAAAACCAAGGCTGTGGAAGAGTTTCAAGAACCTCAACCAGGTGAGTTGTTGGAGATGCGCGGTGTGTTGTGCTACTACACGCGTTCTGGAGAAAACGTCGGCATGATTGCCGAAGCCAACGACACGCCGTGGGAAGACATCATCAAGTGGAATGAAGGCTGGATCGAAGGTAAGTTTTACGGTAAGGGTACTTACTTACTCGAAGGCACACGTCTTTGGCTTGGCCCACCGCCGCGCAAGACATTGGAGGAGTTACCGGAGGAGGAACGCGTGATTCGCATTCAAGAGGAGCGCGAGGCTGCCATCGCCGCCGCCGCCATGGGATTACCGGGAGCATCAACCATGTTGAACGAAGGTGAAGTCTGCGTCTTGGGTCGAGGCCTCAAGAGCTTGCGTCAAAAAGATCTCCTTCCATCCGAGCGCGATGAGATTGTCTCTGAGATGTTTAAGCGCGTTCGTCCGCTTCTCGAAAAGAAAATTGATGAAGTTCGCAAGCAAGAAGAGGACCGCAAGGCGCGAGAAGCCAAAGAGGCTGAAAAGGAGCGATACCGTCAAGCTGAGCGCAACGCACGCACTGCGCGTCGTGGTGATGGCATGCCAGTCGATGCATTCTTTGAGCCTGAAGAAATCACTGCTGGTGACCGCATGCCGTCTCGTCGCGGTGGTCCGCCGCCGATGCCGGCGCCGCACGGCGGCGAGCTCGCCGCAGATAAGCTTGACGCCATTCGTAACATCATGCTTCGAGGTTTGGATTTGGCTGGCGCCTCTCCAAACGCCACCTATCTTCCCTCTATGATGCTCAAGGTTCGCCTCGCGCGTGGCCATGCCGGCTCACCGGTGATTAAGGACATGCGCACGCGATGGACGTCCAAGGTTGGCGAAGACATCGGTTTTAACCTCGCTGTCATCTCGCTCGAGCGCGACGGTTTAGTTGAGCTCGAGCTCCATCACAAGTACCCGGAGAATATCGAACTTGCGAGTCTGCGTTTGACATCCAAGGCCAAGGTGCCGCCGAAGACGAAAGGTGAGGCGTCGCAAGAAGCGCCCAAGGAGTCGCGCGCGACGAATGCCCAATCCATTCTCGGCGAGCAACAAGTCAAAGTGCAATGCGGGCATCTTGACGGCGTGTTGCGCCCTGGTGCAAAGCGTGGCGACGAAACTGTCGAATACGTCGATGAGAAGGGCGCCACGCGCGTCACGCCCGCTGTTGATTTCGAGCGTCTCGGCGGTCGAGGTTCGACGCGTAAGTGGCGTCAATCCATTCGCCTCGCTGTGGACATACCAGCGGCAAAGATCGACGACGACTCCAAGCGTGGCATACCCATTGGCAAATACTTACGCGATGAGGGTGCGGCGTACCGAGAGTCTGTTATCGGCCGATGCCTCGAGATGTGGTTTCCTGAAATCGAAGAGTACTTCCCTGGCGAAGTCATCGGGTACAAATCTGATTCCGGCGAGCACGAAATCATGTATAATGACGGTAATCGTGAGTGGATTTACTTTTGCTTACAAAAAACTCGCTGGCCGGACGGATTACCTCAACGATTTGCCGTTGTGCGCGAAAAGCCTGGGCGTAAGCCGCAGGCGGATAAGGAGACGACGGTCAAGCGCGTGCGCAATCCGGGTATGGGTGACGAAGTCATGTACAACGGCTACCGCGTGTACGTGTGCGGAGAAGCGAACACCATCGAAGCCGTGTCCTCGCAAGTTGGCATTACGAATATCGAATTGCTTGAATGGAACTCACCGTACTTCCCCAAGCTCACGGCTGAGACCAAGTTGCCGGAAGAGACCAAAATTTACTTGCAACGTGGTCCGTCTCTGGAGGAGCTCGAAGCCATCGCGTTGGTGGAAAGCACACTCGACGAAGCTCGTGCGGCTGCTGAAGACGCCAAGCCGAAGACAAAGCCGGCGCCCGTTGTGGTCAAGTCGAAGTCTAAGGCTGCATCCAAGGTGAGCTCTAAAAAGCCTCCGAAGCGATCGGCGTCGAAGAAAGCCAAGTACGCGAGCGACGACGACGACGATTTCTCCGACGAAGACTTTAGTGAAGAGGATGAAGATGAAGACGATGATGAAGACGATGACGACGAGTACATGGAACGCAAACGACCGAACCGCTCAAAGTATACCGAAGAAGAACTCGCGGCGCAAGCGGCTGCTGACTTTTTACTCGAACTCGACGCGCAGTGCGTCATGCGCGCCGGCGCCGTGCCCATCGAATGCGGCGGTCTCGAAGCCGTGCTTACTGGCGGTGGCAAGGTTGTGTTGTTCAGAGAGTCGAAGAAGAAGACATCATCGGCCAAAGCAATGGATATCGCAGCCTTTATGAAACTCGCCAAGAAGAAGGGTGCCTGGCAGGAAGAGGTCAAGTACAACGGCGCTGGCCCATCAAAAGGTCAACCGATTATTCACCATCTCTCTGAACGCGGCCTCGCCCTCGGGCGTGGCGTCATCGGTAACAACATCGAAATCCTTCCATATGGCGAGGGCATGGAGTTTTTCCCGGCGAAGGTCGTAGCCTACGACGATGCCTCCGGCGAGCACGAAGTTCAATACTTCTCTGCACCAGACGGCGAAGCCGAGCGCGTGCATCTCTTCCTGTCCACCGTGCGTTGGTTACCCAAGGTTTGGGAGCCGTTTACTGGTGATGTGAAATTACCCGAACCCGACGGCGGGCTCATCTTTGCGCTTAAGCCCATCCCCATCGGTTGCGGCGGCATGCGTGGCGTGCTGCTTCCTGGTGGAAAGCGCGGAGAGGAAATGGTGCGCTACGCGGCGATGCGTCGCGAACGTGAGCGGTGCACGGTTGATGAAATCACTGTCCCAGCTACGGACTTTGAGCGTTCTGCGGGCAAGGGTACGGCCAAGAAGTGGCGACAGTCAATTCGCTCTATCGGTCCTGATTACAAAATGGGTGATAACGTCGGTAAGCTGATGAAACAAATTGGTGAAACTTTGGGCGCGAGCTGCATGAATCGCGACGTCGAAATCTTCTGGCCGTCTGACGAGTCGTTCTACTACGGTACCGTGACTGGATTCCGCCCGGATACCGGCGAACATGAGATCGTTTACGATGATGGAAGCAAGGAAATCCTGCAAATCGCCATGCAAACCGTGCGATGGGCCGCTGCACCTATCGTGCGTCGAGGAGGCGCTCCTGTACCCAAGCCAAAGGCAAAGATTGCGGCGTCTCCGGCGCCCAAGACGAAACCAAAGACATCTTGGATACAATGTGATGCGTGCGAGAAGTGGCGCATCGTGCCTCAAACTTATATGGATACGCTCGGTGATGATGATTCTTGGAAGTGTGCCATGAATCCAGATGCGGCCGCGAGCGCTGAGGGATGTGCGCGCAAGGAGGACAAGGAGTAAAAAATCCAAGTCCGCCCCACAAAAAAAACTTTTTAGCATTTTAGCGAAAACGATTTAACGACAAAAGGAACAAACCAGATTTCATGAATCACGTCAATGATGTGTATTAAAAGTCGTCTAGTCGTATTATTGTCGCGCTTTACGACGATCACCCTTACCGACGGCGGTGAAACCGCGTTGAATGGTACTAACCGAACGCGACGCTCCGCACGACTGGCATCGACAATACGACAAACGCGAACTTTGCTCTCTTACCAATTGCGTGTCACTCGACTTGCACATGTTACAGATGACGTAATCAATGAAGTAGTGACGCAACACACCCTCGAAAACCTTGGGTAAGAAACGTCCCTTGAGCACCAAACGTTGCGTACCGTCGAGCGTCCCGCTGGTACCCAACTCTGCCAGCAAGTATTGAATCACGTGCTCGCTCGGTCGATGCATCGCGGTACAAATCTCCATCAAGTTCGCAAACACAGTCTTCTTCGTCCCTTCACGCAACACTTGCGGCGGCTTGATAATCGTCTTGCTCTTTTCGCTCAACGCCGGGTTCTTTTCGCGCAAAATACCGAAAACCCGTCCGAGCATTTCGTCGTAGTGGTAATCTCTCGTCGTCCCATCCCACGAAGTCCCAGAACCAGTATTCGTACCGTCACGTCCAACATCTTCATCTTCGTCGTCATCCTCATCCTCTGTCTTCTTCTTCTTTTTAGACTTTTTCTTCTTTCCAAACTCCTCGCCGAGGTCGCCGAGATCGTCATCCCCATCCACTGATTCTGTCTTTTTATCCTTACTCTTCTTCTTCTTCTTCTTACCGAACTCGTCGTCACCGAGAGACAAATCATCCATCGCCGCTTTCGCGTCGTCCACGCCGGCATCATCCGCGTCGCCGGCGCCGGCGGTGTCGTCGTCTGAAAGTCCGAGGTCTAGGGTCACCTTCTTCTTCTTCTTCTTCTTCATCGCCGTCGGGTCGAAGTCCTCGACCGCGGTTGGGGTTTCTTCGTCACTCATCGCGCGTGAGGTGGTGCGATTGACGATTACGTGCGCGTGAGGGTGGTGACGGCGTGTGACGTCACGCGACGAGTCGCGTTATGGGCGACTCGCTTGATTGCGTCACCAGTCACCACCCTGAACGTTAATGTAAACCCTAAAATTACATATATTAAAACATTTAAAGCTATCAATATTTTGTACTACATGGTGTCGCGCGTGTCGGGGCGTCGACGCTCGACCGACGACCGTCCGTGTCTACGCCCCAACAATCGTGTCAACGGCGTCATGATTGTCATCGTTATCTAACACACCACGCTCGGGTCCCAGCATTGCTTAGATTGCGTGCTTTCAAATGCTTTTTCGAGCGCGTCGGCGTGGGCGCGAATGTCGTCTTCGCTCGCCTCCGCCGTCTTCGCGCGAAGCGCCGTAAAGTTTTCTTCCGTGCGCGTCTTCGCCGTGGACTTGACGACGACCGAACATTCGGGGTCTCGCGTCAGCGTCCAACGCACGAGCGCGGGAGCGGGTGCCAAACCAATTTTCTTGGCGTATTCGAGCGCTCGCGCGTCCTCCAACAAACTCCCCACGCCGAGCGGCGAATACCCTTGAATATGAATCCCATGCATCGCGCAAAACTCACGCAGCGCGCGTTGATTAAACCGCGGGTGCAATTCAATTTGATTCACGCTCGGTTTGACCTTGGCATACGACAATAACTCTTCCAAATGCCTAATCTCAAAGTTACTCACGCCGATGGAGCGCGTTTTCCCTTGCTCCAACGCGCGCTCAAACACCCGCCACGTGCGCTCCCGCGCCTCTCGATGCCTCTCGCTCGTCGGCGCTTGCTTGGCCTCACCCGGCCAGTGCACCAAGAGCAAATCTGGTGCCCGACCGAGCCGGTCGACGACGCCATCAATCGCTCGCGACGTCGTCTCTTCGCTCGTCATTTCGTTTGGAGCAATCTTGGACGTCAAAAACACCTCCTTTGCGCACGCGCTCGCGCGCACCGCCTCTCCCACCGAGCGCTCGTTGCGGTAACACGTCGCGGTGTCGATGTGGCGAAATCCTACGACCAGGGCGTCGCGCACGGCGTCGCGGCACACGTCTCCAGCGAGTTTGTACGTTCCAAACGCCAACCGCGGCATCGAAACGCCGTCGCACAGCGTCACCGTCGCTCGCGCCATCATCACCGCGCGACGACGACGACGACGACGATGGCCGGTGCGCGACGACGACGACGACGACCGCGCACCGCGCGCGGTCCTTTGACGCGTAACGATGTGATGATTAAAGTAAAGCCAACTGTCGCCAAAAGTCGTCGCGACCTACGCCGCGACCATCATCGCGACCGCCGCCGCCGCCGCCGTTCAATGCGCCATTGGTAACACACGCGTGACGCGCGATGGGGAACCAGCACTCGGCGCCGCCGCGCGCGCACGTGACGGATGTTTTGTCGCAAGATTTACCGAATCTCGTCGTGAAAACCAACGCCACGGCGCCCGGTGGGCGGTTTTTAAAGTCGATTACGTGTCGCGTGGACGACGACGAGGGCACGGATGAGCATCCGGGGACGTCACTAGCGTTGGTGAAGGTGTACGTGAAGCGGCCGGGGAGGTTTCCGGATTTGAGACGGCATGAACGTGAGATTGATTTGATTTACGCGGCGCTGACGCGAGGCGACGCCGCGCCGCATTGTTGGCCGTATACGCGCGCGTTGGAGACCTCACGCGCGGTTTACCTGATGAGGCAGTATTGCCACATGACGTTGTATGATCGGTTGAGTGCGCGGCCGTTTTTAAGCGAATGTGAACGGGCGTGGGTGGCGTATCAGGTGTTGTTGGCGACGCGTGACTCGCACGCCGTCGGCGTCACGCACGGAGACATCAAGTGCGAGAACGTCCTCATGACGTCATGGGGGTGGTGTTTTTTAAGTGATTACGCCTCGTATAAACCGAGTGAGATACCGGTTGATAATCCTTCAGAGTTTACGTACTTTTTTGATAGCGGAGGACGACGTCGATGTTGCATCGCGCCCGAGCGATTTTCAAATGAAAATCGAAGTCGGTCGCTGGAAACCATGCTGGATGAGACGCCGACAAAAGTGGATCCGAGTGCGGATATTTTCGCCTTGGGATGCACTCTCGCAGAGTTGTTTATGGATGGCAACGCGTTGTTTGATTTATCCGAAGCGTTGCAATATCGTCGGGGCGAGTACGATCCTCGCGAAGCGCTCGAGGCGGGCGTAAAGGATGACTTGGCGCGTCAGATGATCATGTCTATGGTTTCCATCGATCCGAGCGCGCGTTTGAGTGCACGTGAGTACTTGGAACAGTACTATCGTTCACGGTTGTTTCCGTCGTACTTTGAGCGCGTGCACGAGTTTAGTGCGCAATTTTTACATTTGGATGCAAATGGGAAAATTGATGCCATCAACGCAGAGCTGGATGATTTACTCGCCACCATCGTGCGCGTTGAAAGTGGAATGGACGCCATTGAGCGTGCGTCGACAACAGAACATGCTGTGGCAATGGCGATGAAATCGCGAGTAAAATGTCCGGGCGTGCATCTCGTCGCCGCGCACGTGTGTTCGGCGATTCGAGGCGCGACACTCGTGAGCGCTCGCGTGCGCGCGTTGAAACTGTTACGCAGGCTCAGCGTCATCGCCACGGACGAGTGCGTACTACAATTGATGTTGCCGTTCTGTGCGAGCTCATTACAGGACGCGGCGGCGATTGTGCGCGCAGAGGCGTTGCGCGCTATCGCCGACATTTTAACCGCCGTCAACGAAGTTCCACAAAGCGAGTTTGGATTGTTCCGCGAATACATCTGGCCAATCTTAAGCAACGCAGCAAGTGATTCGGAAACATTAGTAAGAATAGCCCTAGGAGAGGTTTTGGCCGAGCTCGCGCGCTTGAGCGTGGAGTTTTTGCAGCGCGCCGTCGCAAGCGGCGGCGTGGGCGGCAATCCCATTAGTTTTGACGACGAAATGCTCGTCATTCGAAACACAGTTCGGAGCGTAATTCTTAGCATGCTCACGCCGGATCATCGTAACGGCAAGAGTCCAGTTGCCGAAAAAGCGATGTACGAAGTGATCTTGGCGAATTCACCGCAGCTTGCGGAATTCTTTGGCAGAGACGATGCAAATAACTTTCTCATGCCGCTGTTGATAACGTGTTTGAATTCGCCGGCGCCGCAGTTGCGGTGCGAGTTTTTCAAGCACATCGCCGGTGTCGGTAGAGTCGTCGGTCGCGCATCATGCGAGCTTGTACTCGTGCCTTGTGTTGATCGATGTTTACTCGACGTGCAAGACGCCGTGGTATCTTGTGCATTGCGATGTATGACGACATTGATCGCCCCAGACGTGAGAGAAAAGCCGCAGCGCGCCGCAGTGGCATCGCTCGGCAAGCACGCCATCGTAAGTGTCGCGAAATCTGCCGCGCCACTCATGTGCCACCCTTCGACGATGGTGCGGAACGCAGCATTCGAGTTTTTCGCAACCGCAGCGCGATGTATGGGTGTTGTCGATGCGTTTACATCGCTCTCGCCTGTGGTGGCGCCGTTTGTGAACGCGTCAGAGCCGAATTGCGCCAAACTTCTGCGCGTGGCGCCCGAGTATTTGAGTCAGCCGGATGTGTTAGCGATGTGCGTATACCCTCCGCCATCTCGAAGCGCGTTCGAGGCGGCGTTGGAGCAGGCCACGGGGTTGCGAACGGCGGCAGTGTTTGCGGCGGCGCGAGCGCGCATCGACCGACCGTCGGATTTGGAAAATCAGGACCCCGAAGACAACGTCCATGGCGGATACAGCGCGAGGGATGATGACGCGGATGCGGCGAGTTTGAAAGTTATGATGTCTTATATTAAGGCTCTTGCGAACGCGCGACGAGTGAGATCGAGTGCGTCACCTAGTGAAGGCGCCGCGCCGCAGCAAACGCGCAACCAGTCGTCCCGGCCGCCGAGCTTCATCGACGAAGGCGACATGTACATGTCAGATTCCGACGTTAACGACGCATGGTCGACGATCTTTGGTGCCAAGACTCCACTGGTGGTGCCACAGGACGCTCGGGTGATTTCGTTGCGCGAAACGCGCGAAGACCGAGGCGTTGACGTTGCGAGCGGGAGCGTCGTCGACGCGTTGTCCGCCGCCGTGAAAAACATGGGCGTAAATAGATTCAAATCAATCGGAGGAGCGCCAGAAGCTGACACCGCCGCAACAACATCTATGAACGATGACGATGCATGGACTCCGAGAGGTGTGCTTGTGGCGCATTTACTCGAACATCGCGGCGCGGTGTCCTCCATCGCCGTCGACCGCGGCGAAGTCTTCTTTGTCACTGGCAGCGATGACGGGAGCTGTAAGATTTGGGATTCTCGTCGCATTGAAAAAGACGTGTCGTTCAAGTCACGCTTGACATATGCGTCTCAGGGTGGGAAAGTCACGTGCGTCGCTTCGACGTCGGACTCGCATATTGTGAGTGGAAGCGACAATGGTACGGTGCACGCGTGGCGCGTTGAGTATACAACTCGAGACGCACCAAAACGAGCGGGAAAGCAAGTACCTGACAAGTACACTGGCGCAGCGGAGATTCGCCACGTAAATAAATCGGAAGGCGCCATCGCCGCGTTGGCGTGCTTGGATGAACACGTCGTGTGCTATGTGACGCAAAGCGGTAGAGTTTACGGATGGGATTACCGAGCGCCGCGAGACGCGTTTAGAATTCCACTCAATCCAAAGCTTGGCGTCGTATCATCGATCGCGATGGACGCGCAGCACACATCTTCATGGCTCGTGGCGAGTACCGCAAGTGGCGCTATGAGCTTGCTTGACATGCGTTTCCAAACCATAGTGCAGGAGTGGAGTCATCCATCTCGAGGCGTAGGCGTAGACGCCATGGTGGTGGCCACGCAGCCGACGCGTCAGAGTTTATCAGGTGTCATCGGTCGACCGCTCGTGTGGTGTGCCGCTGGCCACGATGAAGTTGCGCTTTGGGATGTCGCTGACGGCGGATGTCTTCGCATTTTACGCACGTTGCGCGGACAAGGTGCGGCACTGGATGCCGCGGCTCGTGCGCCGCCGAGCGCCATGGATGCGAACGGTCGCCTACGTGCACTGCGTCCCCAAAGCGCGCACGTGTATTCATCCACGCTAACAAGCTCGGCTTACGGTACATTTAGCGAAGACCTACGTGCAGATGAGTTATTATCGACGGTGTCTAGACCACCGGGCGTGCGAGCGCTCTTGACGCTTCCCAACGGGGCGATAGTTTCAGGGAGCACCGACGCGTGTATTCGCGTGTGGCACCCGGGTGACGCCGCGAAATCACGCGTAATGTCTGGCAAGATCTCCGGCCCACGTCCAAAGTTTTCTGAAAAGTCATTCAACGGCATGGTACTGCAACAAGAAACGCCCGTGCCGGCGAAGCCGCAGACGCAGGCATCCGCGGCGCATGAACGCCACGACTCACATCGAGACGCAGTCCTTGCCTTGGCTACAATTTCTGGTACCTCTGGAAAGATGCTCATCTCTGCCTCGCGCGACATGAGCGTTAAACTATGGAAATAGTGTCTTACTCTGTTTTGGCGTAACATGATTCCGCACCTTGTATTACTATATGTCCGCCTCGCCGACAAAGCGCAGCAGCACGTCTCAAAGCCGACGCTATCCTCACACATCCGCGCGTCGCGCGCGTGACCTGGGCACTCACGCCATTGTAACACAGTAATAATGTATGGCGTATCTGCATCGACGTCGCGCGCCGCGCCAGCGTTCGCACGAACGCGTGCGCGTCACCCCACTCGAGCGTCGCGGTTAAACCTCTCACGCGGGTCGCGCGAGACACCACGCGCCAGCGCGTCAACAGCCGACACCCGTCTCACCTCTTGGCTCAAAGAAAACGACGTCGAAGGCAAAGCTATTGAAATTGCCTACGTTGGCGGCGCGAAGGATGACGCTGAAACCGCTCGAGGTGTGGTAGCGCGCGCGAACATCAAAGCCAATGACGAGCTCGTGCGTCTACCTCGACGCAGCGCCCTAGTCGTTACCGAAGGCATGGCAAACCCGCACCCAGAGTTTATATCTGATGCGTTATGGGACGCCGTAGGTGAGGAGAAGTGGGCGTTTCGTGTGGCGCTGGTGTTGCTTCGAGAGTACGCACTCGGGTCGGAGAGCGCTTTTGCGCCTTACATTGCACAACTCCCTGAAGTGTTCAATTTGATTGGCTCTTATAGCGATAGCGAAGTTCGTGCAATGCAGTACACGTTGGCGGCGAAGCTGCAGAGAGATCAGCTTGGAGAGAACGCGGAGGCGATTAGGTTGGTGAGACGTCACGCGGCAACGACGAGCGCTTTAGCGACGATGAGCGACGAGCGTATAGTATGGGCTTTGGATTGCGTTCGGTCGCGAGTATTTAGCGGAAGATTGGTAGATGATGCAAAACTGAAAGCCAAGCTTTTGCCGCGATCGCTCGCGGTGGGCACTGCTTTTGCGACATTTTTGACGGCGCCAAGCGCCGAAGGTCGATGGCTCGCGGTCTTTGCCGTTTTAGCTCTCACTGTGTTCGATAGCGCGCAGAACAACGAGCGTGATAGCGCGTTGGCGTATGTATTGATGCCATTGATTGATATGGTGAACCACAAGACGATGTTGAAGACGGAATTCGAGTTTTCAGGAGGCGCTTTTGTGTTGCGTGCGCCTCAAGACTACGCCGCGGGGTCAGAGGTGTTCATTTCATACGGTGTATTGAACAACGACGAATTGGTGACGCGCTATGGATTCGTAGACGCGGAGAACGTTGCTGATATTTACCGTTTCGAGGGGTTACTACCGTATTTGCAGGCGAATCATGATGCCATGAAGCGGGCGCTCGGCGCCGACTCTTCTCGACTAGCCAACCTCAAGCGTACGCACCCGGCGCTCGATGAGGCTTTATGGAATGGCAACTTCATCTCTGACGGTAATGCCGAAGATAAGTTACTTTGGGCTTTGCGTGCGGTATTAGCCACCCCCGAAGAGTTCGCTGCCGCGAATGGTGTTGAAGGATTCAAGCTCGGCGGGGGCGCGCCTGAAAAGCGCGCTGCGCAAGCGATTCGCGCCGCGGTTCTTTCGCGCCTCAAGGATTGTCCGACGACGTTAGAGGAAGATTATGAACAGCTCAAAAACGCAAAAGAAGGAAATATGCGCACCGCAATTGCGTATCGCATCCGTAAGAAACGCATCTTGACAGATGCGGCTAGAATTTACGATGTCGGCGGCTCGTAAAAATGTGGACAGAACATGTTTAGACCACTTTCGGACATCCATTGTAATCCAACATACACACGCAAACATATATACGCGCGCGCGGTAATAAAACGCACGAGCACTCACGCACACGCTAGCGCAACATCTAGAAAATTACCTACTACAACTTGTTTTAAAGCTTCACCGCTTTGAGCAAACCAGCCAACTCGTCCTCCTCCTCCACCGTTCGCACTTGCACCTTCCCGCGCTCGAGCAACTCCAACGCCTTTGTGATCATATCCACCTGCGCCTTGGCATACCTCGACGTCTTCGGCAACGCCCGCATCGCGCTCAATCTATGCTCCAGCGCAAACTTCCGCCCCGCATCCGTCGCGCTCGACGTCACGTGCGCCCCCAGCGGCGTCCGAGCCGCCTCCGCCTTGTCCTCTTCGTCATCCGACGCGCACGCGCGATGCCCCCGTCGACGCCCATCCTTCCCCGCGGGCGTCCACGTCGCAAACTCCTCGCGCGCCCGGCGTTGCCGACGCCCGACGACGCTGGCGATGCGCGACGCGCGAGGCGCGCGACGCGACATCATCATCGTCATCATCGCCATCCCCGACGTCGACGCACCACCGCCGACGCCGACGCGCCGCCGTCGACGCGCATCGCGCGACGGCGCAACGCCCGGATCACTCGCCGCCCCATCGTCGTCGTCCGCGTCCGATCCCGACCGCATGACGACGCAAAGGCGACCGCGAGTGACGACGACGACGACGCCACAGTTCACCACGAGACGATGACGACGATGTCACCATCGTTGCCGACGCGCGCCGCCGCCGCCACCGCCGTCGTCGATCGCGCGCGATTGAGGCGTCGAACGCGACGCGCACCCACGATCACGATCGACGCCAACGCCGATCGACTCCACCGCGCTCGATGCGTCAATCGCGCGAATCGACGACGATGCGTGCGCGCGCGCGTCGCATCGTCCGAGACGCGCATCATCATCGACGACGACGACGCCGACGACGCCGATGCGCTCCGCGTGGCCATGCGCGCGGCGACCGAAAGCGAATCTCAAGGCTACTCCCCTGGCGCGGGCATCGGGCTCTCCCCTGACGAGCAGGCGCTCGCGGCGTACGCGGACATGATTAACACCAGCCCGCGCGCCGGGGCGTTGGATGACGACGACGTCGAGGCGCTCGCGAGCGGTGGGCGCATGGATGCGCGCGCGAGACGACGAACGCGCGGAGGATTCGTTGGTGAGGTTCAGGAGTTGTTCAACGCGCTCTTCGGCGGCGCTCACATCGTTCGCGACGAATGATTCCACGGATGGATGATGATGATGATGATGATGATGATGATGATGATGATGATGA
>Ga0255756_1002620_pt1 | contig 19093 bp, 25 predicted proteins | sample 011ome_20_FD_179956 | JGI IMG/M metagenome (GOLD analysis project Ga0255756, IMG submission 179956) | Coastal salt marsh microbial communities from the Groves Creek Marsh, Skidaway Island, Georgia - 011509CT metaG (version 2) | ecosystem: Environmental > Aquatic > Marine > Intertidal zone > Salt...
TCACGACCCACCACCCCCCTTAGTTGGGAGCGGTGCCCGCCTGGTAGTCAGCAGTAAATTATCATCAAAACCACTAAGGTATTAACTTTAGTGGTTTTTTTGTGCCTCAACTAAGCGTGATGACAACACTTTTCCACCCTTTACAAAGAAAGCCTGTGTCACAATCATGCCGGATAAAATTCATGAGAGATGGATTGTGGGCTTGTTAAACCTTCTTAAAGAGAAATCTTTTAAGCCATTTTTCGTAGTTTTGTTGGTTGCTGCCAACCAATTTTTCTTGGCAGAAGCCTTCGCCGCATGTCCAATTGAACTCTCTGCGGATAGTTCAACAGCTGTAAACGACAGTGGAACTGCAAACTGCGCCGTCACAATTAATTCCGGCGTATCACTTACTACGACAGGTTCAGCAGTAACTCTATCTGGAAGCGGCTCGACCGCTACCAACCAAGGAACCATTACTGTCAATACAAGTGGTTTTGGCATCATTGCTTCTGGTTCTAATGTTAAGTCGATCTCCAATCTTGGCTCCATATACAACAATGGGACCCAAGCAAGCATTAGCAATACAAATGTTCTTGAAACGGTTAACAACAGCGGTCTGATTTCGAGTGCAGGCGGCAACGGTGTTATAAATAACGGTTCATTAACAAATTTAATTAATACAGGGTCGATAAGCGGTGGCAGTCAATCTCTTTCCGCCGGTGTCTATAACAACAATACCCGAACAATTACTACCATCACCAATACTGGGTCAATCGTTGGCATCTACGGCATCAAAAACCTTAGCACTATTGGCACCCTCAATAATGCTCAAGGTGGAAATAGCTCAAGCGCATCAACAACGGCATTAACTTATACGGGTAACCTACCAACTAACTACAACATCATCGTTAATAGCCTAAGTAGTTATGGTCAGTTAAGCGGAACCTCTGTAACTGGCAGCACGACATTTGGGATTTATTCTGGCTCAACGCTAACCAAAGGGACTTACACCTCTGTTCTTGCTGGTTTGAGTTCGGGAACCAATGTAAGTGCCACATCAGGCACTTTTAACGGTACTGGGTGGCGACTTGTTCTCAATTCGGGCACAACTTGGGATCTAATTGTCGATGCATCCGCAATCAATACTCTCGCCGCTGTCCAACAGAATGCCTCTGGCTTAGCAACTACATTCAACACCCAAGCAGCTGCACTTCAAGCAGGTCTGACTTACGACTGTAATACATTCGACGATCACGGTCTTTGCGCCAGCGTTGGTGGGCGGACCACATACGGACTAACAGCGCCCGTGGGCAATCAGCAAGCAGGTCTTGTAATCGTTAGCCATAAGCCATCGCCTTACTTCCGCTTCGGTGGTTATGCTGATCAATCAGTTTCAACTGCCACACCGACGGGCATTAAACAAAGCAACAGTGGTCCGATGTATGGCTTCTTCGGTTACTGGCAAAATCAAAAAGATGGAATGGGTTTAGGCGCATCAATCACGACCTCTTTCTCAAACAACAATTTGACCGTCAGCCGTAGTAATTCCCTAGCCAATACTGAGGCTGGTTCAGGCTCCACGCAAATGCAAGGACAGGGCATTCAAGGGCAAGCCACTTACTCCATGCAAGCCACGGATCGCATCAAGGCGATTCCTTACCTTGGCGTTCGTTACTATCGTGTAGCGACTGGCAGTTATACCGAAGGCTCTAGTGCTGATGTAACTTCACCGCTGTCCTATAACGCCATGTCGCAAGAAGTATTTGCTGCGGTTGGTGGTGTAGGCACCTCGGTCTTCTTGGCTGAAAAGCTAACGGGTACCGCTTCAGTTGGTATCCAACAAAATCTGAACTACAAGATGGGCAACTATCAGGGCACCAGCTCGATTAGCGGTCTGTCCAATTTCAGCGTTCAGATGCCTTCCAATACCAATTCAATGGCAACTGCGACGGCTGGCATGAGTTACGCTATTAAGAAGAACGAGAAGCTGGGCGTCAATGTTCTGTGGCAACAACAGGCATTTACTGCGACGAACACAGTAACAGCACTGGCAACCTATAGCATCGGTTTCTAAAGCTATACCACTTAGTTTTAATCAGTAGGTCGAGTGTTCGAGTCACTCACTACCCACCACCATCCTAGTGTGGAACTGGCCTAAACATCAAACCGCCCGTGAGGCGGTTTTTTGTTGTCTTATGCTTCATGTAGCTTCAGTCTTTCCGACCGCTGGCGTTCGGCGTCACCAAATCATGCCAACGTTTGTGACAGCTCGGACACAAGTAAGACTGAGGCCATTTTTCAGCCTCATCGCCAAATAGATGAAACGGTGCCCAATGATGGTTTTCTGCACCGTCAGCCCTACACACTTCGCACTTGTGCCTTGGATACTTTGGCGAGATCTCCTCAGCGTCTATTCCTGCGGCTTGAATAAGTTTTTTGGGAATAAAGTGCGTCGTTCTGTGCCCACATTCGCAAACAAATAAGTGCTGCCAAGAACCGCCTTGATTTCTACATTTAACGATTTTCCAGCTTTCATACCAACCACAGGTTGGGCATGGGTAATCGGGATAGGTTATCTGCTTCGTCATTTCAGGATGTTGATTCAAACCAGACAAATTCTCATTTTGCTAGTTCCTCAAGATAAAGGCTGCCCCTGCTGCCCCTGAAACATTACCACCATCAGTAGTACCAATAGTCAGCCCTGACCCGGATGCACCTTCCTGAATTCTGCCATCCCGAACAGTCGCTATCGTCTTTCCATAAGTGCCGTATCCTTCATGAACATTACCTTTGCCATCAACCGTTGCGATGACGCGACCAAAGCCTGTAGAGCCTTCACGAATCATGTTCTTGTCGACGCTGTACTGGGGCGGTCCATAGGTTGAAGCTCCTCGGTAAACTTTGTTGCCCTGCACCGTCAGAACGGGGACGTTGCCTGTGCTGCCCCCAGGTCTAACCTGACTGACAGCCGGAGGGCCTGCAAGCGCTTTCGAGGCAACAAGCGATATAACGACACCCCCAAACAAAATGCGATTGGCTTTGTTCATGATTTAGCTCCTTTAAAAAAGAAGCATTCAGTATTCCGGCCCAAGCAGACAGGTGATGTCGTTATTCCATGCTCTGCTTATGTTTAAACTTTGGCCTTCTTGGCTGCTGGCTTCTTGGCTGCTGGCTTCTTGGCCGCTGGCTTCTTGGCCGCTGGTTTCTTGGGAAGAGGCTTAGGCTTTGATTCGTGCGAATTAACCTCAATGACTGTTTTGTTCCTGCCAGTAAACACACTAAATGCCGCGCCTACCGCTGCACCAACTGCAGTTCCTACTCCGGGAATAATGGAAGCAAGTGCCCCGCCTACTAAAGCTCCAGCGGCAGCATCTTTGACCATTGGATGCTTAGCAGCTGACTTAGCCATTTCACCAGCCTCTTCCGCAACAGCACCACCTACCGACTTTGCTTTCTCTAGGGCGATTTTTAGATCCTCTTCGTCAATCTTTCCATCGCCGTTAAGATCCGTTAGAGATTTCATGGTTGTTTTAGCAACCTTGCTTGCAACATTAGTCACGTCAGAAGCCGTTGAGGCAACGGAGTCTTTAGCGCGAACCAGCTTTTCTTTAATCGTAGCCATCTAAGCATCCTTTATTTAAAGCGCCTTTGAGCATTCAATCATCCACTCAACCGGGTGTCAAATCCCGCAAAGTCGATTTCTATTTTTTAAGCACTTTGTATACGAATACTGCACCTAAGAGCAGCAACGCCACCAGCGCTAACTGCAAACCCCCTGCCAGCAGAGGCACTACGGCAACCATCATCCCGAATTTGATGAAGAACAGGCCCAATACAACCATGATCAAGAATTTCCAAAACATAGCACGTCCCTTAAGAAAGAGATTTCTATTTAAAATTCACGGACGACCCAACGTACTGGCCTGTGCTGTTGTAAAAGTAAGTCGTGTTTTCTGGCCACTTCATGGCATTAACCTGATTGTTGTAGCGCCCCACTCCACAACCCGTAAGCATCAATGCAATCAGCACCGCCAGATAGGATGCCCTTCTGATAATCCGCTTCTTTAATGGTTTCATCGCACTCCCCTGTTACAAAGACAGGGTAAAGATGCGCCTACTGAACGACAGGATGCGTCGTTTTTTCTAGAGACTTGCTTGTTTTAGTAGTTCGCTGGGGTCTATACCCAGCTTTTCGGCAATCTTGAGCAGATTCATCAGGGTTAGATTGTGTTCGCCTCGCTCAATACCGCCAAGGTAAGACCGATCCAAACTAATCTCGTGCGCCAAGCCCTCCTGCGATAGACCTTGCTCAGATCGCAGCTGACGAACAGCCTGACCCAGCGCAACGAGAGCTGGATGTCCAGAATGCAGGGGTGAAGGCTTTGCCATGACCCCAATGCTCTGCGCTGGACGGATTAAGAACCACAGGATAGGATACCCAAAGACACTATTTCAAGTGAGGGTTACTATCCATACACGTGGTTTGTCGATTTAAACGACACGCCCTGTCGTACCAGACAGGCATATTACTTAAACCACAGATAGGTACTCACTATGACAGATAGCCATCACGAAACCTTGGTTTACCGGCTTTCCCAGATACTGGTGAAGCTGAATCAGGGTATAAAACTTGATCCAAAAGCCTTAGCCGATGAGTTCAAGGTCAATTTACGCACCATCCAGCGGGACCTGAACGAGCGCTTTGCCTACCTTCCCCTGGAAAAGGTGGACGGTCATTACCGGCTTGATCCAACCTTCCTGGGCAAGCTATCAACCAAAGACATTGAACGGTTTGCCAGTCTGGCCGGAGTACGAGGCCTATTCCCCTCGCTATCAGACGATTTCCTACGGGATATCTTTGATGACCGGATGCAGGGTGCCTTATTAGTCAAAGGCCACAACTACGAAGATCTGCGCGGCAAAGAAAAGTTATTCGGCGCTTTGGAGAAAGCCATCTATGACAGGAAACAGGTGAGCTTTGACTATGCCAAGGAAGGAAGTCTCAAGACCTATGCCGGAATTGCACCTTATAAGCTGATCAACCACAAAGGAATTTGGTATCTCACGGCTCTGGATGCTGACAAGCTGAAGTCCTTTAGTTTCAGCAAGATTCAGCATTTGAAGATCCTGGATACAGGCTTTAAATGGGATGCCAATCTGGATAACAAGATTTCCACTGATGATGGCATCTGGCACTCCGATACCCAGCGAGAAGTCGTACTGAAGGCCAGCCCTGAGGTGGCTGGATACTTCAAACGCCGGAAGCTCATCTCGAATCAGGTCATTGAGAAGGAACTGTCCGATGGCAGTCTAATCATCTCTGCCAAGGTCAGCCACGACAATCAGATCCTCCCGATTTTGCGGTATTGGATACCCAGCCTAACCATCATCAGTCCGGATTCGCTTCAAGCCGAGATGGATAAGGGCCTAAAGGCCTATCTGGAGCGATAGACGACTATGACCTCTATCAACATCCAAATCATTGCCTATGGCCTCCTAGGCTTAGCGCTGGTCTATTGGGCCAAGAAACGACGCTTTAATCGAACGACGATCTATTGCACGGAGCAGTTCCATTCCTATAAACACAAAGCCGGGGCCAAGCTGGTAGATGCTCTGCTCTGGGGTCTTGGGCTGGGTGGACTCGTCAGTGCCGCCCTACTGACCTTTATGGAACACGCCCCTATCTGGGGCTTCCTGATGCTGCTCCTGGCTGCAGTGTATGCATTTGAAAATGACTACTTTAGAAAGGCTTGTCGATGAACACCATTGAGATGCAACCCAAAAACCTAACCCGCTATGGTCTTCTGGTCTTTATAGGCATCCTAATCGCAATCACTTGGCTTCCAATTACAGACCATATTGCAGATGCCGATATTGATGCGGGATTCAACCGGGCTTTGGTTTCGTTTGGTATCGCCAAAGGGCTAAATATGGTCATCTCACTTCTGCAAAGCACGCAGTTCAGTGCTCAACCCTTAGGTGTAGGCATTGCGATATCTCCAGGCGAGCTACTTGATCCAATCAATGATCTGGTTGAACAGTTCTCAAACGTCATGTTGTTAGCAACTGTCGCCTTTGGAATTCAGAAGATCCTTATCGGGATCGGTGGCCATATTCTAGTGAAATCATTACTCAGTGCTTTCGGCATTGTGGCAGCATGGTTTGTCTTCAAAGATAGGCCAGTACCTCATTGGCTCAAAAACGCATTAATCCTAATCATCTTGGTTCGTCTCGCAGTTCCGGCAGCTACAGTGGTATCGAATGGTGCTTATCAGATTTTTCTAGAGCCCCAGTATCAAGCCAGCACCGCAGCGCTTAATGACTCTTCGCTACAACTAGAAGCGCTCAAATCTACTACTCAGCAGCCTGTAGCCCCTGCGCCACAACCCGAAGCAGTAGCCCCTGCTAACGATAACTGGTGGTCCAGAACAAAAGCCACAGTGTCTAGTGCGGTCCCTGCCAGTCCATCGGACTTTATGCAGCGGGTTAATGCGCAAATCAATGGCATGAATCTGCGGATACAACAGATAGGTGAGCAAGTGACGCGTAACGTGGTTAGCCAGATTGTTGTGTTTCTGCTCCAGACTTTGATCTTTCCGATTGGATTGATCTGGGTTTTGTACAAAACCGGCACTTCTTTGATGTACCGAACAAAAGATTAATAAACCTTCTTCCTCACGAAAGGAATCCGATGAGAACTCTCTTAATAATTGCTATCTTTGCATTTCTGGGTGGTTGCGCCAGCCAGACTCAAACTCCGCTACTACAATCGCGACAGGTCGAAACTGAAAAAATCACCCTAGGCGCAGTTCAGAGCCAATTGCATGAGGGCTCAAGCTCAGCTGAAGTTATAGCCGCATTAGGCACTCCTAACATTGTCGCTACTAACCCGGACAAAACAGAAACGTGGGTTTACGACAAAACATTCACTGAAACTGAAATCAGTGCCAGCGGTATTAGCCTGCCCTTCAGCGGTTCTGTCTCTGGAGCCAGGGCTAAATCAAGCCGGTCCCTTATTGTCAGCATCAAATTCAACAAGCAAAAAACGGTCGAATCAATTCAATACCGCCAAACTTCTTACTGATTATGAAAAAACTACTGACTCTGGCTATAGCTACTGCCCTGCTCGCACCCGCATACGTACTCGCTGAAGATGAAGTGACACCACTTCAACTCAAGGTGATGCAAACGCGCAAATTCATGAAACCTTCCGTCGATGTAGCTAAGGCAGCTGCAGAAGATGGGGAAAACATGGGCGCGATGAAGTGCATCAACCATATTGCGATGTATCAAAACTATCGAAGCGCAACAAAGATGCCCCCGAAATCCGGTGAGGTTTCCTGCATGTTCACCCCCAAAATATCTATGTTTTCACATGGGACCGATTCAATTACCAGGATCACCTATGAAATCACACCGAACGCGGACGACACGGAAACAACAGTAAGGATGAAGATTTTGACGAACTGGAAAGAGCCCAAGCCTGTAAACGACCCAGAGGTTTATGCCAAGCGCTTTAAAAGCATCGGAGACCTGATTTTCATCGAAGCGATTCCGTTAAGCCCAGCTGTCCAGAATTAATGCCCTAAGTCACATAAAGTTAGCTGCATGGCAGATATAAAAGCCTAGCCCCTTACCCTACCCACCCCACCAAACGCCCTCGGTTTCGACCCTGGGCGTTTTTCTTTTGTCTTTAACCCAGGAGGTTGTCTATGCAAGTGATTCAAACCTTACTTTGCTTCAGCAACATCATCAACGTCCACATTCGTCATTTTTTGGAGCAACGCTTTCAGGCTATTACGGATGGCGATGATCTGGACCCAGATATCCATGGCTATGCCTTGGTGATTGAGCCTAATGACACGATGGAATCCCTATTAGCAGATCCCGAAGGCTGCATCCTCAGGGGGCTCGCTGAAACTGGAGCCTTGGTCATGCCGCCGGAGTCTGTTGAGGAGCACCCCGAGTTCTACGACCTGGTCTTTGTGCCAGGCGATGGCGACTTTGCAGTCACTGTCGTGGTTCCCAAAGAACCGGGCACTGATGCTCAGCTTCTAAACATTTGCGCCCAAATCGCCACCCCTGCCCCCTCGGAGTTCTCAGTGTAGGGAGGGGAGGCAAAACTAGTAACTTGAAGATCTATATCAGCCAGGCCGCAATGAAGCGGCTTTTTTTACGCCTGGAGAAAACCCATGAATGCAATTAACCCACCTAGCAATACACAAGCCTGCCAGTTTGTCCTTTTACTGAACCCTGAGCAGCGAGAGTACTTCGAGGAGCGTGCAGCCATCTACGAGTTTGAAGGTGGCTTGGCGCGTGAGGTGTCAGAACTCAAAGCCATCGATGCCGTTCTTAAACAGTGGCCGGAGCTATCAGCCGTCTGGCCAAAGCCCTGAAAAACCAACTGCGCTCTTTGGAGCATCTTATATGAATCAACCACAAAGGAGTTTCACATGAGCAAGTCCAACAAAGCCCAAGCCATCGACAACATCAGTGTCCTCAAGAAGGAAATGACGAAGTCAGTCACAGGAAAGTCATTTATTCACTACGAGCTGGGCAACGATCCTGAAGGTGTGTTGCACATCCGCATCACTGTAAATACGGGTGGCGGGTACTTTAGTAAAGAGTTTGTTCGCTTTGATGCCATCTACAAAGAGCTGGATCGGATCGGTGATCAGCAAGTGACCTCGTATCACTTGAAGCCACTGTATGAAGGCAAGTCGGTAAATACACCGGCTTTCCTCCTGGCTGCAATGAAGAACGAGGGACTGCTGGTTCCTCATCCCGAGAAAGCACGCTGTTACGCCAAGACGGATCCATCGGATTTCATTAAGGCGATACAGGCGTTGGCAGACAAGCCCACTACCGGCAACAACAAGCCGGAACCCAAGCCAAAGGCCAAATTAGCGAAAGCTGCGTAGCCTCGACTTAGTGTCCGGTGATCACTCTGTTTTACCTGCTGTAACCCCAAGAAAGACAACAAGTTTTTTGTTTTGAATTTAGTCGGAAAGCCAATACCGGCCCAATACCGACCCTTGCGGCAATAACAACTTGTTTCTTCACTGGGAGCTTTAGATGTCCATGCTTTTAACCATCCTGGTGGTGGTTACGCTGATTGCGTTTGCTTCACCGTCAACACGGTGGGTCGGATTGCTCAGTGTAGCCCTACTGATTTATCTACAACCTGTTTTGACCTTAACGGCACTGACCCTTCTGGGTGGTGCCTTTTTTTATTGGTATCGATAGGAGCAATTCACTATGAATCACAACGTCATTCTCAATGCAGCTGATGTCGTACTTAGTTTAGATCTACCTGAAGAGGCCTTCCCTGAGGCACTCATCTCTCAAGCCCGTTTTATGTCTGGCATAGACCCAGATGGGTTCGAAGCATTTCGGATGTATTGAATCAATTAAACCCACAAAACCGGCGGGAGGCACTTCGGTGTTACCCGCCTTTTTTTCTTTAAGGAGCATTACATGATGACTACCGAACAAGTTGTAGCCTACCCGGTCCCGAAAGATGAACGCCTGGAGCACATCGCTCACACCTTCGGCGCTCGATTCCCTTTGCAGATTGAACCACTGATCTATGTCCTGACCGCTGAGCTTGCTCCGGCGTATGACGGCGGGCACTGGGAATTCTATTCGCTGAGCAACAACGGTTTCTACATGGCCCCATCTTCAGACGAGACCTTTGCAGTGGTCTGTCCGAATGGGTTTGCAGAAACCATGACTGCGGATGCGTTAGGCATTACGGTGTGTTTGTATGCCTATAGCCATCTGTCGTTTTCCGGAAACGAGGATCTGGCTCAAATGTGCGCCGAGCATTACCACCTGCTCCGGGAATACATTATGGATCACCCCGAGTCTGGAAAAATCTTGCGAGCAACTGACTGACCTGACGTACCCGTCGCCACCTGACACTTGATGGCCTATCTGTATCCCTTAACCGGTATGGATAGGCGTCAGGTCGTCGGGTGCGTCGGGTGGTTTCCTTTTATTTTTTTCTTTTGCTAATCTGTCGTTAACTAAACACATCTATAAATCATGGATCAGCATAAAAATCGCACCGCCCTAGCGACCCAGGCCAGCTATACACTGGAAGATGCCATCGCTTATCTACTTGGACTAATTCAGCGGGGTTTCGTTCAGGCAGAAATCAAAGTCACGCTAGACGGAATAGCTGAAGAAGACCTTGGTGAAATATCTAGGCTACCTGGAACGCTCAATGAACACCTGGTTGCTCTACTCAACGCCGCTAAAATTGAGCACAACCCAGTGGAAGAGGCTCGCATTAAAAATCTTTTCCTAGCTGCCGACATCTACAAACAATATCTAACTGATGAGATAGCCAAAGGCTCCGGATCTGAGGTTCGTATTGATCCTATTGCAACTCAGGAAGCTGGCATTCCGCACTTCACCTTGAAGAGCATTAAAGAGTGGCATTCGAACAACAAGGAAGCACTTGATAGAGAAATTGGGATTACCAACTCTTCAATCGCGACAAAATCCGACACAGTTCAATCAGCTGACGATGACACGACTTCTGCCACTAAGCTACGAAATCTTAATTTCACACTCGGCCTTCTTCTTGAACTCTTCATCAGACAGGACAACTGCAAACCTCTGCTTAAAAACGGCAACAAGCCTAACTTCAATAAATTTGGTGAGTCACTGGAAAAATTAGCCTCCGAAATGAAACATTCAAATGTTTCAGGCCAAAGCAGTCAGACAATCAGAAAATCTTTATCCGATGCATACAAAGAGATGCAAAACGCTTAGCTTTTCTTGAATCACCCCGCTCGCTGAAATTACCATTTACCACATGGTAATTCGCACAATTACCAGAAACGTAGTTATTTAATACTGACTCCATCAACTACTTCTAGGAGGAAGTATGGAGTTAGAAAAGAAAGGTACGGCACACCTCATACCGCCCAAGCCAGCGGTCAGTGCCATAGAGGGTAAAGCTCTTGTAAGCAAAAGGGAGCCAATTTCTCCTGAAACAATATCTGGTTCATTCAAGAAAGAAGGTTTTCCGAAGGTCCTGCCAGGACTCTTGGAACCCTTCCTCGGCGACGATGGCATTGTCTATATCTTCTGTAGTGATAAAGGCAACATCTACGTTACGCCACTTGGGTCACAGCACGGGCAGGCTCTTATTACTTTATTGGCATCTGAGCACAGTGTTGTATTAAGCAAAACTGATCGTCTGGAGCTTTCCGAAAAGCTCGAAACCCTAGCCATACTTCAGAAGACGATCAAACCCGTCTGGTATCGGGTAGCGCCATATCAGGATGGCGTTGAGATTGATCTAGGTGACGAAGCTCATAATCGGGTGCGCATTACGCCCGGATGTGTTGAAACCATTGAGTCTGGTTCACAGTCGCTGTTTGTGCGCTCTCCTGTTATGAAGGCGATGGCTATGCCTGCTGAGCATGGCGATCATAAATTGCTTCAAAAGTACCTACCTAATCTGGCCTACTTCGACTTTCTGCTGCTGATTGGGTGGATAACCTACACGCTGGCACACCCAAAGATTGCAACATCTAAGTATGTAATTCTCGTTCTGGAGGCAGGTCAAGGGAGGGGAAAAAGCTTTCTGTGCAATACCGTAATCGGGAGCCTGATTGACCCAAACTTGGTAGGTACGCAGCTTATGCATAGCAACCACAAGGATCTAACAATTGCTGGCCGTAATGCTCATGTTCTGATGTTCGACAACATCCGTTCATTCTCGCCAGCGATGTCGGACATTCTGTGTATTGCATCGACTGGCGGTGCAACTTCCAGCAGGGCTTTGTATACCAATGATGGCCAAAACGTCATGCGTCTGCATGTCGCGATGGTGCTGAATGGTATCCACCCCTTTATCACGCAGTCCGATCTGGCCCAGCGCTGTCTACCGATCACGCTCAAACCGCTATCTACAGCCAATCGTAAAAGCGAGAAGGCCCTGATTGCTGAGTTCAATGCAGACTTGCCAGTGATTCAGAAAGGTATTTTCGAGCTAACGGCATCGATTATGAAGCACCTGCCCGAAGCCGATGTTCTGTATCCGGAACGCATGCTGGATTTCTCACACTGGCTGGCAGGACTTGAATTGGCCTTAGATCATCCCCGTGAGAGGCTGGGCGCAATCCAGGAGCACTACTCGGAAGCACTGAAACAAGGCCAGCGTAACTCTCTGGAAGATAGCCTGCTGGGTGCAACAGTGGTGGCATTCACAGAAGGTCTCGATAACGAATCATGGTCCGGCAGTCCATCTGATTTGTACCAAGCACTGACAGCAATGCTTACTCCTTCAACAGCTAAATCCAGAGACTGGCCACAGAGCCAAATCGCGCTATCGAAACGCTTAAGACCGCTGCAACCGGCTCTGTTAAGCCAAAACATCGATATCGCATTCTCACGCGGCAAAGAACGCACCATCACCATTTCGAAAATTAAGGACTAAAAATGCAAAACACTACATTTAACTCGACGAACCCGACGCACCTGACGGACGCCATGAATTACATCGACTTTTTGGACGATAGCACTTGCGACGACCTGTCGCCGTTCGACGCCTTCATGGGGTACGACGAATGCGGCAACTCGATGCGACTCGATGGCTACATCTTCTCGATTATCCGCAACATTGAACCAGGAACAACCGTGTACTTTAAGGAAATCTTTGATGAGTCATTCACCGATTTACTGTGGCCGGAAGAGGAGCAGCGTCTTCTGCTTGACCTGATCATGTTTACGCAGCGCTATCCCGAAGACCTTGAGTTGCTGTGCATCGACCCCTGCCACGACCCCATTTTTATCGTTGTGTAACCGGAGACAACCATGACTATCGAATTGAAAACCAATGTATCAGCCACTCAAAAACCTGAGGTTTTTCTGGTGTATCAGCACAACGCTAATGTCCACTACCTTCCGGAACGTCTATTAAGGGGTATTGAAATGGCTGTTCACGAACTTGCCACGTCCGCTGAACGTGGACACGCACTCACCCTTAAACAACACTTCGGCACCAGATTATGGAATGAAATTTCAAGCGATCAGCCCGTACTGGCTGGCTACTGCATGGCCTACCTCGTAGCAAATCACCGTGTGCCATTTAGGGCCATGGGCATACACAGTAGTAGCAAAGCCCAAATGTACGCATTGATCTGATACCCCCCGGTGGCCGGTTTCGGCTGGCCACCCACAAAGAAAGATAACCATGGCAATAATCAAACTGACCCAAGAGCTAGTATCCAACGGCCTAACCTGTCCTCCAGGCAAGGGCCGTACAGAGTATGTCGACGCTGACCTTCCCGGGCTTTATATAGCAGTTAGCCGTTCTAGTTCGGGTATCGGTACGTATCAGCTACGGTATAAGTACAACGGTATAACCAAACATAAGAAAATCGGTCGGACTTGTGACATGACCTTGGCTGAAGCTCGCAAGAAGGCCCGTGAACTGAAGGCTGAAATTGCGCTCGGCGCTGATCCACGCGGACAAGAAAAGGCTATCAAGGAGGTAATTACGCTTCGGGATTTCTTCAATGACCACTATCTCCCGTATGTCACACCGAGAAAACGTAGCTGGAAACGAGATAAGGAGCTGTACAACCTGCGTATCGATACCAAGTTTGGTAACAAGCGTCTGAACCAAATAACCCGTCAGCAGATCCAGGAGTTTCATTCTTCTTTGTTGGAAGAAGGCCTAGCCCCGGCTACTGCCGATCATCACCTGAAGTTTCTAAAGCATGCTTTCAATCTAGCAACTGACTGGGGATTATTCCGTGACAAAAACCCTTGTTCACGCATTCCCCTCTTCCGACCCGATAACCGTGTGGAGCACTATATGAACGATGAAGAACTGGCTCGTCTGCTGAAGATCCTAAACACTGATAGCAATCGCCCTGTCTGCCGTATCGCGCTGTTCCTTCTGAGTACTGGGGCTCGCCTGAACGAAGCTTTAAAAGCAACCTGGAGCCACATTGATGAAGAAAACCGTACTTGGCGTATTCCAGCGACCAACAGTAAAAGCAAGCGTATTCGATCGATTCCGCTGAACGATACAGCTCTGGAGGTTCTGGCTGAGCTCAGCACCAAAGGTAAGCATGAGTTCGTTTTCGTGAATGCCGAAACTGATGCACGATATACGACGGTCTACAAGGTTTGGCAGCGTTTACGCAAGGAAGCTGGATTGCCCCATCTCCGACTTCACGACCTGAGGCACCAAACGGCCTCGATGTTGATTAATTCGGGTTATACGCTCTACACCGTTCAACAGATCCTGGGCCATTCTGATCCGAGCGTTACGACCCGCTATGCCCACCTGTCCACAGCAACTTTGCAGGAAGCCTCTAACTCGGCATCGGCAAAGATCAAGGCGGCGCTGAAGGCGGCGTAATGGCAAGGGTGGAGGGAGGCTGCTGCCTTCTTTCACCCGATGTCATGCGCCTTTGTCCCCTGCGCGACGATCTACGGCCCGGCCTACCTGCCCCCTCCCCGCCCCTCGAAGATTTCCCAGCGGCTCCGCTTTGCTACCGCTTGGGTAGCCTCCATACCCTGCATGGGCTTCAGCGTGGTGCTCGGTTTTCGGTCAGGCGGTCGCCACCCTATTTCATTGATTTGTATCGGATTGATGCCTACCCGTGCCCCAAAGTAGTCATAGCGTCTCGGCATAGGCTCGGATTTCAAATCGAATGGATACCCAGGAGCAAAAACCTGTTACAATTCTTCCACTTCGAGGCGGATAAAGTCTTTGTAAATCAAACTCTTAATCCGTAGGTCGAGTGTTCGAGTCACTCACGACCCACCACCCCCCTTAGTTGGGAGCGGTGTCCCGCTAGGCTAAGTTGTAGCAAAAACATCTAAACCACTAAGGTCCAATCTTTAGTGGTTTTTTTGTTTGTGGAGCTATAACTTAGACGGCCACCGAAGTTATGAATTGCCACTAAGCACAAGAATCCTAAGAATGCTCGTCAAACATAAATCGATAGACGGCATGACGCTAGGCTACCTTGGCTCACTTAACGATCTTTCGCTGATTGTTGTAATCGGGCGTAGCAACTACAAGAAATCTTCTGAATCCCTAGATGCCCTTGTCAAAGCGCTGCACGCGTCTGGGCATTCCGTTTGCTGGTTTGAAAACCGACAAACCCAAACCGCAAAACTGCTCGAGGATAAGTTCGAACGCCTTTGGGGTTCGAGAGTTTCCAAGTTTTGCAAACACAATTTCTTAATCGGGAATTTATTACGAAAAACAATCAAAATCTTTGTGCTACTTGCACACCCAACGCGATGGGGCTATTTCCTGACGGTTTTTAAGAATTCAAATCAGCGCATTGCGAATGATTTAAGAAAATTCCTTCGCCATTTCCCAGCTAGAAGAATCTATTTATTTTCCCACTCTGCTGGTGGCATTGTGTCGTCCTTGGCTGAAGCAGAAGATTCCGTAACAAAATTGGTTTGTTTTGGTTATCCATTTAAACACCCGGATCAAGATGAGGAACCCAGTCGCACTGCTCACCTGAAAAAAATGATCAAGCCATTTCTCATAATCCAAGGCGATCAGGATGAGTACGGATCGGCACAAGATTCGAAACGTTACAAACTCTCGTCAAGTATTAGCGTTGTTCCTATTCAAGCAGACCATGGCTACGACAACCTCAGTGTCTCTGAGTACCAAAAATGCTTGGAACTGTTGGGAAAATTTCTGACCCTGCCATAATATTTCGAATTCAAACTACGGCCTAAATAGATTTTCTGTGAGCCGTTATATTCATAGAACTATTACACACTGTTACAAATCTGCGCACACAAAACTGTAGCGCCGCACTATAGTCAGACAAACCCATTCATAAAGATAATGCGCGCCCTTCGCTATTATCTTTAATGGCTCTGCCTATTGTTTTTTGAAGGCAATAGTTTTTACGGTTAATATTTACCTTAGTCGCCCTCCATGCATTTCGCATTTAACAATTAATTCTTTATTTCAAACGATTTTATGCAAAACACCGCCTTTGCCCGCTCGATAATTGTATCTGCCATAGCCCTGGCCTTTTCTCCACCTTCTTCTGCGATAACAATTGATCTGTCAAACGTTGCAGGCTTTGAGAGTTTTCAACAGGGTGATAGCAATATCACCACGGTAACCGGGATCCGAGATAGAAATATCACAGGAAATTACTCAATAACAGGTAGCGGCGGAAATACCGGTGGATTGCTATTTCAGTCCACACTGTCTAACGTAACGCAAGTTCCTTTTCCGACGTACACATCGAATGGCTCTAATTTCCCGGGTGCGATATCCAGCACGCCCTACGGACCGAGCTTTGGTTCTACAAGTGGCATATTAAGGGTGGTTGGCAGTTACAAAACGGCTACATCGGGCAGCGGCGCAACCGGTGATCTAGGCTATCTTGTAGACGGCGTCACCGGCACCACCACTCAGCTGCTGCCGACAAGCCTGGCAGGTGGCAACCCCATTCTCAACACCATTGCTCACAGCACTTTTGGGAATACCGTGGTTGGCAACTATGACACGCAACTAATCACTGGAAATTCTTTTGTTTATGACATCCCTAGTGGCACATATTCGTCAGTGCCGTTTGTAGGCAAATCCTTTGATAGCGGAAAGCAGATTACTTCTGTTGCCAGCAACACCGCATATGGGGTTTATAACAACCTCATATCTGGCGGATATACAGGGACTTACAACAGCAGCACTGGAACATACGCCTACATCTACAACAAATCCAATGACAAAGTCTACACCTTCTCATCACCTGATCTGTCCCTAGTCACGCACTTCGAAGGGATCACCAGTGCCGGCAAGCCTGGCGTATACAACTTGGTTGCAGATGCGGTTGATGGGCAGGGCAATCATGTTAAGGCCTATGTTGCGACCGTTGATCTAAACACTATCGATTTAACTACTGGACAACCAACAATCACTTGGACAGAGATCAAGGTAGTGAGCAACCTTACTTCTGCCAACTCTATGTATCAAGGCAAGGTGATTGGGGTTTATGTCAACAGCACCGGACAAACCATCGCCTATCAGGCAGATATAGGAAGTATCAATTATGCGGGTGTTAACACCCCCATCTACGACCCAAAGAAAAACTCCACTGCCTCAACCACTACTTTGCTGGGAGCTGGGTGGGATGTGATTAATAACAGTACGATCACAGTTGCCAACGGGAATGGTATCGAAAGCGGGAGCGCTTGTGGATACGCAGGGTGTTCCACAACTGAATATGGTGGTGTTATTACCAACAATGGCACGGTCAGCGTTTCTGGTGGCAGCGGCAACAGCGGGGTCTTGATGCAAGGAACCTTCGGCACCCTTCTGAACTATGGGACGCTTCGCGCAACCGATGGCAACTATGCGATTCAGACGACAGGGTCAGGCGTGTCTGCCGCTGACGGCAGCCTCATTGTGAACACCAGCAGCGGTATTATTGATGGGCAGGTCTACATTAATGCTGGTCCGTACGCACGATTTGAAAACAGTGGTTCTTTAGGAATTACGTCTGCAGGTTCTGGTGTTACTCATACCATTAGCGGCACATTTGTTCAGACCTCGACTGGTACTTTGGGCTTGCGGGTTTCACCAAGTGCTGCTGATAAATTACAAGTGAATGGTACGGCGTATCTTGGTGGGGTGCTAAACGTTACCGCCACAGGTAGTTATCGCTTAGGCCAACGTATCGCTCTGGTTAACGGGACCGGAGGCGTTAACGGGCAGTTCTCCTCACTCACTACTAATCTGCAAAATGTGTCGTACATTGACTATGATTCAACCAATGCCTACTGGGTATATGGCCCATCACCTGTTTATACGTTACAAAGTGTGCAGCAAAATGCTCAAGGGCTAAGCTCGGTCATTAACCAACAAGTAGCCGCGCTTCAAGCAGGCTTGAGCTACGACTGTAATCAGTACAATGAACATAATCTCTGCATCAGTGTTGGTGGTCGTTATACATACGCTGGCTCTGGCCCATCGGGCAATGCTCAATCGGGTCTAGTGATTGTGGGCTATCGCCCCATGAACACCCTGCGTGTGGGCGGCTTTGCAGATCAATCCGCTAGCATTGCCTCACCGTCGGGCATCAGCCAAAGCAAGACCAGCCCTATGTGGGGCATCTTCGGCAATTGGAACCTCAACAAAAACGGCAATGGTTTAGGCGTTCAGGCATCTGCTGCATTTGCCTCCAGCCAACTATCGATCACACGTACGGCAACAGCTTATAGTGAAGCGGGGCAAGGCAATACGCAATTTGGCGGTCAAGCCTACCAAGCGCAAGTCAACTATGCTCAACCAGTTGATGACAAGCTGAAGCTTATTCCCTACATTGGCCTACGTTATACTCAGATCAACAATGGTGCTTATACAGAAAACAGCAGCGCTACTGTCATAGCACCTTTGAGCTACAACGCAATGGCTCAGAATACCTTCTCAGCCGTTGGTGGCCTTGGCGTTTCTGCGTGGTTAGCCGAAAAGCTAAAAGGAACTGCCAGTGTTGGTATTCAACAGAATTTGAACTACTCGATGGGCAACTATCAAGGCACCAGCGCTATTCCAGGTTTGACGTCGTTCAGCGTGGCAATGCCGGGCAATGTAAATTCGATGGCAACGGCATCTGCCGGCATCTACTACGATGTTCGCAAGAATGAACGAATTGGCATGAATGTTCTATGGCAACAGCAACCGTTTATTGCAACGAACACAACGACGGCTCTCGCTACATACAGTATCGGTTTTTAATTCCAACGACCGGGTTGTTCACGCTACTCACAAGAAACAACAAACCGCCCGTGAGGCGGTTTTTTGTTGTCTGAAGTTTAATGTAGCCACGGTGTCGTGAGCTCTACGCCGCAGAGGAGCCGGAGCCCATCGAGGCGCTCATGGTGCTGACGCACCACTTCTGCAACATTGAGAGACTACTGCCGACGTAACCCAGCAAGAGCCTGGCTATGCACATAGGCGGTCTACCAGGCCATTTTGTCTTGGACAAATGATTGACAATAGTAAATTTAAGGCATATTTTCTTTGTATTGAATAACCTTGCCCAGGACAAACATGGGATTCAGCCCATCAACTATAAGACTGCTCGTCATC
>Ga0255756_1002630_pt1 | contig 19071 bp, 17 predicted proteins | sample 011ome_20_FD_179956 | JGI IMG/M metagenome (GOLD analysis project Ga0255756, IMG submission 179956) | Coastal salt marsh microbial communities from the Groves Creek Marsh, Skidaway Island, Georgia - 011509CT metaG (version 2) | ecosystem: Environmental > Aquatic > Marine > Intertidal zone > Salt...
GGCAGCAGCGGTGGCGATCACAGCACCGGCGCTGGCGCAAGAAGCGTCCACATCAGAAGACAACGCCTCCACTCATAGCGCGCGGTGGCCCAGCCTCGGCTCGGGCTCCACGCCACAAGAGGTGCAGCAGAGCCTGGAACAAGGGCCAGAGCTCAACCGCAATCTTTCGCCGCTCGATCTGCTCGAGCAGCGCCGAAAGCTGGACAGCGCTCTCGCAGCAATTGCGCCGCAGCGGGCGAGGCAGGTCGATGCATATGTCGTCGCGATCGCGCTCGACAGCGATCCGGTATTCGCCCGCGAGGCGCGCCAGGTCGGTGAGGTATTGAAGCATCGCTACAACGCCCAGCGCCGTACGTTGGTGCTGGCAGGGCCTGACGGTGAAGATGATGGCCTGCCGCGCGGTTCGATCCGCTCGCTCTTGATCGCGCTCGCCAACATCGCTGAAAAGATGGACCCGGCTGAAGACGTGCTGGTGCTCTATTCGACCAGTCACGGACTACCGCAAGGGCTGGCCTATCACTACGAAGATAGTGGCTATGGCGTGCTATCGCCCAAACTGCTGAAAGACACCTTCGCGGAGCTGGGCATAGAAAAGCGCTTGCTGCTGCTCTCGGCATGCTATTCCGGCGTTTTCGTGCCAGAACTCGCAGGCGAGAACACCGCGATCATCACCGCGTCGGCTGACAATCGCACGTCTTTTGGATGTCAGCCAGACAATGACTGGACGTTTTTCGGAGACGCACTGGTCAACCGCGCAATGCGAAAGCCGCAAACGCTGCTGATGGCGCACCGCGAAGCTGTGCTATCGATAGCGGATTGGGAATCGCGCATGCGATTGCCTGCCAGCTTGCCGCAGGCGCGGATCGGCAATGGGGCGATGAGCTGGCTCAGCGCAATCGAAGCGAGCATGCCGCAGGTCGCGACAGCGCCCACTGGCAAGCCAGCGATGGGCGAATAGAACTATTCTGCCGCGTCAACGCGCCGCACATTTACGATCTCTATTGGCTTTGCAAGCATCTGGCCTTTGAGGAAGCCTTCGCCTTTGTCCGGATCGGTGGGACTAGCGTGAATTGCGTGAACGACATCCATCCCGTCCACTACATAGCCAAACACGGCAAAGCCGGGGCGGCGACCGGGGTCATCAGATTCCGGATAGGCATCCAGCCCGCGTTGATCGCGGATCATGATCGAGAAGTCACCTGTCGCGCTGCCCGGTTCAAACCGCGCCATCGACAGTGCGCCATCAGTGTGACTGAGCCCGGTTTCATTGGTCGGTTCGTGAGTAATGCCGTCGAGTATCCGTCGCGGATCGTTTTGTGTTCCGCATTGCAGGAAGCCGCTCGGTTCCTGGCCGCCTGTCACCCGCATCGCGCGATAGCATTTGGTGTTGTCGTATCGATCTTCATCGACATAGCGCAGGAAGTTGGCGGCAGTAATCGGTGCGCGTTCAGTCTCGAGCGAGACCGTGATGTCACCCATGGAGGTTTCCAGCACCACCAGTTCGGTTGCATAGACCTTTGGTGGGACGCCCGGAGCAGTCGCGGCGCGCTGGCTGACCTGAAATTTCATCAGCAAGGTCCGCTGATCGCTGGAGAAATTGTTGTCTGAGACGATATAGAGAAAGGTCTCTTCGCCTTCTTCGCGCACCGCGATCCCTTCGAAATTGTCGATCGAAAGCGAGTTGTCCCAGACTGCGAGTGTTTCATCCAGTCCGTCCGGACCGATTGCGATGATTGCGGCCGAATTTCCGAGTTCCCGAGACCAGCTGCGGAAGAGTACGAAACACACACCATTGCTCGCGCAATCGGCATCGGTAGGGACACCTCCGCGCGTGTCCAGCGGAGCCGGGGGCTCCAGCTCGAAATTGACTAGGCCAACATTGTCTTTCAGCACACAGTTTGGCTGCGCTTCGCCCGCCCATTCGCCGCACGCAAGGTAGCCGTTCGATGTAACTGCCAGCGTTTCCAGACCACTGTTTGATGGCGCATTGGCAACATGCGCGACGGCATCATAGGCGGCAGGTTCCGCCGGCCCCGCCAAGCTGGCATAGCGCCAAACGCGGTGATCCTGTTCAAACGATACCAGCCAGCCACCATCGCTGGAGCGGGTTATCGCCTCGGCATCGCTGTCGGCTTTCCCGCGCAGGCGTTTTCCACGCTCGTCATTAAGTGCGCCGACTTCAATCTCGATCAGATCGACGAGTGTGCCGCGGATCTCGTCTGTTTCGATGGTCAACCAGCGCCCGTCATCCATCACGCCAACCAATTGTCCGTCGTGCCACTCCAGGCCCGATATCCCGCCGATTTCCAGTTCGCCGGCTTCGATTTCCAGACCGCCACGATAGACCAGCTCACCGAGTTTGACGTTGTCGGCATCATTGGGGTCAAGCGAAACCGGCAAGGTCTCGGGCATCACTGTGCCTGTTTCCGCGAAGGAGGGGGCGTGCATAACAGCGGCCGTTGCCGCAACGCCGAATGCGAGTGGGAGTGCTAACTTCCAAGTCATTCATCCATCGTGGTCGGTCGCTCGCAGAGATTCAACCCCTGTAATCCTGCGATAATCCACGCTTCATGTTTACATCCGTAATCGAAATGACTGCAGGCGTAATCGTCAGCTCCTAACCGGACTAATCGAGCGTCGATTGGAGGATGCAAATGGGACAGGGCAGTAACACAAAACCCGAACGCATTAGCGAGGCTGAGCACGCCGTTATGGAGGTGTTGTGGGATAAGAGCCCGGCAACCGCCGTTGATGTATCAGATGCGCTGCCGCAACCCTGTGTGCCTACGCGGCCACCTCTGAACAGGTCGAGCGTCGGCTGCTGGAACTGAACACCCGCTCTGCGAAATTCGGGCTCCCAAGTTTCGTTAAGGGATTGCAGGGCATTGCAGGCCTCTGTCGCGTATAGCCCGCGTAAGCAAACCTGCCCCTCATTGAGGCTGGTTTGCCTTGTTTGGGCGGGTGCACCCTCCTGTGCACCTTGCACCGTGCTGAGCGTTTGCATCGGGTCTGCGCCGAAGACGAAATACGCAATTTCGACAATGATCAGCGTGCCGATCCCGATGCCTCCGTCGCGACCGCCGGGGATGCGAGAACCACCGCCGCTTCCGCTTGAACGCACTTTAATCTTTGATGTGTCGAACCTGCGCAGCTTCATCCTCAATCCCTTCGAATTGCCCAATTGTCCTTTGTTTTGGTCGTTTTAACGCTGGACAGGCGCGCACCTCACGGCAAAAGCTGTAGTCCGAATCACATCTTGTAACAGGGGAAACTGATGTTCCTTCAGGGAAAACGCGCGCTGGTAACCGGATCCACCTCGGGAATCGGGCTTGCGATTGCGCGGGCCTTGAGCGGCGAAGGTGCTGAAGTGATTTTGAATGGTTTCGGTGACAGGTCCGAGATTGCGTCACTATGCGAGGAAATGGGTTCGACGCATTCTGCCGCTAATCTGCTCGACCCGTCCGAGATCGAGGCAATGATGGCGGACGCGGGTGAAGTCGACATCCTTGTCAATAATGCCGGAATGCAGCACGTCTCGCCGGTCGAAGAATTCCCGCAAGACAAGTGGGACGCGATCATAGGGCTCAACCTTAGCGCGGTGTTCCACACTACGCGGCTCGCGGTGCCGGGTATGAAGGCAAAGGGTTGGGGACGGATCATCAACACGGCCTCTGCGCATTCCAAAACGGCTTCACCGTTCAAAAGCGCATATAATGCGTCGAAACACGGCGTGGAAGGTTTCACCAAGACTATCGCGTTGGAGCTGGCGCAAACCGGCGTGACTGCCAACTGCATATCGCCTGGATATGTATGGACACCGCTGATTGAGGGGCAGATCCCAGATACGATGAAGGCGCGCGGGCTTAGCCGCGAAGAAGTGATCAATGATGTGTTGCTGGCCAAGCAACCGACCAAGAAATTTGTGCAACCGCATGAGATCGGCGCGCTGGCGGTGTTCCTTTGCCGCGAAGAGGCGGTCAATGTAACCGGTGCGAACTGGAGCATCGATGGCGGCTGGACCGCTGAATAACGGATTTGAGGCTTTGGGGGCCATAATGATCGAGAGACGAACTTTTGCTGCCTTCGCAATCGCATTGGCCCTGTCGGCTTGCGCAAGCACTGGCCTAAAAGTTTCGGATTCAGAGTTCACCTCGCTCGAAAGCCGGATCGATCAGCATATCAGCGTTCTGGCCAGCGATGAGTTTGCAGGTCGCAGACCTGGCACAATTGGCGAGACGAAAACGCTTGATTACATGCGGTCGGTGCTAGAGCCGGCTGGCTTTGTTTCAGGCACGAATGACCCGGCCAATCCATGGAACGCACCAGTCTTGCTGGCCAGTATCAAAGGCGAAAGCGCCCTCGCGCAGTTCAAGATCGGAAGGCGCATGATTCCAGTCGATCCCGAAGCGATTGCCGCTGCTACGGAAGCGCGCCGAGCCTTGATGGAAGACGCGGACACGGTGTTCGTGGGTTATGCCGATGGTGACGTTGACGAGGCGGTTGTGAGCGGGCGTGTCGTGATCATGTTGAGCGATCCGGGAGAAAGCCCGGCACGCCGGGCTGCGCTGCGAGAGAAAGGCCCGATTGCAGTTGTGACAGTAGTGGGGTCGGCAGAAAGCACCGCGCAAATCCGCCAATTCCAGATGCGAGATAGGCTAGCCCTCGCATCGCAAGCGGACAAAAATGTTTCTGTCTTTATGGCCCGGGAAGTTCTTGCAAACGTTCTGGGTGAAACGAGATGGGCCGAACTGCTGGAATTGGCCGATGCGAGCAAGGGTACCAATGACTTTGTGCCGATACCGCTGAGCGCCAAATTGACCCTCGACATACGTACAGACAGGCGTGAAGTGCCATCGCGCAATTTCCTCGCCAAGCTTCGCGGGACAAACCCTGATGCCGGAGCGGTGTTGCTTCTGGGCCATTGGGACCATTTCGGCGAATGTGGACCGGAAGGTGCTGAGGATCGGCTTTGCAATGGCGCGGTCGACAATGCCAGCGGGATTGGCCTGATGATGGAGCTTGGCAAGCGTCTGGCAGCTGGCGAACCGATGGAGCGCGATCTCTACATCCTTGGAACGACGGCAGAGGAGTGGGGCTTGTTGGGTGCGCAAGCCTTTGCAGATCAACCGCCGCTGCCACTCGAAAATATCGTCGCGGCATTCAATTTCGACACCGTGGCGATTTCGCCCAGAGGTAGCCCGGTCGGCTTTATCGGCGAAGGGCGAACGCCGCTTGATGCGATCATAAAGGAAGCAATCAACGATATAGGACGTGAGTTAGCGCCACGTGAGCTGTCAGAGCCGTTCTTGCAGCGTCAGGACGGCTGGGCGTTGCTGCAGCGTGACGTGCCGTCGGTGCTATTGTCCAATGCATTCGGTTCAGAGGAGAAACTGACCGAGTTTCTTTCGGGGGACTATCATCAGGCATCCGATAACCCCGGTGATATCGAGCTAGGCGGAGCGGTGGATGACCTTCTGTTGCACGAGTTGCTGATCCGCCGGGTGGCCGATAGCGCGGTGTATCCCTAGGCGTAGCTTTTCCCGTAGATGCCTCGGGGGCAAAAAAGGCCGCTTCTACCACTAGCGATTTGCACAAGGTGCGGTTACATGGGCCGCCACGAATCTGCAGATGACGAAAGTGGCGCATATGGATATCCCCCTCGGCTTGACCTTTGACGACGTGCTCTTGCGCCCGGCCGAAAGCGATATCTTGCCATCAATGGCGAACACCGCGACGAAGCTGACGCGCGATATCTCGCTCAACATTCCGGTGATATCTTCCGCGATGGACACGGTTACCGAAGCTGACATGGCAATTGTCATGGCGCAGCTTGGTGGGATTGGTGTGTTGCATCGCAATCTCGATATTGCAGAGCAATGCGCCGCAGTCCGCACGGTAAAACGTTTCGAGAGCGGTATGGTCGTCAACCCGATTACGATCACACCGGATGCCACGCTGGGTGATGCACAGGCATTGATGGATCTGCACCGGATCAGCGGGATTCCTGTCACGGATGCTTCAGGCAAGCTGATCGGTATTCTGACGAATCGCGACGTGCGCTTTGCTGAAAACCCAATGCAGCCTGTGCGCGAATTGATGACAACGGAAAATCTGGCGACTGTACCGCTCGGTACCGGACAGGAGGAAGCCCGCCGGCTGCTCCATCAACGCCGGATCGAAAAACTGCTTGTTGTCGATGATGACGGGCATTGCGTGGGCCTGATTACAGTCAAAGACATCGAGAAAGCCGTCAATTATCCGCGCGCAACCAAGGATACAGCGGGCCGCCTGCGTGTGGCAGCGGCAACTACGGTTGGTGAAAAGGGCTTTGAACGCACTGAAGCCTTGATCGACGCGGAAGTGGACGTGGTGGTGATCGACACCGCTCATGGCCATAACAAGGATGTCGCGCGCGCTGTTGAACGCGCCAAGAAACTTTCGAACTCGGTCCAGGTTATTGCTGGCAATGTCGCCACTGCAGAGGCCACTCGCGCGCTGGTCGACGCGGGTGCAGACGCAGTGAAGGTTGGCATTGGCCCCGGCTCGATCTGTACGACCCGTGTGGTTGCCGGCGTCGGTGTGCCTCAATTGACCGCGGTAATGGAAAGCGCGGCGGAAGCGGCCAAGTCAGGCATCCCAGTGATCGCCGATGGCGGACTGCGCACTTCGGGCGATGCGGCCAAGGCTCTGGCGGCAGGCGCTTCGACGGTGATGGTCGGCTCTATGCTGGCAGGAACCGCTGAAAGTCCCGGCGAAACCTTCCTGTACCAAGGGCGCAGCTACAAGGCCTATCGCGGCATGGGTAGCGTGGGGGCAATGGCACGCGGCAGCGCGGATCGCTATTTCCAGGCGGATGTCTCCGCGATGAAGCTGGTGCCAGAGGGCATTGAAGGCCAGGTGCCGTTCAAAGGCCCGGCCGCAGATGTGATTCACCAGCTGGTCGGCGGCGTGAAAGCTGCGATGGGCTACACCGGCTCTGCAACGATCGAAGACCTGCAGAAACGCGCGAAGTTTGTGCGGATAACCGGTGCTGGGCTTTCCGAAAGCCATGTCCACGATGTCGCGATCACCCGCGAAGCGCCGAACTATCCGACACGTTAGAGCCATACGATGACCCCCGCGGCACGCGTGCAAGCGGCAATCGAGCTGCTCGATCAAATCATCGATGCGGCGAAAAGCAAAGGTGCGCCCGCAGACCGCTTGATTGCAAACTATTTCAAGCAGCGTCGCTATGCCGGATCGAAGGATCGCCGCGCCGTGCGCGAGCTGGTTTATGCAGCAGTGCGGGCTTGCGGGCCCATTCCCGTTAGCGGACGGGCAGCGATGCTGCGTCTGGCAGAGCAAGACGACACGATCGCAGCATTGTTTGATGGCTCGACACACGGAGCGGCGGCGATTGGCGATGATGAGAAGCCAGCACCAGACGGTGTGGCGCCCGATTGGCTGACACAAGCTCTTACCGCGTCCGGGATCGATCAAAACGAGGCCGCCGCGCTGCTTGACCGCGCGCCGCTCGACATTCGCGTGAACACGCTCAAGGCAGACCGCTCAGGCATAGAACTTCCCGAGACCGGAGAGCCGCTCGCCGCATCGCAGGCTCTGCGTTTTTCAACCGGTACTTCGGTCGAGCAATGGCCGGCCTATCGCGATGGTCGGATCGAAGTGCAGGACCACGGCAGCCAGCTGGTGTGTGAGGCGCTTTCGGCCAGACCAGGTGAAACCGTGGTCGACCTGTGCGCAGGGGCAGGGGGAAAATCGCTCGCGCTTGCAGCGGCGATGCAAAATCAGGGCCGCTTGCTGGCATGTGATACCAATCGCGGTCGATTGTCACGGCTTGCTCCGCGTGCGGAACGGGCAGGGGCTGGTCTGATCGAAACTCTGTTGCTCAATCCTGATCGCGAACTGGAAATGCTGGCTGAGTGGCGCGGTGTTGCCGATGCCGTGTTGGTGGATGCGCCGTGTTCGGGCACTGGCACATGGCGACGCAATCCAGAGGCACGCTGGCGCCTGGACGAGGGTGAATTAACCAGGCTCACTTTCCTGCAGGATCGGCTGATTGATATCGCAGCCGTGATGGTGAAACCGGGCGGCCGGATCGGTTTTGTCACCTGCTCTTTGCTGGATGCCGAGGGGAAAGATCGGATCGCTGCTGCGCTGGAGCGGCATCCACAGCTCAAACCGATGGACATCGCACTGCCGCTGGGTCGCGCACATGGGGCGGGTGTTCGCCTGTCTCCTGCTCATGACGGCACTGATGGCTTTTTTGTCGCCATGCTGCGCGCCGGGTGATAGCCAGTAGGGCATCATGACTGACGCTTCAGTCCCAGAACAACGCAAAATATTCTCGCGCGCTGCCCGGATGGGTCCTGCTTTTGCGGCGCTCTTTCTGGTTTTTGCATTGTCAAACAGCGTTGCAAGTTTGAGCAAGCCACCGCCGGATCCCCGCGCAGTGATGATGGTGCAGGAAGGTCAGCTGGCGTTGTCGCGCGGCGACACCAGCGGCGCAATCGACGCGTTTGAGGCCGCGTTGGCACTCGATCCGGGCTTCGACGAGGCTTTCGTCGCGTTGGCTGATGCGACACGGGCCCAAGGTCTGACGGGTAAATCGATCGATTATTATCGCCGGGTTCTGGATAGTAACCCGCGACATTTCGGAGCGCTGGCAGGAGAAGGACAAGCGCTTGCTCAAAAGGGCGCGCTGGCGAAGGCGCGGCGTAATCTGGCAGTTCTTCAGAGCCTGTGTGGCGCGAATTGCCCCGAAACAATTGATCTAAGGATGGCTATCAATGCCGGACCGTCGGCCTCGTTGGCGGCGGAAGATGCCGGGGCGGCCCCGTTGAGCAATTAGACAGAAGGATCAGAAGATGCTGACACTCCACCATCTTGAATATTCGCAAAGCTTCCGGATTCTCTGGCTGCTCGAGGCATTGGGTGCAGAGTACGAGCTAAAATCCTACAACCGCAATCCGGAGACCAATCTCGCCCCGGATGATTACAAGGCTCTGTCCCCGCTTGGCACAGCTCCGGTGATCACTGACGGGGAGGTGGTCCTTGCAGAGAGTAATGCGATCATAGACTACATTCTGGATTGCTATCCAGACAGCGAGTTGAACCCGAAAGCTGGCCATAAGGATCGCGTAAGGCACTTGTTCTGGTACCATTCCTCACCCGGGTCACTCATGCCGCTGCAGAGTATAGAGATGGTGCTCGGATTGCTGGAAATGCGTTCGCCTTGGCCGATCAGCTCGCTATTGAAGGCCGTGTTCGGTCAGGTTCGAAAGATGTTTCTGAACCCGCGCATGCAGGCGCTGCTGGGTGAGATGGAAAAGGACCTTGGTGCCCAGCCATACTTTGGCGGAGACAATTTGACCGCTGCTGACATCACGCTGGTCTATCCGATGTATGCGGCGCGCGATAAAGGCGCGTTCGAAGGCGGCTATCCCAACATCAATGCATGGTTTGAGCGGATTGAGGCGTTGGATTCGTTCAAGTCAGCACGCGCCAAGGACAATCGGGAGCGGATTGCATTTCGCTTTGCAAACTAAATCAGATCGCCGAACTCTCGCACTAAGGCGCGATAGACATCGCGTTTGAACGGAACGATCAGATCCGGCAATTGCGTCGGCTCAACCCATTGCCATTCAGCAAACTCGGGCGGGTCATGCGCCTCCAGATTGACATCATCGTCCGAGCCGGAAAACCGGCCCAGGAACCAATGTTGTTCCTGCCCGCGATACTTCCCGCCCCATAGTTTTCCGATCAGTTCATCGGGCAAATCATAGCGCAAGGGCTCGCGCGTTTGCGCAATGATATCCACCAGATGTGCGCCGATCCCGGTCTCTTCATGAAGCTCGCGGAGCGCCGCTTCCCTTGTATCTTCGCCCGGGTCGATCCCGCCCTGCGGCATCTGCCATGCGCCCAGATGCTGCGAGTCGATCCGCTGCCCGACGAATACCTGGCCATGCTTGTTTGCGAGCATGAATCCGGCGCACAGCCGGTAAGCGGACGCGCTCATGCAGAGGCTCCGAGCATCAGTTTCATTGCCGCAAACATACGCTCCGTTTCATGCTGATAGCTTGGTACGGCCTGCCGCAGATTGGTAAAGCTATGCGTGCCGCCGCGCACTTCCAGATGGACATGATCGATCCCGGCCGCGCTCAACGCCGCGCCATAGTCGCGGCCTGAATCGCGGATCGGGTCGAGGCTGGCTGTGACAAGGACTGTTGGCGGTGCTGTGCTGTGGTCGCCCAGTATCGGTATCGCACGCGGATCATTGCGCTCAGGCGCATAAGCGGCATCGAAAAATTCGACCGCACCCTTTGTCAAAACGAAACCCTCTGCGAACTCCTCCAGACTGGCTGAGCCCATTGCATCGCTGGCGAGCGGGAAGATCGGCACTTGCAGAACAACAGGGACGTCTGCTGGCTTGGCCGCCAGTTGCTGGCTCACCACGATGGTCGCATTGCCGCCCGCGCTGTCACCGATCGGGATCAGGCCGGTTGCCTTGCGCCCTAATGCCTCAGGCGAAGTCGCAATCCAGCGCGTGGCTGCCTCGCAATCGTCAATCGCCGCGGGGAAGGGATGTTCGGGAGCGCGGCGATAATCGACCGCCACCACTGGCAAATCCATCTGGTGCGCAATTTCAGTGCAGAGGTTGTGGTGTGTATCCAGATCGCCAATGACAAAGCCGCCGCCGTGGTAGAATACGATGACGGGGCCAGGCTCTCTGGTGTCGCGAGCATCATACAGTCGCAATCCGATTTCGCCGCCCGAGGGATTGTCTGTACCGGCGCAACTCAGATCCTTGATGACCGCCAGATCGCGTGGCGGCGCATCCGCCATTCCATGCAGCGCCACATAGCTTGCGCGCGCTTCCTCCAGCGTCATTTCAGCAATTGGAACACCGCCCATAGCCGCGAGTCCATCGAGGAAAGCTTTCACATCGGGGCGGATAAAAGGTGTCTCTGCGGCCATTCAATGCTCTTTCTTGCTATCCTTTTGTCAGGTTAGAGGGGACAAACGCGCTTTTCCACTCGACATTTGTGCACATAGGAGAAAAACTTCATTGCGAGAGGAGGCGGCGGGGAATAGTTGCCAGCTTCAATAGGGACTGCGCCGCATTTTTTGGCGCGTGACAAGGAACGTAGATGGCAACGCAAGCCGCTGAAAAGCCGCACTCGAATTCTCAACAGCCTGATGCCGTGGTGGTCCGCTTTGCGGGTGATAGCGGCGACGGGATGCAGCTGACGGGCGGGCAGTTCACGCTATCCACCGCGCTGGCGGGCAATGATTTGGCGACCTTCCCGGACTTTCCGGCGGAAATCCGCGCGCCGCAGGGAACGTTGTTCGGTGTCTCGGCTTTTCAGATCAACTTCGGCAGTCGGGAGATCAACACCGCGGGTGACGCGCCCGATGTGCTGGTTGCGATGAACCCCGCTGCGCTCAAGGTAAATCTGTCAGCGCTCAAACCCGGCGGGTTGATCATCGCGGACACGGGTGAGTTCACGAAGCGTAATCTCGACAAGGCGAAATACGACCAAAGCCCGATCGATGATGGCAGTCTGGCCAAATATGACGTGCTGGCATTCGATATCAGCGCGTTGACGATCGAAGCGGTCAAGGAATTTGGCCTTGGAAACAAGGACGCGCTGCGGTCCAAGAATATGTGGACGCTGGGCCTCGCGCTGTGGATGTTTGACCGTGATCGCGAACCGATCCGGGAATGGCTGCGCGCCAAGTTCAAGAATAAGCCGGACATCGCAGACGCCAATATCGCCGCGCTTGATGCAGGGCACGCCTATGGCGAAACGGCGGAGCTTTCCGGCCCGCTCAAACAGCTGAATGTGCCTGCCACACCGAGCGCGCCTGGACTCTACCGTACCATCACCGGTGCGGAGTCGATCTCGCTCGGGCTGGTCGCGGGCGCGCAATTGGCGGAACTGCCGATGTTCTTCGGCGGCTATCCGATTACGCCGGCATCCGCGATCCTGCACCATCTGGCGCGGCTGAAGGAATACAACGTCACCACTTTCCAGGCGGAAGACGAGATCGCCGCGATCTGCGCAGCCATTGGCGCAAGCTATGCCGGATCGCTGGGCGTCACCAGCTCTTCCGGCCCGGGCATCGCGCTGAAAGGCGAAGCCATGGGGCTTGCGATCATGACCGAGCTGCCGCTGGTAATCGTCAATTCGCAGCGCGGCGGACCGTCAACAGGCCTGCCGACCAAGACTGAGCAGAGTGACCTCTACCAGGCGATTTATGGCCGCAATGGTGACGCGCCGATCCCGGTCGTATCCGCCAGCAGCCCGGGTGATGCGTTTGAATGCGCTATCGAGGCTTGCCGTATTGCGACCCAATATATGACGCCGGTCATGTTGCTGACCGATGGCTATATCGCCAATGCGGCGGAGCCATGGCTGGTGCCAGACCCGGCGAGCTTCACGCCGTTTCCGGCAAAGTTCCTTGATGCGAAGAACGGGCCTGCCAACGAGAATGGTGACGCCACCTTGTTGCCTTACAAGCGCGACGAAAAGGGCGCACGCCCCTGGATCAAGCCGGGCACGCCCGATCTGATGCACCGCATCGGCGGGATCGAGAAAGCGGTTGATACCGGCCACATCGATTACTCGCCCGAGAACCACCAGGCGATGACTGACGCGCGTCAACAGAAGGTGCTTGGTATCAAAGTCCCCGATCAAGAGGTTTGCCTCGGCGGCGAAGGTGGCAAGCTGGCCGTGGTGGGCTGGGGCAGTACCTATGGCCCGATCCATCAGGCGGTCGGCCGCATGCGCGCCAAGGGGCACGATGTCAGCCACATCCATGTGCGCCATATCTGGCCATTGCCTGCAAACTTGGGCGATCTGCTGAAGAGTTATGACAAGGTGCTGGTGCCCGAAATGAACACCGGCCAGTTCAAGACCGTACTGCGCGATCAATATCTGGTCGATGCGCAACCGCTCAACAAGACCAGCGGGCAGCCATTCTATATCCACGAACTCGAAGCCGCGATTGAGGAGGCCTTGGCATGAACGAGATGACCAAGATCGAAACCACGCTCAAGGATTGGGAAACCGATCAGGAAGTCCGCTGGTGCCCCGGCTGCGGGGACTATGCGATCCTGAAGGCGGTGCAGCGCACGCTGCCACAGCTGGGTGCGAACCCGTCCAACACCTGCTTCATCAGCGGGATCGGCTGCTCCAGCCGCTTCCCCTATTACATGGAAACTTACGGCTTCCACACCATCCACGGCCGCGCGCCGGCGATTGCGACGGGCGTGAAGCTTGCCAATCCCGATTTGGATGTTTGGCTGGTGACGGGCGACGGTGATGGACTTTCCATTGGCGGCAATCACATGCTGCATGTCCTCCGCCGCAATGTGAACATGCAGATCATGCTGTTCAATAACGAGATATACGGCCTAACCAAGGGGCAGGCATCCCCCACCAGCCGCGTTGGCACGCGCAGCCCGTCCACGCCAATCGGTTCCTATGATCGCCCAGCCAATCCTTGCGCCTTTGCATTAGGCGCGGGTGCGCGCTTTATCGGGCGCGGTTTCGATGTGTCCAAGAACCTGCCCGATGTACTGAAAGCAGCGCATGCGCACCAGGGCGCGGCCTTCATCGAGATTTTCCAGAATTGCATCGTTTACAACAAGGATGTGTTTGACGATTTCGCCTCGCCCAAAGGGGCGGGTGATCGCCAGCTGTGGCTGGAACATGGCAAGCCGATGCTGTTCGGCGATCCCAAGACAGGCTTTGACAAGGGCATCGCGCTGGATCGCGATGCGTTGGAGCTCAAGGTGGTCGATGCGACGGAGGAAAATTGGGAGGAGGCGGGCGTGCTGGTGCATGATGCCACCAACCGCAGCGTTGCGCACATGCTGATTGAAATGCCATTTGGACCGTTCCCGATGGCGCTCGGCGTGCTCTATGACGATCCGCGCCCGACATTCGAAGGTGCCGTGGCCGATGAGCGCGCACGGGCGACTGTAGGCAAGCAGGCGAACCTCGCCAAGCTGCTGGGCTCGGGCCAGACCTGGACGGTGGATGACAAGGAAGGTCACCCGACCGACTAGTGTTTCCTACGTAATGTCTTTCGCCCTATCAGGTGGAATGCGCTCTTTATCAGCCATTTTCGGGAAGCTATTGAATTTGCCGGATTTCCACCGAGAGTTTTTTGCGCCTAGGACAGTGTTCCATGTGTTCCATGCTGTAGGGTTTGAGCAGGGGTTAAGAGCGGAGAACTGGCTTGGATAATCTAACCCATTCGCTTGTTGGCGCGCTGTTGGGGCAGGCAGGTCTTAAGAAGAAGACCGGGCTCGCTATGCCCGCGCTAATCATCGGGGCGAACCTGCCCGATGTCGATGCGGCGTGCTTCTTCTGGCTGGAGGGGCAGGAGCATCTGGGTTTCCGCCGCGGTATCACCCATGGCCCGCCCGCACTGGTGCTGCTGCCGCTGATCCTCGCGGGGCTGCTGTGGGGTTATGACCGCTGGCAGACAAAGCGGGGCAAGCGCCCTGAAGGGCGATTGCCAGTGCATTTCGGCTGGCTTTACGCGCTATCCTTCATCGGTTGCCTCACGCACCCCGCACTCGATTGGCTCAATGTCTATGGTGTGCGGTTTCTCGAACCGTTTTCGAGCCAGTGGTTCTACGGCGACACGCTGTTCATCATCGACGTGTGGCTATGGGCGCTGATGGGCTTTGCAACATGGGACTCGCTGCGGCGAGAGAAGCAGGGTGGGGACTGGATGAAACCCGCCCGTGTCGCGGTCGCTGTTAGTTTGGCTTATATCGGGATGAATGGATGGATATCGAAGGGCTCGGCGTATGCTGCTCACGATCTTCTCATCGGGGTAGGCGTGACCGACACCGAAATCATTGCGAATCCCCTTCCGCTCATCTTCTGGCAACGCGAAGTTATTGTCGGCAAAGATGGCTATTGGGGAAAGTTTCACGACAACCCTGGCAATCATGACACAATCACGGATTTGGCTAACTTTTGTGAATTGAATGATGTTAGGCTCGCCGAAGAACGGCGCGCTAACCCTGAACTCGATGCCTTCCTTTTCTGGACCCGCGCGCCCTTCGCCGAACGCGCCGAAGATGGCTCTGTCCTGCTACGCGATGCGCGCTTCTACGACCCGCGTGCGAGGGACCGTTTCTCGGTCGCGCTGCCTGATGTGAAGTGTGAACCATTGAATCAGGAACATTCGGGCGGCTAGTTTAGTTGCCATTCAAAGCCCGCTCACCTTCAGGGGAGGGGGTTGGGGGAGGGGCCAGCCCAGACCGTTCTCCCTTCTCCAGGCTCCGCTAACTCCACTCGGAGCAAGCTTCGCTATCCTCTCCCCACATGGGGAGAGGGGAAAGAAAGAGAATGACCAAACCCCAAATCCTTTGGCTCCGGCGCGATTTGCGCATGGCGGACAATCCCGCGCTCTATCACGCGGCGCAAGCGGGCCCCGTGATCGCGGTCTATGTGCTCGATGATGAGATCGCGGGCAGTCATGCCTACGGCGGTGCGTCGCGCTGGTGGCTGCATCATTCGCTAGAAAGCTTGGCAAACAGCTTCGCCCAGCGCCACGCGAAGATCATCCTGCGGTGCGGCGATGTGGTGGAGGAACTCATCAAGATCGCGGAGGAAACGGGCGCAGAAACGATCCACGCCAACAGGCACTACGAACCGTGGTGGCGCAAGGCGCAGGGCGAGTTGAAAGAGCGGCTCGACCTCCAGCTCTATGATGCCAATTACCTGCTGCCACCCGGCGCTGTGACGACGGGCTCCGGCGCGCCGTACAAGATCTACACGCCGTTTGCGAAAGCGACGCTAGAGATGCTGCCGCCACGCGACGCGTTGCCAGAGCCCGAAACGCTGTCATCGCCCGAAAACTGGCCCGCGAGCGATACCCTGGAGAGCTGGAACCTGCTGCCCACCAATCCCGATTGGGCAGGCGGCATGCGTGACTTCTGGGAAGTGGGTGAGAAAGCAGCGAACGAACGGCTCGAATGGTGGGAAGACCACGCGGATGACTATGACGATGCGCGCAATTTGCCGAGTGTGGACAAGACCAGCCAGCTCTCGCCCTACCTCCACTTCGGAGAAATCAGCCCGGTCCAGATCTGGCATGCGCTTAAGCACAAGCGATCTAAGGGTTGGAAGACCTATGAGAAAGAGCTGATCTGGCGCGATTATGCGCAGAATGCGATCTGCCAGTTTCCGCGCTATGCGCTCGACAATTACCGCGCCGACTTTGACAAAATCGCCTGGCGCGATCCGGAGACAGATGAAGCGGCCGCGCGCGATCTGAAAGCGTGGCAGCAGGGGCGCACCGGCTATCCGATCGTCGATGCAGGCATGCGGCAATTGTGGCAGACGGGCTGGATGCACAACCGTGTGCGGATGATCGCGGCGAGCTTCCTGATCAAACATCTGCTGATCGACTGGCGCGTGGGCGAGCAATGGTTCTGGGACACGCTGGTTGATGCGGACTACGCTAGCAATGGCGCGAACTGGCAATGGGTCGCGGGCACAGGCGTAGACAGCAATATGTTCGTGCGGATCATGGCACCGCTCAGCCAGTCGGAGAAGTTCGATGCGGCGGCTTATATCCGCAAATACGTGCCCGAACTGGCAGACTTGAGCGAGCCTTACATCCATGATCCCGAAGAGCATGGCGTGCGCCCTTCGTCCTACCCTGCGAAGATTATCGCGCATAAGGAAGGGCGAGAGCGCGCGCTGGCGGCCTACCGCGACATGAAAGCGCAAAGCTAGGCTTGCTCCCGCGGATTGCTCTCCATAGGGTGCGCTGCAACGGAAGACAGGAGAGAATAATGCGGATTTGGCTTAGCAGCGCGGCAATGGTGCTGGCACTTTCAGGATGTGTAGCGGGCTATAGTGGCCCGGTCGAAACCGTGGCGGTGCAGGAAAATCCGGTTACGTTTGTCACGCCGCCAGAACGCGATCCGGCTGACTTGCAGGTTCTTTTCTGGAGCGATGAACAACGCAGCGCGCGTTTTCGCGATATGGAGAATTGGTTCGAAGGTCACGAAGTAAAGGGCGCTCTGGAGCCGCGCCCATTGCCCGATGGTGCGCCGCTAGATGATGCGCTGGCGGCTGAAATTCGCGACGTGATGGATGCGACCAATGCCGCAGGTGTCATGGTGCTGCAGAACGGGCAGAAACGCTTTGAAAGTTATCGCCTTGGCTTTGGCCCCGAACAGCGCTGGACCAGTTTCTCTGTTGCAAAGAGCTTCACCTCGACGCTGCTGGGTGCAGCAATTCGGGATGGCTTCATTGGCAGTTTGCAGGACCCTGTGACCAAGTACATCTCTGAACTTGCGGGTTCGGCCTATGATGATGTGACAGTCGAGCAGCTTGCGACAATGACGTCAGGCGTCGCGTGGAACGAAGACTATACCGATCCCGATAGCGACGTGGCCAAGATGGCGAGCTTTGTGCTGGAATATGGCGAAGACGCGATGGTCGCGCAGATGAAGGACCTACCGCGCGAAGCGCCACCAGGTGAGAAATGGGTCTACAAGACCGGCGAGACCAATCTTATCGGTCTGGTGGTAGAGAATGCTGTAGGTCTTCCGCTAGCTGCCTACGCCAAGCAGAAGATCGTCAACCCGGCAGGGTTTGAAGCCGATATGTTCTGGATGAGCGACCCGCGCGGCGGCAGCATCGGTGGCTGCTGCTTGTCGATCCGCTTGGCTGATTATGCCCGCATGGGGCAATTTGCTCTGGAAGGCGGTAAGGGCGTCGTTCCTGATGGCTGGTTTGGCGAGGCTGGCGATAGCAAAGTGGACTTCGGCGATAGCGGTTTTGGATATGGCTATCAGTGGTGGACCTATCCCAGCGGCAATTACGGCGCTCAGGGCATATTCGGTCAATCGATTTCGATCATGCCGGAACAAAAAGTAGTGCTGACTGTGGTGGGCAATTGGCCAACCGCTACAAGTTCGGAGGCGCGCGCGGCCTGGCTCGGTATTGCGCAAAAAATCGCCGCTGCTGAATAACTCAGCAACGGCGATCTTAGCTGCGGGCCGCAGTATGATTAAACGCTGCGGTAAGCGCTCATCTGTGCGTAACGCTGAATGATGTTGTCATGCACGATCGGGCTGAGCAGTTCGGTGAAGGCGCAGCCGACAATGCAGTTTTCCCACCATACAACCTGCGCCTGGAGCGATTCCAGGCCGGGCAGCGTCAGCCAGCAAACCTGGCCTTCATGCATCCGGTTGATCGCGGCGGCGGAGAAGCCGGAGATGGACAGGTCGTGCACCACGCTTTGGAAGGCGCGGCCACCCGATGCGCGCAGCGAAGCCGGGATGGTCAGCTTCGTGCGTGGAGCGCAGCGATCTTCCTGCTCGGCGATTTCGTAGCGGTCTTGCGTTGTATGCATGCCCGAACCTCTTGAGTTCTAGCGTATCTTGCTCTCGAACCAGTGCTCGCTGATCTTGCGAACATGGCCTTAAGCTTCACACACGTTGACCGAGCGCGGTTTCCCAATTGCATAGGAAAGTGGTTAGCGGCGATTTAACCGAATGGTATTGCGCGGGAACAGGCGTACGATTTAGCCGTCAACGCGTTCGCGATGACCGGTCTCAAAACCTTCCTGGACTAGCTCGGCAATACGGGTCGCCACGACGTCAGGCTGCTTTACCGTCTCGGGATCTTCGCCGGGATAGGCCTTGGCACGCATGCTGGTGCGCGTGGCACCGGGATCGACAATCGCAACGCGGGTATTAGCAATCTTTTCAACTTCTTGCCCGTAAGAGCTAAGAATGTTATCGAAGGCAGCCTTGGATGCGCCATATGCGCTCCAATAGGCGCGGGGGGCGGCGCCCACGCTGCTTGTGAGCCCGATAATGCGGGCCGCCTTTGAACGTTTGAGCATGGGGTCGAACGCGGACAACAAGGCCTGCGTCGCCAAGACATTGAGATTTAATGCCTGATTAAACTGCTTCGGATCGATCTGCGTGACGGGCGTCAAAGTTGGCAGATAGGCGGCAGATAGCACCATGATATCGAGCACATCCCATCGGCTTGAAACTGCCTGGGCCAGCGGCGGTAT
>Ga0255756_1002636_pt1 | contig 19029 bp, 22 predicted proteins | sample 011ome_20_FD_179956 | JGI IMG/M metagenome (GOLD analysis project Ga0255756, IMG submission 179956) | Coastal salt marsh microbial communities from the Groves Creek Marsh, Skidaway Island, Georgia - 011509CT metaG (version 2) | ecosystem: Environmental > Aquatic > Marine > Intertidal zone > Salt...
ATTCGTGTGAATGCATTTAATAGCACGCGGCACCGGTCCCAGCCTACCAATTCCTCGGACCAGTAACTAGGTTTACTGCCCCTCATATTTGCTAAGAGCTCAACATAGCGATCGCTCTGCAGTAGAGTCTCAATTTCTAATGAGAGTGCTTTTGCTTTTGTAAAATTCCATGTCGGCAGTATTCCAGCATGTACCATCGCATGTTTACCATCTTTGAAAAAAAGCGGTTGTTGACGAAGCCATTTAAGTAAGTCGTTCCGATCTGACGCATTGAGAATCTCGTGGATGGAATCGTCCGGCCTCATGGTCCCGACACCGCTAGCTACAGCAAGTAAATGTAAGTCGTGATTCCCTAGCACGATCTTTACAGATTCTTTGATGCTATAAATATATCTCAGCACCTTTAAAGAGTCAGGACCTCGGTTAACGAGGTCCCCTGCAAGCCAAAGCTGGTCAACCTTGGGGTTAAATTCGAGTGTTTCTAGTAGCGCTAAGAGTGTGTTCGCGCAACCTTGAATATCACCAATCGCGTAGGTTGCCATCAAAAATTAACAATACGCGGCTTTTACTGAAGCGTTGACAGCATAAAATCGACCGCTGCCTTAATATCGTCATCGGATGCGCTCGTTGCACCCCCTCTCGCGGGCATTAGATTTTTTCCTTTGATGACGCTTTGATAGAGGACGTCATTACCAAGTTCCAGACGACCGCCCCAGACTGATTGGTCTCCTGTCTTGGGCGCGCCTGCGATACCCGCGGCGTGACATGCCTGACAAACGGTGTTGTATAAAGATTCCCCTGGGTCTACGACAGCGATTACACTATCCGACGTTGGCGCATTTGCACTTTGAGTTGATGCGTTACTGTTGAGTACCTGCATTCTTTCGGCGATAGCAGCTTCAGTCATTGCGGCACTGTTCGGATCGGCATTTATACCGCTTGTGATAAATTGGACCACTAATAAAATAACCGTAAGTGGAACGGCAAAGGCGAGTAGGACAACAATAACGAGTTGTTTTGGGGTGCTAATCAAGGGGGTGCTCCTATAATCAAAAATATTGAAACTGATTGCGTGTAGGTCAGTTGGCTAGAGACTTACATTGTCTTGTAAAGCTAAGATTATAAGCCAAATTCCCTTAGTACTTTTGATGCGTTTGCAGATTTTCATTCAACAAACTGGAAATACGACCAGTTAAAAACACTGAAAGTTTCGCGTTTAATGGAGATCTAGTATGGAAGGTGTATCTTTGTTTGGCTTATTTGTGGCTAGTTTTTTATCGGCGACTGTATTGCCAGGAAGTTCCGAGGTGGTTTTCGTGACGATGTTGCTTCATGAGGCCGCATCAAATTCGATGATGCTATGGGTCGCCACAATCGGCAACACACTCGGCGGAATTACGACATTTGTTTTGGGTCGGTTTTTACCAATTCGTCGATTACCTAGCGCGCGAATATTGGTGAATGTCCAACGTTGGGGTGGCGTTTCGCTTCTGATCTCCTGGATTCCGTTGGTTGGAGATGCCGTTTGTTTAGCCGCTGGCTGGCTCAGAACGAACCTAATATTATCGATTGTCTGTCTTGCCATCGGAAAATTTATCAGATACTGGTTGCTAATGTTGGGTCTCAGTTAACATTACGTCTAAATTGTTATAGGGATATCTGTCACCGTGAAAAGAAAGTTTGTTGATGAAGCTTGAGTCGCCCTCCCATTGTTCTCTTTGCAGCCCTGAGGGTGAGCGTGTGCTATGGACAAATGATTTTGTTAGGGTGATCTCAGTGAGCGATGACGCATACCCAGTTTTTTGCCGTGTCATTACAAATCAACACTGGGTCGAATTTTCGGATTTATCTCCTGTCGATCGAGAGCAGATTATGCATGTTGTTTATTCAGTCGAAAAAGAAATGCGTATATTACTGAGCCCTATCAAAGTAAATATCGCTTCTTTCGGTAACTTAGTGCCACATCTGCATTGGCATGTGATCCCCCGTTTTCAAGGAGATCCACATTATCCGAATCCGATCTGGGGTGATTTGACCGGCGGTAGGCCGGTTAGCCCGCCGAGCGGATTCTGGGAGATATTTGGAGACTCGCTGAGAGCGTATTTAGATAACGACCGGATTTAAGCAGGCAATTCAGGGCTTTACTGCGGTGCAATTGCATCTCTCGGAAATCGGACGGAAAATTGACTCCCATTATTTGGTTCGCTAGTGATTTTCAGTTGCGCATGATGACGATTAAGAACGTGTTTTACGATAGCCAAACCGAGGCCCGTACCGCCAGTTTCTTGTGATCGACTTTTGTCAACGCGGTAGAACCGTTCTGTGAGTCTGCTGATGTGTTCCGGAGCAATACCTACCCCTTGATCCTGGCATGAAAAGATTGGCTCGTTGTCTATTAGAGACCATTTGATGGAAATTTTTCCGCCGTTAGGGGAGTAACGTACTGCATTACTTACTAAGTTGGACAGAGCGCTCCTGATCTCCTCCTCGGATCCAAGAATATTGAGTTCGGAAGATGCTTGCACCTCAAGTTCATGTTTGCTTGCCGATAATGCCCTCGCTTCTTCGCTGATGTTCTTAATCAATGAAGACATGTTAACGACCTCTTTTTCTGGAGATTCAGAATTTTCAAGTCTAGACAGAGCCAAAAGGTCAGTGATGAGACGATTCATTCGGTGACTTTGATCCGACATAAGCTTCACGCCTCGCGTTAAAAGCTTTGGGTTGTCAGCAGGATTGTCTTCAAATGTTTCTAGGAACCCTTGTATTACCGTAAGAGGAGTGCGCAGTTCGTGTGAGATATTTGCGACAAAGTCGCGCCTCGTGACCTCGAGTTGCTCTCGCTCAGTAATGTCCCTCGCGAGCAGTAGCGCTTGAGCGTCGCCGAACGGAATTATTTGTATTGAAAGTAGGCGATCGATGCCTGTTCGAGGTAACCGAAGGTTCAAGGAGGCCTCCGGATCAGGGCTGCGCATGAAAGCTCGAAATGAAGGCTGTCGAAGTAGGTAATCAATTTGAACTCCTTGATCACGGTTCAGTGCTAACTGAAAAAATTCTTCGGCTTTTGTGTTGCACCACTCAATCTGCCGAGAATTATTTAGTAAAACTACAGCGTCTGGTAACGCGCGAGCAGCTTGCTCAAAACGGTCAAGCGCCCGGTTGAGTTCAGATTCTGAGCGGCGTTGGCGTTTTTGAATTTTAATAAAACTTTTAAATACCCGCTCCCAGCCGGGACCTAAGGTGGGTAGCGAACCTTTATTGGGTGAATTTAGCCAAGTGTCGAAAACAGAAAGTTTTTGTCGCTCTGACCACAATGAGATGAAAAGCCAACCACATAAGGTTAATAAACCAATCCGCTCACCCCAGATTAGAGTAAAAAGGCCGGCGATTAAGACGGGAAAACAAAGCGTTAAAAGGGCGTTGATCCAATGTCGCAAAGGTGAAGATTACCCATTCGTAAGGTGACGTTGGAATGGTATCAAATTCGAAACCCCATGACTTAAGGCCTAGAAAAGCGATACCCCGCTCCTCGAACAGTTTGAATGTAAATGTCATGCCCTGTTTTTTCGAGTGCTTGCCTTAATCTGCGAATATGTACATCTACCGTTCGCTCTTCTACAAAGACGTGGTCTCCCCAGACTTGGTCCAACAGCTGGGTACGCGTATGCACACGTTCTTTATGAGTCATAAAAAAATGTAACAGTCGAAATTCAGACGGCCCCATGATTAACGGTTCGCCATTACCCGTTACCCGATGTGTGACCGGGTCGACTTGGAGTCCATTGGATTCTACAATGTCGTCTGTTAGCTGAGGTGCGCGGCGACGTAATACAGCTTTGATTCGGGCTACAAGTTCCTTGGGTGAAAACGGCTTGGTAATGTAGTCGTCTGCTCCTTTGTCTAAGCCTATCAGTTTGTCATCTTCATCGGCTTTTGCTGTGAGCATGATGACGGGCATAGTTTTGGTTCGTTTATTTGACCGAATTCGTTTAATCAAGTCGATACCACTTGACCCGGGTAGCATCCAATCGATGAGTGCTAGATCTGGAATTGCTCGATCAATCAATTGGACCGCCTCCTGAACGGATTCGGCGCGGAGCGTTTGATGACCACTCCGTATAAGAGTGAGCTCGATGAGTTCCGCAATAGCTGGCTCATCTTCAACGATAAGAATGGTACCGGCCATTGAATAGTTCGTTATAGTTAGTGAATGATTTAATTATATTATGACTAGCTTGTTACAGAAATATTACCGTTAAGAGGTTACTTTGGATACAAAACTCCCTATTGATTCTTTAATTCCTACGGATATCGTGCATCATCAAAAAACTCGTTCGCTCGAGATCGAGTTTAATAACGGTGATAAATTTGTTCTAACTTGTGAATACTTGCGAGTTTTCTCGCCTTCAGCGGAGGTTCGAGGCCACGGTCCCGGACAGGAGGTACTCCAAGTTGGAAAACGAGACGTCAATATTAGACATATTGAAGCTGTAGGACATTATGCGCTGAAGCTGTCATTTACCGATGGTCACGATACCGGCATTTATTCTTGGGATTATTTATGGTCCTTAGGAAATGAATATGAAGTAAATTGGTCCGACTACTTGCAGCGGTTGAAAACAAATGGAGCAACCCGTGGATAATTTTTACAATAAAGGCTCGACTCAAGCACATGGCGACCAGTCTAAAATTACTCACTTTGGTTATCAAGAGGTCCCCGAGGCGGAAAAAAGTAAACGAGTGAATAAGGTCTTCAGTTCCGTCGCCAGTCAGTATGATGTGATGAATGACCTCATGTCGGCGGGATTACACCGTTTGTGGAAACGGTTTGCTGTCCAATTGTCTGGAGTTAAAACGGGGTCACGCGTACTAGATATAGCAGGCGGCACTGGAGATTTATCGAAATTGTTCTTGGATAAAATTGGTCCTGAGGGCGAATTGTGGTTAACCGACATTAATGTCGAAATGTTGAGTGTGGGGCGAGACCGGATGATTGATGCGGGAAAATTGCTTCCTGTTTGTCAGTGCGATGCTGAGTCTCTCCCTTATCCAGATGACTATTTTGATTGCGTTACTGTAGCTTTTGGTTTGAGAAACATGACACATAAAACGCAGGCCCTCAAGGAGATGTACCGAGTGACCCGTCGTGGTGGAACGGTTATTGTGCTCGAGTTTTCAAAGGTTTGGAAGCCTCTAGAGAAGCTGTACGATATTTATTCGTTTAAGTTAATTCCTTTGATGGGGCGGCTTGTTGCTAAGGATGAGGACAGTTATCGCTATCTTGCTGAGTCTATTCGTATGCATCCAGGTCAGGAGGAATTAGCAAACATGTTTCGAGAATCGGGGTTTGAGCGGGTTGAATATTTCAATCTCTCGGCGGGGGTCGTTGCGGCTCATCGTGGTTTTAAGGTGTAATTATGCTGCCATTAAAAATGATTTTACGGTTTCTAAGGCACGTCCTCACCGGTTCCTCAGGTGCGCGCGAAGCGCTTGCAAAGCATAGTGGAAAAGTTATTTGTGTGGAAGCACCGCTAGGTCCGATTGTTGTTCACATCACCGATGATGGGTTCGTCGAGCCTTACACCGGGGGTGAACAACCCAGCTTAATTGTAAAAGTAAATCCAGATGTGGCGTTAAATTGGCTCAAAGACGGTGAAGTTGGTTCGAAAGGTGTGCGTATCGAAGGTGATGCTCAGTTCGCATCTGATCTATCAAGGATTGTTGGGATGCTTGACTGGGACTATGAAGAAGATATGGCCCAGGTTTTCGGTGATGTCATTGCACATCGACTGGGCGAGATGTTAAGAGGTTTTGGTCGCTGGATGAGCGGTGCTCGCGAGTCCATGAAAGCGTCCGTGAGTGACTATTTAACCGAGGAATCTCGGCTGTTAGTAACTCCAGTAGGAGTTGAAATGTTTATCCGTGGAGTTGATGAGGTCTCGGATGGAGCTAACCGACTCGAGAAACGAGTAAGTGAGATGACCCGCATGAGACGAGACAGTTAGGAATATATCGACCAATGAAGTTTTTTCGCGCTTTATATATATTTGGAGTAGCCATACAGTTTGGTCTGGATGAGTTCGCATCATCCACTCGCTCTTTACGAGGTTTGAGACTATTAGTTCGAACCGTATTTTTCAAACGTAATTTAACTAGCCCGAGGGGTGCGCGATTACGGTTAGCGCTTCAAAAATTGGGTCCCATCTTTGTGAAGTTTGGACAAGTGTTATCGACAAGACGCGACATGATTCCACTTGATATAGCAGATCAATTAGCTTTATTGCAAGACCGTGTTGAGCCATTTCCATCAAAAAGAGTTTCTGAAATCATTGATCAATCGTTCGCCGGTGGTATCCCTAAGGTTTTTCGTGAATTTGATTTGGTACCAGTAGCAAGCGCCTCTGTTGCGCAAGTTCATTTTGGCGTTTTACTCGACGGCAGAGAAGTTGCCGTTAAGGTGCTGCGTCCGAATATTACGCGCGTTATTAATCGTGATATTGCATTATTGGACTGGTTCGCGTGGGTACTTGCGCGAATACTTCCAGACGGCAAAAGGCTTAAGCCAAGAGAGGTCGTATCCGAGTTTCGAAGGCACTTGACTGATGAGTTAGATCTAATGCGTGAGGCTGCGAATGGCAGTCAACTCCGCCGAAATTTTATTGGTTCATCGCACCTAGTGGTCCCAGAAATATATTGGGATTACTGCCGCACGAACGTAATGGTGATGGAGCGGATGTCCGGTATTCCCGTCGGAAAGATAGATGAGCTGCGAGCTAATAAAATTGACTTAGAAAAGCTCGCAGCGTCTGGTGTTGAGATATTCTTTACGCAAGTATTTCGAGATGGGTACTTTCATGCTGATATGCATCCCGGTAATATTTTGGTGCAGCACGATGGGCGCTATGTTGCCCTGGATTTTGGGATCATGGGCGCTCTTACCGAGGTTGATAAAAACTATTTAGCTCAGAATTTTCTAGCATTTTTTCGTCGAGACTATCGTGGGGTCGCGGTCGCACATGTCGATGCAGGTTGGGTGCCTAAAGATACTCGGATCGACGATTTTGAAGCAACTATTCGATCAATTTGTGAGCCAATCTTCGATAAACCGCTCAAGGATATTTCTTTTGGACGATTGCTTTTAAACTTGTTTCAAGCGGCTAGACGTTTTAATGTGGAGATACAACCGCAGCTCATCATGTTACAAAAAACATTACTCAATATTGAGGGGCTCGGCCGTGAGTTGGACCCAAATTTAGATTTGTGGAAAACGGCTAAGCCATATTTAGAAAATTGGATGAAAGAGCAGGTAGGGATCCAGGGCCTGATTAAACAGCTAAAAAAAGAAGGGCCCTTATGGACTACAATTCTTCCTCGATTACCCCGTCTCATTGATAATTATTTATCGAAAGATCCGATCGGGGAGCATGAAGCTCGAAAAGAGCAGATCAAGGACCTTAACCGTAAAGTGCGAATCCTTGGCCTTACTACAGCAGCGCTGGCATTGTGTGTTCTAGCGCTAGCTTGGTTTCGACTTTGAGCCATCTTATTGGTGTTGTTACTTTTTTGAGACATTCAGTGGGTTGTAATCAAACCGTAATATCTAGCTCCTAAGATTTGTGCATCGCAAACGGTGAATCGTGCAGCCGTTTGTGCTTAGCCGGTTGATTTCGGCAAGCACGAAGCATTTTTTTATTCACTAAGGAGACTGTGAATGTTCACAAAAGGCAAGAAGGCACTGCTCGCTATCTCGGTTGCCAGCGCGTTAGGTGTGGTAACAGGCGGCGCGTACGCGAACGAGAAATTGATTGATAAGCTTTATGAAAAGGGCGTTATTTCAGATACGGATTATAAAGAGATAAAGGCCGAAAAGGCTGACGTCGATCCAAATACGCTCAAAGGCAAGTGGAAAGGCGGCTTCAAGTGGGAGTCTGTAGACAAGAAAAATAAGTTTCAGGTTGCAGGCCGTGTGCAGATGGACTATTACGATTACGATCACGAAAATGAAGAGTCAGAGTACAGCATTCGTCGTGTATACCTGGGCGTAAAAGCTACGATTGATGAGATTTGGGGACTCGAGGCGACATATAACCCCGACGCAAGTAATCTTGAATACGGATTTCTTGATTACAAGCCTAGTAAGAAATTTATTACGCGTTTTGGCCAGCAAAAGTTCTATGCAGGTTTTGAAGAAGGTACGAGTTCTAGATTTGTTGATTTCTTAGAGCGGTCAGTCGCAGATGGTCTGCAACCAGGTAAGCAGATCGGAATCCAAGTCTTTGGTGAACCAGTTAAGAAGACACTTTTCTATGCAATTGGGCACTATAACGGAGAGGGTTCAAACACAGGCGAAGCTGATGCAGATAATGACGGCAAGGACACAATGCTAGCCGTTGCATATAACGCGGCGGGTGCACTCGGATCTAAAGATATGATTGCCCATATTGGTTATGCTACTGCTCAGGGAAGTAGAGACGGCGGTGGAACAATTTTCAGCCTCGATGGTGAGGCCCGAGGTGATACTTTTGGAACGTGGTCAACCACTGGTAATTCATTTACTCGGGACTACACAAATGCAGTTTTAGTCGCCGCGAAAGGTCCTTTTAAGTTCATGACTGAGCGCACAACTGTAGAGGTTGATGCAGATGGGTCTGCTGGTGAGGTTGAAGCGAGTCAGATGTCTTTAATGTGGCGTTTGACGGGAGAGCCTTATGCTAAAACATACAGTATGAAGGGTATGAAAGGTGTTAAGCCGAATCAACCTTTCAATTCGAAAGGTGGACTTGGATCGTGGGAAATTGGTATTCGTCATTCAGAATGGGATGCGCAGGCAGCTGCACCTGCAGGCGCAGCCGCCCTTGCTTATGCTGGCTCTGACTTAGTTAAGACTACAACCTTAGGCGTTACCTGGGTCCCAGTTGAAAAGGTACGATTTAAGGCAAATCTAGTAGATACTGATTATGGCGATACGCTAGTCGGGGGAGAATCCGAAGAGCAAGCGGTGATTTTTAGAGCGCAAGTCGATTTTTAGGAATTAGAAAGTCTTTCACCATCTCTTAGTTTACAAAGCCAACCTTTTCTGGTTGGCTTTTTTTTATGAAACGTTTGGTATTTACGACACTGTATGTGGTTAGCGAGACCGGTATTGTCGCGTTAATTCATCCTCTAAATAGCTAATCTGATCGGTGGGCAGATGTTGTATTCCCGCTGCTGTGTGACGACCACCCCCGGTTTCGAACTTAAGCGCCACTTGGTGCGCATTTAGAGGATTATTTTGAGGTGCTCGAATACTTACTGTGTACCCGTCGCTCTTTTCAATAAGTATCGCGTGAGCCCTGTTGGGAAAATGATTAGATAGTGCGTTTGCATAAAGCCCGTTAATTCGTCGTGCCCATTTTGCATTAGGGAGGATTACGATCGCGACGTAGTCGTTTATCGCGGTTACAGGCGCATTGCGCGCAGAGGTTAGATCTGCTTCATAGTGCGCTTTGAGCGTTGGAAGAATATCTGTTTCAGCAATTAAGTTCATTGGCTCATCGAATTCTTGCATGATGTTGTAGAGCGCTTCTGGATGATAATGTAAATCTTCGATGCAAGTGCCGTAGCTGTTGTAATTGATGCAAACACCAAGGTCTCTTAACGCGTCTATCGTTACTTTTGACGTGCCACAGGTGGTTGCAAGTGAGTATGCGCTTTCCTCTAGGTTATCTCCAAAAGCAGCAACAATGGCCCAATGGGGAAAGCGATTTTTTAGAAATTTATTTATGATCAGGCTGCTACAAACGTAAGGGTCGGTATCGATATGCGTAATTAGATGCGGATTTTCGGGAATTACACCAGGATGATGGTGGTCAAACCATTCAACTGAGCATCCTTTATCCAAAGCCTGGGTTAAACCGCTTAGATTGCTATGCAAAGAAATATCAACCACCGTAAGTTGACTCTTCTCAGGTAGCCTCACATCGTTTAACAACATATTATTCCGCTTGACGCCTGTGATACGCGTTGATCGCCTGGGATTAGCTAGTCGCAGTTGCGTGATTCCGCAAAGCCCGTCTGCATCGCCGTTAAAGATATCAAAAGTGTTCATATTTAATTAATATTTCCGGGGCCCTGGGCATCGTCTCCGATATAATCTAAGAATAACTGAAATTGGACATTTTATCGCTTATGAGTTTCTATCAGCACCATGTATTTTTTTGTTGTAATCAACGCACAGATGGCCGAAGTTCCTGTAATGACCATGGCTCTCAGGCCTTACGTGACTACGCGAAAGCAAAAATTAAAAGCCTGGGGATATCCGGAGCAGGTCGTGTGAGGATTAATCAGTCTGGTTGTCTTGATCGATGCGCTGAGGGCCCTGTAATGGTGATTTATCCGGAGGAAGTTTGGTACACCTTCATCGATGAGCAGGATGTCGACGATATTATCAATCAACACTTAGTAGCGGGACAAATAGTGGAGCGATTAAAAATTTGAGTCGATCTAATGAAGAGCGTTTTGTAATTGATGGCCCATCCGGTAATCTTGAGATTGCTATTACCGAGCCCAGTGGCGTTGTGAAGGGCTGCGCCGTGATAGCGCACCCCCACCCTCTTTACGGCGGAACATTGGATAACAAGGTAGTTCAAACATTGGGAAAGGCCTTTAACGTACTGGGGTTAACGTCTGTTCGTTTTAATTTCAGGGGTGTAGGTAAAAGTGATGGGGTTTACGATGAGGGACTTGGAGAGCTCGAGGATTTTAAAAGTGTTCAAAATTTCGCGTATCAAAAAATACAACCAGAGCATACTATTTTTGCAGGATTTTCTTTTGGTACGTATATCGTTTCTCATGCAGCTAAACTCACCACACCTGACCAGCTTGTCTTGATCGCACCTGCGGTAGGTAAGTTTGAGGTAAACGATGCGACTGACGATACCTTAGTAATCCATGGTGAGGAGGATGACGTAGTTCCGTTGTCCGATGTTATGGATTGGGCTAGGCCTCAGCGTATTTCTGTGACCGTATTTCCAGGGGCTGGTCATTTTTTCCATGGTGACTTAGTCCGGCTCAAGAATGTGATCATCAATCATTGTCGTAACAAGTTGCCGTCCTAGGACTAGGTTAAGAGGAGAGTTAATTTTGATAGGCATCATAAAGGCCACGCATATTATTGTTATGGTGACTTGGTTCGCTGGATTATTTTATCTGCCACGGTTGTTTGTTTACCATGCGATGTCATCGGATCAAACGAGTCTAGACCGCTTCAAAATTATGGAACGTAAATTGTTTTATGGGATTATGACTCCAGGGGCAATATTGACGATCATTACGGGATTTTGGCTTGTGATGGGAGGTTGGGGTTTTGGTAGTTTTTGGATCCAGGCGAAGCTTGGTTTAGTGGGAATATTAATTGCCTATCATTTTTGGTGCGGCATCCTACTTAAAAAATTTAAGAATGATCAAAATACTCATTCTCATATTTGGTATCGTTGGTTTAATGAATTCCCCGTGTTGATTCTGGTGGCGATTGTTTTCCTGGTAGTTCTGAAGCCGTGACGATGTAATGAAGATGACTCAAGCATATCCTCATATAAAAGATAATTTGGAGGCAGTGCTCGCACGTATTGCTTCTGCTCTAAGTCACGCAGGACGATCGCAACAAGAAACTCAATTGATCGCTGTCAGTAAGAAATTCTCTCAAGAATTGATACGAGAGGCTTATCTGTCGGGACAAAAGCATTTCGGTGAAAATTATGTTCAAGAGGCGACAAACAAAATCGATAAGTTGAGTGATTTGCCGTTGGAATGGCACTTTATCGGACCTATTCAGAGTAATAAGACCGGGCAAATCGCTACTAAATTCGATTGGGTGCATTCCGTGGATCGATTAAAGATCGCTCAACGTTTATCTCAAGCCAGGTCAGCGAGTGGGTCCGCGCTAAAGATTTGTCTTCAAGTGAATATCACTGAGGAAGAGTCAAAGCAAGGATGCAGTGTCGCCGATCTCGTTGAGCTTGCCCAATCGGTCGAGCGACTACCTAATTTAGAATTTCGTGGTCTTATGACTATGCCTCGAGCCAAAGCGAGCAAGCAAGACATCGTCGATACATTTAGACGGCTGGCCGAATTAAAGAATGCGTTAAATCAAGAGGGTTTAAAGCTCGATGTATTATCAATGGGCATGTCTGATGATTTGGAGATAGGGATTCAAGAAGGGGCAACTTTTGTTCGGGTTGGACGAGGGATCTTCGGTAATCGTTAGTAAGGTTTAAAATTGAAAAGGTTGAATTGTTACGGAGTTGTATATACGGGGTGACCATAATATGAAAGTTGTCTTTATTGGTGGCGGGAACATGGCGTTGGCGCTGGTTAGCGGCCTTTTAGAACAAGGGGCGAAGCCGGGAGATCTTTCGGTGGTGGATATATCTGTGGAGGCAAGGGAAAAATTCGAAGTTATGGGCTTGAGTGTTTCATCCACTTTCAGCGATGTTAACTTTGTCCCGGATGTCGTTATCTTGGCCGTAAAACCACAACACTTGAAAGAGGCGGTTCATTCGCATGCTTCAAGCCTCAAGAATAGTTTAATTATCAGTATTGTCGCGGGCATTCCGGTTGCGTCAATTGCCGATTGGTTAGACGATCATGAAAGAATTGTACGAGTGATGCCTAATACACCAGCATTGATCCGCGCTGGCGTTTCGGGGATGTACAACGGGAGTAAAACTATCGGTGATCGTGAATTGGCCGAGGCTGTTGTGAGTTCCGTCGGTCAGTATGTGTGGTGCGAAACGGAATCGTTAATTGATGCCGTAACTGCCGTTTCGGGAAGTGGGCCGGCTTACGTATTTTATTTTATCGAAGCACTTGAGGCTGCAGCGTTAGAATTAGGTCTCACTAAAGACGCGGCTAGGCTACTTTCATTGGAAACTTTTTTAGGCGCTTCAAGGCTTGCCGCTCGATCGGAAGAGGCGCCGTCTGTTTTGCGTAATAGGGTAACCTCCAAAGGAGGAACAACTGCTGCCGCACTTGGTTCTTTTGAAATAGATAAGTTGAAGGAGATAATTGTCAAAGGTGTGAAGCGAGCTAATAGTCGGTCAACGGAATTAGCGCGAGATTATGGAGGTAAAAAAGCATGACTGAGGCTGGTATTTTTCTTTTCAAAACTGTTATAGGTATATTCTCTCTTGCATTTTTGCTTAGATTTTATCTTCAGGTTGTGCGCGCAACACCTCATAATCCATTGAGTGTTTTCGTCATTGCCATTACCGACTTTGCGGTAGTGCCGACCAGACGATTTGTACCAGGCTGGCGGGGTTACGACTTATCTACTTTCCTATTAGCGCTAATAGCCGAAGCATTGCTGTTGAGCTTGGCTCTTATTTTGAACGGCATTGATCTCAAGACTTCCACATTTACGACTATTTTAGCAATCGTTTGCTTGTCATCAGTAAGTTTGGCGAAAATGTTCGTTTACATAATTATTGTTGCCACATTTGTTCAGGCTATTTTGTCTTGGGTTAATCCCTATAGTCCAATAATGTCTTTGTTGGCGGCGATGTCCTCACCATTTTTAGATATTTTTAGAAGACGTTTCAACCCAGTCGGGGGAGTAGACCTTTCCCCGTTATTTTTACTGATTTTGTGCCAACTGATTTTGATTTGGCCTATTAATTCGGCTTACAACGCAATTTTATTAGTTCTGAGTTTGCCTTAGTTGAGCTGACAGCTTTAACCAAGGACAATGTCGTAATCCTGTTGCCCGTAAATTGTTTCCGCTTGTAGCAAAATGGTTTTCCCAATAAATTCCTCTGCCATAGCTATACTTTGAGATTCTTCGTCATGAAAAAAATCAACAACTTTTTTTGATGCGATTACCCGAAGACTTTTGGGATTATATTGACGAGACTCTCGGACTAATTCGCGTAATATTTGATAGCAAATTGTTGCAGTTGTTTTAATTTCTCCGCGACCTGAACACGTTGGACAAGTTTCACACAAGACGTGTGCCAATGATTCCCGAGTTCGTTTTCTCGTCATCTCGACCAAACCAAGTTGTGTAAAGCCGTTAATTGTCATTCGTGTTCGATCTAATGTAATCGACTTTTCAAGTTCTTCGAGAATGGATTGTTGATGGGTTTCATTATCCATATCAATAAAGTCGATTAGTATGATGCCACCAAGATTTCTTAAGCGCAGTTGTCGCGCGATAGCTTGTGATGCTTCCAGATTATTTTTAAAAATTGTTTCTTCAAAGTTCTTATCGCCGACAAATCCTCCCGTATTTACATCTACAGTAGTCAGTGCCTCAGTTTGATCAATAATAAGGTAACCACCAGACTTCAAGTTGACGCGCCGACTGAGTGCTTTCTCGATTTCTTCCTCGATGCCATAACGCTCGAATAGCGGCCGCTCACTTGTATAAACGTTGACACGATTCGCAAATTTCGGAATAAATGTTTTTGCAAAGGCTTCCATTTTTTGAAACGTCTCTCGGGAATCAACTAGGACTTGTTCCGATTCTTCGGATAAAAAATCTCTCAAAACACGCACACTTAAGTCTAGATCCTGATACACGACTGATGGGGCCTTACAAGTTTCCGCGCGAATTTTAACGTCCCCCCAAACCCTTCTTAAATATTCAATATCTGATTCAAAATCGCTATCGCTGGCCGTCTCGGCGAGCGTTCTGACTATAAAGCCTTGCTGGCAATTTTCACCCTTGAGACGTGTTAATCGTTCTTTCAAGTGCTCACGCTCGTCTTCGTTACCTATTTTTTGGGAGATACCTATATGATTTTCAAAAGGTAAGTAAACCAATAGTCGACCAGCAACGCTAATTTGTGTTGATAAGCGTGCTCCTTTTGTCCCGATAGGGTCTTTGACAACTTGAACAAGTAGTGTCTGTCCCTCACGGAGTAGGTTCTCGATCGGCATTTGATTGAGATTATCTCGGTCGTCAGAAAATATATCGGCTACATGTAAAAAGGCTGCTTTTTCCATACCGATGTCGATAAACGCAGATTGCATGCCTGGCAGTATTCTTTTTACTACGCCATTATAAATATTCCCGACCAGACCGCGGTGTGCCTCGCGTTCAATATGAAGTTCTTGCGTGACTCCGCGTTGAATGATCGCGACTCGCGTCTCCTGAGGAGTGACATTGATTAAGATTTCATTATTCATAAAAGTGAGAATCCGAATTTTTTAATGAGCTCTGACGTTTCATAAATCGGTAGACCAACGACACCGGAGTAACTGCCTGCAATATGACTGATGAAAATACTGGCTATACCTTGTATGCCATAGCCTCCGGCTTTGCCAAAAGGTTCGCCCGTACCAATATATGCCTCAATTTCATTATCTTCGAGCTTCTTCATTTTGACATCAGTAGTGGAAAGTTCCCGGACAACAGTATCGCCGAACTTCATCGTAACAGCAGTGAGTACTTGATGCGATCGTCCTGAAAGACGTCGTAACATTACGCGTGCGTGCGTGGCATCTTCTGGTTTACCTAGAATATTATTATTAACTGTTACCGTCGTATCTATGGCTAATACCGGTGCTTGCTCTAAATCATGACGCACGAGGTATTTCCAGCCGGCATCAGCTTTCAACAAAGCGGCTCTTCTAACGTAGTCGACCGGGTTCTCATTTTTGAGTGGTGTCTCGTCAAAGTCTGCTGCTGAGTTAGGCCCCTCAACTAATTTAAGCAGTTGATAGGGCGCACGCAACTGGTCAAGAATTTCTTTCCGTCTAGGGCTTTGAGAAGCCAGATAAAAAAATTTATTCATACCTTATGACGTAATTTAGTCGCGATGGTAGGGGTGTTTTTTGATAATACACTGAGCGCGATAGAGCTGTTCGATTAGAATTAAGCGAGCAAGTGCATGAGGGTACGTCATTAGGGATAGGGATAGTATTTTGTCAGCTTGATTTTTAATTTCAGGATCAAGACCATCGGCACCCCCAATAACGAAATCCAAATCTCTTCCCTCGGCCATCCAATTGGTCAGCAGCCGAGCCAGTTCATTAGTTGTTGTTTGAGTGCCGGCTTCATCTAATGCGATTAAGCGCGCATTTTTATTTAACTTCGTAAGAATACGACCCTTTTCCTTCGCTCTAGCCAAGTGGTTTTTATCTGTATCACTAACTCTAAACGCTGGTTTGAGTTCGGTTAGCACAATTGATAGGTCACGCTGAAATCGTTTAAGGTATTCTTTGCAGCCCTCTTCGGCCCATGTTGGAGGCTTGTGTCCAATCGAAATAATATTGATTTTCATATTTACGAAGCGCGCTTCTAGAAAACCGTCGCGAAGGCATCAATTAGTAACACGGCTCGATAATAACTCGGAGCTAATTAACTAGCTTGTTGTTGAGCGCTTTTCTGGGAGGATGGAATTTCCTGCCAAAGGTCTTCTAAATTATAGTAAGCCCTTATTTCAGGTTTCATCACGTGAACAATGATATCTCCAAGATCAATCAAAACCCATTCGCCAGATGCTTCTCCTTCGACGCTCAATATGGAGTATTTCGTTTCTTTTAAGCGTTCTTTGAGATTATTTACAAAAGCGCGCGCTTGTCTCGTTGAGTCGGCGCTCGCAATAATAATTTGGTCAAAAAGAGAGTTAGTTGAGGTGATATTGATTACAACGATATCTAGCGACTTTATCGCCTGTAGCTCATCTACCGCTAGATCACTTAGGTTTTGATTCAGAAGTCTTCTCCTTATACAGATTATGATTTTGGATATAGTTTATTACATTATCTGGTAGAAGGTACTTGAGACTTTGCTTATGCTGAATCCTTCTTCTTAATGATGTGCCCGATACCTCTAGTGACGTAAATTCGTAAGTAAATATTAGACCGTTCTTAGACGAGTGTAATAAGTCTCGATCATGTCTCTTTCTTGCCCCGTACTCCGAGGCCAATTTTTTTTCGAGGTTAGTCTCGAGTTCGCTGAGGGGTAGATTCGGTCGGGACGCTACAATAATATGGGCAAGCGAAAATAATTGCTGCCATTCATGCCACGTCATTAATTCAATAAAGGCGTCAGTGCCAAGGATAAGGCTAATCGACGCATTAGGGTGTTCGGTGCGAAGCTGTTTTAACGTGTCTACCATGTAGCTTTTGCCGACGCGGTTTAATTCGCGGCTATCAGGTACTAGTTTTTTGTTTTCCCTATCAAGGGCCAATTCCACCATTTTTAGTCGATCTTCAGCGGGGGCACTTGGTGTTATACGGTGCGGTGGATTCGCGGAGGGTATGAGCCGTACTGTATTCAGCATAAACGCTTCCGCGACCTCTTCTGCTAATCTAAGGTGTGCGAAATGAATCGGATCAAATGTCCCACCCAGAACGCCGATGCTTGATTTGATAGCCAAAATCTAATAGTTCGCGTAAAAGCGTCAGTTCGTTAAAAATCGGAGTGTTTAAATTAGAACTCTTCTAATGTCACTGAGAATCTGGTTAAGGTGTGTGATGAACCTAGCACCCTCTGCACCATCAATCACCCTGTGATCATATGATAGAGACAACGGTAATATCAGTCGTGGTGTAAATTCTGTTCCATCCCAAATTGGCTTTATCGTCGAGCGAGCAACCCCTAGGATGGCGACTTCGGGCGCATTGACGATAGGCGTGAAGTGGCTTCCGCCGATGCCACCCAAGCTGGAGATAGAAAATGTACCTCCAGACATATCGGCAGGCCCTAGTTTTCCATCTCGCGCTTTTGAACTCACTGTTCCCAGTTCTGCGGCGATTTCAAAAACCCCTTTTTTGTCAACATCCCGTATTACGGGTACGACTAGTCCTCCGGGTGTATCAACGGCAACACCTATATGAAAGTATTGTTTGATAAAAAGCGCGTCTCCCTCAGGAGTTAGGGATGAGTTAAATTCTGGAAATTTCTTTAGTGCCGCGACAGCCGCTTTCATGATAAGTGCTAGTGGTGTGATTTTAACTCCAGCTTTCTCAGCATCTTTAGCGAGTGATTTGCGAAACGCTTCAAGCTCCGTAATGTCCGCCTCATCATGTTGAGTGATGTGTGGGATCGTCACCCAGTTCCGGTGTAGGGCGGAGCCAGATATTTTCTTGATGCGTGACAGTTTTTTGGTTTCGACTGGACCAAATTTTTCGAAATCAACATTTGGCCAAGCGGGTAAATTAAAACCTAAACCAGATCCGGTCGATGTTCCTGCTTTGCTAGTTTGAATGGAACGTTTAACGAACGTTTGAACGTCTTCTTTCAGAATTCGGTTTTTAGGCCCAGTACCATCTACTAAACCAATCTCCACACCTAACTCTCTGGCGAAACGTCTCACGCCCGGACTCGCGTGAGCAGATACAGCAGATGCAGTAGGTGCCGCAGGTGCAGTAGGTGCCGCAGGTGCAGTAGGTGCCGCAGGTGCAGTAGGTGCCGCAGGTGCAGTAGGTGCCGCAGGTGCAGTAGGTGCAGCAGGTGCAGTAGGTGTGTCCTCATTCATCTGTGGTTCTCGTGACGGAGAGGCTTCCTCGAGACTTAATATGACTGTTCCCTCAGATACGTCATCCCCTACTTTCACCCGTAATTCTTTGATCACGCCATCGAATGGAGCGGGAACCTCCATTGTTGCCTTATCTGACTCAAGCGTAATTAGAGATTCCTCTGCTTTGACATGATCTCCAGGTTTCACCAATACCTCGATAACTGGGATATCTTTAAAGTCACCAATGTCAGGGACTAAAACGTCTTTAGGAGCGGCCATTTAAATTCCTTTGTATTACTTAATCTTATGAGTTGGTGAGAGATTAATCAGATGGTTGTCGGTTCGGGTTTGTTCGGATCGACCCCATATTTTTTTATTGCATCTACTATAGTTGCTTTAGGAATAGTCCCCTCCTCTGCCATTGCAGATAGGGTTGCTATAACGATGTATCTCCGGTCGACCTCGAAAAAATCTCTGAGTTTTTCTCTTGTGTCAGATCGTCCAAAACCGTCTGTACCAAGTACCACATAGTTTTTATTAGGGATGTAAGGCCTAATCTGATCGGCGAATATCCTCATATAAT
>Ga0255756_1002654_pt1 | contig 18925 bp, 13 predicted proteins | sample 011ome_20_FD_179956 | JGI IMG/M metagenome (GOLD analysis project Ga0255756, IMG submission 179956) | Coastal salt marsh microbial communities from the Groves Creek Marsh, Skidaway Island, Georgia - 011509CT metaG (version 2) | ecosystem: Environmental > Aquatic > Marine > Intertidal zone > Salt...
AGGTCAGAGAGAGAGAGAGAGAGTTTTGTTTTTGTTTGTTTGTTCCCTCGTTTTGGAAAATCCGAGAAAGATTCAAAAATTTCTCTCTCGCGTGGTGGGGAAACCGACGCCCGTTCGTTGCTCTGATTCATTCAAACGAGGGATCGCATCGAACGATCGACCGCATTCCATTCGATGATCTCTCTCCATCCGTCGGGAGAGGATGAATGCGTGACGCGCAAAAGAGCAAAGAAGAAGAAAAAGGAAGAAGATTTTCTCCGCGCGCGCGAGAGAGAGAGAGGAGTTTTGTGCGTATTATTATTTACCTTTGCTAACCCCCCCATTCGTTTCAACAGTCGATCCGAAGCGCACACGCGTTCGCACGCGAAAGACGCCTCGTCGTCGGTCACCGTGCCTCTTCTCTGCTCTTTTTCTCCTTTTTTAACGTTGTTCTCTTTGTTTTTGAATATGGATTTGACGACTAAGAGCGCGCCGGCTCCAGCTGCCGGGGCACCGACCAAGTAGGGGTTGACCATTTCCTCCGAGTGCGTGATGCCGCGATTTTATGAATGAAGAAGAAAAAACAAAAGTCGAGTTTGAAAAGAGTAAAAGCGCTTTTGTTTACTGCCGCTATCTACTATGTATAATCTTTATGATGAATAACAAAACGCACGCAATCTATCACAAGATACCGTTCGAAACGCGTTGAAAGAAATCGTACTGGCGAGTGCTCCACGCGTCCATGGAATCGGAAATCAAACCCAACATGATTTCCGCGACTTGCTCTTCCGTTCTGCCGAGGTTGAATCGCTTTCGTAAGTTTTGAACAACTTTTGGACCGGCTTTGAAGCACGGGCACCCCGAGTGCGCCATCATTTCTACGAGGAGTAAGATGCGCTCGGCGTGTTTTTGGCAGGCTAAGTAGCCTTGGATGCACAAGACTTTGTAGTAGTTGAAAGCTTCCGAGGCGACGCCGTCGGCGTCGGAGTCCATGAGTTCCAGGTATTCTTTCGTGAGCTTGAATGGAGAGGATTCGAAGTTAATGCCGCCTGGAGAGGTGGAGAGCATAAAGTTGAAATCGATGTGAATCAATCGGCCGTCTTCTCGCAAGAGAATGTTCCCGTTGTGACGATCTTTGATTTGGAGCAGATACGTCAGGATGGAATAGCCGGCTAGACTCTCCACGAAATTTCTTTGCGCCACTCGAAATTCAGGGGATCCATACCCGTTGTAGATTGATTCGAAGTGCTGTTTCAACGTGGAGCCTCTAGGCGCTCTCGATTTCACCGCGTGTAAACTTGGCGCGTCTGTGACGGCTTCGATAAACGCCGTGGTCGTCGAGGTGGTCAAAACTTCGTAATCTTTAATCCACAATGGCAAGCCAGCGTCAGCGTAGATACCCGCAAAGGTTCTGACGAGCTGAATCGCCAGAAGCTCTTGGCGACAGTTATCGCCAGCTTTGACGATGATTGGTTTCAAACACCATCCGGGCTGATTCCCATACGGTGATGCACGCCGAATACGCTCGACTTTATCAATCCATCGCTCGCCGAGTCCACCGGCAGAACGTTTGTGGAACTGCAAAGAGGTTGGCGACGTTGGCACTGCTCCCGATTTAGACTGGTTCGGCTGAGCGCCATCCTCAAATTCGTCATTTTCGTTGTCGTCGTCGCTTCCAATCGTCCCTAAGAACGGAGAGAGCTGCTCCATAATTGACCCTCCGCGAGGATTTCTCGTCACATCTCTCGCCTCAGCTTCTGGCGCCCAGTTCGTATCGTCCGATCCGCGGCGCATGCGTCTAGCCATTTGTATTAAACCAACATCCGAAGGCGTTCTCGCGTGTCGCGAATTCGGTTTCGCCGAAAGTTTTGCCGGATCGACAATGTCAGCGACGTTCGGTTCCTTCTTAGACGAAGAAGAGCCAAAGAAGGAAGACTTTTTGTGTTGCTGTTGCTGCAGTTTTGACAAATCCTCCTCTTTCTTCAGGTGCGGAATCTCTAGAATTACGTTGACGGCGCCCGAGTTTTCATCAATATCGAGATGCACTCGAACAACTGCGGTAGTTTCGTCCCAAACTTTTGCTAAGGCGCTGTCGATAGCCTTGGAAACCGAATCATGGTGACTTGTCATCCTATCTATGCTGTGAATGCTGTTAAAACCCATGGGCACGCACCCATTTTTAACCGGAGAACCAACTTCATTCGGCGACGCCACCCCAGAACTAACTTCTTTGATTTCAGGCAAAAGCATCGGCGATAACGAATTCGAAATGAACGACGAAAAGCCTCCGGCGAGAGATTTCGGATTCCACGATTGCTCTTGCTGACCTTGCGGCGGTTGTTTTTGCGGCGTAGTCTCTGCGCTCGGAGGAACCGACATTGCTTGATCTTTACGCATCTGCAACACAGGTCTTGGCTTATCAAACGAAAGTCTTTGCTCTGCAATTTTCGAAGCCGCCAACTCTAACGATTCCTGTTCTCTTAAAGATCTCGCGAGAAACTCTTCGTCTGGTACTGGAAGTGTCGAGGCATCGTACGATCCCGCGCGACCGTGACGACGTCCCCCACCCATGGGAATATCTAAAGCGCCAGACTCACCAAGCGAAAGCAAAGCGGAATTCTTGCGTTCGTGCCCTTGTGAGCTCATTTCTGAGGCACCGTTGTCTCCAGCGTTGCTCGCGTGCATGAATGGATTCCTTCTCGCGTTTGAATGAGATGAAAATGAATTACTACTACTGATACTATCGCCTCGATCGTCTGCCCTCAGTCCTTCCCTGTAACTATTTTCTCCCCCGGCGTTGTCGTTCTCAGCGTTTGGTCGAATGACTTCAAAACAGATCAAATACGGCGCTTTCTCGCGCGAATTGAGCAACATGGCTTCTTGCGCAGGAATTCGAACGATTCTATATTCTCCAATAGCCCCGAGTGGATACATGACACCAGTCCCGGACGGCACGTTGACCAACTTTTTGTTTACCTCTTCGATGCCAACTCGTAACGCGTTTTGTCTCGATTCCACTGGAAATGTCTTCGCCAACTGACTGGACAGACCGCAGAGATTCTCCGCGATATTGGACGTTTGATCGAACGTTGATTGCCTACGTTTTTTCTCCCGTTCGCGGAGCTTTTGCAACATGGCGCTTGAAAGCTGCGACGAATCCGTCTTTGACTCGCCTCCGGAAGTGAGATTATTAGCCTTTGAAGGCGACGAGGAATAGCTTTTGTCGTGCAACTTTGAAGAACTGGTGAGTTTACCAAAGAGCTGACTAAGAAATCCTGTGCTCGAGCTATTACTTCCGTGGCCTTTGTCTAACGCTTTATGTTTTTGCGGAGGCGAACTCGGAGGCGTTTTTAACGGTTTCTCTTCGGCATTCTTGTGTCCAAAAAACCAACTCGATTTACTCGGCGTATTCGGGACGCTCCAGAGAACGTCGTTTTTTTTCTTGCTATTATTGTTATTGTTGTAGTTATGCTGCTGCTGCTGTATAACTCCTTCTGAGGCTGGTGGTGATGAGGCTGTATTTTGCAAAGATGACTCTGACGTAGTATTTCCTAGAACTCCTTTTCTTCTCGATGCGGCTCCCTCATTATCGTTACCAAGTGCATACGCCGAATCGTCATCGTCTTCATCATCATCCTCATCATCTTCAGATCCCGACGTGATCATATTATTTTTCGAAGACGACGGAGACGATAGAATGCTTCTTTGCTTTCCTCCTTGAAAGTGCTGGCTCCCTTCTCGGCTAGTATCTAAATCAAAAATCCCCTCCTCCACATCCTCATCCTCATCCATCTCCTTCGTTTTCTCTCCGGGCAACTCGGGCCACTTCTCAAACGGTGAACGCCAAGTTCCACTTTCAATCGCAGCTTTGTAACATCTCACTTTTAACTTTATCAATGGCTTCGGATGCTTCACGTCTCCAATCGCCGCTCGTATCAACCATATTGTCTTACTCGCCAATCGAGGCGACCGCGAGCAATACGCGCAAACCACGTTCTCCAACTTTGGCATTTTACGCTGCGTCAATAACGTCAAAATCTGGGATAAGTATCTCTCGGCTCTGTCGTCGTCAAACCGCAACATCTTGTTGCACAAGTACTCGACTATATTCTCGTTCTTTGCTCTCCATAAATAGGAAATCGCGATCCATTCATCGAAGAATTCTGAGTCAAAGAAGCGCAACAACAAGTCGTTGGCGTTTGACTGCGAGGTTGTTTTCCCCGGAGACAAAGGTCTGTTGTTGTTCTTATTGTTGTTGTTCTTGTTGTTGTCATTACTAGTACTACCACCCTGATGCGCTATTGTTGACATTCCCGCGATGTTACTGTTCGAAGACACTCGCCCGGGGAATCCTTTCGTTCCTCCTGCTTTGATGAGATGTGAACTCGGCGCGTTATTCTTCCTAGAGTGTCCGTTTTCTTCTTCTTCTTCCGCCGACTGGCGCCGAATCGTCGCACTCATCTTTTTATCTTCTTCTCCTTCTCCATTCCTAGACGTCGCCGCTTCACCGTTCGGGGTGTTCAGAGACGATCGCGCGGAATCAGATTGGAACCACGTCGATGTCATTTATTATTATTATACTATTATTATCTCTTCAAAAGCACCGAGCGCGTCGTCGTCCGTCGTCCGTCGTCCTCCTCCTCCAAAATTCTTCTTCAAAGAGATGAGGGATTTTTCCAAAAAACACAAAAGAATTTTTAAAAGAGGAACGACGAACGGTGTCGACGATGTCGCTCTTATTTCGCGTCTTTATCACAGAGGTAGTGGTTATAGTGGTGGTGGTGGTGGTAATGGTGGTCCTTTTTTTTTTCAAAGAGATGAACGCTCGCGCGCGGGTGCGTTTTGTTTTTGTGTGGGCCAAATTTCTTCTCTCTTCTCGTATTACTAGATATGGGAGAAGACCGAAACGTAAAACGCATAAACGTTCCAAAAGAATTTTCCTCTTTCTCTCGGTTGTGTTTGACTTTTTTTTTCTCGCTTACTCGTGAAGCGATTAAATTTCCGCCTCTCGCTTCTTCAAAGTCGCGGACAAAAAACTTCTCTCTCTCCTTTTGTTTCTCTCTCTCTTTTCTCTCTCTTTTCTCTCTCTCTTTTTTTCCCTTTTTTTGCCCTTTTTCTCATCTCTGCAAAAAAGTTTTTGGTGACGGCGTCACTTTCGTTTTTTAACACACATCCGCGACATATACATACACACACACCAATAATAAAAAGACGAAACGCGATGATGATGCACAGCAGCACCGCGTCAGTTTCGAGAAGATGCGCGACGATGACGTCCTCTTCAAAAACGGTGGTGCGCGATTTTTCGTCCACTTCTCATCTTCTTCTTTATTACGCACACACGTTCTGTGTGCCGCTTTAAAACGATCGTCTCGTTTTATGGATGAGATACTTTTTATTTCGGATAGAAATTTTCCCGTAACGCGCGGCGCTTTCCTATTCTTTTTGCTCTCTCTCTCTGTCTCTCTCTCGAACGGCGGAGTGAGTGAGGGGAAGAGAGCGCGACAGAGCGCGAGGACGGTCGCGTTCGTTCCTTTTCTCCGCGAGAGCGAGAGAAGTTTTCAATCAAATGCTCTTGTTTTGTATTACTAATCTTTTCGTTTTTTTTCCTTCGAGCGCGTGTACGTCAACAAAAATCTCACCACGTTTTATCTCTCTTTCTGTCTTTGGTTCTCGACTAAACAGGCGAAGAAAATATTGAACAACAAGCGAGCGAATGTGACTACTGCTCGCGCGGCGGGACCGTCTGACGTTGAATCTACCGCTCCCTCCTCCTCCTCCTCTTCTTCGGATGAATTCCAAAAGAAAGCGGTCTCGGCGGTTGCCGCGGTTGCCTCCGTCGTCGCTTTCTCGGCGGACGGCGCGATGGCGGACGGATACGACGACTACTTGGCGTCGTTGCAAGCACAAGGCGAAGCGCCGAGCGCGGTCGTCGTCGAAAAAGTGCCAGCTGCGAGTAGCAACGCTCCGGTGACCATTGCCGCGGAAGCGATGAGTGATGTGGCGGCTCCAGAGGCGCCTGCTGCTCAAATCCAGGCACCGCCGGCGCAGCCGAAGCAACAAAAGCAAGTCGACAAAGAGTACGAACGCGCTTTGGCGAGAGCGAGAGCCCCGAAGAAAGAAAAGTTTGAAACGAGAGGTGAGAAAGTGAAGAGAGAAAAGAAAGCGAAGGGTACGTCGTCTCCGGCGAAGGAGCGACCGTCGTACGCGCCGAAAAAGAAAGACGCCGAGAAGGATGAATTTGACTTCTTGCCAGTATTTGCGCTTTCCGCGGGCGCCGCCGGTGTTGTCGCCATTGGCTTGAACGCGACGAGTAACAAAGAGGAAGAAGAGGAAGAAGAGGAAGAAGTGCCAGAACCGGTCAAGAGAAAACCGATGTTTACGACGAAGAAGACCACGCCACCGCCGCCACCGCCGGCTCCGGTGAAGAAGGCCAGCTTTTCCGTGTTTGGGGGCAAAGCGAAAGAAGCGACGCCGCCACCACCGCCTCCCACTCCGCCAGCGAAGAAGCCAATGTTCAGTTTTGGCGCGAAGAAAGAGTCTGCTCCTCCGCCTCCGCCACCACCACCGCCGGCTCCGGCGAAAAAACCTCTGTTCAGCTTTGGCGCTAAGAAGACCGAAGCTCCGACTTCTGCTCCGGAACCGGAACCGGTGAAGAAGAAACCGTTTACCGTGTTTGGTGGCGTGAAGAAGGATTCTACTCCGCCGCCTCCGCCACCTCCGCCAGCGAAGAAACCAGGCTTTAGCTTTGGCACGGGAATTAAGAAAGCAACTCCGACTCCGCCGCCACCCCCACCGCCGCCGACTGCGAAGAAGTCTCCGTTTGGAGGCTTTGGTACTGGGTTCAAGAAAGCGACGACGCCGACGCCGCCGCCGCCGCCGCCGCCCCCAGCCGCTAAGAAATCTGCATTCGGTGGGTTCGGTACTGGGTTTAAGAAAGCCACTCCACCGCCTCCGCCCCCTTCACCGCCAACTCCACCGTCCGCTTCGCTCAAGAAATCGGCGTTTCCGAGTTTTGGCGCGAAGAAATCTGCGGCCAACGAGGAGATCGAAGCAAAGTCTACTTCCGTAGCGGTTGCAGAAAAACCGGCGATGCCAGAACTCAAGATGCCAGAAATTCCGTCCTTACCGGGTAACTTCAAATTTCCGGAGATGCAAATGCCGGGAAGTTTTGAAATTCCGGAGTTACCGACCAAGCTCGAAATGCCGGAGCTTCCGGGGAACTTTGAGATGCCGGAGTTACCGTCCGCATTCGGTGGCCTTAAAATGCCAGTCATTCCAGGTACTCAAATTCGAACCGCGGAAAAACCAACGACTCCGCCGACCCGCGTCCCAGTCCCGGAAGTCAAATCTGAAGCCATCAAAGCGGTCATCGCCGCTGTAGACAGCGAAATCGCCGCCATCTCCAACGAAGCGAAGCGATCGAACGCAAAGAAAAATCGCGACCGTACTATTCTCTCTCGCTTGAACGCAAAAGATCGTAAAGAATATGCTCAAATGACCGAGGACGCGTTAAAATCAAAGCAAGCCGTCATGAACATGAATCCAGCTGCGAAAGATCCGACTCCGGATACTTTCGTTGGCATCGAAGCGTCTGGCGATTTTTCCAATTTGGCGCTCGAGAGTGACATCCTCGCTAACATCGAAGCCGAAAAAGCCGCCGCAGCGAAAGCGGCGAGAGATAAGAAACAAAAAGCTGCCGCTGCGGACGCCGCGAAAGTTCAAGCTGAACTTAAGAAGCAAATCATGGCATCCGCGAAATCGATGAAAGCTGGCTTAGATGCCGGGAAAAGCGAGAAGAAGCTGGTGAAGGAACCAAAGGCGGCCAAACCGGCAGCTGCGGCCGCTGCTGCAGCTCCGGAGGCGGCTCCAGCCAAACCGGCCGCGCCGAAGCCGACACCTGTCGTCGCTGCGGCCCCGGTCGTCACGAACGACAAGAACGCCGAAGAAGCCCAAGCTTGGATTGACGCCTGGAAATCCAACGGCTCGAACAAAGCCACCGCGGCGTCGGCTTCCGCGGATAGTAGTGACTCTAGCAACAACACCAACAACGAAGGCGCGGCGGAAGCGCAAGCTTGGATAGATGCGTGGAAGGCTAAACAGTAAAAAATTCTGAATATATACATATACATACACACACACACACACAGTGAATAATTGAATAAAAAAGCTCTCTCTTCATTCTCTTCTCCCTTCTCTTCATTTTCTTCACGCTCCGTCAGGCAAAAAAAATGTTGTTGTAAAATAATTCGCCGCGCACGATAAAAGAGGATGGCATCGAAACGCCAAGCCAGCATTACCGGCACTCCGGGTCGTCCGGTGCCTTATCGGCATCGCGATGCTGCTGAATACGACGACGACGACGTGGAGAATGGCGATAAAAAACGCTCCGCGTCTTCATCCAAGAGAAGTATCGTTGTTCGTAAAATTCGATTATTTATTCAGACGAAACTGGAATCGTTTCGCGTGCGCGCGGAAGTGACCGCCTCGTCTGGTTCTGCCGGGAGAAGGGAATTAATCGCTCTGTTTTCATTCTTGTCTCTGAGCATGCTCGTCGTGTTTGCGCTGATGATTTGGTATTCATTGGCTGGGAGCTTTGGTGCTTCTGGTGGTGGTGCTTCTTCTATTAAGAATAAGAGTTTGAGCATGTTACCAAAAGAGATTGAGGTAAAGATTGAGCGATGGCAACAGCTCGGAGGGAGACAGTTGTACGACCCGAACGATGGCGGTGGGATCTTTCCCAAGTTTAAAGAGCAACCTGCGGTAAAAAAACGCTCTTCTCCTTCTTCTTCTTCGGGGACGACATCCGACTCGTCCTCAGAAGAGGAAGACGATACTGTCGTCGCCGCAGACATCGAGGATGAAGAGGAAAGCACCAACGAAGCAAATGGGAATGGCGGCGCGCGCGTGCCGCACGGGGAAGGTTGGAAGTACTCCTCGTGGACAAAAACGTGGAAAGTTAAGGATATCGAGAAAACTGGGATCGAGACCGAGGAAAATGCGGTTTGGTTTTCGAGGAAGAGCGTTCAAAATCGCTTGGATTTTTCAAAGTTTATTGATTGTAAACGAGAGGCAGAAGAAGAAGAAGAAAATGACGGTAACGATACAAAAGCGACGACGCGAACATCGTTCAATGAAGGTGCGCTGAAGCTGTTGAACGCCTTGCATCAAGAACAGCTGGCCGTAACGCAGAAGAACTATCAAGTACACGGCTTTAACGACACAGATAAAAAACGCATCGCGGAACTCTTTCCTCCGCACTCTCCGTTCGTGCTGTGGAAGAAACACGGTCCATCTTCACGATTGATACAACCGACATGCGCGCTTGTTGGAAATGGAGGAGAGCTTCGCAAGTTCAACTACGGCGATGCCATCGATAGTCACGATTTAGTCGTTCGATTGAACCAAGCGCCAACGATGGGCCACGCCGTTTGGGTGGGAAGAAAAACTACCCATCGCGCTTTGAATCGATTATGGACGAGGCATTACACGAGAATTCCGCACCACATCTATCGCGGATTCGTCTTGCCTTTAGAACGGAACTTGAGACTTGTCACTTTACGCTCGGATAAAGACGAATTTACGAAGTTGCACGATAAAGTTCGTGCGGAGAGGAAAGATGCGAGTGTTACGTATTTGACTACCACTCCGATACGACACGCGAAATTTTTGCTCGAAAAGTTTCGCGAAGAAGAGTGCGTCAAGAAACACAAAGGACCGTATTTTGGCGGTAATGTTCCATCCACGGGATTAGCTATGTTTATGGTGATGTCGAAAACGTGTAGCGTGGTGGATTTATACGGCTTTGGAGAGTCCAAATCTGGCGGTGAGGAGGACGAGAAAGAGGAGGATCCTGCTGCGGCTTATAAGTATCACTACTACAAAACCAGCGGCAATCGCGCTGTTGGCGACGACGTCCACTGCTTCGAGTGCGAACGGTTAATGTTGAAGAAGATGTATGACGAGAACGTTATTTTGGGTTCTTTTTGCGGCGGAAGCGAGAAGCAAAAAGGTGACTACGCGTGTGGATGTAGGAAATTGAAATGTCAGCCTCGCCCGCTGGTTTCTTCTTCTCCTGATAACGACGATGAAAACGGATACTGTCCGGATAAAAACTGTCGCGTCGTCGACGCTCGAGTAGCGCTCACCGAAGATGAGCTAGGTCGCACCCGAAGAGAAATTGAACGAAACGAACGAGACAGTAGAAAGAAGCGCGAGAAGAACGCGAAAGCCAAGTCGGCGTTTGCCGCGGAAGAGAGAGAAAAGCGAACTCGACTGGAAAAGTAGTACTACTAGAAAGAGAGAGAGAGAGAGAGGACAAAAAAGATAGCACGCGATAGAGAGAGAGAGAGAGAGAGAGAGAGAGAGAGTGGGAGTCGCGCGGTAGCTCACGCGTGTACTTGACGTAGATTTTAGATGTAGAGAGCTTTAATATTTATACCACGTAGGAAATTGACTTGACTTGATTGACTCCTGTGACCTAAAATTTTTTCTCTCGGGCCTTCGTCAGGAGCGGTTCAAATTTGGGAAAAGGCACCTCCGGTCTTCACTTTTCGACAACAGCAGCGCGTAGACGCGACGTCGCCGTTTGCTGTTGTTGAGTCAAAAAGTCAACTCTCTTTTTACACATCTTCGATCGAGGCATATTTTCGCGCGTGCAAATCGAGAGCGAAAATGGCAAACACCGCGTCGCATCATCCCACCGCGTGCCAAGGTGATCGATCCATCGCTTCCGCGCGCGTCAATTCGAAAGACGGTGGCGCCGGGAAATTGCTCCTCGGAAAAGACGCCGTAAAGTTATCGAGCGACTGGGGACCGGCGAATATGAACTTGACTTTAGATACAGTGGATATTTTCGCGAGTAACTACAACATTTTCGAGCCGGAAGTGAGAAGAGGATTCTTTTACGCGCTGTTTTTCACCCGAGGGTTGCACGGCCAAGGGATTGGAAAATCGTCTAAGACAACGACGAATTCAAACGTCGTTGACACGGTGGTTGAATTGGGCGTAAAAGATCAGGATCAGTGGGTGCAAGCGATTTCGAAAGCGATCAAGAGCAGAAAAGAGAAAGAAAACGAAGAGAGCGTGTCGGTTGTGGATGTGAGCGCGTTTGTAGAAAGCGTGCCCGTTGTCTCGGACGCGTTGAAGAGCATTCGAGAGAAGCTGAAAAGTCTCCTAGAGAAGAAGAAAAAGACGAACAGCGATGAAGATGAAGACGCGTTTGCGACGCTTAACGTCTATGCGCCGTTAGAGAGCTCGTATTTGAACTGCAGTAGAACTTCCACTCGTGGTGGTAACTCCAATCAAACGACGACCTCAACGACTAACAAACACTTCACGCTGAAAAAGTTGGAGAAACCGAGACGGAAGTCGTACCTCGAAGTGAGCACGAAGCGTGTCAATCGGTTCGGGGACGTAATTTCGAACGTCGATTCGTCGACGGCGGGAGCGACAACCACCACCGGCACAACTGGTATCGTTTCTAAATCTCTTGAGAGCTCCTTTCAGCAACAACAACCAAAACCAAAGTCGTCCTTCTTACTCGATACCAAAAAGCGCACGATTTCCTCGCACGGCTACCAAGTTTCGGGAACGAAACGTACGTTTGAAAACCGCGACGGATCTGCGAAAGACGATGGAAAGGAGAAAGAAATTAGACTGCAACGGCTGAAGCTCATGAAGGAAAAAGAAGCCGAGAGGAAACGGTTGGCAGAAGAGGAAATGAGGAAGAGGCGCGAACATTACAGAGCCTCGGTCGAGGCGAAGAAACGCGCCTTGGACATTCAAGAGAAGTCAAAAACGACGATCATTTCCACGCCAAGTCCGTCCGATCGAACTTAATCCCATCGTTTCGGAGAGAAAGAACACACAAACACACATAATTAAACATGAACTATAAACAGAAAAGAAAACGAGAAGAAAGAAAGAAACAAAACGAGAAAAAGAAAAAGAAGAAAAAAAACGGATACGTGTATAAAACAGAAACAGACAGACATTATATTATTATTGAACATATTTTAGAAACCAATAGCAAACGAATTAGCAAGAAGGTGAGAATGAATGAAGAGGAGGTCCTGCATGTAAAAAATTGAGAGAAAGAATTTCACGGGGGGGGTAGCGAAGAGGAAGAGCTTTCTTTTCGCTTCAGAGAGAGAGAGAGTGTTTTTAATCGAATTGTCCGACACGTGGACAGCGCTCTCACGAGCAAAAAAGAAAAAAAAAAGTAATCTTGCACACACACTTTTTCCGAAACATCGTCATCATCATCATCATCATCATGCGCCTTCGACGCCTGACCAATCTCATAGCCTCCACGTCGCTCTCGACCAGCGGCGGCTCTGTTCCCACGCGTTCGTTCGCTTCTGGTGGGATTCCATCGTCCTCCTTTTCTGGAACGACGACGACGACGACGCGCAGATTTCTGTCGTCTACGTCGTCCCCGAAACCGAAAGGATTTTACGAACTCCGTCGGTATAAAATCCCAGCGTCGAAACGCGCGGAATACATCAAACTGTGCGAGGAATCCAGCGCGTTGAGGAAGAAATTAACCCCAGGATTCTGTGGTTTTTACGTCCCCGAAGTTGGCTCGGATTTGAACACCGTCACGCACATCTACCACTACGACGATTACGACCACCGGGACAAAGTTCGTTTGGATATGAAAGGAAACGAAGAGTGGCAAAATTTTTTACGAAAGTCTTTAGGAATGGTGGAAGAGCAAACGAGCGAGGTGTACATCGAAGCCGCGGTGGCGACGAATAGCGCCGGTTTAAGCGTGAATAGCTTTAAAGAGAAAGCTTCGAAGAGCAAGGATGGCGATGACTCTTCAATCTTCGAGATCCGAACGTACACGTTACAGTTAGGATACAATCCGATACCAAAGATGCAAAACTTATACGCGGAAGGTTTACCGTCTAAGATTGCCTCTGACACGGAAAAATTGAGCGAGCTTGTATGGATTGGATATGCAGACGTTGGAGATTTAAATAAATTCGTGGAAATTTGGAAATATCCGAGCTACCAATCCCACATTAAAGTCAGAGAAGCGGCGAGGACGGCGGATGCGTGGCGCGAAACCATCGGGAAAATTGCGCCAATGGTGACCCATTTTAACACGACGTTGTGCAGCGCAGCGCCGTTTTCGCCGGTGAAATAGCGGCTGTGTATACGTTCTACTTTGTGACCATCCTTTCGTTGTATTGATTAGCACGCGTTCAAACATAAACGTAAACATTTTTTTTTTCTCTCTCTCTTTCGCTTTCGTCACAAAGGAAGAGTACAAGAGTTGTGTAAAACACACACACGTTTTGCAAACTTCGTCGATTTCTTCATTCGTTCACCGCGCTCGCGCACTCAATATTGATGACGATGATGACTCCGATTTTAGCGACGCATCGAGCTGCGCTTTCTCACAACAACAAGACGAACGAGCGTTCGTCTTTACCTTCTTTCCTGTCTTCTTCGCGCGTGCACTCGTCGGCGAGAGCGTCGTCCTCTTCTTCCTCATCTGACGACGGCAAAAAAGTAGGCATCATCATCGTCGACCACGGGAGTCGCGCCAAGTCGAGCAACGAACAGTTGGAACGATTCGCGGAGATGTTTGCTATGATGTACGGGAACACTGGTGTCGATGATGCGAGCGGGTACGAAGTTGAACCGGCACACATGGAACTCGCGTCACCGTCTATCGCGGACGCCTTTCGCGAGTTGATTGAGACAAAAAATTGTAGGAAAGTGGTCGTGGCGCCATTCTTTCTGAGCCCAGGGAGACACGTGAAAGAGGATATTCCGCGGTTAGTGGAAGATGCCGCGAACGAATACAGAGGGAAGTACGAGTTGGAGTACATGGTAGCGGCTCCGATCGCTTTGCATCCGTTGATGACGACGATTATTCACGAACGCGTGGAAAAGTGTTTAGAGGTGAACGAGAAAGGCACAGGAGGCAAGTGCGATGTTTGTGTAAGAAAAGACGCCGGAATATCGTGCAAGATGAAGAGAGTGTAGATTAGATGATGAATGATAGCGATGTGTAAGTAGCAGCCTTTATATATTATAAAAATTAAGTATTTGTCGTGCAATGATTGCTTCGTTCGTCGTCGTCTTTCGGAAGTCATCACAGCTCGTGTTCTGATTTTTATTGTGTACACTATACTTCTCTCTTTTTTCTCTCTCTCTCTCTCTTTAGTTAAATAATGACGATTTCTTTTTCTTACGCTTTTCTTGCGGCGTGGAAGAGTTCGATGTATTCAATCGCCGGTCTGTTCCACGACCAGTCTTGACTCATGCAGTTAGCTTGCAACTTTCTGAAGGCGTCGATGTCGTTGTAGAACATGTCAATACCTCTATCTAACGCGTAATCGATCGAGCCTTCGTCAGTACCATCGAACGAGAATCCGTTCGGCGTCATGCCTTCCCAAGCAGCCTTGGCGTGATCGTGTTCGACGTCAAAAACGGTATCAGCTAAACCACCGGTGCGTCTGACTACTGGGACGGTGCCGTAACGCATGGCGATGAGCTGTGACAAACCGCACGGCTCAAACATAGACGGGACCAAAATCATATCTGCTCCGGCATAGATGAAGTGCGACATGGTTTCGTCGTAGAACAGGTGCAACGCAGCCGTGTTGTAGTGATTTTGCTTTAATTGGTGTGCCATGTCTTCGAATTCTCTTTGGACTTTCTCATCCGGCGCAGAGCCTAACAAGCACACTTGACACCCTCTCTCCAAAGCACGATAGATAGCTCTTTTAATCAGATGGATACCTTTTTGATGAGTCAATCGCGTGACGACACCAATCATAGGAACGTCTGGATTATTGTACAAGTTTGATCTCGAACATAACGCTTGTCTTGCTGCTGCTTTGCCCGGAATGACTTCGTCTTCGCCAAAGAACTGCGGTAAGAACTTATCGTTTCTCGGATCCCAGATGTCCGGGTCAATACCATTCACCACACCGTGCAATTTGTGCAAGTTTGGATTCACGCAACCTTCGTGGGCGATTTCCTTGGCGTACGTTCTCGACACTGTCGTGGCAATCGCGCAGTGGTGCATGGCGTCTGCAATCAACGCTTGACCGTAGTGCAAGTTGTGGATGGTGAAAATAACTTTCGGGTTATCCAAACCATACGGCGCATAATCTTCAGCTAAAAACTTGGCTACCGGTGCAGTTTGCCAATCGTGGATATGAATGATATCCGGATTTCTACCAGATTGCAACATCCACTCGAGCGCAGCTTTGGAAAAGAATCCAAAACGTTCTTGGTCAGTCATCGGGATCGAAAGGTAGTCCGTACCGTAAACCATGCCTACTTTAAACATTCCATTGTCCGGATCGATAAAGAACGTTTTGACGCCTTCAACGGTACCAGAATAGACGTGATTGTATGTTCCACCCCATTCAAAACCTTGCTCTTCTTTCAAGTCATCGATTAAATCGTATTTCATGCAATCGTACTTCGGCAAGACGACTTCGACTCTGTGTCCTTCGGCTTCAACCGCAAGCGATAACGACGTGACGACGTCGCCTAAACCACCAACTTTGGCAATCGGCGCCATTTCAACAGCGACAGACATGACGTGCATCGGCTTTTCCACAGCTTTGGATCCATCCGCGTTGATACCTCCAGTGATAGGCAAGTGATAGTCTAAACGGTTACGATTATCGTAGTTGTTACCATCTTGGTCGCAAAAGACGAAATCAAACATGAACGCGTCTTTCGGCGCGGTCAACTCGACGGAGAAATAGTCTTTCGAATCCGCCTTGCAGCTCGGATCCGGGGACATTTTCGTCATCGGTAACGCCTGTTCGTGGTTCCATCGGTTCCATCCGCCGACGACGGAAACACCCATTGCATCTCTTAAATTCGTGTTCTTTGGATTATAGCACAACTTGAACGGTTCGCCGGCTTTTGGAAACTCTGGAATGGTGAACAAAACGTGCGCTCTTTGCTTCGCCGTGAGCTCCGCCGCCTTTACCTTCGCAATTTCCTTCAATTTCGTTCGTTCCGCTTGTCTCAGCTCCTCCAAGCGATCTTCCTCTTCTCTCTCAAGACGAAGTTTTGCGTAGATTTTGATGCACGACTCGATTCGAGACCTCTCCAGCATTTCGTTTGCGCCTGCAATTGGAACGTGGAAGTCGCCTCTGTTGTTGTTATCGTACGTGCCATTACCATCAGAGAAAACAAAATCTAAAATAACCGCTTTGCTCGGCACAGAAACCTCCAAGTCGAACCAGACGGCAGAGTCACCGGCAACGGCCGGAGCTCTCGGTCTCATTTCAAACTGTTCAGCACCACTCGACCATTGGTTAGTACCAAAATGAGCAAAAACTTTCGGTCTACCGTTCAGAACGGTGTTTTGGTTACAGTAGGAAACCGTGACGGATTGACCGGGCACCGGCATGGCTGGAGAAACAGTCCAGAGCGAGTCGTTCTTAGGCGCTTGACCGTGAGAATGCTGTTCCATGCATCTGACTTTGTCACCAGCGATTTTCATCGCCTCCGCCCAATCTCTTTTTGCCCCCGGAGATGCCTCAGACTCTCTCGCCAATTCTTCGTATTTTGCTCTTAAGTGTGTGATATCGTTGTCGTTCAAAATTTCCGTCTTTTCTTGCAGCTTTTTCGCTCTTTCTTCCGCTTTTGCATACTCAGCGTCGGCTTTTGCTTTCGCAGCGTCCGCTTTGGCCTGTTCCTCTCTCGCAAGCTCTTCAATTTGGAGTTGTCTTTCGAGTGCTTTCCTTTCCGCTTCCGCTTGCGCTTGCGCCTCCGCTTCGGCGATGGCTCGAGCTTCAGCTTCCGCTCTCGCCGTCGCTTCTGCCTGAGCCGCTTCTCTCGCTTCCCTTTCCACTCTCTCTTTTTCCGCTTGCGCAGTCAACGCTTCCTTTTCCGCTTGCGCTTTCGCCAAGGCTTGTTCGCGTAATTTTTTTGCCTCTGCGGCTGCTTTCAACTCCTCCGCTTCTTGCTTCAAACGCATCAACGTTTCTTTCGCCTTCTTCGCCTCTTCCATCTTTTTCACCTCTGCCGCGCGTTTAGCTTCTTCTTCTTCTTCCGCTTTTCTTTTCAACTCTGCTTCGGCTTCGGCTACTTTTTTCGCAGCCAACTCTTCGGCTTCTTTTGCTTCTCGGATAGCTTTGTTCTTCTTTGCCGCCTCCGCAACTTCCCGCTTGGCGAGTTCGTCTTCGACCATACCCAACTGACGGATTTTAGCCGCTTCCGCTTGCTTCTTTTCGAGAAGATCGCGAATAGCTTGCGAGCCTGGAGACTCTATCGTTTTGGGGGATACTTCTGCTACGGCAGCTTCTTGCTTCTTCTCTTCAGCGAGTTTCTGTAATCTCTTCGTTTCAGCTTCCATGGCTTTCAGCTCAGCTTGCGCGGCGGCAATCTTTTCCGCATTCGCGCGCGCTTCTTTTTGTTGCTTCTCGACAATCAAACGAGCTTCTTCTTCCTTCGCTTTTTGTTTTGCTTCGGCCAGCTGTCTCGCCGATTCGGCCTCAGCTTTCGCTCGTTCCGCCTCTTCAGCTTCCTTCTTTTGTGACTCCAGTTGGTCTCCGATGTCCTCAATCGCGCGAAGGTCCGATTGCATTTCCAAGTTTTCCAAAAGCTCTGATTCTAACCTTTCCACTATGAAAGCTCTATCCAAGAACGGATCGTTAATACCTGAGCGAATTCCGGAATTCGTGTTCAAGAAATCGCCCGACTCTTCCAAATATGCGGCATACTTTGCCTCCTCAGCTTCTGCCATCAGCCTCGAGGCTTCCAACTCTTCCGCTTCTTTTCTCGCCTGCTCTTCTTTCGCCAACAAAGCTTTCATCTCGTCGTCCATGACAACCGCGACAACATCAACGTCTTCTTTGTGCTTCTCCGCTTCCATGTGCGCGACTCTCGCTTTGCGTTCATCCGCTGGTTTTGGTTTCTGCGTCGTCGTCGTCGTCACCGGATTGTCGTGCTCTGGCTCTACGTTATTCGCATTACTCACAGCGGTGCCTTTGTTGCTGTTCTTCTTCTTTAAACGTTCGTTCTCTTCCACTTGCGCTCTCATTTTCAAAAGTTTCTCGCGTTCTTCTCTCAAGCGTTCCAGCTCTTTCCGAGCGATTTCTTTGGCATCCGGCGCTCTCGTCTTCGTTTGCGATTGAATAATGTTCGCGCCGTTCCCGTTCGCGACTTCTCTTTTCAGCGCGTTGATTCTCGATCGCATTGCTCTCACGTCCGCCGCTCTCGGTTTCGAATCCGAATCTGGGTCAAGCATGTCTCTAAACTCTTGTTCCAAATTCGCGAGCTCTTGAGATATCGTGCACTGCGAAGATGTATCCGACGACGCCGCAGATGACATGCGCGCGATGATTCTTCCTCTTCCTCCTCTGCATTGAAGAGGAGTGCCTTTGCCGGTGTGAGATGATCCCGCGTTGGTTATCGCGCTCGCATCGTTGCTCTCGCTCGCGATGCGATCAGAAGATACCACCCCTCCGTGACTTTTCCTCCTCGTTAATCCCGTCGATGATGATGGTCGAAGATTATCCGATGTGGAAAAAGCGGAAGCTACGGTTGCGGTGGTAATCTTCTTCTTCGTCGCTCTGAGCGCGTTGCGTCGAAACCATCGCGACGTTTTCGTCGTCGTCGTCGCAGTCTGGGGCGCCGTGGTTCCTCGCATTGTTGTTTATCTCTCTCTCTCTCTCTCTCTCTTTGAGGAAGTCCCCGCGCGCGCTACAACAATGGACACAACTATTAAGAGTGTTTGTGGGTTGTGTGTACTTATTGGGGAAATAGAGGAACGGACGAAAGGACGAAAGGACGAGATGACTCCATAGATTTTCTCTCTCTCTCGTTTTTTTTTTCGCCCTTTTTTGTTTGTTTGTTGGACTGCTTTGGACTGTTGTGGTTAGTTAAGCTGATGAAGCAGGAAGAGGAGAGACAAAAAAGCAAAGAAGAAAGAAAATATTATTACACATCT
>Ga0255756_1002656_pt1 | contig 18922 bp, 6 predicted proteins | sample 011ome_20_FD_179956 | JGI IMG/M metagenome (GOLD analysis project Ga0255756, IMG submission 179956) | Coastal salt marsh microbial communities from the Groves Creek Marsh, Skidaway Island, Georgia - 011509CT metaG (version 2) | ecosystem: Environmental > Aquatic > Marine > Intertidal zone > Salt...
ATCACCGCCGATGCGCTCCGCACGATGTTCGCCTCTTTCTCCTGGTTTCTCCCCGCGGAAAGCGTCATCGATGAAGACACTCTGAATTATCTCTTCTCGACTCTAGAAGACGGCTTAGGGGAGGAAAGAGAAGAGTTCATAGACTTTTGCGTGCCACTTTTGATGGAGTTATTCGACGAGAACGAGGAAGAGGCGAGGAAAGAGTGCGAACGCGCGTACGAGATGATATACGGCGGAGATGCGGGCGGCGCAATGGAAGGAGGAGAAGAAGAAGAAGAGAAGAAGAAGAGGATAAATGTGAAATTGGGAGGCGACGAGGAGGAGGAAAAGAGCGAATTCGAGAAGGAAGTCGAGCGTCGGTTGCGAGAGAAGGAGAGAGATCAGCTGCCGGATTTTAGCAACAGCGGGAATTTAAACCAGAGCGAGGATAAATCGAAGGAGAAGGAACAACGGAAAATGAAGAAGAAACTAGAAGAGAGCGAGGCAGAGGTGAGGCAGATGCTAAGAGAATTAGACGTCGCGAGGGAGACGGCGGCGAAGCGGCGCATCGAAGGCAACGGGACGAGCCGGGTCGGGGCGATTGGAACGATTGAAGTCGGACCGTTTAACGTACCGAATCCAGGTGGAGGGCAGGACTTGATACAAGATTGCGCTTTAACGTTTGTGCCTGGGAGAAGGTACGCTTTGATTGGAAGAAATGGAACCGGGAAGTCTACTTTGTTGAAGTATTTGGCCTCAAGAAGGCTTCCCGAAAAAGTTGGTTTTTCCGAAGACGTTTTCGTGCATTACGTGAATCAAGAGGTGACTTTGAACGAGGAGCAAGAAGAGTGGCTGCCCGTGGACGTTGTGTTGCACGCTGACGTGCAACGGCGACTCTTGTTGGAGGAGCTGAAAGAGTTGGAGTCAGATGGAGGGGACGTGCAAAGAATTTCTATCGTTCACGAACATTTAGATTCCATCGAGTCTTCGTCAGCGAATGCCAGAGCAAATCAACTGCTTCGCAATCTCGGTTTTAGCGAAGAATTAGTGAGTCGTAAAATGAAACAACTGTCGGGCGGGTGGAGAGTCCGAACGAGTTTAGCTGCAGCCTTATTCGCCACGCCTGATATATTGTTTTTGGACGAACCAACGAACCACTTGTCAATTCAAGCTGTGATGTTTTTAGCCAAAGAGCTGGTAGAAAACCCGGTTTGGAGGTCCCGCATCATCGTCTGCGTTTCGCACGATAGACACTTCTTGGACGAAACGACGACGGATTCAATCCACATTTCAGGCGTCGCGAAACGAGTCACGTCGCACCGAATGAACTATTCCAGCTGGGCCAAGAAGAGGAGAGAACAGCAAATTGCGTTGAAAAAACGCACCGAATTGAGACAAATAAAGATTGACACTCTCAAAGAATTCGCCGGTCACGGGTTTCGCTACGGCGGCTCCTCGTCCCAAATTAACATGATGCAAAAGAAAGCCTCCGAGGCAAAGAAATTAGAGTTGGAGGCGGAGGAAGAACAAGACGAACTCGCGGATTTAGAGGAAGATAGAGAGAATAGTTTGAGTCTATGCGCTGGCGGTGAGTTGCAATCACAATCGATCGCCATGCTTGAAAGTTGTTCGTTTCGGTACCCAAACACGGAGAAAGATATATTCACGGATGTAGATTTAAGCGTCGATTCCAAATCGCGCGTCGTCTTACTCGGAGAAAACGGTCAAGGGAAAACAACTTTAGTTAAAGTCATCACGAACGCCTTGAAAAATACCGGAGGTTCGGTCAAACGAGACCACGGCGCTCGAATCTCTTTGGTGAATCAACACCACGCGGAACAATTAAAGTACGACATGACTCCGTTACAATTTATGCTAGAGAAATACAAAGGTGATGGCAGTTACAAACACGAACAAGAAATCAGAGGACATTTATCGAATTGCGGCGTACCGACTGCGTTACAAAGCATACCGTCTGGCTCACTTTCTGGAGGCCAACGTTCAAGAGTTGCCATGGCAGCCGTATCCTATTATAAACCACACTTAATCGTGCTCGACGAGCCGACAAACAACTTAGACTTAGAATCGTGCGAATCTCTGGCAAAAGCCATAAGCCAATTTGAAGGCGGCGTGATACTCGTGTCGCACGACCAGTATTTCGTCGAACAAGTTGGAAAAGAGTTCATCGCGATTGAAAACGGTAAAGCAGTGCGTTTCGAAAACTTTAAAAAGTATAGAGCGAGCATAGCGGCGAAAATGCCAAAATAGAAGAAGTAGATAAATAATTACGCATCGTTCGTGTGTCATTAATTCTTTATAAACTCCAATAAAAATTACAAGTACCAATGAGCCCTCATGGCAAACGCTGTGTCGAAATTCCCGCGTTCGTCTCGATTAATGACGACACCAGGAAATACGCTCATCGATGGTTTTTGAAATCCGTCGCCGTATATTCTCGCGAAAAGCTCCACGTGTTCTCCACCGACGGCGTTGGAGTGTCCAAAAACGCAACCCCAGCCGAGATTTTTCGGCGACAGAATGTCTTTCAGAGTCGCCGTGGCTGGTTTCAGTTTCGAGCTCGGTGGTTTCGTGGCGACGACGCCCCACTCAAAGGCGTCTTCGCCGCTACCTCCTCCGCCCCCGCGTTTACTTTTAGACTTCGAAAACGATTTACTACCGCCGCCACCTAAAACATCTTTTTGCATCCAAGCGCTGACGACGACATCTTCTATGGCCGCCGCCACGCTGACGCTGGCAATTTTTTGCCCGTTCGCGTCAACGGAACCTCCCACAGCACCGGCGTAATTCACATTCTTCTTTTTCTTCTTCCCGTCTCCGTCTCCGGCGGTGCTTTCGTTTCTTTTGCTTCTCCACGTCCCTTGACCAATCACCCTCGCCGTCGGTTCGTCCACTCGCGTGTTATTCCCGGCGCACATGGCCAAATTCACCGTCGCGTCTCGACTCACATCGCATCCAACGCTCACCGCGGAATCCCCATCGCCTAAAGCGCAATAACTCGCGCCCGTGGACCCAAACCCAGTCAAGGACGCGTTCTCTTGAATCGGGGACAAAGAGGCAAACTGGTCGCGGCCTTCGAATCCGAGCGGCGTTACCCGTACAGTCACGCCGTCCGGAACGAGCGAAGGTAACGCGTTGGATATTTTGTACGAAAGCTTTCGCAACGTCACCGCGTGTAACTCTTGTCCGTCATCCGTGAACTGTGTTTGAAAGAGAAAGAGTTAGAGAGAGAGAGAGAAAGAAAGAACGGTCAATGATTAAATCACGTAACAACACGCGCGCGTATATGTAAAACGTACCAATTTCCCACCTTCGGCGTTAAACCCGGAGGTTAAAACGCACCCAATTTTCGGAAAGTGCGTCTCGCAGTTCACCTTCACCTCGTTCCCTCGCTTAATCCGGTTGCTCGCGGTGATGTTAAACCCATCATCGACGGGTGGTGCGATCGCGGCTTCCACTTTCGCCTTCACTCGGTGGAAAATCGAAGATGAAGACGAGGAAGGTTTCATTCTCGCCGCAACTCTGTTTTGCGCTTCCAATTGGTGCACTTTTTCCCGGAGCGATTTGATGTCCGCGAACGCGTCTCTGGTGAGACGTTTGAGGTTGGAAATATCATCTTCCTCTTCCTCTTCGTCCTCGACGGAGGAGGAGGAGGACCCGGCGTCGCGTTTGAATACCATTTCTCTCGCGTGCGTTTGTCGTGTGGTATTATATGTTGTTGCGCGCCGGCGGTCGTTAACAAATGCTGTTTTCTTGCTTAGGGTTTCAAACCCTAAAACAAGATGTGTTCAAATCACCTAAACGGGAGACGCGCGCACCGGGAAACAAACAAAACGCGCGCACGAGACACGGACGGACAGACAGACGCAAAAGGACAAAACAAATGCGCGGGGTCTGTCGTTCCCACGATCTCTTCTGTTCCTCCTCTTTTGTTCCTTCTTCTTCTTCTTCTACGAGAAAGGCCACGATGAAGAAGCCGATGCGAACGCGGAGCAGAAGCGACGACGACGACGACGGTCGGAAAGAAGAAGAAGAAGAAGAAGAAGAAGAAGAAACCTTCTCGTTCAACGACACCAACGGACGACGACGACGACGACGACGACGAGAAGTCCTCGCCTTTTCTTTCGCCGTCCTCTCTTTTTCCTCCGCGTCGTCGTCGTCTTCCTCCTCCTCGTACGCGTTCCCGGACGTTGATTTCACGAAGCAAAGTCAGTCGACGTTTTTACTCGGACCTTTGAAGGTGACCTCTCTTCGCTTGCGCGCGCTGCGAGAGGATATCGCTCGCGGCGACGTGAAACTAGGATCGGAAGAAGCCACGGCGCGATTACGCAACGCGACGCTGGATTGCACGTCGGCGCGACCGGCTTTGGAGGCGTACGCGAACGTCCGGGACGTGTGCACGCTGTCCATCGTGTCGAAGAGCGTTTCGAAAAAGTACGCGAACGACGAGGCGAAGCGGCGCGCCGCGGAGAGGAAAGAAGCGACGGTGCAGGCGTACGCGGCGTTGGAGGCAGTGTTAAAAGACGCGAACGCGAGCGAAGAGCAAATCAACGCCGCGTTCGAGAGTGTTGGAGCGTGCGTGAGGAAATTCGCCGAGAGCGTGCTCGAAGCGTTCGCGTTCGACGACGACAAAGACGCGGCGAAGAGAGAGGAGTTTCCGGAGCTGTTTCGATGACGAAACGGACGAGAGAACGCAAAAAAAAACACACATAAATCAACAATGTAAAATGACATCGTAGCATCGAGGGCGAACGCACGCGCGCGTTTCATCTTCATTTCAATTCTTCCTCTCTTTGTTTCTCTCTCTCTCTCTCTTCTTCAGTCGCATGCGAACGCGCGCGTCCTAGTCGTAGTAAACACGCCAGTGAAACGTCATCTCTCTTCTCTCGGAAGGCATCCACCTCACAAAAAAAAAGCGCACAACACACGTCTGCCGATACGCGTCGGCGCGTTACGACGACGCGTCTTTGACAAGAAAAGGTCAAAAAAGATGTCCATCAACCAACTCCACGACGCCGCGAACCCTCGGTTCACCATCTTGCGCATCGAAGACGCCGAAGACTGTTGGTGTCGCTTGGATAATCAATATCTGGAGCAAAATCCATTTTTAGACCAAAGACCGTACCTGTGCATGGCAGGCCTGGCGCCTACGAACCGCGCCAAGTGTGGGAAATGCTCGGAGAAGATTGATAAAGATGCGGTTCGGGTTGGCATGCCGTATCAGTGGCGCGGGTCGTATTTTGGGTACGTGACGGGATGGTATCACGCGGATTGCGTGAGATTTGAAGGGGTGACCAGAGAGGAGTTGAAGGCGATGACGTACTGGAAAGGAGGGGCGGAACATGAGGCACAAACGGCGGCGAGAGGTAAAAACGCGCATTTGGAGAAGCTTGGGAAGGCGCAAAAAGTGAAGCAGAATAAAGAGTTCATCAAAGACGAGGAAATGCGGGAGGAGTTGATGGCGACGTTGACGTCGTCGACGAAGCCGAAGTGCGAGGAGGACGAGGTGGATCCAAACGCGGGGACGTTTTTAGAACGAGAGGAGATTCAACCGGCGGAGCCGCCGAGAGGTTTGGTTCGAAGTTTGTTGCCGTTTCAGAGGGAAGGACTGGCGTGGATGATGGGAAACGAGAAGACGGCTGTGAAAGGAGGGATATTAGCGGACGAGATGGGGATGGGGAAGACCATTCAGGCGGTGTCGTTGGTGTTGAAGAGCAAGGAGGAGAGATTGGATCGAATGCGCGAGGCTGGGGTGATGGAAGTGAATCAAAACGACAACGACAAGAATGGCGTAGAAGTAGAATTAGAACAAGAAGAAGAATTAGACGAACCCAAGGCGAAGAGTAGCAAACGAAGCAAGAAGGGAAGCCCGAAGAGCGGCGACGAAGAACAGCCATCAAGCGCGACGAAGACCTCCGCAACCGCGACGTCTTCACAGAAGAAAAGTTCCACGTTAGTCGTCGTCCCCACGTCTGCGTTGGTTCAGTGGGAAGATGAAATCAAGTTGTGCACGAAGGAAAACGCGTTGAACGTTTTCGTGTATTATAACGACCGCAAACGGAAGACGATCGTTGACGAGATGCGCGAGGCGGACGTCGTGCTCACTACGTTTCCGGTTTTAGAAGCCGAGTACCGCAAGTGCGAGACGCAGAGTAAAGTGCCGTGCGCGTATTGTAGAAAATTGTTCCTCCCGCGCTCGTTAGCCGTGCACAACAAATACTTTTGTGGTCCGCAAGCGAAAAGAACGCTGAAACTCGAAAAAACAGAAAAGACGCGAGAAGTCGCGAATACGAAAGCGTTGGCGACGTTGAATGTCATCTCGAAAGACAAATTGAAGGAAACGTTGGATAACTTGAACAGTGATAGAAGTAGCGGAGAAAAGAAAAAGAGTGGAGGCAAGTCATTGATGGCTATCGCACGGGGATACATGCATGCAGGAGGTCGCGACATGTCCATGTACGACGGCGCGCACAAAGCGCGAGCGGCTGCGGCCGAAGGCCTCGTCCTCGGCTCTAACGAGGACGACGATGAAATCACAGAGGAAGAATTGAAGGCGATTCAGCCAAAAATCACGCAAATCGTCAACATGGGTTTTGGGTTTCCCCGAAACATGATTGAAAAAGCAATCGTGGACAGCGGAGGAGATGTCGACGTCGCTGTAAACGCGCTGATGGATTCGCCGAAGCCAAAGACGACTATGAAACCGAAAGGGTTCAAAATGGAAGTCATGGACGATAAAGAGACCGAAGTGATTTGTTTGGACTGCGATAGCGACGAGGAAGAAGAAGACGCGACTGAAGTTGTCCCGACGACGAGAACGACGAGAAGTGGATCGAAGAATTCTCGGCCCGCACCAAAGACAATGCCGAAGAGGAAAGCGGACACAGCTGCCGCTAGATCAACAAAGAAGAAAAGCGCGAAGAAAAAGAAAAAGAAGAGCAGCGACGACGACGACGACGACGACTCGGATTTTAAACTCGAATCGGAAGAAGAAGATGAGGACGACGACGACGATGGTACCGAAACGGAAGAAGAGATCAAAATCACCAAAGTCACTCCTCCGAAAATCAAAATCGAGCCGCAACAACAACTAGAAACAAAAAAGCGAGATCGTGGAAACGACACGAACAGCGATAACAACAGCTTACTTTTCGGCAACACGGACGATCGCGACATCAAGGAGTTGTTACTTCAAACCTCACCTTTGCACCAAATTCATTGGCAAAGAATCATCCTCGACGAGGCGCACAAAATCAAAGCAAGAACAACTTCTACGGCGAAAGCGGTGTACGCTTTGGATAGCGATTACAAATGGTGCCTCACCGGAACGCCGTTACAAAATAGAGTCGGCGATTTATACTCTCTCGTCCGTTTCCTACAAATGGAACCGTACTCGTTTTATTTTTGTACCGCAAAAATCGGCACTAAAGACGGCTCCAAAGAGGGTATCTGCGGTTGCAAAAGCGCGTGCTGGGACATGGGACCGAACAACGATTTTTGCGTACAGTGCGGCCATGCGCCTTTGAAACACTTTTCAAAGTTTAATAAGGACGTCATCAACCCGATCCAACGCTATGGTGGTGTTGGTGCGGGTAAGAGAGCGTACTTAACGCTCCGAAACGACATCTTACTCCCGGCGATGTTGAGACGAACGAAGAAAGAACGCGCCGCGGACGTCGTGCTGCCGCCACTGAACGAAATTGTCTTGGAACCCGAGTTTGACCAAACCGAGCGAGATTTTTACGAAGCTTTGTACGCGAACGTTACCGCGAGATTCGACGGGTTTGTCAAGAAAGGTACGGTGTTGAATAACTACGCGCACGTGTTCGAGTTGCTTTCTCGTTTACGACAGGCTTGCGACCACCCATATTTGGTTTTGCATTCGCGCAATCCAAAGTTGCGTAACCAACACTCAGAAGTGAAATTTGAAAAGAAGGCAAAAAAGAAAGAAGACGAAGAAGACAAAGAGGAAGAGGAGTACACTACAACGAAGAATAGAACGAAGAAGAAGCAAGAATATGAGGTGCGAGAGAACGTCCCATCTGATGCGAAAGAAACCATGCACTACTGCGGCATGCCAGATTGCGGCGAGAAAGTCGAACCTGAAGATGCGGCCACGTCCAAGTGCAAACACATCTTCCACCGCGAGTGTATACAACCATACTTGGAGATCGACTTTGGCGCGGACGGCATTAAGTGTCCGAAATGCCGAACCAACTTGACCATCGATTTGTTTCCAGATGCCGAAGCAATCGATAAAATCAAAGCTCCGAAAGATGAAAGAGGCGGATCCAAGAAGAAAGGCGAACTAGACGCCGACGACGTCGTGCCAAACAAATCAATCCTGAATCAAATCGATTTGAGCGAATACCGTACATCTTCAAAGATTGAGAAAATGTTGGAAAAGCTACGGGAGATACGAAGCGGTCGCGATGGTAAAAAGAACAAAGCCATCATCTTCTCTCAGTATACGAGCATGATTGATATCGTCGAATGGCGCATGAAGAAGGAAAATTTCGTCATTCGCAAACTTGTCGGATCAATGCCAGTAACGGCGAGAGCGCAGAATTTACACGAGTTCTGCACTGATCCGGACGTGGACGCGATCATCATGTCTTTGAAATCCGGCGGGGAAGGTCTGAATTTGCAGGCAGCGAATTACGTATTCGTCTTAGAGCCGTGGTGGAATCCGGCAGTGGAGATGCAAGCGGTGATGCGCGCGCACAGAATCGGGCAGACGAGAGAGGTGACTGCGTTTCGATTCGCGTGCAAGGACACGATCGAGTCGAAAATGCACGAGTTACAAAAGTTGAAGCGGTTGGTTTTTGAAGGAACAATGGATGGGAACGAGGCGAGCATGGCGAAGTTATCGCCGGAAGATCTACAATTTTTGTTCAAACGTTAAATACTCACCAAGTCCTTTGAAAGTGAGAGAGAGAAAAATTCAAGAGCGAAGCGCTCGGGTGCCGCAGTACTTGTATGAACACTAGAACTAGCGCGCAATTAATGTACAACATTCTATAAAACTAAATTCTACCAGTCTTTAAAAATCTCTCTCGCTGCAAGCAACTTTGGATCGTTCTCGCCTTTTTCATCGTCACGCATTTCTTGCTCCAAAACCATCTTTTCAATTTCCGCCAACCGCGCCGTGTGCGACGCCAGTATAGCACTCGACGGCTCTGGCAACTGTGGTGGCGGATAAGTTCCATTCTCCAACGCATCCCAGTCGAAGTTCTCGAACCACGGGTGATTTTTTATCGCTTGTGCGCCACCTTTTAAGTTGCCTAGTCGTTTCGCCACGCGGCGTTGTAACAAACCGGCAATTAAATCGCACCCTTCCTCAGAGGTATAAATAGGGTACGTCACTTGAAAGCTCGCATCGGCGATGCGTTGCATGACTTGCAACGGATTATTTTGTGGCGGTTGATTATCGCCTCCTTTCTCCCCCTGACCTCTTTGACCGAACGGTTGTAAACCGGAAATAATGACGTAAATCAACACGCCGAGGGCCCACCAATCGACCCCGTAGGAGTACCCTCGCGCCAGGACCATCTCTGGCGCGACATAACCAGGCGTGCCGCAAAACGTGAACGTTTGATGACCACTTTCGCCAATATTTTTTGCAAAGCCGAAATCACCAAGTTTAGCTCTTCCTGACTTATCCAGAAATACATTCTCAGGTTTCAAATCTCTATAGATGATGCCCAATTCGTGCAAATACTCGAACGCACACACGATGAGAGCCGCGTAGTACCGCGCGGCATCTTCATCAAATCCTACCAAAACTTTCCTTAAAGGAGCGTCCGGCTTGGTCGTGTGCGCCATTTTTCGAACCGTCGCAACTGAAACGAGCGCGTCCATTAAATCAAACCCGTTCATTAAATCAATGAGGAAATATAAGTGCCGGTCGGATTGAAAGGCACCGTGTAAGGAAATAATCGACGGGTGGTTCAATTCTGCGACGATTTTACGCTCGGACAAGACGTGCTCTGGAGAAGACTTCACCGCAACTTTTCGAACGCGTTTGATTGCGAACTTTTGTTGAGTGTCGTAGTGGTTGCACTCGTTGACGCATCCGACTGCACCACCGCCAATTAAAGCGCCTTCAGAGACGGTGAAAATGAACGGCTGCATAGATGCGTTGAACGAGCCCGAGGTGATGCTTTGGACGAAGGATTCATTGAATGTACCGATGGCATCGACGTCTCGGTAAATTGAAGACTCGTCGGCGGGATTGTACGCGTCGTAGTATAAATTTCGCGATCCCATGCCGACCCGGCGTATGCGGAGGATACCTTGGAACGTCTTTATCGGTGACTTTTTCTGGGAATCGTCAGTGTCACCAAAAGCAGTGGTTGCACTACTAATTTCAGTATCATCGTCACTGCCTTCCAACGTTTCCGGTTCGTCACTATTCGCAAAAGTATCGTTCGAGTGAGGACTCTTTTTCTTTTTCTCTTCGCTCCGAGGAGACGAAATTTTTAGTTTCTTTGAGTTTCGCTTCTGGGTCACGCTATTTCGTCTCGATAACAAATCTTGCAACGTACCCATCATCGCGACGAAATCGACGCGCTTTAACTTCAAACACCGAAGCGGTGCGTTTGGCCCAACTTTTACGGTCGCATCTCGTGGTTTATCGAACAAGAGCGCCTTCTCTCCGAAAAAATTCGAGCGAAACAAGTGATTAACTAAAATTCCAAGTTTAGAGTCATCGTCTTCGTCGCTATCGTCAATTACAGGCGTGTCGTCATCGTTGACATACACCAAGGCTTCTCCAGAAACGATGATATAAAATCCGCTGTTGTCACCAGCGTTTTCTCCTTGTTTCAAGATTACTTCGTCAGGTTCAAACTCAATTTCTTCCATCGCGTCTGCGAGTCGCAGTCTCTCAGCGACACTCAACGGCGCAAACACAGGGACGAGACTCATGAAAACCGCGATGGATTCTCTGAAATCTTCCGCCGCTCTTTTAGCAACAGCTCGAAACGCGCGACGTGGGAGTACCCACGTCGACCACGCCTTCGTTTCGGACCGCTCCGACGCTCGCACAGTGGCACTTCTCGGCGCACCATACATCAACGCCAACTCGCCGAAAATGTCGCCCGGTTTCTTCACGTTGACCTTCACTTCGACAACTTCTTGTGCAGTTATCGTCGTGATTTTTTCGCTGATACTCGTTTCGCTACTCACGGCGACTAAGTTGTTTTTAATTTGTCTGGAAGATGTTGCCTCCTGGTTCGATTCACGTTCTAACGATAGGCGTTTCCTGACCTCTGCTTCGTCTTCCTCGTCTTCTTGCACGTCGTCTTTGCCTTCGTCTTTGCCATCGTCTTTGCCATCGTCTTTGCCATCGTCTGATTTCGTACTACTTCGAGAACGTCTGCCTAATCGAGACTTTCCTAGCGGCGCTTTCGCTGCTGGCGGAGACGATGATTTCGAGTCGTTGTCGTTCTTGTTGTTGACCAAGGCTGTCGTCGTCGTCGTTTTCGTGACTCTTTCGAAAACATCAAATTCGCCCTCGGCGACTAAGAATAGCGCGTTCCCTTTCTCTCCTTGCGTGACTACGGCATAGTTTTCCTCTACAGATTCTTTCCACATCACGGAGATTAACTCTCGCAGCGTTTCTTCTTTCGCGTCTGCAAATAAAACTGATTTTCGCAAAGACTTCAAGAGAAACGCGACGTCCTCCTCGGAATGCTCAAATTTCAGGTCATTGAACGACAACGATGATCGGTTAATCATAGACGTCGTGTGCGAGTAATAACTACGGAACTGTTGTTTATCTGCGCTTGTCGGGGTCGTCGGTGGTTTGGAAGATCCAGGGCTATCGAAGGACGCTTTCCTCCTTTTTGTTTGTTCTCGTTTCGCCTCGTTGCTGCTATTGGTCATAATCGAAGGCATCTTCACCGAACTTTTCCTCTCGAGCATATCCCTCAACTGTTTCTTGAAAGTTACCGAGTTGACGCGTTTATCCACGGTCAAAGCCAAATCTGGCGTTTTCGATCGAGGAGGATGTTGAAAATTGCTCTCAACGTTCCTACACTCCGCGTTCATGGAATTTTGCGCCCCGATGTAGTCATCTGTAGTCATCGTCGCCGTCGCACTCGCGTTATTAAATCTCTCGATCAACGACCCAGATCTCGACGCTATTCTTCTCTCTTCTTCCTCGATCTCTTCCTCGTCGTCGTTATCGTTGTCCCTCGTGATCAATTCATCTTCTCTCGTCCTCCGCGCCATTGCCGGTTGCGTGCTCTCTAACAATCGCATCGTCGACGCTTCGTCTTCATCCGCGTTATCCTCTTCCATCGCGGCTTCCTCGAACGAGCTTTCGCTCACTTGGTATTGCAAACCCTTGAAATTTTTCAGTTTCGGTTGCTGTTTCTTCGCCACGCTCTTCGTTCCGCCTTCGCTCGAATTGTTATTCGTACGAAAATCACTACCGCCGTTATCGTTACTCTTGTTCTCTTTTCTCGCGACTCGCTTCTTCTTGTCGTCGTTGTCGTCGTTGTCGTCGTCGTCGTCGTCGTGTTCCTCTCTTTTAAACGTGAAGCTCAATTTGCTCGTTTCCACTTTCGCCACGTTCTTCGCGTGACTCTTCTTCTTCTCTTTCTTTGCTCCTCCTCCATCAAATTGCTCCTCTTTATGCACGGACCCACCGGGCGAGGCTTGCGGAGACCGCGGAGGTTTCAAAGGGGATCGCGTCGAAAAAGAAGCGCCATTCTTCTTCTTCTCCGTCGTCGTCGCGCTCTTCGTCTCGTCGACGACCGGAGAAGAAGAAGAATCTTTTGCCCGCTGAACGACGTCGTCGTCGTCGTCGTTCACCAACGGTGAAGAACTCGCGCACCCCATCTCTCTCTCTCTCTCTCTTCCCGCTCGAAAAGAGCTTTGAAAAAAAAAACAAAACAGAGCCTCTCAAAACGCTTCTTCTATTTTATATGTCTTCGTATCTACCGAGCAGCAGCAGCGGCGGCGACGACGAGACGATAGAACGACACGCGTCTGTCTCTTTGTTGATTGAGAGCGTTAATTTTTGACCACAATTCGGACTCAAAAAATATTCCAAAATACGAGCACGAACACAAAAAATACGACGATAAACTTCTCTCTCTCTCTCTCTTTGCGCGCTTTTGTTGGCACATCGTCTCGTCCGCAAGCTTAAAAATCTCTTCCCCGCGTTTGTGTTCTCAATTATTAGCAATTTTTTCGATCCACAGTATATATCTATACGCTTCTTCTTCTGTTGGGACACTCGTAACGGCGCTTGTTATGTTTGGATCTCGCCGCTTTTGCTTCTTTTAATTTGAACCGTTACCGGGGTAAAAATAATTTTTTAAGTTCGCTTTGGCGGCACAAAAAGAAAAAAAGAAATTGGGGGAAAAAAAAAGGGAAAATGACGCCGGCTGCGCGTTGTTGCGCGGTGTCGTCGTCCCTTTTGTTCCAGCAATCCAGCGGTTTTGGGAGGAGGACAAAGACGACGAGTAGTTTTGCTTTTCGTCGCTCGCGACGTTGCGCAAAAAGAAGTCCAACCTCTTCCGATTCTTCTTTTCGCACCACGCTTCTTCGCGCGATTTCAGATAACTCGTCGTCGTTGAGAAAAAATGGGAACGACGGCGCGGAGAAGACGAACGAGGACGACGACGACGACGAGGAAAACGACGACGCGTGGGGCGACGAAAAAGGAGGTGGAGAAGACGACACCGATGACGATCAAACGACTGGCGCTCTTCTTCCTTTGGCGGCGACTGCGGATAAACTGAAGCGAAGAACGTACAGCAGACGGAGAAAAGACGCCGCTTTTCTTGCGAGTAGCGCGTCAACGACGAGCAGCGCGAGCAACAAAGTCGTCCAAAAGTACAAGAAGGACGCGCTGTTGAAAGCGGCGGCGGAGGAGGACATGCGTCTGGAGGAGATTTTGTACGAGAAAGAACAACGACAACAACAAAAGACCGCTGAAGAAGAAGAAGAGGAAGAGGCGGAAGAGTGGAAGAGGAAAACGGAAAGCGAACGATTGGAGGAGTTTTCGAGGTTGCTGCGGATATCGGAAGGGACGATGAACGCGCCGTCGCGAGCGTTTCGGTTCGCGCGGAGGCAGTTTGTCGCAGAGGCGCGCGAGGGAGGGGAAGAGGTGTCTCGCGTGCCGTCTTCGTTGTTTGAGAGAATGAACGTGGCGCAGCATCACGGTCCTTTTTTTGATCAGTGCGCGAAGGCGAGCGCGTTCGAGTTGATGATGGAGTATTACGATTTGTTCGATCCGAAGGACGATAAGATGGACGGCGGGCGGTTGGCGAATGCGTTTATATCGAGAATGTCGAGGCAGATGCGAGATGGGGAGAGTAACGACGACGGGTTCGATTTGAACGCACCGACTACCACCACCAGCGCGAGCAGAAAGAACCGCTACGGTATCGCGAACAGCAACGCGTTTTACTTTGAATTCGTGAAACAGGCGTTCGAGTCGTCGTTGACGAAGAATGAATACACGGTTTCGGCGTTTTTGAAAGCGTGCGGAAAAGCGAATCGATTGAGCGATGCGAAGAAGGCGTTCGAGGATATGAAGGAAAAAGGCACGCCAAAAGCGATCGTGTATCGTTCCTACATCGATTGCTGCGCGAGCTGCGCGGATTGCGAGGAGGCTTTGAGCACTTTTCAACAATTCAAAGTGGACGTACTAGGTGAAGATAAACGAATTCGAGACGATACGGACGCGGTGAGAGCATTCAACGGCGTCATCGCGGCGGCAAAAAATGCGAGGAATATAAGCGTTGCGAAAAGTATTTTCAAGGAACTCACCGAGGACTTTGCGTACTTAGCACCGACGGAGATTACGTACGGTGCGGCCATCACGGCAGCGGCGAGCGCATCTCCGATACCGGATTTAGAATTCGCTTTAGACTTATTCAATCGATCGAAAGAGGATCCGAGCGTTCAAGGCGACATGAACAAATACATCGTTTCTGCAACATTGGCGTGTTTACAAAGATCCTTGGCAGTCGGTTCGTTCACGCAAACGGACGCTAAAGCGGTCGCGTTGGCGAAGAACATCACGAAACCGCTCCTACAAAGGTACGAGGAAGAATCTCAGAGACTTCGGGAGACGAACAAAATGAACAACGGTAGAAAAGATTACTCTTTCGACGTCTCGTCGCAAGTCTTTAGCGCTTTAGTTTCTGTGTACGCGCGCGCGAACGACGTCGAATCTGCGTTAGCTACCATAGAACAAATGAAAAAACTTGGGTTTGCCGTAAATCGGCACATTTTGACGTCCGCGTTGACGGCGTGTCGACCGAGGGCAGACGACGCCGATGGCCACGCGATGGCTACAAAAGGCGTGGCATTGTTCGAACAATCGAACAAATCTGTGTGCGAAACGTCCTCCGTCGCGAGTGCGGCTGTGTTTCTGTACTTTTACCTCGGCGATGTCAAAAAGGCTACCGATTTGTACGATAAAGTGAAGCTCAGAACGAACGAAAACAGCACGTTGGATAACCAAATTCTTTTCAACACGATGTTGTTACATTGCGCGAGGAAGACGAAATCACACACGTCGAGTAACAACGCCGAAAATGCGATTTCAATCTTTCGCGATATGCGACGAGCAAAAGTACCCGCCACAGAACGCACGTATTCTCTCATGCTCACTGTTTTAGGTACGCACGGGAATCGTTTTTCGGACGTTGAGAAAGTGTATAAGTTAGCCAATCGCGATCGGAACGTTCGAGTGAACGATTTTATGCGCACTGCGTGGATGGATGCAAACGTGAAAGCACACAGAGTAGAAGAAGCACTGATGGTGTACGATTCTATCATCGAATCGTATTCTGTCGATGATATCGGTAAAAATACAAGTAACGCGTCGCCATCGATTGTCACGTTCGGAAGTGCTTTGTTTGGGTGCTTGACCATGAGCGTCGAACGCGAAAACGTAGACGTCGCGGCGGACAAGGCGTATAAAATTTTCGCGGATATGGCCAAATTCAACGTCGTGCCGAACGATTGGTGCGGTAATCTCTTCGTCAAAGTCATTTCTCGGGCCGGTCGCGTTGAAGATACTATATCAGAACTTAAAGCTATAATAAAGTGCGGTGGTTCTATTCAGGACGACACGCTCGAGGGCGTCGTCCGCGCGTTGTGCCGAGCAGGGTACCCGGAACGAGCTTTACGCGTATACAAATGGCTTCGCTCGAGGCAATCAGATAACGAGAGCAAGACTGTGAAAGCAACTATAAACGCAAACAATGCCACCACCTCGTTACCGAAAAAAGTGGAGTATTATCATTTAACCCGCGAAACGTTCCAAGATTTGGTGCAATCGTGCGCTGACAACGGCTTTCTTGCCGACGCTTGGAATCTCGTAGAGAGACGCAAAAAGTATCACACGAACGGGAAGATGACGATTGCCGAAGAACTCGGGCCGTTAGCCATGGGATCTCTATTTAAAGCCGTCGCACGAAACGCGGAAGTCGTCGAGCAAGAGGTTGATTTCATGAGCAAAACGAAGAGCATGGCGAAACTCGCGATTGAATCCGAAATCTCTTTGTTTGGCCCGGACGTTTTATGTGCGCTCGTAGAAGCTTTTGCGCGTTATGGAGATCTCACGTCTGCCATGGAGTTCTGGGAATACTACGAAAATAACGAAATAGATAACGTACCGAGAAAGATGAAAAGAGCTAATCCGTATCGAAAGGATACGCCGAGATCGAAAATGTACGGCGCGCTCATCGACGAATGCTGTCGACTCAACGAAGTCTCCTCCGCCTTGAGGGTGTTCGATAAGGCGAAAGATGCCGAGGTTGGTTTGAACACGGTTACCTTGGCATTCTTGGAATCGTCCTGCCGGCGATCGAAAGTAGACGAATGGCGCGTCTTTGACGTGTGCGCGCAGATGCGCATTCAGTCCGAGCAGAGAAAGTCGATGAAGAACCCGCAAGCGCAGCGCCCTTTGTTCTCGCACCACGTCACCGGCGATTTAGAATACGAATCTTCTAGCGGCAATGAATATACGGCTGACGCAACGATACCGGCGGTCGCGGCGACTACGCCAATAAATTATTCTGACGCGATTGAAAGCGCCTTGGAGAACCGAAGCGCGGCTCCAAAAAGCGGGAAGAAGAAGAACGGCAGCCGCAACAAATACAAGTCGCACGAAGAGATGCGCTTCTTCGACGACGAAATGTACTGATAAAATATATACATAGACAGAGCTTTTTTATTTACAAAAGAAATGCGCGCGCAAGCGGCTTGATTTGCTATAATAGTACATCGCGTTGTAAGAATAATCTGCTATTTGTACACTTAAGATATATTCTCGCGTCGTCGTTTCACGCGTTGGTACTTTTTTCACGGCTATCGAACGCCTCGTGCGTCGCGTCGTATTTAGCTAATATATACTTCAAAAAAGTCATCTTCTCGTACTTTGGTTCCTCCCCTTCCAAAAGTATAGGCTCGATTTCGGTCTCGTAATTTGGTTCGTAAAAAAATGCCGCCGAGTATCTCTCTTTCGTTCCGTCCGTCACCACGCGATGGACAGTGGATTTAAATCGATCGTTGGTCCAATATTGCATCAAGTCTCCAATGTTACACACGAAATCGTCCGGTCTGCCATCCTCTCTCCTTTCCTCTCCGCCCAAATCGACGGACATCCAACCGTTGCTCTTCTCATCGAAAATCTCCAACCCTTCCGACCCGGGTTGCACCCACAACAGCGTCAAGACGCCGTAGTCGCTGTGCGCGCCGCATCCAAACTGCTTCCCTTCGCTCTTCACTTTCCCGTACTTCAGCGGTCGCAAAAGCGCGTTGTGCGGCTTAAACTTATCGTCAAAGAACGTCTTCTCTAACCCGAGCGCCTGCGCGAATATCGGAACGAAACTTTCTGAAAGCTCGACCATTTCGTCGTAATACGCTTCCATCGCGCGTCGAAACCGACCGCCGACTTCCTTCTCTTCCTCGGTTGCGTCTTCTCCTTCTTCTTCGAGCCAAACGTTCTTCCCTCTCAGAGGCAGCGCCTCTTCCCACGCCTCGCACTCTCTCCCGATGTAATACCCTTCCTTACTGTCCGCGTTCGCCTCCAGGTCCAATTTTTCTTCCATCATGGGAGAATACCCTCGGTTGTTCGCGTTCTGTTTCGCTTTCATCTTGACGTCCACGGGAAGCGCGTAAAACAGTTCCGAAGCGTCGCGCATTTCGCGAATGGTTGCTTGCCGCACCGAGTGATTGCGGAGGATGAAAAAACCGTTCGTTTCGCACGCACGACGGACGGCATCGACCAGGTCGTTCTGGGAGAGCGCGTTTAGATCGATGATTGGGAGCTTCATCTCTCTCTCTCTCTCTCTCTCTCTCGGTAAGAAAAGATCGAAAAGCGCGCGTATCTTAATGTGGATTTGCTTCCTAAAAATCTCCATTTTAAGCCGTGCGACATATAGTGCTAGAATACCAAAAGACACGCGCGGTATATGCTCCGAGCATCTTCCAGCTTGAAGAGCGTGACGACTTCTTCCTCGCGACAGCACGATCCAACGTCGTCGTCGTCTTTTGACTCCATGCCACAGTCGCCATCGAAGAGGAAAATGTCGTCGTCCAACTCGTTCTTTGGATTAGTCTTCCTGAAGCGCCTCTTTGTCGCTTCTTCTTCTTCTTCCGGCGGCAGTTCCGCGGCGTTGAGCGGCGGACAAAATCAACAGCAGAAAAGTGCGAGCATTATTTCATCGTCGGTGCCGATGTTGTTCGTGAAGATAATTTTGCCGTTGCTCGCGCTCATCTATTTACTCGTCGAGAGCGAGATTGTGTTCGCTTCTTCGACCAGCAGCACCACTTCCTCCTCTGTCGGCGTCGCGAAGCGGAACATCCTGTGCGACATAGGCGTGCCAGAGTTTATCGTCTTCGTGGACGCGGGGTCGACGGGATGTCGCGCGCACACGTTTCGGGTGAA
>Ga0255756_1002663_pt1 | contig 18888 bp, 8 predicted proteins | sample 011ome_20_FD_179956 | JGI IMG/M metagenome (GOLD analysis project Ga0255756, IMG submission 179956) | Coastal salt marsh microbial communities from the Groves Creek Marsh, Skidaway Island, Georgia - 011509CT metaG (version 2) | ecosystem: Environmental > Aquatic > Marine > Intertidal zone > Salt...
CGCGTTGACCGCCCTTTGCGGATTCGCGCTCTTCCTTCTCATCTCTGTCCTCTCGTAACCGATAAAGTAGTAATAATGGTGGAAACAGAAGTACTATTCGACGACAAATACCGCGCGCGCGCGTCAAAAAATGAAGGGAAAATAACGACTTTTTCGAGTTCTCTTTTCCCCAATTTACTGCGGGCGCGCCCGGACGCCGCACACACACACACTTACACATTCAAAAAGCATGACCTCGACCACCTCGATCACGTATCGTTTAGCGAACTACTCCGTGCCTTTCGATGCGAACGAAGTCGTCCACTTGCTCAACTCGCACGCGAAAGAAACGTCGTCGTCTTCGTCGACTTCTCTGCCGCCACCAAAAAGCAAACTCCAAAAACAGTTGCAACTGCACGCCGCGAATGACTCGATGTTTTCCATCCTGGCGATTCAAAATCAGTCCAACACCGTCGTTGGCATTCAGCACTGCTTCGTGAGTTTCAGCTGCGCGGAATGCCGTCCAGTTTTGGAAGTTTTAAACACGTACGTTTTGCCGAGTTGTCGGGAAGGGATGGACGTCGAGGAACGACTGCACGAAAAGAGCGAAGAGGAAGCGAAGCGAAGAAGATGTTGCAAGATTGTGATGATGGAGAAAGTCCCCGTAGAAATGCCGTATCAGAAAGTTTTAGAGGTTAGGGATGAGGATGAGGGAGAAGATGGAGCGGCAGTGGACGCGAGAAAGAAGTGTTCCGCGTGTTCGACGCTGACGGAGACGTTATCGCAATCGACGATGATGAGTTCGTGGCAAATTTGCAACGCTTGCGTGTCGAGGGAGCAAGCTGCATCCGCATACGACGTTCGGTATAGTGGACGATAGAAATAGAAAAACGTTTAAGCATTATGTCAGTAGATTTTGTGGTCAACGCGTGTTTATTTATTTGTACAATCCTATGCAGTCACTTATTAGCGAGCGCTCGCGCATTTATATTTTTATATCTCATCTTCATCGAAATCTGCTAACGGTTCGAAGTATCCGTCTGGTCTCGAACCACCACCGCCGGGAAAACGTCTAAAACCGACACCGCCTGATGATCCCATGTTACCACGCACTCTTCTCAACCAATCCATTACATTTTCAAAGAATTCATTTATCGCGTCTCGGAAGCCAGCCGGCACGAAGCGGCCTAAATCAAAATATTTATATGCCACATAAAAGGCACCGCCAAAGAGACAAAAGAGGAAAAATCCAAACATAGGATGCTTCGCGTGGTGTCTTTTCCCTTTCCTATGCCCTAAATCGTCGTACTCTGCGCCGAGCGCGTTCAACGGGTTGCTACACACGTCACCGTGAACGATGCGTTCGTGCGATTTCGGAATCGATCCTTTGTCAACCAAGTACGCGCACTCTTCAATGTTCACGTTCGGCATCGGATCGCATCCTGAAATCGCTGAAGGCGACGAGTGAACCCTGTAATACCCGTATTCACACGAAGTATCGAACATGTGATCGCACTCGCACACGTGAGATTGCGAGACGGTATCGTGGAGTTCCGACACGACGCCGTCTTCGAGGTTCAAACACCTCGCATACCGTTTTCGGCGTCGTCTTTCAACTTTCTCGCCCATGTTGCACTCCTTTTGGTTTGGAATATTCAGAAACCACGTCTCGTAATCGTTCTTCTCGTCGCACTTATCGACTCTAAACGTCGAGTTGCTCAACAATAAGTTATCGAAATCGATGACATACGCGATGCCGGAAGCTTGGTACGACTCCGATTTCGTCGCGTCTTCGCCGTGTATCACAAATACCGATCCTTTCTGGACAACGTCGGTGCGAATATTGTGTACGTTGATAGCTTTACTTAACTTGATTGGACCTTCCCAGCACTTTCCGACGTCTCGTGAAAACCAAACCTCGTCGGTTTTCCCGACGCTCGATTCTTTCGCAGCGACGATTAAAGCGCCAAAGTTACCAAACTCGTAGATGTGCGGTCCTTGCAACGTCTCTTCCCACGTGTATCCACCGTCGCGAGAGATGTAAGTGTTTACCTCACTCGCCTCTTTCGATAACACGTTCCCGACGTTTCCGGTAGAAATGATGACACCCGGCGTGGATTGGTGCGAATACACCGCGCCAAATCGCGTTTCCCAATTTTCGCCCCCGGACCACGCGCTCTCCCCGTGTAAGTGCAAACTACACACCGTTTTCGAATCGTCCGTTATCGTGCAGCCTTGAATGTCGTTTCCGTTCGCGTCTTTCTTCGGGGCGGGGATGTATCGCCACACGCCTCCTCCGTTGAACGACTGCAAGGTTTGGTAATAACTGCTGTAGTCCAGATCGTTATAATTATACCTTCCTTTGAACGCCTCTACGCTTATTTGGTTTGCAATGAACACGCCATTCATGCTCGCGATGCCGCTGAAATCCGCCACGCCTCGTTCGCGCACGTTTCTACGCAGTGATAACGAAAACAGTCTCAATGAATCATCCGCGGCGTATAAGTTCCCCATCGGCGCCGCGCCTTCAACCGCCGATGTTTCTTCCTCCGCGTGGTCGATGCTGATGAAATCCGGCCCTTTCTGAACCGCATCGAAATCAAATATCGTGAACGATTTCGCGCGAATGTTTTCTGGGAAGCATATCGGATTAAACGTCTCGCCGCTATCCGTGGACACTTCCAATTGCACGTGATCGTACCTCAGCTCCTTCTCCTCTTCGTCAGAGATTTCTTTTGAATCTTCCAACATTTTTAAATACTTATCGCAATCCTTCAAAGCGGCGACGTAGACGTCCTCATTCAGCACTTCGAAGACGTTTCCACACGGAGTTTTGTGCGCGTACCAATCTTTTCCCACAAAAAACGACGAGGAGCGTATGAAAGTCACCGCAAAACTGAAACCGGGATGATGTCTCGATTTCCACAAGTCCTCTTTACTCGTGTATACGGTCGCCAAAATGCTCGCCTCGCTGTGCGTGGGATCTGGATCTGGTCCCCAATCGAAATCTACGAAACTGACGATATCATTATCGCTAGAATCCGTTAAATTCCTCCACTCTGTTTTCCCGAAATCCGTCGTCAACATCAAATCCTTCGCGCACATGACCGTGTCGTCATAGTACGTCCTCTCGCACTCTGGTCGGCTCACCAACGCCAAAATGTAACCATCCCTGTGAACGCTGGGATGCATCAACATGCTTCCTACAATCCTATACCCTTGTTCGTACTTACCACCGGTCGGACTCTTGAAACAATTGTTCGCTTCGTTGGCGCTTTCAAACCCGCACGGCTGTATCCAACTGTCGCCGAGATCTTGCGACGCCCAATGTCGATCTTTGTTCCCTTGCAAAATAACTCGCTTCGTGTATATATCATCTCTAGGTACTAAAATCCGATCGACGATGAACCCTTTATCCTCTTGAAACCCTCTCAATACCGCCGTCTCGTCCGCGAACGTCTTCCCGTTGTCCTTCGATTGGTATATTTGACCATTCGATAATTTCGCAATCACCCGTTCCGTTTTCTTCGTGTGATCGTCTTTGTTCGCGAAATCGTACCGAGCTAACCATTCCATCTGATCGATCGGCGACGGTTGCGTGATTGGAGAGAGCGTTTGGAATTCGCTCGCGGTTGGACACTTGACGTCTTGATCGTCGTCTCCTTTACAAAAGATACCGAAGAGTGCAAAAATCGTAAAGACAATCGACGACGAGATTGAAGAAGCTCTCTCGCGATTAAAAACATCTTTATTCGCGTTATTCGCGCGGAAAAAGCGTCGTCGACGACGAGTAGAGCGATTGTTCTCGAGGTTCGCTTCGAATCGCGCCATCTCTCTTCCTCTTCTGTGTGTCTTTCTCTCTCTCTCTTTTTGCGTTGGATTGCGCGTGCAAAATTTTGACGCGAAGCGGGGGTGCCTTTGAACGAAAAAGCGCTCGATTTCAATTTTACGAATACATTACACATTACGCACGCAGCTATGTTAGTGCTCTCTATCTATCTAACTCTCTCTCTCTCTGCAACCGCTACACACTTTATTTCTCGTGCGCAAACGGACGAACGAGTTGCCAGAGCGCGTCCGAAGCGGACGTCGACCACGTCTCTCGATACGACACTACGCGGAGACACGTTTGCTTCGCTTCATCTTCGTCCCCGTCGCTACTACGACTACTACGACTACTACAACTACTTTCATCGGTTACATTCATATCGTCATCCACGAATTCTCTCCGAAATTGGAATCGGGTCTCGCCTTCTATGTCTATCTTCGGCTGCCACGGTAGCTGCAGGTTCCCGACCATTCTCCATTTCGCCACGACGACGTCCGAATCAGCCAACACGCCGCACGCGCGCAACTCGACTCTCCGCTTCCCTTCCGGCGCGATCCGTCTCAAACTCGGTTGCAAACTCTCCAAGTTCTCTCTGAAAGTCCTCAAACCTGTAAACGATAGCGTTGGATCGGTAAACGTGCATGCCAGCGAGAACAGATCGCAGTCGATATCACCGGTCCACAGATATTCCTTCACTCGAAACTCATCCGCTATGCGATTCGAGAGTTCTGTCTTTGTCTTTGCCGGATTATCGAAACGCAGCGGCGAAGACGCATCGTCGGAATCGTTGCTCTTCTTTCTCAACCCGTTCGCGACGTTCGTCATCCCAGAGACGACCGTTTTTACGAAAGAGGACGTTTCGGAATAGTCCGAATACGAATACGACGACGACGACGACGACGACGACGAAGACGACTCTCGTTCGTTAGATGCGGAAACGCGCTGTCCCCGCCACGTTTTCTTCGCCTTCCCTCGCGGTTCGGCGGCGAGAGGTGGAGAAACGGCGGCAAAGCGTAAAAAGCACGGCTCGCAGCGATGAATGCTCCGCGCCGCCGTGACAATCATTTTTAGATGGAACAAAAACAAGACGATCGCGCGCGCGCGCGGAGTTTGTTTGGCGAGATGTGATGGACGATTGAACACCCTTTTGGGGATTTTTGCATTTTTCCAAAAGAGGAATCCTCATTATCGAACACTTCAGCTCGTGTATATATATACACGCGCAAAAGAACAGAGATGAGAAGGAAGAGCGCGAATCCGCAAAGGGCGGTCAACGCGAAGACGATCGTGGTGAGTAGTAGCAGAGAGAGGAGAGAAGAAGAAGAAGAAGAAGAAAAGTTGGTGTTGTGCGTGAAAATACCTAACGAAGAAACGAAAGAAAATCAAAAGATACGAAACGAAGAGAGCGCTGCTTTTACGACAGGAACAACGAAGAGGAAGAGGACGAACGAATGTGGTGTTTGCCAGAAGAGATTTACGAGAACTGGTAGTTTGCAAACTCACATGCGCACTCACACGGGAGAGAAGCCGTACGAGTGCGATGTTTGCGAGAAGCGTTTTATTCAATCTAGTGATTTGAAAACTCACATGCGCACTCACACGGGAGAGAAGCCGTACGAATGTGATGTTTGCGAGAAGAGATTTACGACAACTCGTAATTTGCAAACTCACATGCGCACTCACACTGGAGAGAAACCGTATGAATGCGACGTTTGCGAGAAGCGTTTTATTCAATCTAGTAGTTTGCAAAGCCACATGCGTATTCACACTGGAGAGAAGCCGTACGAATGTGATGTTTGCGCGAAGAGATTTACTACAACTGGTAATTTGAAAAGCCACATGCGTACTCACACTGGAGAGAAGCCGTACGAATGTGATGTTTGCGAGAAGCGTTTTCGTAATTCTAGTCATTTGCAAACTCACATGCGCACTCACACTGGAGAGAAACCGTACGAATGTGATGTGTGTGAGAAGAGATTTACGAGAACGGATCTTTTGCAAATCCACGTGCGCACTCACACGGGAGAGAAACCGTACGAATGCGACGTTTGCCAGAAGAGCTTTCGTCGAGCTAGTCATTTGCAATACCACATGCGCATCCACACTGGAGAGAAGCCGTACGAATGCGATGTTTGCGAGAAGAGTTTCAGTAAAGCTAGTAATTTGCAAATCCACATGCGCACTCACACTGGAGAGAAGCCGTATGAATGTGATGTTTGCGAGAAGAGATTTACGACAACTGGTAATTTGAAAACGCACACGCGAAGATACCATTAGCTCTTCTCTCGTCCCCGCTCGTTTGTGCACACAGACAGCAGTGTAAGAAATACCACATACAAACGCGCCTGCCGTACCTTCGCGCGATTAAAAAATCTTTTGTATTGCATACGTACGTACACGCGAATCTTTTGACCACGTGCGCGCTTTGAGATTTTAGCTTTCTTTAGGTGATTTTTGGCGTGCTTTTTCCACTTTGCGTTGACTTCAAGTCTCCGCACTCTTTTTTTGCGGCTTTCTTTCTCCCTCTCTCTCTCTCTTTCGTGCGCAAAACACGCGGAAACAAACGAGTGAGCGATTCAAAGACAGGAACGCGCGATGAGCGGCAGTCAACAGCAACAGCCGTCCGCCGAGCGAAAGCAATTCATGGAACTGCAACAAAAGTACATCGAAACCACGCAAAAGTTGAAGCAATTGCACGCGCAATTTCAGCAAAAGTCCGTCGATAAACAGAGGGCGTTATTGACCGCGAAGGAGTTATCTGCGACGACGAGCGACGACGGCAAGAGCGAAGTGAACTTGTACAAACCGTTAGGACGAGGATTTGTGTTGAGATCAAAACCGCAGATCGAGAAAGAGCTCGCGGAAACGGTGAAAAAAGCGGAGAAGATGCTGGACGATTGTCAAAACCAGAGAACATTTTTAGAGGGAAAAATCGAGGAAATCGAGAGGAATTTCAGAGAGTTGTTGCAAGGGAACGAGGCTTTGCAGAAAGAGTTACAAGAAGCCGGGGTGATTGGAGGAGGCATGCTTTGAGTAGCAGTAGTTGTGTAGTATTATTGGTTGTGATTGAAACAAAGATTTAGTAAAAGTTGATTAAAAGTCTAAAGGGATTTGTTTTGAAGACGCGTAAGCGCATGAAAGTTCTCTTTCAATTTTTTACGCGATGGTACGGACTTCATCCGTGTTGGATTCAAAGTATCTCGATCGAAGCGTTTCGACGTCATCCGTGGCGTTCCATTCCGGGAGCTCGACGTGTCTTAAACCTCTTCGGTGTAAGTTTCGGTTGCGAAGTTTCAAGAGTTTAAATCCGAGCAAGCCGAAAAGGACAAGGCCGAACATAGAGACAAAGAACAAAAAGCCGAAGGATTTCTCTAACTTCACGTCTTCTTTTTCACTCTCATCGTTGTTGTCGTCGTCTGCGGATGCTGATTTTTCCATGTTTTCGCCATCTCCTTGCTCTTCTTTACTGCTCGCCGTTGTGCTCTTTTCTCCGAGCGTGCGTATCGTCCATCCGCCGGCGGCTATTCTTTGAATCTCCGTGTTTCCCGCCACGTTTGGTACGTTCGAGACGAAAACAGGGAAGGAAATTTGAGCACTTTCGCCACGCGGATCAATCGCTTCGATCGTCACGTCGATCTCCATCTTTTGTTGTTGTTGTGCATCCGTGGTAGTTATTATTTTTGTCGCGTCAAAGAGAAACGCTCCCGTGTTTGTATCGATAGAAGCCGCTCGAACAGACCGAGCGTTCACAACTCTGAATTTGATACCGTTGTCCATTTTTTCTGTCGTCGCGTTTGATAACGACGCTCCGAAAGTAAACGAAGCGATTTCGTTGGACGCCAACTCTAAAGCGATATCAACTGCTGGCACGCGAGTAAACACGGGCGGGGTTGCAAACTTTTCGCAACTCTCGCCTTCGTAGCCTTCCTCGCAGTCGCACCGAAAGGAGGTTTCTTCGGTACAGACACCTCTGCCGTTGCACGCGACAGAAAAAGTCGGATCTAGTCCAGGACATTTATTCTGAGTACAGTTATCGGACGGGTTGCCTAATCCAAATGCGCACGTCTTGCAATATGGAAGTTTGCAAATGTAAGAAAACATTTCAAGAAGCGTGCGCGACTCTGTCGCGTCATCTGGCTGCAAAGCTGACTCTCTCGTGTATTTTTCTAACAAAGTATCACCATCGACCTGTCCTATTGAAAACGTCGGAATGGTGATTTTATTTTGTGGGAAACTTCGCCAATTATCAGCGGCCGGTGCAGGAATCCGACTTTCGTACGTGTCGACATTGACAATCAACAAACCCACGCCGCCGGCGTTTTGACAATTCAATGTTTTCTCGTCGAAAGGGCATCCGCCTCTTGCGACTATACAGATTTTGCCTTCTACGTCGTCGGAGATGTAGGCGTTGCAACCTTCGCGATCCCACGCATCGGGGACAATATCGTTCGATGCAAGCGCTGTGCGTGGATCTGGAGATTGATATTCAACGTTTACCTCTTCATTTGGTGCTGTTCCGGCGTACTTTCGCACGTCGTTACGCAAGTAATAAAAAGGTAACGTGAATGAGGAAGGCCGCGCTTTGGGAAATACTATATTAGCAGTTATTGATTCGAAACCTCCGGCTGTAGTAATTTTTTTCACGCTCGCCATGTAACAGTTGCAATCGGGTCCGTAATCGAGCTCGTAAACGTCCAATATGACAGAATCTTTGTTTTCTTCTACTTCGTCTTTGACGTTTACACCAAGCGTTCCGCTCGGGTATAAGCAATTACTACTTTGGTTCGTTTCGCTCTCGTTCGGAATGTCGCTTCCAAAGACAGAAAGCTTCGCCGCAACACCATTTAATAAAGCGCTTTGCCCGAAACCTGCAGCGACTATGGCGAAATATTTTCCAACAGGTGCCGAGGTTTCTCCTCGAAGGTAATACCCCAACGTTCCGCCGACGTCGACGTTTGGAATAGTTTCGAACAAATCCGATTTCCACACGCCGCGTTTGGAATCAAACTTCGGCACGTCACCGCGAGATAGACCAAAGTAGAGTTCAGGACCAGAGTTTGCAAACGCCGAATAATCATTCAATTTTTCAACATCCAGCGCAAATTTTTGATTTTGGCACCTGATTTCAAAAGAAAACGCGACAGCCTCGCCCGAATCTAACCTATCTTCATACGTTTTCGTTTCACCGTTTTCAATCGAGATGAGAGGGATTTCGCACGCGTCGCCGATGAAGTCTTTCGAACACTCGCAAATGCCTTTGAGTTTGTCGCAAACGCCGTTGTTTTTACACTCCTTCTGGCACCAGCCGTAGGAAGGGAGCGTTTGTATGGATACGCGATATATCAAGCTTTCAGAAGCGCCGATAGCGTCGTTGAATACAGTCAGAAACCACCAATCGGCACTTTCTCCTTCATCTTCTTCTGAACCGATACTCCATCCGCTCATGTTATATCTTCTTGGAACGTCTGCTACCTTCACGCTGGCTTCGTGCTGCACGAGATACTTTTCTTCCTCGCCAAACGGATGATAATCATCACCATCGTCGATGTCGGCGTCGTCGGTGGAATTGTGAGTTTTGTTTGGTATTATTTTTGCTTCAGGTAACTTGCCCGACGATTCATCTCTAGTTTCGAGCGCATCAAACGCGTCGTACGCGTCTCTACAAATGTCGCCATCGCCAGCGTACAAGTTCTGGTTGACCTCACCGTCACCATCGTTCAGAAATCCACCGCGCAAGCCCGGAGGACAATAAATCGGAACAGCGTTTCTTCTCAGGAACAATCGAGGTGAAGATCCATGGTGTAAAGCGTGGTCGAGCGTCGCTCTGACTATGGAGGTATCGTTTGCTACGCGAAATCTGTAAACATCGAACGCGCCTTCAGGTAACACTCGAACGTCGGTAACATTCTCAGAAATTACAAGAGACGTTCCATTTTTTTCAATGAGCGTATCTTCCAACGTCAAGAGTTCAATCGGTATCGAGCATGCAACGCCGGTGAGATTGAGAGGGCATGCGCACACGCCGTTGACGCATCGACCGATACCGCTGCAGTTGGCGACGCATAGCTTGGAAGAATCAATACCGCCGCTTTCGGTGAGGAGTAAAGATACTTTGATGTGCAAATCTTTCTCGCTTCCTTCAAATCGAGTTCCGCCGCTCGGCTCAATCGCCGTGTCTGATTGGCGTACTTTGGCACTCCTTACGCCAAAACTCCACGTTTCGTTTGGATAAACCGTGAAATTCGCGAATAGGTATTCCGGTACGATGCAATCAATCCTCGTACATTGCGTTTGCGCTACGGATTCAACATCGTATCCAGTTCTCACGAACGCTCTCCAAGTGATTACAATCTCACCAGATACCCAATTTGCGTCTTCGAACGATGTTTTATCGTCTTTAGAACTACCGTCAAAGACACCCAAATCGTCGTCGTCGACGCTTTCAAACAACTCGATGCCAGCGTTTTTACCGTCTTGAATCAACCCGGGAGTCTTTAAACTTCCGTCTATGACGAGTTCTCTGCCACTTGCTAGTGTCAGCGACGGACACTTTGAATAAGCGAAATAGTTCCTTTCTTCGGCGGAATACGCCGCCAAGCACGCCTCGGAAAGATACGACGGTGGTGTTGCGTCAATTCGCAAAGTTTTCCATGAGATGTCACTTATTGAAGCATTTCGAGGGATTTTAAAATCATCCTGAAAACTCAAAAATGAGTTTGCTTCATCTCCGATAGGTCCGGACGATACGAGCGACGAATTAAGCGTAAATACCGACGTGTTCGTGAAATCGCTGTGGATGTACTTCACCGGAACTGGTGTTTCGAACATAATTTTCGTGTTCCCATCATCGGTAGAGGCGCCGTGTACGGAAGCAGGGCTAGCGACTCTTTTGCCAAAGAGTTCGGGTATGCCGTTAACATCCTCGTAGTTTATGACTTGCACGGAGAGAATTGCGGATGCGCTCGGGTTGGAATTTCCGCCCTCGACGTAAAAGTATTCCCAATCGCCAGGCCTAATGTTTCGTTCAACGACGCTCTCCTCATTCGCCGCTAACTTCGTAGCGTTGTTTTGACAATAAAGACCGGCGTATCCTTTGAAGCACACGCACATTCCTCTAAAGAAACCCGCATTCACGCAAATGCCATGGTTGCTACAATTGAACGAGCAAGTTGGCATTTTTTCATTCGTGGCGGAATAATCTTCGTACTCGAAAGATACGCGCGCGTCGAATGACATTCGCTCGCCGGATATCGCGTGATGATTAATTACAGTCACGTAGTATCCGGCTGAAAAGTTTTGCCTCGTGGCGTTGCTGCTACCCTCAAACACGCTCTCAATTGGAATCTCCAATCGCGCGTAATCGCTCGCCACGATCGAAAGCGCGTTCACAAACTGCGATTCTTGCTGGCTCGTCGCGCCTTCCGTATTCGCGGCGTAGTCTGCGAAATACCCAAACGAGAGACAACGCGTTTCGCCGTGATATAATTCTTCGTGCGGCCAAGCCGCGCAAACAACCATCCGATCCGATACGTTATCGGAAAACTCATTCGATACGTTCGTATCGCGACGAACCAGCACTGTACCTAATGCAGAAGGATTGTTTTCGTGCGAAATTTCAATTTTTATCGCGTTTATGCCGTCGGAGTCGCTCGGACGTTCCGGAATAGAAATGTACATTTTCGCAGAGCCTCCTTTATCGAGTGTTTCCGAAAAGGTGTGCACAACCCCATCTGGCTCAATTATTTTCATTTTGCTCTCGCAGTATGTGCCAGCGTACGGACGTTCACAGAGGCACGTTCCTATTGCAGAACATCTGCTGCGATTGTTGTTGCAATCCGTTACACACGAATCTTTAGTTTCGTTTGAAAGAACAACTTTAACAAGCGAAACGACGTCTGTTTTCGGTTCTTTAGATGCGACGCTGGACCAGAACTGAATGCCACCGCCGCTTCCGCCATCCATTTTCCCCACTTCTTCCGGGATGAAATTTTGTAACTCGTGCGTTTTAAACGCCGAGGGAAGTGGTGGTGTTCGAACATTGCAAACGGCGATTATGAACCGGCTATCGCTCGAAACGTTGTCGACGCGCAGCGAATGAATCGGACTTAAAACGCTGTAAGATTTCATGTCAAACTTATTGTAATAGTGAAACGTTGGAATCTGTGGTGCAGTGACTGTAAACTGAGTCGCGTTAGTATCCTCCTTTTCTTTCTCTGGCGTCGAAAGAAGCAAAGAATAGTCTCTGAAAGCAATATGTTCATCACCAGCTGAAAGCGACGACGAACCGCTCTTCTTCTCCTCCTTCTTTGTCGTTTCGTCCTCGTCGATCCACTCGCACCCGCGCGGTTCTGTTTCGCAATATCCACTCGATGGAACGTAAAAGTTTGTTCCGTTCATATCCAACGCGTTCGAAATGAACAGAGAAGGTCTTGCGTCGCCGTCGAGACCGTCCGGAAAAGTCGCCTCCACCCGCATGAAAGACGCGCCGTCGCCGCTCAAACTCTCTTTTGGCACATCGACGTTCAAATACGCGCACTCCCCAGGTTCGCTCCTCAACAACGAATACCCTTGAAACCGCTTCGTCGATCCATCCGTATCGTTCTCTTTCTTCTCCATCACGAGCTGATGCACGACGATAGAACAGTCCGCTCCGGCTCTACCCTTCGGGCACCGGCAAACGTTCGCTTCCGTGCACACCCCTACCCGATCGCAATCGTTCAAACACTTCACTCCATCCATCCTATCCGTAAAATAGTGCACTCTGAACCCCTTATCGCGATTCAGATTCAAACTTTTCCACTCCACGGTCAAAGACGACTGATTTTTAAACGCGATCGAGTGCGGGAAGACGTCTCCGGAATACGTGGCTAAGATTTCTTCTTCGTTTTCATCGTACACTCTCAAAAAGTCTTCTCCTAGAACCGAGTTGAAATACTCCAGCGCGAGCGTGATTCTCGTCGTCTTTTTCTCCTCTTTTTGCTCCGACGACGCGTTGTCGTCGTCTTCTTCGTTCTCTTCCTCGCCAGCGGCGGTAATCTTCCACCGGCACTCGTGCTCTTGCGTCAGATACAACTCCGTCTCTGGGCTACCATCGGAGATCGAGCCTTCGGGGGCGCTCAAGAAAACGGTGTGTTGTCGCGAAAGCGCGCACGATCCACCGCTCGCTTCTCGAAGAAAGAACGCAGACGAAAAGAGCAACGATAGCAGAAGCAGCGGCGACGCGAAGAACGTCGCGAACGACGAAGAAGACGAAGAAGACATCGTTTCTTTTTGCCGTCTTTTGCCGTGTTTTTACACCAAAGCGCGTATTTTTTGAGCACGGCATGAAACCCTAAATCTTAGTAAGTAACATTTTTTCCAACAGGAAAAGAAAAAAGCTCCAAAACACTATTATGTCCACCGCACGGATCGTTCCGAAGCCAGACCCGCCCGATGGGGCGGAGATTGGGCAGAAACCAAACTTCAGGTGCGGTCTTTGTTCGACACGCGCTTTGTGTGTATATATATATATATATATCGATTTTATCTCGGACGCGTTCCTCTTTGTTTCCTTCTTGTCTCTCTCCCTTCGATCTTTGCCGCGCATTTCGTCATTTTTTGCGTCTCTTTTATATGCTCACCCCGTTTCTCTCTCTCTCTTGAATGCGCGCGCGACGACAAACGACAAACAGTGGAACGTGGGAAACGTCCGTGGTGCACAACTACCGGGATTTCGTGCGCCACTGCGGGGTGGCGTTCGCGCGGTCGAAATTAGATGCATCCGTGAGAAACACGAGCGAAGCTTCGAAAACGGTGGACGTGTGCGAGATACGGTCGATTTCGCACAAAGAGAACACGTTAGCAGACGTTTTGGTGAGCGAGAACGGAGTTTCGTTGACGAATATAACAGAAATCGGGAAACGGAGAGTTATTGTGTACCCAGACGGGGCGACGAGTACGGTGGAGAGTCGATGGGACGGCGACGTGTGGGTGGAGACGGACGAGTTGAACTTGTTGGAGACGAGACGGTGGTTGGAGAAAGGTTTTCTTATCATAGCTAGAACGATAAGCACGGAAAGTGGAGAACAAGTGACGTCGACGTCGTATTTGGAGCCGTGGAGCAACGCGAAGAGGAGGAGTAAGAGGAGGAGCGGCATGAAGAGAAGGTTAGATTCAATGATTGGGTTGGCGAGGGCGAGTTCGAGAGGAGATTTAGCGAGCATGTTTAACAACGAAGACGACGACGAATACGAAAACGAAGATCCGCGAGGTGGTAACAGGATTTTGCCATCGACATCAGAGGACGGAGAATCGGTGACGAGCTTGAGCAGCGATCAAACGAGAGAGGAGGAGGACGTCGATGATTCGTCGTTGGATTCGAGAATCGGGTATAGGAACAAAAACGGTAGAGGCGGTAATAATTTTTACTCTGACGACAGCACGATGTCAGATCAAGACACGTTTGATGCGACCGAGGAATTCGATCACGCCAGTTCGCAACAGCAAACGCACACGGGAACGGAGAAGTCGGGAAGCACGTCGTATAGTCAATACATTTTCGGATTTTTCCAAATGCCGGATTTTTCGAGCTTTGGTTTATCTCTGCCGACGTTTGACGAACTGTTTGGAAATAAAAGTAAACCGAATAATGCCGGAATGCATGCGGGGGATAATTCGTTCGACACTTCATTCAACTCGGCTAAGAATAGTGATTACATCGAGACGGCGAGAGCGTTTAATCTTCCGTACACGGCGGAATGTCTTGGATCGTTCGATTGCGCGCTTTCGAGTGCGCAAGGTGTTTTGCGCATCTTCCGCGACCCATTTTGCGCGTGTTTTGATGGCGGCGAGGGAAAGCGATGGTTTGCACACGCGGGCGATTTCCAGGCCTTACAGATTAACGGCGAACACGAGATTCTCGTTAAGTGGGTCACGGCGCAAAGTTTAGTGCAACAGAATTCGGCGAAGAAGAGGAAAAAGAATGGAAAGAAAAAAAACTCGGGAACTCGAGCAACGGCTGTTCGATTCCAAAATTTCGGCGAGTTTCGAGACCAGGCGTTCGATTGCATAGTATCAATGCTTGAAAGTGCGCCAGGATTAGAAGCGAACGAGGACCAACACGTGGATACGGAAGATAACGAGTCTTTACACGGCGTGCGTCCGGAATACGAGAGAGGTGCTATAGCAGCGTTACGCGTTGGCTATCATCCAGAGCGATTCGTGTTCGTTGAAATATATTCTTTATTATTAGATGAGCGCTTGCGAGATAGGGTAGATAAACGATCTAAACCGGTCATAAACATATCGGTCGGTCAGCACGCGTCTTCGGCGAAAGCGACGCGATTAGGATACGATGTGGACAGCATTCTGAAAGGAGGCGATAGTAACGCGAGCGACTCAGGCGCTCAAAGATTTGAAGTGGAGAAATTCTTCGCGTTCCCCGCCGCGGATGTTGACTGTAACGCCGGACGCATTGCGGTCGTTATTACGGTGCCAATTCTAAAAAACAAGGATGAGAACGACGACGACGACGGAGCAATGGGCGAAACGTCGAGGACAACCTACGCGACTTTAGCACTGGGCGAAGCTTCGATCCCATTGGCCATTTTGGAAACGAGCTCGCGCGCGGCTGTTCCGTTCACCGCGAATTTATCCGCGGTAAAGAACATCGAGGCGACTCTGCAAGACGTGAATCCGAAACCGGCCACGAAGAATGGAGCTAAAGGTGTCGGAAGTATCCGGTGTCGCGCCTGGTTAGGCACGCGCTCCGAAGCTATCGAGGTCGGTGCACCAAACATTCGTCCAGAAACTCTCAAGCGTGGCAAGTCGAAAGATTTTGCGTCCTCAAAGGCTGCGAAAGAGTTACACATGGCACTGCACAATATTGACGACGATGACGCGGATTCCTCGGACGATGACAACGCGGCGGTTTTGTTTGGCGAAGGTCCGTTGCGCAAAGACGTATCGAATCGACCCGTCGTTCGAGTCGCCCCTAGAACGTGTAAGGTATTCGTGCGCATCACTAGTGTGAGAGGTATCCCTGAAGCTGAAGCCGGGAGAAATTCTAACGGCGTCGTTTTGAGATGCTCATTGCTGAACGACTCGCGAGATTTAGGCATCTTCAAAGCGAAAAAAGCAGGGCAACCGGCGACTCGTTTCTTTCAAGGCAAAAGCAACAAGAGAGAATTGGAAGAAGACAGCGACGTCGTCTGCTTTGAGGTGGAAGAACCGATTGTAAATGCGATCGTGAAAATTGACGTTTACTCGAATAAAGAAGGCGCGAAAAACGTCAAGATTGGACGCTTTTGCATCGATTGCTCGGGAATGCCAAAGACGGTGTGCAAAGATTCTAGATCGAGCTTTTTCAAGATCAACCAAAGAACGGGCGTTCCGTTGGCACTAGGTAATGGCAAGTTCAAGTTGTTGAGAACCCCGAAAAAAGCAAAAGTGAAGTCAAACGTGAACGTGGACGCGAATGGTGAGTTTACTTTCGCGGGTAAATCAAAATTAAAACCGCTTTCGACCTTGTCTGGTTTCACGGCTACTGAGCGCGCCGATCAGTCTGGCACAACGGCGACGAGCGCAACCGGTACCGTCGCCGCGCGATCGAGCGGTGAGGCATCAAACAATACATCTTTCACGTATGGAGGAAGTACCGAGACGAGTGATGCGGAATATTTAGGTGAGGTGAAAGTCGCGACGCGCATTGTTCGTTCGATTGACCCGCTCGCGGCTCCAATTGTTGGTTCCACGCGCGTTCGCATTTTGAAAATGCGACACATTCCGTCGGGGTCAGCTCCTGGGATTGCGATTCGACACGACGTTTCGTGGGCGTGGTTACCGAACGCATCAGCGAGATCTCCTGCCGGATGGAAACGAGAATTGGACGTCGCTATTCGTGACATCACGAAACCGGTTCATATCGGAGTATTCGATCGAGCCAGAGCAGACGAACGCATCGGCGTGTGTACGATATATCCATCCTCGCTCCCATCGTTTGGGAGAGATATCGTCGCAACTGTTCCGTTGCGCTCCGAAGACGATAGCGAAGTAACTGGAGAAATCACCGTTAAAGCGTCGTTCCGAAAAGCTAAAAGCAACGGTCTCTTTAATCGCACTTTTATTGCTGCTCAAAGCAAAAGTAGTGATGCGAACGACGCGGATGCGATTCCCGCGTCGTCCTCTTTCGGAGGATTCGAGGACGCGGCCATGAGTGTTGGATATTACGCCAGGGGCAAGCAACTCGCGCGAGAATTGTTATTCGGCATAAGCGATATGGACGATGATATCTTAGTCCGGGATCCTTCCGTTGCGTTCGCGCATCTCAGCAGCAAATTCGGAGGTGGTATGAATACTCGCCATCATCGCGAAGAGCGCGAGAAGCGAGAAGCGCAACGCCTGGCTTTAATCGCCGGAGTTAACAAGCTTCCCAGCAATATTGTGGATACGCTGATGTTTGAGAAGATACCACCATCGTCGTCGTTGTCCTCGTCTGCTTTAGCGAGCGCAAATTCGAGCTTCGCTGCGGCGGCGGGAGAACATGGGAGGAGAGGAGCCAAGATTGGAGAGTTTGCGACGGTTCCCCCTCGGGATCCGCTGGCTTCCTCTAGCAGCGATGTGGATGACATAAACGAAGAAGAAGAAGCCTTAGGCATCGATTCTATTCGCGCGAAAGCTGCGGTAATTCGCATCAGTATGGCGTTGCAACCTTTTGCGTACGCTTTGAAGAGACTCGAACGAGCGGTGCGCTGGCGAGATTACTCCTCGAGCGCCTCTTTACACCTCGCGGTGCTCTTCTTTTGCTTCTTTCCAAACTACATCGTCTCTTGCATGTGTCTCGGTTTTGTCGTGCATTGTTCGTCGAACAACGACGGAACGACCGCGTGCCTCTTTGGAGCAGAGAAGTCGAGAAATAACGAGCTTTTGCGTTCCGATTCGGCTTCGGAGTTTACGAATTTCCCTCCCGGCTCAAAGTTTGACGCGCCCATCGGTTGGTTTTCAACCGTCGTGCGCGGCACGGAATTCGAAAACGAAGGCTTATTGAGAGGACCGAAGCAGCTCAACGACGCCATGTTCGATAAAACCATGCAAGTGATCTTTTGGGTGCAGTGTCAACTTTCCTATTTCGCGGATTTTATGGAAACGCTTCGAAAAGAAACGCTCCGATGGGAAGACGGAAACTATCAAAACTGCGTCGCCGCGCTCGCGTTCGCCGCGAGCGTCGGCGCCATCACCGTGTTTATTCCGTTCGGTTTTATAGTCTCCTCGCTCGTGTTTTACGCGCTCAGGCCATCGCGATTATCGGTCCCTAAATATTCCATCGTAAAGTTACGGTTGAACAATAACGTCGGGACAAGCTCTGCCAGAGAAGAAGAAGAAAAGGAAGAAGAAGAAGAACGAGTGGCGAGTCAACTCCACCGGCGCGAAGGAGCGTAAACTTTCATATTATATGTACTTTGTAAAAAAAATGTTTCAAATGTATTCATGTACGAATAGTAATAGTTTTCCATTATCATCATCGGAACGACGCACGCTCCTCCTCAGTCGTCGTTACGCTCGCGTGCGTTTGTTTCTTTTACTCTTGTTCTTCTTTCCCGGATTTTTTCTCTCTCTCCTCGTCTTCCTTCGCGTTGTACTCCTCCAACTCTCGCTCCACTTTCGCTTGAATTTTCTCCGCGTCTTTAAAATACTCTTCGTCGCTGATTGTCTCTTTAAACAATTTAGAGCCTTTATTCGGCGCTCCTTTTTCCAAAATCTCGTCGCTCAGCGCGTCAAAGTCGCCTTTACCTGGATTTTCCGCCGCGTACTCCTCCATGAACTTTTCGTGGTTCGGTAAGATTTTAAACATTCGCGCCTTTTCTTCTTTGTACTTCTCTTGATTCTCCTTGGAATCCACCCAGAGGTACTCGTTCAAACCCATCGAGCGCGTGATGCCGCACTCTTCTAAAGTCTTCTCGTCCTCCAGAACGACTCCTTCCGGCGTGCCACCTTTATTTCGGAGAGAGAGAGAGAGAGAGAGAGAGAAGAGAGACGAAAAGGTCGACGCGTCGCCATCAATCAAATGAAACAAATAAAAAACGCTCGCGCCTCGAAAAGATTTA